>Ga0123356_10001033_pt1 | contig 30868 bp, 22 predicted proteins | sample TergutEmb28metaG_2_FD_92546 | JGI IMG/M metagenome (GOLD analysis project Ga0123356, IMG submission 92546) | Embiratermes neotenicus P3 segment gut microbial communities from Petit-Saut dam, French Guiana - Emb289 P3 | ecosystem: Host-associated > Arthropoda: Insects > Digestive system > Gut ...
AAATTGGCGTATGGAATAAGCTGTACTGCATCACTAGTAATAATATCAGAAGTTAAAAAACCAATAGGAATATATCGGCGGCGTTCAGATGAAACTCGTGGAACAACAATATAGTCTGCCCCTTCTGGCTGTGTAACTTGTGCAAATATAGTCGGAGTAGCGGCAAATTTTCGAATACCTGAAGCTATGCTGTCGGCTCTCATTTTTCGACATTTTTCTACGCGATCCATTACTAAAGGCATATTTCTTAATTCTGCTGGGTTTGCACCCACTAACCACAAACAGTATCTATCTTTTTTATTGATATATTCTGTTGCGCCAATAATGCGTCTTATATACTTTATTGCTTTTGGCTCTCTTGTAATAAAATCGTTATAATCTTCTAATTCAATAATTAAATTGCCGCCATCTGCAGGTTTATTGCCATAAACCATTGCTGGAACATCGCATATAGCATTTGAATGACTTTCAACAATTATATTAGATGCATCAACTAGATATGGTGATATGTTTTTTGCAGGCTTGCGTAATTCTCCTTCGTAAATCCATTTTACCTTGCGGTTAAATAAAGCAAATCCAATAATAATGCAATGAACGGCGGCTTTTCCTTTTGCTTCGTTACTCCAAATAAATGTTCTATATGCATAATTAATTACGGCACCTTTTCCAAGCAATTTTTTCCATAACACCGGAAGGGTTTCACCTTGACATATAGAATTTGTTGAAACAAATGCACATTCGATATTTGTATTATGAATATAATCTATTGCTTTCATATACCAAGCACTCACATAATCCAGGTTTTTTGTTTTAGGAAATAATAATTCCATATCTGCTTTCTGTGCATTATTCATATATGTAAAACCTATAAACGGCGGATTACCCAAAATATAACTCAACTCCGCCTTCGGTACAACGCTTTCCCAATCAATCCGCAAGGCATTTCCCGGCACGATAGTCGCGCTTTGCGTCAACGGCAATCGTGCGTAATACATTCCAAATTGTTCAGAAACAAGTAAGTTCATCTGATGATCAATTAACCACATTCCAACTTGAGCAACCTGACAAGGAAAATCTAAAATCTCTATTCCGTAAAACTGTTCAATATTAACTTTTAACATCGGAGAAATATCGAGTTCCCTTTGCGCCGAACTAATTTTCATTTTTAGAATTTCAAGTTCTAATCTTCGCAATTCCCGATATGTAATAATTAAAAAGTTACCGCAACCGCAGGCTGGGTCAAGGAATTTTAATTTGCTAATTTTATCATGGAAAACATCTAATCCTTTTGGACTGGTTTTTATATCATCAAATTCTTTCCATAATTCATCCATGAATAATGGGTTTATCAATTTTAAGATATTTTCTTCGCTGGTGTAATGCGCTCCTAATTCCCGTCTCTGGTCTTTGTCCATTACGCCTTGAAACATTGCACCGAAAATAGCAGGAGATATTTTACTCCATTCAAAAGTTAAACAATCAAAAAGTATCTGCCTCATTTTTGCGTTAAACTCTACTACAGGCAATACTTGTGAAAATAACAAACCATTTATATATCGAAATTGTTTTAATTCTTCGGAAATTAAAGTACGTTTTTTTCTAACTTCTTCGTTTAAGTTAAGAATGTCATATAGTTTTGCAATACGGTCAGACAAGTCAGATCCGTCAGATTTTGAATTTTGCAAATAGCGGAATAATGCGTCTTTTGGGAATATTCCTGTATCATTTGCAAATAAGCAAAAAAGCAAGCGTACAAGATGCACTTGCAAATCATGTCCTTCATAACCATGACTTTTTAAGGCATCGTGAAGTTTTGCCATTTTTTCAGCGGCTTTAACGTTAACTTCTTTTTGGGTTTCTCTTATTCGTTCTGTTTCATATCCTGCAATGTCGGCAAAACGCCTAATATGTTTCCGCAGGTCTTTTGTTTTAAAAGTAATATTTTCGTTATTTGAACGGCGGCAAATATAGATTGTTTCAAAATCGCAAACAAGCCAGAGGTCTGGTATATCATCCAGTTCTAAATGTTGCATATAGATTTGAAGTTGTCGGAACGCTACGGATAAATCTTTTCCACGGCTTTTCATTTCTATGGCGATTTTTCCTTTCCATAAGTAATCTATATATCCAGTTTTATTATCAGAGAGGGGTACTTTGAATTCAAAATCGCCAAGAGCTTCTGGATCGTTTACGCCGAAAACCTGGAGTAAACTTGTTACAAAACTCTGGGCTTGCGCTTCTTCGTTTTTGGCGTCTTGCCAGCGTTTAGAAAACTTAACGGCGTTTGCCTGTATTTCTTCCCATGATAATTTCATTTAGCCTAATATTTCTCCTGAAAAAATGAATGTTCTTAATGATAACAAGCTATCCCCCCTGCCTTCAACCCAGATAGAAAGTTGGGAAAAACCAAAAATCCACTTTTATTATAACACAAAATAACAAAAAACACTACACTTATATAGAGAAAATGTTTTATGAATGACGAAATCATACTAAAAAACAGGCTTAAAGTGGCAAGAGCGGAAAAAGACCTCTCTCAATCTGCTTTGGCTGAAATGGTTGGTGTTTCAAAAATACGATTAGTTCAATTGATACAGGACAATTTTATCCAACTGCAAAATTGTCTCTAATTTTATGTGTTACATTAGATGAGAAGTTTGACAAATTATTTTATCTTGAGGAATTATATAGGGTGAAATATGCTATATTTATTAGCATGCCAACTCTGGATGGCTAATTGAAACAACAGATTGGGGAACCACTGGTTCTCCAATTGAAGTCTTTGAATACGGACAGACATCAACACTTTAACATCTTATTCAATATTCCTGACGCACTAGTTCATACATTTTATCATCATCTAAAGTTTCTACCAAAAATAATAACTCATCAAGTTCCTGATTGATATGATCAAGATATTTACTTTTCAAACCTACAATTAATGTTTTTATTTCCAATTTTGGAACATAAACAGATTCTGTAAGCGCATCAATGCGTCTAGTTTTATATTTTCCTGAATATATAAGGTTTCCAACTTTACTAAAAGCATCATGTCCTGATGGAAAAAAGGGGGAACGAGACATTGCCATAATTCCTCCAACAACATCCTTAGCCCAATCTCCACCTTTCCAGTTTTCCATTTCTTTTCCATCAAATTTAATCCAGACATCCAGTTCCATATTTTGATCTCCTTAAATATTTTTATAGAATTGAATAAATAGCATGCCTAATATTGGAAGTATCAATAAAATTAAATATATTAGTTTTGTGAAAATAAAGTATTTAATATGAAAAAGCAATACAAAGAAATATTTAATTTTATTTTTTTTATACTTTTCATGCTTAAAGTATTGATAATCAATTTCTAACGGTCTTATATTACTATATTTATCAAGTATTTCTTTCCTTCTGTTTTCTTCATCAGATAATTTGTATTCTGGATTTTGTTCAAGTTTTAATAATATAGAATTATAAAGATGTTGTAATTCTCTTCCGCATGATTGGAATTTTTTGGCTTTAATTTTATTTCCAGATTCACCTATTGTTAATGATAAAGTTAAAGAAATAACACTTAAAATTATTAAATAAACATTATACCAATTGATTGTATCTTGTGAAAAATATTTATTATTTAAAATGATGATACTGATTGCAAGAATATATAGCGCTATAGCAATAGTACAGAATTTCTGTAGCTTTGATATCGTAATTAATCTGTTGTGTGCATTGAACATACAGCGAGATGTCTTCCAAATATTATCTGTTATTTCTTCTGTCGCACTTTCGCTAATATTATTAACTTTTTGCATAACATTTCTCCTTACTAAAACCTGACCAATCAAGATAAAAAACATCATGAATTAGTTCTTTTAACTCATTATACATTTTTAAATCAGAAATATCCGATAATGACGAAAATATTCCTTCGTAATACATTTTTATATTCTCTTTCGTTGAATTAAAGCGTTCCCACACTTTCTCGCCAATGGATTCTAAGTCTGTATAAATACTACGCATATTTGAAAGTTTGTCGGCACAACAAACTAATTTTACTTCTATGGAAGCAGTTTTCATATGCTCAATTGTTTTTTGTTTCCTTTCTAACCAAGTTAAACTTTTATCTTCTGATTCTTCCTGAACTATTAATAAAACAAGGCTTCCAAAATTTTCTTTTATTTCCTCTGGTGTAGTATCGGTATCTTCCAATGCATCATGAAGAATACCAGCAATAACGATTTCTTTGCTGCATTTATTATCAAGTAATATTTGCATTGTTTCCATCAAATGCGATATATAAGGAATATCAGTAGATTTCCTATATTTTTTATCATGTGCCCTGCAAGCAAATACAATTGCATTATGAATTGATAAGTCTATTCTTTCATAGGGTTTTGCTTCAACATAATTAGAATAATCAATAACACCTATACCTGACATATTTCTCCTCATTGGCTCCATTTTAACAGAATAATGAGCGTGGGTACAGCTGGAGATTTCTGCTGGAGTTTTGCAAAGTCCCTGGCGGCTAATACCCATTTTTCCGGCAAAGTCGGTCATGTTGCGAACACGAACGACAACCACCCTCTTAACAACACCTGCACGCCAGTATAGTACACATAAAAAGGTCAAGAAAAAAGCGCTCTCAATCTGCTTCGATTTTTTGCTTTCTTTTTTTTTATTTTTGTAGTATAATTTAAAAATGATACTCTGCAACCTTGTGGCGGAAACAGGGAAAGCCCTGCCCCTTGGGGCGTCGCTGACCAATGAAGGCGTTAATTTTTCGATTTTTTCCAGGAATGCCACGGCTGTTACGTTAATTATTTTTGAATCCGCAGAAAAAAATTGTCCCAGGGTGGAAATCCCTCTTGATAAAAGAGAGCAAAAAACAGGAAATATCTGGCATTGTTTTATACGGGGACTTCAGGCTGGTACTTGTTATCTTTACAGGGTAGACGGTCCCTATTTTCCGGAAAAGGGCTTGCGCTTTAATCCTCACAAAACTTTGCTTGACCCTTATGCGAAAGCTTTAACCGATATCAGCGAGTGGGACTATGGAAAATGCGCCGGTTATGATCCGGAAAAACCCGGACGCGATCTTACATATTCCTACGACGATGATATTGCGCATCAGCCGAGGGGCATCGTTATAAACGATGATTTTGACTGGCAGGGTGATACGCCCCTCAATTATCCGCTGCGTTTCAGCGTAATTTACGAAACACATATTAAGGGGCTAACCGCTCATCCTAATTCCGGAGTAAAATATCCGGGAACATACCGCGGCGTAATCGAAAAAATTCCGTACTTTAAAGATTTGGGAATCACAAGCCTTGAGTTTCTGCCCGTGCAGGAATTTAACGAAAATGAAATAATCCGCAAGTCTCCGCAGACAGGAAAAAAATTAACCAACTATTGGGGCTACTCCACAGTTGCTTTTTTCGCGCCGAAAGGTTCATATGCGGCAGATAAAAGTCCCGGCGGACAGGTTAACGAATTTAAAGAGATGGTAAGGGAACTGCACAAGGCGGGCATCGAAGTAATTCTTGACATCGTATTTAATCACACTGCAGAAGGCAACGAGCAGGGACCTACTTTTTCTTTCCGCGGGCTGGACAATTCCATTTACTATATTCTTAACGAGAACAAACGTTACTATCAGAATTATTCAGGATGCGGAAACACAGTTAACTGCAACCATCCTGTGGTGCGCACATTTATCATGGATTGTCTGCGATACTGGGTTACGGAAATGCATGTTGATGGATTCCGTTTTGATTTAGGATCGATACTCGGACGCGACCAATCCGGACGCATAATGGAAAATCCTCCCACTCTGGAACAAATTGCAGAAGACCCGATTTTAAACTCTACAAAAATAATTGCGGAAGCATGGGACGCAGGCGGCGCGTATCAGGTGGGATGGTTCCCCGGAGGACGCTGGGCAGAATGGAACGATATGTACCGTGACAATATACGCAAATACTGGAGAGGCGATGAAAAAGAAACCCGCTATCTTGCAACACGCATAGCAGGCAGCTCGGATCTTTATCTCCGCGACGGACGCAAACCTTTCCACTCCATCAACTTTGTTACAAGCCACGACGGTTTCACCATGAAAGACCTTGTTTCCTATAACCACAAACACAACGAAGACAACGGCGAGCACAACAAAGACGGCAGCGACAACAACAACAGTTACAATTACGGCAGCGAAGGCAAAAGCAAAGATCCAATAATTACGACTATCCGAGAAAAGCAAATAAAGAATTTTTTCGCCACATTGATGGTTTCGCTGGGAACGCCGATGATACTCGGCGGAGATGAATTTGCCCGCACTCAAAACGGCAATAACAACGCCTACTGTCAGGACAATGAAATTTCATGGTACGACTGGTCACTGCTGGAAAAAAATTCCGATCTTTACCGGTTTGTCAAAGAGATAATTGCATTCCGTCTTAGTCATCCCGGTTTTATGCGCCCGGAATTTTTCACCGGCAGGGGCGGCGATTACAGGGCGATCCCGGACATAAGCTGGTTCGATGAAAACGGCGACAGCCCGGACTGGAATAAAATCGGCTATTATCTGGCTTTACGCCTGCTCGGCAGCAAAGCGGAAACATTGGCGGATAAAGACGACAATGATTTTTACATTATGTTTAACGCAGATATCGATCCTCAAAGTTTTAAACTTGCGCATCTTCCGTCAAAAAAAGAATGGCGGCGGGTTGTAGACACCGGATTATCCGCGCCAAATGATATTCTTACACCGGGAAACGAAGAACATCTGCTTTCCCAGATTCTGTATACCGTAAAAGCCAGAAGTATAGTAATATTAATATCCAAGGAAATTTAAATTATGGATAACAGCAGTTTTATTTTCGGCGTCGATCTTGACGGCGTAGTCGGAGATTTTTACGGAGCAATCAGAAAAATTGCCGCCGAATGGCTGAACGTACCGCATGAATCTTTAACTCCGGAAGTATCATACGGTTTTAAGGAATGGGGAATGAAAGATTACGGGGGCTACGACAGGCTGCATCGTTTTGCCGTAACGCAGCGCAATATTTTCCGCGACATGGAACCAATTGAACATGCCCCCGCTATCCTGCGAAAACTTTCCAACCAGGGCATCCGCGTCCGCATCATTACACACCGCCTCTTCCTTAAATATTCCCACAAGACATCAATCAAGCAAACCGTTGACTGGCTGGACAACTACGACATTCCCTACTGGGACATTTGCTTCATGGCAGACAAAGGCGCGGTAGGCGCACATGTCTATATCGACGATGCTCCGGAAAATATAATAAACCTGCGCAAACTGGGATGTAACACAATCGTATATACCAATTCCACCAACCGCGACATGCCCGGTCCCCGCGCCGACAACTGGTTTGAAGTTGAACACCTGGTAAAGGAAGCCCTTGAAGAATGGCGAACCGGCACAACAGGGCTATTTGCTGTTTGATAGTATTAACTGCAATCAACGCAAAATGGATACACCCTTCTCTTGCGCTGAGGCTCCTTAAAGCCAATCTTGGCGCCCTTGAAGACTCCTGCAAAATAATTGAATTTGCTCTCCGCCAGCCGTTAGGTGAAAAGCTGGAAGCGCTGCAGGAAGCAAACCCGCGTATACTGGGTATTTCCGTTTCCATCTGGAATCATCTTGCAACGCTGGAACTTTTACAGGAGCTGGAAAAATTATGGGCAGCATCGTCACATGCGCTAAAACCCATTGTTGTGCTTGGAGGACCTGAAGTTTCGCACTTGCCGCCGGAAAGCAGAATTTTTCATTATGCGGATTATGTAATTCGCGGAGAGGGAGAGATTGCATTCAGAACATTATGCGAAACTGTTTTGCAACAGCCTATTGTTCAGCTTGCAAAATTTATTGATGCAGAGCCGGTTAATCTAAAAGAAATAAAAACCGCTTATCATCTATATAAAAATGAAACATCGAATAAACTGATCTATGTAGAATCAAGCCGGGGCTGTTCCTTTAACTGCGAATTTTGCTTAAGCGCGGTAAACAAGGGAGTGCGCGAATTTCCTCTTGATCAATTTCTTGAACAGATGGATATACTTGTGCAAAACGGAGTTAAAACATTCAAATTTTTGGACAGGTCTTTTAATCTGAATATAGATCGCGCACTGCACATCATCAATTTCTTTTTAAAAAAATTGGAAGAAAAAACCTTTGTTGTCCACTTTGAGATGGTTCCTTCCATTTTCCCGCCGCAGTTAATCGAAGCGCTTTCCCGTTTTCCGCCGGGGACATTGCGCCTGGAAATTGGCATACAAACTTTTAATAAGGAAGCTGCTGCCCGGATACGCAGGGCTCGCGCCCAGGTATCTAACGGCGAAAAGGAATTGCAGAATATCCGGCTCCTGCGCGATAAGACCAATGCCATAATTCATGCCGATTTAATTGCGGGGCTGCCCGGCGAAGACCTGAAATCCTTCGGCAGGGGGTTCGATCTCCTCTGGCTTGCCCTGCCCGAAACAGCCGAAATTCAGCCGGGTATCCTGAAACTGCTGCCCGGCGCCCCCATAGCCCGCCATAATGAAAAATTCGCCATGCGCTACAACCCTCTGCCGCCCTATGAGATAGAAGAAAATTCGTCTATTTCCGCAGCCGATATACAGCGGATAAAGAACTTTGCCCGTTTTTGGGAACTCATTGTAAACCGCAAAATTGTAACTTTTGATAATAAAAAACCTTTATTTGATAGATTCATGGTTCTATCTGATGCGCTTTTAGCCCATTTCGGGAAAAACTGGGGAATTGGCAAGTCAGAATTGTTAAATTACCTGACATTGTGGACATTTCCGGCGTGATGTATTATATTTTATTTTGGAGGCATAACATGAGAAAAAAATTGGCTTTTATTGCTCTGGCTTTGGTTTTACTGTTCTTCTTTTCGTGCGATTTTGAGTTACCGACAGCAATACGAATAGCGGGGAGTACGAATTTTCGATTTGCTATTGATATAGATATCGGAGAAGAATTTGCAAATGGCTTGGAAGAAAAACTGATTGAGATTATCTCATCTCAATCTGAGCTGGAAGTTATCGAATGTAAAAACACTACTGCTCAAACCTATCTGTTTTACACAGAATTGCTGCCGGAAACAACAATCGGACTGGATCTTAGTTTGGACGCTCCCAGCACAGGGCTTACCCAGGAATTCATCGATTTTCTTGAAAGAATGGGTATAGATGTTAGTAATTACACAGGATCTGGTGAATTTACATATACTCTGGATCAGGATGAAGACCTTATAGCAGGAGACATCGAATTACCTCTTGAAGGTAACGATATGGATAATTTCCTTTTTGGTTTTAAGTTTAACGGCGCGATGATCCAGCTCTATATATCAGGAGAAGGAGAGCTTGCAAATCTTCTTTCAATAGAACTGACTATTGACGGAGAGCAAGTTCATGCGGCGAGCCTTGCCTCTGGACAGGCAAGCGGCATTGATAGCTGGAGAACTAACGGGTACACAGGAACTCAAAAGCCGATAGGAGGCATTGAGTTTCCGCTTGAAATGCTGATGATGGGAGAAAATGCTCAGGTTGAATACAGAGTTTTTATGGAAGAAGGAACAACAATTACTCCTGCTAACTTATTCGATGAAGCAAAAATTAAAGTAGAAGCGGTTGTTTGGTTTCCTCTTTCATTAAAAGCAGGTCCTGGCGGCGTATCCATCAATCTGTCTGATTATATGGATGATTTATTCAGTGATACCGATCTCTTTGGAAGAAACAGTCCGGATGAAGAATTTATTTTAAAAGATATTGTTGAATCTTTAACACTGGAAATTGTTTTTGATACAAATCCGTTTACCGAAGCGACCCTGAATGTTACTTCCACCGGCATCTCAATTCCTTGTACCTTAAACAGCACATCATTAATTCTCCCAATAGATAAAGATACAATGGACTCTATTAACGATCCGGCTAATTGGCCTTTCCAGCCGGGATTTGAAATTATTTTTGAAGAGAATGCAGTGCTGCAAATACCGCGTAATTTTAGTTTTAGCATAACACAGCTTGCTTTAAGTGCAAGAATAGATACCAGGTTTGAGTTCTAGGGCAGGAGGAAAATATGAAAAAAATATCATTTGCTTTAATTATTTGTTTAATCGTTCTGCCATCCATCTACGCGTTTGATGATGATGATGGTTTTAACACCAAAAAAGCGCCGTTCAGAATAAAAGACCGCTCTTTTGAAATAGGTATCAATGCCGCTTTCGGCGTATCCAATGACTTTTTATCTATCGGAGAAATATTCTCCAAAGAAGTGTTTTTGGATCTTGATAAATTAAAAGACGGCTTAAGGATGGGTTTTGGCGCCAATGTTTCTCCGTTCTTTTTAAATATCAACGGAGCAAAATGGGGTTTCGGCATTTCTACAAATCTGGATCTTACAGGCTCGCTTGCCCTAAACGGAAATATGCTGTCCTTTGCCAATGCTACCGATGAAAAATCTGAATTTAACGGCGCGGCATTCTTATCAGCATCTATCAATACTTATTTCCATATCGCGAAATTCAAGGTTTCTGTAAAGCCGTCAATTTTCTATCCCATAGCGTATGTGCAATCAAATGACATAAGCTACACATTTGAAAGTGTCAGCGGACAGAACAGAATGTTCATTGGATATGATATAGCCGCTTATACCGCTTTCCCTGTTGATATGGATAATTTATCCCTCCCAACTTCATTTGGCGATTTAACCGCATCGCCTGGTTTTGACTTTAGTGTTGGTGTAGAATTCCCAATTGCAAGAGCGCTTGGCTTAACCAGTATTCTTCCTTTCCTGGATTTTGATATTGGGTTAGACGTTGTCAACATTCCCATTATATCTTCCAACATGAAAAATTATGCGCGGATAACCGGCGTAATAGGCAGCACAGACCTTGCGGATTTTGATGAGTTCTTTGATAACTTTGATTTTTCGGATCCTGTAATTTCCTATCACGAAGACAGCAAGGGTAAATCTGCAGAACGTCCTTTTAAGCTTCTTGTTTCGGCTAACTGGAGACCGTTTGGAAACTTCCTCACAATTACTCCTTCTGTCGGATTCTCAATTGATACTCTCTACTACGAATTGGGCGCGCCGGAGTTCGGCCTTAAGGCAAAAATAAGTCTTATCAATATGCTAAACGCAACACTCGGTATCGCTTACGAAGATCGTATCTGGAGAAATAGTCTTAACCTGGCATTAAACTTCAGAATCGTTGAATTGGTTGTAGGTGCGGAACTTCAATCACCTGATTTCCTTGGCAGCTGGAGCGCTAAGGGGGTTGGGGTGAATATCGGCGTGAGATTCGGCTGGTAGTGTGTAACTGCCATTAAAACGGCAGTTACACACCGATAAGCGACATTTCGCCTTCGGCGAACCATCGCTTATCGCAGCGGTTTACGGGACGGCATGGCGCCTGCGGCGCAGCCGTCTGGACATTCCGCCTTGGCGGAACGTCGTAAACCGCCATTACGCAATGGTTTTATATAATTGTTGTGTACATCGCTTCGCTTGTACGGTTGGTTTTGTACGTCGCTTCGCTTGTACATGATTTCAGACCCAAAAAAACTCCCAACATTTCTTAAAAATCTTAAAGAAAAATAATTGCCGTTACGCTACATTTATAAAAATCTTAAATAAATTCCCAATTTGATGCTAATTTTTTTATGATCATCATCACCGGAGGGCAAAATGGTATATGGTTATATCAGAGTTAGCACAGATAAACAAACAGTCGATAACCAGCGGTATGAAATTGAACAGTTTTGTTTAAAAAATAACATTTTAATCGATCATTGGATTGAGGAAACTATCAGCGGAACACAGTCACCTAACAAACGTCTTTTAGGAACTTTGCTTGAAAGGGTAAGACCGGGCGATTTAATTGTCTGTTCGGAACTGTCCCGTTTGGGCAGAGACCTGTATATGATAATGACCATATTGAACCATTTAACGCAGCATGGTGTAAAAATATTGACCATTAAGGGAAATTACCGCTTAGACAGCACAATTCAGGCTAAAATTCTCGCTTTTGCATTTGGCCTGGCAGCCGAGATTGAGCGGGATCTTATCTCTCAAAGAACAAAAGAAGCGCTTGCCCGCAGACAATCGGAGGGGATTATACTCGGCAGACCGCATGGCAGTAAATCTGCGCGGCATAAACTTACGGGATATGAAACAGAAATACAGAATCTTTTGGAAGAAAAAATCTCCTGTAACGCTATCGGCAATATACTCGGCGTGGACAGAAAAACCGTGGTCGCGTTCATCAAAGCGCAGAATTTATAGGGGCTACAGTTTTGATATAAATTTTACTCCCGCGCAGGGGTATACGATAGAAACCTGGCGCGCTTACAGGAGAACGGGGGGGAGTAATATAAATCGGTAGCTGCTACCATTTTTTGTTAAAACCCTATCTTTCAACATCTCTTCAAAACCCTCGCAAAGCTTTTTAACTTTCCGCTCTTTATGTGAGTTCCCGGCACTTTAAGGATTTCTTTTGCTACCTTGTTGCCGAGCGCGGCGCATTCAGACAGGGATTTGCTGCGTATCCAGGCAGAAATAAAAGCGGCGCAAAAGGCGTCTCCTGCGCCAACAGTGTTTCGCGGAATGATGGTGAAGGTTTCTTCGTGGTACACATTGCCGCCTGCAAAAACGATTGCTCCGCGTCCGCCCAGTTTAACAACTACAATGGGAAACAATTCGCCGTCTGTGATTATTTTTAACATGGGGCTTACATCGCGAAGTATAATAGCTTCTTTTTCTTTTTCAGAAAGGCGCATTTCCTCATCGCGGCTTTTTCTGATTGTGTTGTAAAAGGCAATAGCTTCATCGGCATTCATAAAAATAAACAGGGGAAAATTGCGGCTGTAGGTTAATATTTCTTCCGCCTTGCTGCGTACCTGAAAAACAGAAGCGGCATCCAAAGCAACGGGTATTCCGCGGCGGCTTGCCCGCATTAAAATGTGCTGCACCAAAGGGCGGCGATCCAGAATATAGCCGTCTACTACTATCACTTCCGCGCTGCTGATTAAATCTTCGCTGATATGATCTTCTGTCAGATCCAGCGCCGCTGCGGGGCTTGCGGCAAACCTTGTTTCTCCGTTAACATTGCATACAAAACAAAGCCCTGTCTTTTCATTGGATTTTACAAGCATTGCAGAAACGCCCGCGCCGGTAATTTCATCTTCAAAAAGCGCGGCAAGATCGTCCTGTCCGGTACATCCGGAAAAAACCGATTTCATTCCCAGCATGGCGGAAATTTTTGCTACATTTGCAGCGCCGCCGCCGGAACTTTTTACCGCGCCGGAAAAATCAATTTCGCGCAGTATTGCTTCCGCCTGCTCCCGATCAATGTGCTGAGCGGGAGCTGTAATGCCGTATTTTATTGCGAGATCGTTATCTATATCAACAAACACATCAACAATAGGATTGCCGATGCAGAGTAATTCGCTCATTTTGGATTTACAATAATCCCCGCTAAATCCGGATTTTTGGCAAGATCAAATTTTAAACCTTCTGCTCTTCCCTTGTTTAAATAATCCTTGCTCTGGAAAGAATAGTTAAAATTTGTATGCGTGTCATAAGTACCTTTCATAAGCGCAAAGGCATCTTCTGTCATAACAAGCTCTTCATCTGTAGGGATTATAAAAATAGGTATTTTTGAATCCGGTTTGCTTATTAAGGTTTCTGCATTTCTGGTTCGCGCAATTTCGTTTTTCTTTGGATCATATACCATACCGATACCTTCAAGCCCGCTTAGAATTTTTTCCCTCATGAACCAGGCAAATTCGCCCACGCCGGCTGTCAGAACAAGCGCGTCTACCCTGCCGAGCACAGCCTGATAAGCGCCGATGTATTTTTTAACACGGTGCGCTTCTATGCACTGGGCGCGCAGCGCCTGGGTATCACCTGCAACTGCAGCCGCCTGAATATCACGCCTGTCTGTTAATTTTCCGGTTAGCCCCAAAAGACCCGCCTTTTTGTTCAAAGCGCTTTCTATCTCGGCAGCATTCATGCCTGTTTTGCGCATAACGTAAAAAGGCAGCGAAGGGTCTACGTCGCCGGAGCGTGTCCCCATGACAAGTCCTTCCAATGGAGTAATGCCCATTGAAGTATCAAACGAACGTCCGTCTTTTACGGCGTTAATTGACGCGCCGTTTCCAAGATGACAGATTATCACGTTGGTTTTAAACGGATCCTGACCCAGAAGAACGGCGGCGCGTTTTGCAGTATACAGAAAACTTGTTCCGTGAAAACCGTAACGGCGTACCTGATACTTTTCGTACCATTCAACGGGGACCGCGTACATATATGATTCCGGGGGCATGGTTTGATGCCACGCAGTATCCATAATTGCGCAATGCGGCACATTGGGCAGCACTTTTTTTGCAGCCTCTATTCCCATGATATTGGCAGGGTTGTGAAGAGGACTTAAGTCCTGCATCGCTGTAAATGCCGCCATGGCTGCGTCGTCTACGATTACGGATTTGGTAAATTTATCGCCGCCGTGTACAACGCGGTGGCCAACCGCTTTGATAACCGACATATCGCTGATTACGCCGGTGTCTTTGCCTGTAAGTGTTTTAATGATGAGTTCAATTGCATTGGTGTGGGTTGGGCAATCATGATTAAACACAGCCTCTTCCCTGCCCTTTGCCTTATGCGTAATGAAAGAACCGCCGACGGTTACTTTTTCCACAACTCCCACGGCAAGAACATCTTTTGTTTCCCAGTCATAAACCTGATACTTCGCCGATGAAGACCCGCAATTCAAAGTTAATATAATCATATTTTCCGCCTTTTGATAAAATTTTCGTTTCAAACGATTATATCATACTTAATTTTTTTTAGAAAGTAGGCTGTAACGTGCTTTTTGGAGCGAAAACCATTGAAAAAATACCAATTTCATAGTATCTTTTATAATTGTATGGGGAATCCCCAAGGAGTCTTTTCATGGAAAATTCAAGTAACAAGAAACCCAAAACCATAAAACGCAGGGTTTTTCTTTTTTCGGTAGTTTTATTTTTGCTCATTTTATTCGGCGGAAGTATTGTTTTTATAGTTTCCATGCATCAAAATGTCCGAATCAACACAGGTCATGAATTGGCAAAGGCAATAGAAATAGAAAGAATCAAACTGGAGGCATCTGTAAACGGGGAAATTGCCCTTGCCCTAAAAATGGCATCGTCTCCTTTGATCATTCAGCATTTTTTAAATCCTGCAAACAGGGAGCTGCAAAGAATCGCTTTTGCGGAAATTGCCGGATACCGCGATTCTTTCAGAAGCAAAGGCGCATTCTGGGTCAGCGATGTAAATAAAGAATTTTATTTTGACGAAGGCGATCATTATACGATTAATGCCGAAGACCCTGACAACTACTGGTATAAAATGACATTATACGAAACCGAAAAATATAATTTTAACATTAACTACAATACAGAAATGCAGAAAATAATGCTCTGGATAAATGCGCCGGTTTTTGATTCAAGGCATACGCCCATCGGTCTTGTAGGAACGGGGATCGATCTTACAGAATTTGTAGATTCCATTTACCGCAGTTATACAAACAAAGGCGCTTTATATTTATTCAACTCTGAAGGAGAAATTACCGGAGCCAGAAACACAGCGCTTATCACAAACAAAGTAACAATGGATAAAGAGCTTGGCAATACGGGAGCGGAGATTTTTGCAAGAGCCGTTGCGCTTAATCCCGGCGAGCATCAGTATTTTGAAGCGCGCGAAGGCGTGATCGCGGTAGGCGAAGTTCCTGCGCTCGGCTGGTATATCACTGCCATTCAGCCGGTTACCGTTGCTGCAGTTTTGGGCAGCAGTGTGACACTCCTCTTTTTAATGATGATTGCAGTTATTGCCGTTATCTTTTTACTTTTCAATATATATATTATGCAGATGCTTAAACCCATGAATTATATGAAACAGACGCTGGATCATATTGCCGTAGACTGGGATTTAACAAAGCGGCTTCATCTTCGCAGGAATGACGAAATCGGCACCTTGGGAGATTTCTTTAATTTAACTTTCGAAAAAATGAGAGAACTGCTTGTCGGTATAAAAGCAAAAACAGTCTCCCTTACCGATACCGGCGACGAATTGGCTTCTTACATGAAAATCACAAAGAAAGACATAGACGGCATCAATACCAGTATGCAGCACATGAGGGATCAAGTTTTAATGCAGTCGGATAAGGTAAATTCAGCCGTTGGCTCTATGGAACGAATCAATAAAGGGATAGATGAATTAAATGGGCATATTACTGTCCAGGCAAACAGCGTAGCCCAATCTTCATCCGCTATCGAAGAAATGCTTGCCAACATTAATTCTGTTACGCAAACGCTTGTCAGAAATACGGCAAACATCAATTCGCTTGCGCAGACATCCGGAGCAGGCCGTGTAGATTTACACAAGGTTTCAACCGACATTCAGGAAATTGCGCAAGAGTCCGAAGGTCTTTTGCAGATTAACTCGGTAATGCAAACCATCGCAAGCCAGACAAATCTTCTTGCCATGAATGCGGCAATTGAAGCTGCTCATGCCGGATCATCCGGCAAGGGCTTTGCCGTAGTCGCAGATGAAATCCGCAAGCTTGCAGAAAACTCAGGCAAGCAGTCCAAGACGATCAGCGGGGTATTAAAAAAGATCAAAACAATGATTGATGCAATTACCAAATCTACAAGTGTTGTTCTGGAACGCTTCGAAGCCATAGAAAAAGAAGTGCAGCTTGTATCTGATCAGGAAACTCAAATTCGCAATGCAATGGAAGAACAGGGCGAAGGCAGCCGCCAGATACTAGAAGCGGTTACCCAATTGAATTCCGTTACCGGAATGGTGCGCAATGCATCTGCCAGTATGACAAGTGAAAGCAAGGAAGTGTTAAACCAAAGCACCGCTCTTAGAAAAATTACAGCCGAAGTTGCCGGTGACATGGACGATATGACAAACAATGCGGATGAAATTACAGGCGCGTTCACGCGGGTGCAGGAAATTACCGAAGAAAACAAGGAAAACATCGTAGCGCTTGGCGCGGCAATTTCGCGGTTTAAGGTTGAGTAGGTTTTTTAAAACCAAGTTACTTCTTCCCCAGCCCTATAAAATACGTCTCCACTGATTCGCCCCGGCACGCCTGGGGTTTGAAACTTTTAGCCGTTTCAAAGAGCGTCCTTATACGTTTAAGGAGCAGATCGCTGCCGCTGCCCTGAAAAACTTTAACTGCAAGATTGCCGCCGGGCGCAAGGGCAGTTACAGCGTATTCAATTACCATTTCTGCAAGTTCAAGGGAACGCGCCGTATCCACTATGTGATTGCCCGTGGTGCCGGGAGCAGCATCGCTTATAATTACCGAATAAGGTCCTTTTGACAAAATCGTCTCGGTTACTTCTGCTGTTGTGATGTCGCCCTGGATAAAAAAGAAATTTTCTCCGTCAAATAAACCATTGTCAAATTCGCGGGAAAGAGGGGAAAGATCGGCAGCAGCTAGAAAAACAGGGCGATTTTGCATCTTGCGCAGCACATAAAGGCTCCAGCTTCCCGGAGCGGCGCCAACGTCCAGCACCTTTAACACCCCCCCGGAAGCGGGTGCCCGTCCTGCGGGTGCCCTTCCCCGCAAGACGGGTTTAAAAAAACCGTACTTTTCGTCGATCTCTTTTAATTTATAGACAGAGCGTGCCGGATAATTTTCCTTACGCGCTTTCTGCTGCCAGTGGTCAGGTTTCTTGTAATCTGTCATTTTTAATATTATAATAACTTATGGATCAAGAGTATACACAGAGACTTAAAAAAATTGAAACAGAGCTGGAGCGTTGGCTGCCTCTGGAACCGGATTCGGATTGGGCCGAAAAAGTCTTCGGCAGCATTGGAAAAAATATTGACGTACAATCAAAGCAGGTTTTGATTAAGCCGTCCAGAGAGCTGGTTTTCCGCGGCGGCAAACGCTGGCGGCCGCTGTTGATGACGCTTGTCTGCGAAACCCTGGGCGGCAAGGATGCGGCTATCCCTCTTACACCTGTCATTGAATTTTCCCATGCAGCAAGTTTAATTCATGACGACATCGAAGATGAATCTGATGAACGGCGCGGCAAACCGGCAATTCATAAAATCTACGGCGTTGATACGGCAATTAATGCCGGATCATTCCTGTACTTTTTGGCATCATCCTGCATTGAAACCGGCGCAGAAAAAAACAAAGATATAATTTATAAACTTTGGCTGGAGTGCATGCGGAAGCTTCATCTTGGACAATCTATGGATATTGACTGGCACCGTAATGTTTCATACATTCCCCCGGTAGAAGACTATTATTTAATGTGTACATTAAAAACAGGAAGCCTTGCCCGTCTTTCAACCGAGCTGGGCGCTTATGCTGCGGATGCTCCGCCGGAAGCAATAAAAATGCTGGGCGATGCTGCGGATAAAATGGGAATTGGTTTTCAGATACTTGACGATGTCAAAAACCTTAAAACCGGCAATTTTGGAAAAAAACGCGGAGATGATATAGTAGAAGGAAAAAAGAGCCTTCCTGTCCTTTTATACTTAAATAATTATCCGGATAAACAGGAACGGATTTTTTATTATTTCCATGTAGCAAAAACCGAAGGAGCTTCTGCGCCGGAAGTGGAAGAAATGATTGAAACTCTGTCAAGATCCGGAGTTTTAGAGGAAGCAGAAGAAAAAGGAAAGATCTTTTTAAAAGAGACAAATGAGATATTTGCCTCCAGTGAATTTGCCGGTTTTGTTAAACTAATCAGCTAGCGGGAATAAAACATGGTTAAAGAAATGTATGTCAGCGAAATATGGTCTATCCTTAAAACAAGCCACGGAAACGCCCTTTTGCTTAAGCCAAAAAACAAGGATGTAGCAATACCGATTTTTATCGGCACTCTGGAATTACAGTCTATCCTTATCGGTAAAGACGGCATGGCGCTTTCCCGTCCGCATACCCATGATCTGTTCATTAACATGCTTTCTCATGTAAATCTTTCCATTAAGAAGGTAGAGGTTTATGAATTAAAAGACGATGTTTTTCATGCCCGCCTGATAATCACCGGGGGGGAATATACAAATGAAAAGCCCCTAATCCTTGACAGCCGGCCTTCTGATGCCTTTGCCATAGCGGCGCGGAAAAAATGCCCCATCTACCTGGCAACTTCCATAATTGAACAAACAGGCGTTCCTTTGTCTTTTTTTATCAATGAAATGGAAGAAAATTCCGATGATAAACATAAGTCTCTTCGTGAACAGCTGGAACAGGCAGTTGCAGAGGAAGAGTACGAACAGGCGGCAGAAATAAGGGATTTATTAAAGCTGCTGGAGAATGAAACAGACCTCATGTGACAGGTCAGAAATATGGAAAAATTGGAAAAAATAGGTTAGAGTATAAGTATGTTATCAAATAGTCCGTCTGTTGCAAGCAGAAATACATTCAGGCTGGCAGCATTTCTATGCATCGCTTTTTTATTGTTTCCCGTCAAATTTAACAAGGAGCAGGATTCCCTTGAGATTGACGAAAACGGCATAGGCGGAGGAATTTTTTTTGAAGAGCAGGCAGAATTTGAGCTGCTTGGCGCTGTTTCTGTAGAAATGGAGCCGGAATCCTTCTCAAAAACCCGCACTCTCCTTTACGGTTCCCACATTGTTGAACGCGGCGATAACATCAGCACCCTTGCCATCAATTTTGGCTTAAACCAGGATTCCATTATTTCTGCCAATAAGATATCAAATACCCGCCTTCTGCAGATAGGAAGGGTGTTAAAAATACCCAATCAGGATGGGATTTTACATACCGTAAGAAGCGGAGAAAACCTGGCTGCCATTTCGCAAAGATACAGGGTGGACAAAGAAGAAATCCAAACAGTAAACGAACTTTTTTCTGAAAAAATTGTAACAGGAACAGACCTTTTTATCCCCGGCGCGCGGCTTGAATGGACAAGGCTGCAGGAAATAAACGGCGATTTATTTATCTGGCCGGTAAATGGTCCCATTACTTCACATTACGGATACAGGAGAGACCCCTTTAACAGAAACCGCCGTCAATTTCACAGCGGGATAGATATCAGGGGAGCAACCGGTGCACCGGTCAGGGCAGCAATGGCTGGCAGGGTTAGCCGGGTTGGATGGGACGGCGTGTGGGGCAATTATATCGTAATTAACCATCACTCCGGTTACCGCACGCTTTATGCTCACTTGAATGTAATCAGGACCAGAACGGGAGCGTTTGTTACCCAGGGAGAGCGCATTGGAGATGTCGGCAGCACGGGTTTAAGTACGGGTCCTCACTTACACTTTACTGTTTACAAGAACGGAGTTACTGTTAACCCCCGCGTTTTAATGAGATGACTTATTTTTTCTTGTCAGATTTAAGCGAAGAGAACATTGAAGAGAATGGAGACACAACGTTTATATCTGCAAACAGATCCTGTTCAAATTGATCTTTTTCTTCGGTTTCAGCTTCTATTTCGCTTGCAAGAGCCAAAAGCCCTTTGCGGGAAGGTTTTTTAGCAAACATACTTGCCCGTAAAAGAAGACCGCTGGAAGCAGTTTTGTTTGCAGGAGCAGCCGCCCCAAGGCTCTTTTCCTTAGCCCGCGCAAGAAGACCGCGTTTCTTTGACCTATCGTCAAACAGTATCTGCCATTTACCCTCAGCAAGTTTAAGAAGCCCTATTTTGTTGGGCGGTTTTACTTTGTCAGCGGCAATTGCTTTATCTATTATTTCCTGGAGCTCATCATAAATGGAATCTTCAGGCAAGACGCTGCTAATTTCTTCGATTTCTTCGATTTCTTCGATTTCATTGATTTCTTCTATCTCGTCTATCTCATCTATTTCTTCTGCCTCTTCTATGGATTCGGCATCTTCTATTTCTTCCGCTTCTTCAATTATTTCTTCGATTTCTTCCAGCAGTTCAGCGCCGGTACTTTCTGCCGGTCTGTATTTAATTACGGTAACAGTTTCCGGCGAACCGCAGCCGGATTTAATCACAAGCAGCAGTTCATCCCATGATTTATTTATCATTTCATCTATGGTTTTTTCCTGCCGCTTGCCCAGCCTTAAATGACGTTTTAGTGATGTACGGATTTCATCCCGGCGCTGTTCCAGTTCAATTATCCATTTTGCCCTTTCATGGCTTGGTTTATTTACAAACAATTGTTCAAAAAGGCTGTCCCGCAGGCGTTTAACGCGGTTTCGCACAAGCGTCACTGCATTGGGTTTTATATTGAACAGGAAAAACAACGTCAGATAAAAGGTTATATACATGGAAAGCCTTAAAATGAGTTTCATTGGATCCGGAATGGAAAACAAATAATCATTTACAAGGCGGCCAAAATAAAAACCATGTTGAGTTCTCTGCGAAATAAGAGAATATTTTACGCCGGAATCACCGGCATCAATAACTACCCTGCTGACAGATGGAGCAAACAGCGATGCTTCCTGCAACGCCGTTGTTTCTTGCAAAAGCGGCGTATCAATTACCGGCGCTGAAAGCAGCGGCAGTTCGTTCTCCCAAATAACAGATACATTTTTTAAAATATCCGATTTAGAAGAACTTGGGCTGCCCAGCAGAATACCCCGCGGGGTTCCGATAACAGAAACATCTTCGTTAACTTTTAAACGTCCTTCTGCAACAAGCCTCTCTGCCAATGCCCTTACAGATATGCAAAAAACCACTGTTCCCCTGTACACTTCCATTGAATCATTAAACGGGAACGAAAAGATGATTCTGTCAGTCTGATCATCCATTATAATTTTCGCGCTGCTGCCGGCTGGAACACTAACCATATCGTAAGGCAATGCCAGCGGGTCTTCGTTATAATTCCTGTAAGCGGTTGAACTGACACTCTGATTAATTACATCGCGCACCGATGTTGAATAATGTATTCTTAATCCATTGCTGTCCACAAATTGAACAGTCTGGAGTCCGCTGGTAGTCTCCAGCAATATCCCAAATATTCTTGAACGCTCAAAAATATCCTCTGCGCTTTGATTATATAAAAAACTGCTTTGGACAGCAGGTTCTGACAATGTCGCTTCGAATTTTTTCTGAAGACTGTAAATATGATCTTCTGCAATATCCGCATCTATGGAGTTTTCTTTGACATAGGAATTAAAAATGGAAGGATTATAAAATCTTGCCTCGACAAAATCCAGTATTTCAATATCTGTCAGGTAGGTAAAACCGGCAAAAACGAGAATGGATATAAGTAAAGCCAATATTGGTTTTATAAAATTTGACACATTATTTACCTGTTTGTACTATTATCGGCAGATTTTTTAGGCAAATTTCCATTAAATTCTGAAGTTTTTAAGAAACCTGGGGGGAGCTCCCGGGGGTCCCGGGGGGATGCTCTTCGGTACGATTAACCCCAAGCCGTTTCATCTGCTCTTCTTCTTCTTTCTGAGCGCTGTACTCATGCCGTAATTGGTTGGCTTTTACAAAAGAGTTCTTTAAAGCAGACAATTCCGGTTTTATCCCCTTTATTTTTTCCCTGTCTGCCGCAACCACATTTGTCTTAAAAAATTCATCCAAAGCGCCCAAAGTTCTGTGAATGGACTGCACATCGTTGATATATTTCTCCAGATACCCGATAATCTGCTCTTCGGTCATTACCGACAGCTTGGTATATGCCGGACCGCGTACAAAACTGCTTAAAATCCTGATTTTCTTTTCAAGTTCTTCCCTAAACTGGTGAAAATTCAGCTTTTCCTTTACCGGCAGCCCCTTTGTAGCATCCATTATCTCGATAGTATAAATAACTTCTTCCGGTTCCGCATTCGTAATCTGTCTGATTAGCTCCTTAATTTTTTCTAAAAAGGTCTTTTTGCGGCTTTCCATAACTGTATAGTTCTCATCAAATTTTGCTGTAATCTCGGTAAGAGTATTTGACGAACCGCCGATAACCATAATGCCGTCCAGAAGGATGTTTTTAAAATTCACGACTTGTTTTGCAGCTTTTGTCTTTTCTTCTTTAACTCTTAGGGTGTTAAGGACTGTATCTCTTAGGTCTATCCCGCTTTCGGTATAATCCTCCTTGATTATTTCCTCTACCAATTCCTTGTAAAAAGGCTGACCCGGCAGTATCGAAGGCATCTTTTTCCTGATATTGTCCAGAGTAGCTTCGCTTGCAGACATATCCATGGTAATATTTTGACGAATATTGAGTTTATATTTTTCCCTGTAGTATGTGCTTAGCTCCTTTATGGTCTTCATTACGGAATGGGTTGTTTTTGACAGCCTGTTTAGACCTTCCCCAATAATGCTGAGGGTAAGCTGATCAACGCCTGCCTTTGACTGATTTGTCATCATGGCAACCGATTTGGTCATTAAATTCGGCGAATCCGGGGAAAAAGCGACCCAGTCTATATAACGGACAAGCCCCACTATACGCTTGATACGGTCAAGGTTCAGGAAATCCACACCCAATTGGTAAAAATTGACTAAAAAGTCGAGCTGATTGTCAAAATTGGAAAGCCTTACAGAAAGCTGCTCAATCCGCCTGGTTTCCTGAAAATTACCGGATTCCGGAACCTCAATTTCACTTATTTTGGTTTCCTGCTTATAGGGGTCTTCGTCTATAAGTTTTTTCTTTAGATAGATATTATACAGGGAAGCAAATGAGCTGTGAAAAGCCCTGAGTTCTTCCTTGAATTTGCCCATTTCGGACTTTTCCAGCCAGTCTTGCCTGGAATTAAGAACCTCCTGGAGCGTATCAATATAGCCGTTTAGTTCATTTTCTGCCATCATATAAAGTATGAATGAAATTTCAAAAAAATGCAAATATCTGTTGAAAAATATAAAAAAGTATCTATAGTCTATATTGTTATAACCGGCTATTTATGATATTATTTTCGTAAAAGAGGTGGTGTATAATGGCAAAAATTCAACTTAGGATTACAGCGTTACTGTTTGCAGTGGTCTGTATTTTCTTAAACGGTATCCCGGTAAATGCATTGGATTTTTCTCTCCGTCCCAAGGGCTTTATAACAATCCCCATGGGCGAGGGTAATATTGCAGAAACAGACGGGAATGAACGCTACAATTTAGGCGGCGGCGGCGACATTGGCTTTGAGGTCGATCTGTCTACCATTTGGTCCAATCCGCTGGGATTGGGTTATACGGTCGGCATAGAGGGCGGTTTTATGATAAAACCCCTGCTGGGTGACGGCGCATTAAACGTAACCTTCTATTCAGCCGGCGGCACTATAGGATTGTATTTCTTTCCCTTATCGCGGATTTATTTACGAGTAGACGGGGCAATAGGCGTGTACCAGTCTACAATTGAAGATACAAACAGTCCGCTCAATTTATTTTGGAGAGGCGGCGGAGAAATTGGTTTCCGCTTTACGCCCGGTTTCCTGATTGCAGCCAATGCAGGATGGAGACAGTTTGAAAGCGATAAGGAAAGACCGATGAGTTCCGGCTTGTACGCAGGGCTATCGGCGCAGATAACTTTTCAGGCAGGCAGAAGAAGCAATGAGGGCATCAGCGCAACACTTGATCAGCCGGAGCCTCTATACCCCGCATTCATGCAAACTTACCAGTCCCAAAGGATAGGTACTGTTACATTACGCAACAATGAAAACGCAGAAATTCGTAATGTCAGATTGTTTTTCCGCGCGCCCGGTTATACTGCGTCAGAATTTCCTTGCGGCGAAGTTTCAATTATCCCCCGCGGCAGAAGAGTTCAGCTTCCGCTGCTGGCAGACTTTTCACCTGACATTCTGCGCTTTACAGACTCAGGGCGCATTATGGGCGAACTTGTTGTCCGCTACCGGTTTTTGGGACAGGAACGCGAATCTGTAAGAGCAATTACAGTTGCAACAAACAACCGCAACAAAGTTACACCAGATGATATTTATGCATTTGCTTCGTTTGTTTCTCCCACTTCGCCGGAAGCTCTTGACTTTGCAAGATTTATAGCGGGACTGGAACGCTCCAACAGGCGAATCGGCCATAACACAAATTTACAATACGCAATGTGGCTATTGGAAGGTTTAAGAGCATCAAATATACGGCTTGGAGAAACTTACACTGACGATACAGAAGTACAATTCCCGGCAGAAACATTGGCTTTCCGCACCGGTTCCGCCCGTGACCTTGCCCTGCTCTTTGCTACAGCTCTTGAAGGCGTAGGAATAAAATCTGCTTTTATTCAAACAGAAAATGATTTCCTTGTTGCCATCTCTCTTGATGCAGATCAAAGAGCTGCAGAAACGCTTGTAAACGGCACAGAAAAAATATTGATAGTCGATGATAGTGCATGGCTTCCAATTTCATTGAGCGCATATAACAGCGGCTTTATGGCTGCCTGGGCGCGCGGAGTTGCCATTCTGAATGCTGCATTTACATCCGGATCGTATGTGGATTTTGTCATTGTAGAAGATGCATGGACAGTATTCCCGCCCGCACCGCTGCCTGAATTGGGAAGCGGAGTAATACGAACAGACAATGCGGCAGCGCTAAGAGAAGTTAACCGCGCTATGACGCAGTATATCGAACAGGATATTCAGGCGATTATCCGCAGAATACAGACTCAAATAAATGCAAATCCGACAGCGGCATTGCTCAACAGAATGGGTATTCTGCAGGTTCGCGCCGGAAGAATTGCCGAGGCGAAAGCCTCTTATGAACGCGCTGCAGGAATGGGCTCTGTTCCTGCCATGACCAACCGCGGAAACCTTTCTCTTAGTGAGCGCGATTATGCGACAGCGGAACGCTGGTTCAGACAGGCATTGCAGCGAGACAGTACAAATGCAGCGGCTCTGCGCGGTCTGGAAAGAATAGCAGGGAGCAGATAGAAATGAATAAAAAACTTTCTCTCTTTTTGGCTATTGGATTAATTCTAAGCGCAAATTTATTTGCTCAAAACGGAATTTCTCTGCGCGTCGCCCCTGCCTTTGAAGCGCCTTTTGGTCTTGAACACATAAATCCCGGCGTGGGAGCTTCAGCTTCTCTTGACTGGGCATTTTTAAATTTTGCAAAAAACTTTAATTTTGGCGTGAGTGCAGGCGGAACAATTTCTTCCCTGCCCATGAATATCGGAGATCCTCTGATAGTAATGGAAGGAAAGGGAGGGCTCTTTTTACAATGGCGTCCTTTTGATCGCTGGGCTTTTCGTGCAGCGGCTTACGGCGGGGCGTATCAATATTCCAGAAACGAAGACAGCAATACAAACCTGCTCATCTCCGGCAGCCTTGGCGCGGAGTTTTATCTGTCGCCGTATTTTTCACTGTTTGCCGACGCAGGATACACTTACAGGGTATTCAGCGCAGAGCCGCTGTCTTCTTTCAGCGCGGCTATAGGGGTTAAAGTTAACCTGTCAGAAATAATGAGCGGCAGAACGCGGATCAAAATAGAAAAGACCCAGCAGCATCGTGTGTTTCCGGTTTCGTGGGCATGGTACGAAAATAATCCTGTTGCAACTGTAAGAATTACCAATGAAGAGCCCAATGCCATTACCAATGTTAATCTTTCATTTTTCATGGACAGTTATATGAGCCAGCCCTGGACTTTCGCTGTATTGCCTCACCTTAGCTCCGGCGAAAGTATCGAGGTGCCTGTAACTGCTCTGTTCAACGAAGCTATGCTCAACTTAACAGAAAATGTAAATGCTAACGGCGTACTGCAATTGCAATACCGCAGTTTGGGTTCACGCAAGGAATCAACCTCTTCGCTGCAAATGCCAATATATCACCGCAACACGCTTTCATGGGACGACGACCGCCGCGCAGCAGCATTCGTTTCTCCAAAAGACAGCGCAGCGCGTTTGTTTGCGCGTTTTGTGGCTGCAGGCATTGAAGCTTCAACAGCGCAGCAGTCTGCGGCTATCCCATCCAATGTGCGCTATGCAACCGCATTGTTCGAAGCATTGCGTCTGTACGGCATTACCTATGTAATTGTTCCCGCAACATCATTTGCAAGAGTTGCAGCCGACGAATCTGTTTTGGATAACGTAAGCTATCCGTATCAGGCATTGTACTACCGCGGCGGAGACTGTTCGTATTTATCAATTTTATTCTGCTCCATGCTGGAAGCGCTTGATATAGAAAGTGCATTTATCACCATCCCCGGACATATTTATGTTGCCTTTGAAGTTGGCGATGATTTTTGGTACGCATACAGCGATGATATAATCGAACTTGAAGGAAAACGATGGCTGCCTCTGGAAATAACCATCCCCGGCGAAGGGTTTACCCGCGCATGGCGTGTCGGTGCAAGGCAATGGAGAACCGCAGGAGACAAAGCGGCTCTTTATTCCATACGTGACAGCTGGAAAGTTTATCCGTCTGTAACAGTTCCTGCATCCGGAGATCATCTGCCGGAAATGCCGGAATGGGATACAATCGTAAGAGCAATGGAAAGGGAAGCCGGTATTTTCAGATGGAGCGATGCTGCCAGAGCCGCTGCGGAAAGAAGACGCGCTGCTAACCCTTAATCCGCAAAATCTCGTCCCTGATTGACGCTGCCTGCTCGAACTCAAGGTTTTTGGCATGTTCAAGCATTTCGTTTTCAAGAGCTTTAATCAGCAGCTTGCGTTGTGCAGGGATTAGCACATTATAGGATTTCCTAAGTAATTCAACCGTTGTTGCCGCCGCATTGTCTGCTTCTTCGATGTGGCGGGTTAATATATCTGCGATTGCTTTTTTTACAGTGACAGGCGTAATACCGTGTTTTTCGTTGTAGGCTATTTGAATCTCGCGGCGGCGGTTAGTTTCGGCAATCGCTTTCTCCATTGCATCGCTTTGCCGGTCGGCATACATGATAACTTTACCGGCGGCATTCCGCGCTGCGCGCCCGATTATCTGCACAAGACTTGTCAGGGAGCGTAAAAAACCTATCTTATCCGCATCAAGAATTGCAATGAACGAAACTTCCGGCAAATCAATACCTTCGCGTAATAAATTGATACCCACGAGTATATCAAAACTACCCTGCCTAAGCTGAGTGAGAATTTCCACACGTTCAATTGTTTCTACTTCGCTGTGAATATAGCGGACTTTTAAACCAAGACCGGTAAGATAATCGGTAAGGTCTTCTGCCATTTTTTTTGTAAGCGTAAGAATCAGCGACCTTTCTCCCGCTTTAATCCGTTTTTTTACTTCGCCGTAAATATCTTCCATTTGCCCTTCGCTGGGACGCACTTCGATTTCCGGATCCAAAAGACCTGTTGGGCGGATCAACTGCTGCACTACCCGCGCCGATTGCTGAACTTCGTTAACACCCGGAGTGGCAGAGACAAAAACTGTTTTGTCCAGGCGCTCTGCAAATTCATCGTAACGAAGAGGACGGTTATCGAGAGCGCAGGGAAGACGAAAACCGTAATTTACCAGATTTTCCTTGCGGCTGCGATCCCCCGCATACATGGCGCCCAGCTGCGGCAGAGTGACATGGCTTTCGTCGATAAATGTAAGATGTTCCCTGGGCAGATAATCAACCAGCGTGTCAGGAGACTCGCCGGGTTTACGCCCTGCCAAAATTGAAGAATAATTTTCGATGCCGGAGCAGTAGCCCATCTCTGTTAACATTTCTATATCATATTCAACACGGGTTTTAAGCCGCTCTGCTTCCATGATTTTGCCGTTATTGTTAAAATATTCAAGCCTGTCTTTTAACTCCTGTTTTATCGCATCCATCGCATTATGAATCGTTTCTGCAGGCATAACAAATTGTTTGGCAGGATAAATCAACGCGCGATCGAGCTCTTCAAGTATTTCGCCGGAAACCGGATTAAAGCGTCTTATGCGTTCAACCTTGTCCCAATCAAGATCAACACGGTAAGCTTCTTCCATGTAGGCAGGAAAAATTTCCAGCGTATCGCCGCGCCTGCGGAAACGCCCTCGTTCCAGGACAGCATCGTTGCGTTCATACTGCAGTTCTACAAAGCGGCGCATTAGCGAATCAACGTTCACCGTTTCGTCTTTAGAAAAAGTGGCAGTCATTTTACGGTATACATCAGGCGTTACCATTCCGTAAATGCAGGAAACAGTTGCCACGATAATTACATCTTCGCGTTCCATCATGTTTCTTGCCGCAGAGAGGCGCATCCGTTCAATCTCGTCATTTATGGAAGCATCTTTTTCGATATAAAGATCGCGGCTTGCAACATAGGCTTCCGGCTGATAGTAATCGTAATATGAAACAAAATATTCAACTGCGTTGTTGGGGAAGAACCCCTTAAACTCACGGTAAAGCTGAGCTGCAAGAGTTTTATTGTGACTTACAATCAGCGTAGGCATCTGCACTTCTTCGATAATTTTCGCCATCGTAAAAGTTTTACCCGAACCGGTAACACCCTGCAGGGTTTGGTATTTATCTCCTTCCCTAATGCCTTTTACAAGAGCTGCAATTGCTTCACCCTGATCTCCCGCCGGATTAAACGGAGACACTACTTCAAATTTACGCATAAGCGAATTATATACGGAATTTTTAATCTCTGATATACTGTTACGATGGGTCCGCCCAAGGAGACAAATATGCCAGATAAACCAAACGCATCGTGCAAATGCACATATCCCTGCAGCAGACACGGTAACTGTAAAGCCTGTATAGAGTATCATTCTAAAACCGGATCAAAAACAAGCTGCGGAAAAGACGGGAAGTTAAATAACAAGAACTAAAAAACAATCTGGGGAGTTTTTCCGCAAATTGTACAGTTGCCTGAGGTAATGCCGGAAGTATCCGCATTGTAGCCATTCCGTTTTACAAGAGCCGCTCCGCAGATAGTACACAGCGTATCATTGTTGGCAGTAATATTGCCGGTATAAACAAACGACAGTTTTCCTTTTGCTTCATTGGCGGCGCGCAGCAGAAAGTCAGGGTTGGTAGGCGGGGCATTCCAGCGATAATCCGGATGATACGCCGACAGGTGCCATGGTATATCTTTATTTAAAGAGGCTATAAAATCAGCGGCAGCGTTCAGCTCTTTGCCTGAATCGTTCAGATCCGGCACAACAAGAGTGGTTATTTCCGTATGAACATTCATTTTTTGCGCAAGTTCTATAAAAGTAAGCACAGCCTGCAAATCGCCGCCCAAACAATTTTTATATGTATCTGCACAGTAACATTTTAAATCAACATTAACAGCATCAGCAAATTTTAAAATTTTAACAGCGGCTTTATAGTTAACACATCCGTTTGTTACCAGCACATTGGCGATACCGTGCCTGCGCGCTAACATCATACAATCAAGAAGATATTCTATGTGGACAAGCGATTCAGAATACGTGTAGGCGATGGACGGGGTATTATTATGAAGAGCAGCATAAATAATTTCATTTGGTTTATGCCATTTGCCGGAAACATCGGTATTCTGGGAAATATGCCAATTCTGACAAAACGGGCAGCGAAGATTACATCCCGCAAACCCGAGTGAAAGTATTTTAGAGCCGGGTTTAAAATGATAGAGAGGTTTTTTCTCGATTGGGTCAACCGCCAGCGAAGAAACAAATCCATAAAACGGAATTATCCCCTTGCCGCCCTTGTTTCCCCTAACGCCGCACTTCCCAAAACCGCCGGTTTTTATCACACAATTATTCGGACACAATTCGCAAACGACATTTTCACCGCACGTTACAACAAAAAGAGGAGAACGAAATGTTTGTGAAAATTCCGATGTATTCATTACTAAAATGCTACTTTTTTTTGGGGTATTGTCAAGGGGAATACTAAAACTGTAGAAAACTGGCGGCGTTGCACCTATGGCTCTCTGTCCGAGCGCGGGACGGGGTGCCGTCCAGAAAAACTCTGGAGGAATCCGCCTATGAGCCTCTCGCTGCGCTCGGTCTCGCCGGCGGAGAGCTTCCAGAAGATGTTTTTCTGGCCGACCCCCCGTCCC
>Ga0123356_10001034_pt1 | contig 30863 bp, 23 predicted proteins | sample TergutEmb28metaG_2_FD_92546 | JGI IMG/M metagenome (GOLD analysis project Ga0123356, IMG submission 92546) | Embiratermes neotenicus P3 segment gut microbial communities from Petit-Saut dam, French Guiana - Emb289 P3 | ecosystem: Host-associated > Arthropoda: Insects > Digestive system > Gut ...
GCGTGCCGGCGATGACACGCCGGCCGGGGAAGACCTCATACGCCTAACCGGCCGGATCGCGACGCCCCGCATGGCTTCGCTTGCGGGTAGCCCCCTGGTTGCTCACGAGCCCGACAAGGAAGCGGTCGATATCCTCGTCGGTGTTATAGAAGTGCGTGGAGGCTCTTACGATGGGATCAGCGTCCTCGACGTGAACGGCCTGCGCGACGAGCAGACGCGCCACGGTCGCGGCCTGCGGATGCCGGATCGAGACGATTCCACCGTGGGCGCTCTCGGGCGTCAGGACGTCAAATCCCCGGTTGCGGAGGGAGCTGATGGCCCGCGCCGCGAGCGCGTCTACCCGAGCGTGAATCTGCTGCCAACCGACTGACTGCAGGTATGCGAGCGTCGCATGCAAGGCGAAGATTCCGGGGTAGTTCAAGTGAGCATAGCGCAGCGCCCGGCTCGGAAGACCATTGGCATATCCGCGAACCACCGGGTTCAGTTCCCCCGCGAGCCGCTCACTGAGTGCGACGAAGCCGAGCCCAAACCCAGAAAGCAGCCATTTGAATACCGACGCGCAGTACGCGTCGACCCCGGCCGCATCGACGGGCAGGGCACCGACAGCCTGAACGCCATCCACCACCAGCCGACATTCGCGCGCATGGCAGGCGGCTGTCAATTGCGAGAGATCGACCCGCGTCCCGGTGCGCCAGTGAACGTGCGACACCGCCAGCACGCGCGTGCGCTCACGGATGGCCTCGCAAAGCAGGTGCGTGCGCTGCGCCTCCTGACTCACCGGCACGCGCACCAGCCGCACGCCGCTCTGCAGGAGGTTCGTCCAGGGGAGCACGACTGAGGGGAATTCGTCCTCCGCGACCACGACCTCATCACCCTTCGTCAGTGGAACTCCCAAGGCGATGAGATTGAGCGCTTCCGTGGTGCTGCTGACAAAATCAATCGTGCCGGCGGGCACATGCAGCAGAGTGGCGAGCGCGCGCCTGGTCGCCTCGGCTTTGTCAGTCCAGGCGTGCATGGCGGCGGTCCCCTGGGCCTTCAGCTCGTAGAATTCCGCCGCCGCGCGACCCTGGCCCGCCCACGAGAGACCGACGCTGGCGGTGTTGAGATACACGTTCTGCGCGAGAAAGGGAAAGGACTCGCGAATGCGGTTGATGTCAAGCACTAGCGGTCCGGGGACGACTCACGTGGCGCTCTTTGAATGCGGGCTGCAATTCCCTTTGGGCAGCAAAATTCTATGCGGACGGGGACGCATGTTTCTTTCGTTGTGGGAGCGAAGTCGCTCGCAGCACGCATAAAAAATCCGAGCAGCGACCCGGAATGGGCAAGGAAAATCTGCATGCCTGCGATGCCTCAGCCATGGGGCTTCGTCGCAGCCGGCGCGGACACGAGCGGCGGCGGCGCCGCAAAAGGCCTGATACCGAGTGCTTCGTAAAGCTCCTTGGGGTAGTAGACCACTCCGTTCTTCAAGACCATGCGGATGTTGCGCACCGCACTGATGCTCTTGGTCGGATCTTCCGGCACAAGCAAGAAATCCGCCCGTTTGCCGCGCTGCAGAGTGCCAAAGCTCTGGTCGCGCATCAGGTATTGATCACAATCGAGTGTGGCGATGCGCAGCACCTCGGCCGGCGTCATGCCGAGCCTGGTATACAGCTCGAGCTCGCGGTGCACCGTGAAGCCGGTGGTGTCGTCCGTCCCGGGCCACAAGCGGATCCCCTCGCGGTGGAGCATCGTCAGAGTCTCCATCAGCCTGGCAAACGCCTTCTCGTACCTCGCCTTATCGGCTTCATCCTTGAACGGGATGAACGAGCGCTTGCGATAGCGTTGATACCCGATCGGGACATGATCGAGATAGGGAGCATCACCTTCCTGTATCTGCCCCGCGCGACTCAGCATCAGCCGCTCCAGGATGACCGCTGTCGTATCGAGACCGGTGTGGTGCAACTTCATGAGCTCGACGGTGTGCCGGACTCTCGTACTCGAGAGATCCAGGTCCGCGGCGCGCCCCATGGCGGTGAGGCGCAGCGGCGTGCGTGTGTCCTCTCCGGGTGCGATCAGCCACCCCAGCATCAGCTGGTTGATGTGCGTGATTTCGTCATAGCCGTCCTCGATCATCCGGTCGGGGGTGGTGAATGCCGGCACGTGACCCACCACGCGCAGGCCGAGCGCGTGCGCTTCCGCAGCGAGTGGCTTTACCCATTCCGGGTTCATGGAGTTGTAGATCTTGATCTGCAGGTAGCCGCGGTCGGCGTACCAGTGGACGTCACGCAGGCCGTCCTGCAGCGTCTCCGCAATGAATCCGGTGCGCGCGGAGTATGGACTGCGGCCCTCCAGGAACCCCGAGGGGATGATGTGCGGTCCGGGGATCTCCCCGGCGTCGAGACGCTTTTGCAGGCCAAGCAGAAAGGAATTGAAGTTGCCCATGTCCCGGGTGGTCGTTACTCCGGCCGCCAGGTAGAAGACTCCGCTCCACAGAGAATTGTGGGAGTGCATGTCATGAAGGCCGGGGATCAGTGTGCCTCCCTGTCCGTCGAAGACCACTTCGTCCGCCGGCGGTGCGGCGTCCGGTGGCTCCGCTGCCACCGTCGTGATGGTGCCGCGAAACACCACGAGCGACACCGGCTTGCCAATGCTTCCCGTCGAGGGATCGAACACATGGACGTTACGGATGCGGATCGGCTGTTCATAGACATGCGCGACCTGCTTTTGCACGGTGCGCAGCAGCTCGAGCGTCAGATCCTCGTCCAGGTCCACCAGGGCCTGGAAGTCCTTCTCAAAACCCTCGCGCACGACCACAGACCGCTCGGACATGGTGGCGAAGAGACGTCCGCTCGAGTCGAGCAGCAGGAACTGCGGATTCAGATCAATCCCCGACAATGCGTACGCATCGAGAGAGGACTTGAAGGCGCCCTCACCGGCAGCGAGGTGACGCACCTTTTGCGCCTTGAGAGTTCCACTCGGAAGCACATCCTGCACCCCGCCCGGAGTCTTCTTCAGCAGGGCCGCGTACAGGCCGAGCGTCCACGGACTGGCGTCGTTGGCGATGTAGAGCTGCGGTCTGGTGGTCTTGACCTCACCCTTGTCGGCCTGGCTGGTCCAGCTTTGTGTGCCGGCAGCCCAAGACATCTGCTCGTGCACCGGCCCGCCCATCAGGGACGTGCCCTCGATCGTCCAGGCAACCGGGACACCGGACGCAGCCAACACGAGGCGTTCCTTGTGCCTGGGTCCGCGACCGTTCTCAAGAACCGCGTAGTCGATGTCGATGGTGTTTCCGGAGCGCACGACAATCACGTGCCCGACGGTCTCGCCGTTCGCGACGACCGAGAACCGTTCGCTGTGCTGCGCGTACGACACGGGCGCCACGCCCAGCAGCAGCGTTACCAGAGCTGATTTGAGCATCAGTTCTCTCCAATGCGGGCTAGAACTTACAACTCGACTCAGGCACCGCGTCATCTCTGACCCAGCCGTATCCCGCGACGACACCAGCGCGCGGCAGGTAGGTCACTGCAACGTCGGCACCGTCCCGGTGCAGCACCAAAGTGATCGTCTGACGGTCGTCCTTGCGCGCCTGCTCCAGGTGGGTGACGTCGACGATCGAGTCGCCGTTTCTGATGCCGGCGCGGGCAGCCGCAGAGTCGGGATCCAGGCCTCGCACGATGCGTTCGTCATTCAGCGATGCGCGCGCAAAGCCGAGCTCGAAGGCGCGCGTCGGCCGTTTGACCACTCTGAAGCAGGGGGCGAAGCGCCCGGCCGGCGGAACCTGCAGCGTCCCCGAAACCATGGCGTCGTACGCGCGCCGCGCCTGTGGGGAGCCGATTTCCTTGCCGACCAGGTCCAACCACTGCGGAATGCCGTACGGCTCCCGCTGTGTCTTGCGACGGTAGAGTTCCAGAACGACGTCGTCGAGGCTCCGCTGCCCGTGCGAACGGCCACGGATGGCGGCATCGGTGACAACTAAGTACAGAAAGCCTCGTCCGTAAGGCACGGTCTGGGCGATTGGATCGGTCCAGAAGAGCTTCGCGGCCCGGGGATTGCTCAGATGAATGTACGGGTTGGTGTAGTAGGCGGCTGCTTTTTCGTTGATGGCCGCCAGGAACTTCTGCGTCGGCAGCTCGCCGCCGCGGTGTGAGAGCAACAGCGAGTAGTAATCCGCGGTGCCCTCCGAGTACCACGCGGTGTCGCCGTGCTCTCCTTCGAGCGCCGGCCAGTTGTGGGTCATCTCATGCGCCAGCAGGCCCTGGAGCTTGTCGAGGGTGGGGTTCTCCGCCGCGTTGTAACCAAACATGAAGGAGCTGGCCAGGGCACTTCCTCCCATGCCCGGATACGGGTTCTGGCGCATGAACACCCGATAGCTCGAGTCGGCGTCCTGGAAGAAACGGGACATCGTGGCGTACAGCGCGGTGATGCGTTCGCCGAGCAGCGCAGCGTCGAACGGCGGGTTCGCGAGCCAGTACAGGCCGAACTTGCCGTCGCTCTTCTCGGGAATGCTCTTCAAGGGCCCAACCGCGTAGTAGCTGAACCCGAGCGTCTCAGCGGGTGCATCGACTTCCACATCGCCGTCCCCGAGTGACCACTCACCACGCGATCCGCGAGGTACGTCCGACAGGTTCCACCTGAGACGCACGTGATAGGGACCTTCTTTCGTGGGCAACGCAAGAAAGCCGATTCCGGCGCCGGCAAAGCCGCCGGCCTCTTCGCGCAGGTCGAAAAGCGGGCCATTGTTGGTGGCCGCCGTGACCGCGCGCGGCGGGGCCCGATAGGTCAGCACGACATCTCCGACAGTCGCCCGCGAGACGTTCCAGTCGCGATAGACAGCCTGGGGAGTCGGCGCCTCCTCCTTCGTGGTGAGTGGGAGCGGACCCTGCGCATCAGTGGCGACGATTGCGTTGCCGTCGTAGCGTGCGGTGGGGATGCCGACGATCTTCAGCGGCATCCGTACCAGTGTCTGCCCCGGCGACACGCCCGGATTGAGCAGTGTCATGCGCACGGCGAGGTAGCTGGAAGGCCCGCCCATGGCATGCGGCTTGAGAACCAGATCCAGGCCCGGAGGCGTGGCTGCGGCGGCCGACTCCGCCGCCGCCGCCGGTCCGGCCGTGGCGATGCTGCGCTCGATGCCCGCCGCGTGCGCAGTGGCGAGCGCGACACCGGCGAGCACCGAGGCTATGGCAGCTCCCGGGCTCATGAGCACTCGGCCCCCCGGTGGACAAGCCGGCGGCACCTGATTAATGCGCGCCTCCCGAGATTGCCGAGGATGTCGCCTCATGCACAAAGCCGGCGAAGTCGCGCTGCAAGGCCTGGCGGACGGCGATGTCCGTATAGACCATGTGTCCGGCGTCGTAACAGGCGTTGCGGACACGGGCTCTTACGGACGCATCGGACCGGGCGACGGCTTCGTCCTTCTCCGCGCACGAGCCTATGTAGGCGTCATACCGGCCGGTGACGTTCATCACCAGGAGCCTCGGATTGAGCTCCATGGCCCGACGGAGTGGCGCGGGTCGCTTGAAAGGGGGTGAGCCGTGGCCCGCGGGTCCCAGCGCCGCGTTCGCCCTGGACCTGCCGCCCGGACGCTGGGTCCGATCTGCTTGATCCGCTGTGTCGGCACGGTTCCATCTCATGGCCATCCAGTCGGTGTACGGTCCCCAGATCTGCGGGGCGACGGCGTTCAGAGGCGCGGGGTGAAATGCCCCGCCAAAGGGTCCGGCGTAGAGCAGATCGTCCTTGAACTGCAGCGTCTCGCGCAGATAGCGAATCACCGGCGCCGAGGTGCCCTGCATGATGTCCAGCATCGGCAGGATGCTTGGGTCGGTGGTCGGCACCCAGATCGGGTTATCAGGGCCGCGCTTCGGGCTCACCATGCGAGTGTCGTAGCGTCCGAGCGCTTTGTCCGGGAGCAGGTTGTCTGTGAAAGCCCCGTCGCGCAGGCTCAGCGACTTCGCGTCCACGTACCGTGCCTCGATTCCGGTAAAGGTTTTCAGGCTCTCGAGGAGCGACGCGCGTTGCGCGGGGGTGAGCGCGCTCAACCGCTCGAGCGCCGGGGCATAGTCGCTCTTTGCCCACTCGAGCGCGCGCCTGAGCGCCTGCTCGCGTGGCAGCGCCTGCAGATCGGGACCGAGCCGCTTGTGGTAGTAGGCCGCCGCCGTGAAAGCCGGAACCTGAAGTGCCGTCGCGAGTGCCTCCGGAACGCTCTGTCCTGCGTCGTAGTCTCCGGAAATCAGCACCACTCCGGAAACGTGCGTGCGGCGCGTCTCCAGCGCCTCCGCAACCCCCATCGCACGGGTGGTTCCATAGCTTTCGCCCGCCAGAAAGAGCGGCGCCTCCCACGCGGCGCTGCGTGTCCGGTAGATGCGGATGGCTTCAGCGACTGCTTCGACGTCGCCGCGGGTGGTGTAGAGAATTCCCCGAGACTTCTCGTCCGTCGCCCGGCTGTATCCCGTGCCGACCGGATCCACGAATACCAAGTCACTGCTGACGAGCCACGTTTCCGGTCGGTCCACGATCTGGGTCGGTGGCGCCGAGGACCATTCGGGATACGTGGCGGGTGTGCGAAAACCCTTGGGACCGAAACCGACCAGATGAGCCTGGCCGGAGCTCGAGCCGGGACCCCCGTTCCAGACGAATGTCAGCGGACGCACCGGCTGCCCGGCAGCACGATCCAGCGTATAGGCGATGACGAAGATGCGGCCCAGCAACGCGCCGCTGTCGTTATCGTAAAGCGGCAACATTCCCGCTTGCGTCGTGTAGTGCAGTATTTGCGCACCGACGACGACCTGGCCGCGGGTCGTGACCATGGGTTCGGGGAACGTCGGTGACTGCGCGCGCGCCGCGGCGAGCCCGCAGGCTGCCATCACGGCAGCGGCCTTCAGGATGCGGTGCGATGTCAGGATCCTCACGTTTGCTCCAGCGAGGCGCGGCGCCCTCACTCTCGCCCCGCTCGCCTTGATGCGGCCGGACAATACTTTCGCGAATCATAAGTCAACAGCGGCGGCATTTTTTTTCCATCCACGGGCCAAAAGACGCGGCAGGCACGCGATCTATCTGCAATCCGTGGCCGTCGCGCATTGAACATGCTGCATGCGGTGCCCCGCTGAGGAGGCCGGCCTCGGCGACTGCGGCCGGCCTGCGATGGATCAATCGACCTTGACGAGCGGAAATTGCGCATGGATTATGCAGCGCAACGACAGTGGCGAGATAAGCCATGCCCGAGGTCCTCGACCCCATCGACGTGAAGATCCTGGCACTCCTGCAGCAGGATGCCTCGCTGTCCACCGCGGAAGTTGCCGAACGTGTCGGTGTATCGCAGTCGCCATGTTGGCGTCGCATTCAACGCTTGCGCGAGGAGGGCTATATCAAGGCCACAGTGGCCATCGTCGACCGCCTCAAGCTCGGCTTTCAGATTCAGATATTCGCGCAGGCGAAGATGCTGCGCCTGACGGAGGAGGCCCGCGCGGAGTTTTTCCGTCAGATCCAGAACATTCCGGAGATCGTCGAGTGCTACACGTTGTTCGGTGAGATGGATGTGATGATGAAGGTCATCGCACCGGACGTTCTCTGGTACCAGGAGTTCATTTTCTCCGTGCTCATGAAGCTGCCGGGGGTCCAGGATGTGCGATCGATCGTGACCCTCCTCGAGGCCAAGAGCACGACCGCAATTCCGCTCAAGGCGCGGAAGTTACGCTGATCATGGCGAACAAACCAAGCGCGCTCATGCGGCTGGCGAGCATCGCCTTGCCGTTGGTTGTGTCTTCCCTGGCGTGCGCCCAGACATCCCCGGGACCCCCGCGCCACGCGACGGCACCACCAGCGCTCCAGCCGGCCGGCCCCGATGAACCGGTCATCACGCATCATTCGGGCACCTTCAACGGCAAGCACGTAGACTACGAAGCCGACGTCGAGCCGATCGTTGTTGCCGATGCGACCGGCAAGCCCGCGGCGCGCCTGGTTGTCATCAGCTATTTGTCGACCTCCGCAGCCGAGTCCTCGCAGCGGCCCGTCCTCTTTGTATTCAACGGCGGCCCCATTTCACCGTCATCGGTGTTGCACATGGGCGCTTTGGGCCCGAAGCGCGTGGCGATCCCCGACGATCTGACCGCGGATCCCGGCAAGTTTCAGACCGTCGACAACCCGTACACGGTGCTCGACGTCGCCGACATCGTTTTCTTCGATCCGGCCGGCACCGGTTTCAGCCGCGTTCTTCCGGGCGTCGACCCGACGAGTTACTTTTCGGTTACCGCCGACGCTCAGCAGCTCGCGCAGCTGGTAGTGGAATGGTCGCGAAAGCATCAACGCGTGGATTCACCGAAGTACCTGTTCGGTGAGAGCTACGGCACGATGCGCGCTGCGGCGACCGCCAACCAGCTGCAGAAGCTGGCCACGCCGCTGCCGCTTGCCGGGGTGGTACTCATGGGGCAGGCGCTGAACATCGTCGAGTTTTCGCAGCGTCCCGCGAACGTGACGAGCTATGTCGTCTCGCTCCCCACGCTGGCCGCCATCGCCTGGTCGCACGGCAAGGCACGGACCCACGGTCGGAGCTTCGACACCTTCATCCACGACGTAGAGCAGTTCGCGCGCACCGCGTACCTGAGCGCGCTGTTCCAGGGCAGCGCATTGGATCAGCCGACCCGCAAGCGCATCGCTGCGCGCCTCGAGGAATACACCGGCATTCCCGCCAGCTGGTACCTTGCGAATGCGCTGCGCATCACCAAGGAGCGGTACCGCCGCGAGCTGTTCAAGGAACAAAAGGAGATCCTTGGCATGACCGATGCCCGCTACATCGGTCCGCTGCCCGAATCGGCAGGTTACGATCCGGCCGAAGTGACCTACAACGCGTATGAAGCGGCGTTCGCGACATACCTGCATGGCGATCTCGGCGTAGGCAATGTCGGGACCTACATCACCAAGAGCCCCGTGCACGGGTTGGAGGGTTGGCAGTGGAACGGCAGCGGAACATCACCGTTCGCGGACTGGCCCTACATGTCGTTGCTGTCGGAAGTCTTCGCCGCCAATCCGCGCTTTCGCGTGATGATTGCGAACGGCTGGCAGGACACCCAGACCACCGTGGGCGCAGCCCGGCTCGCGCTCGATCAATCCGGCTGGCCCAGGGACCGCGCGAGCCTGCACTTCTACCAGGGTGGCCACATGGCCTACTCGATCGAGGCCAGCCTGTGCCAGCTCGATGCCGACGTACGGCAGTTCCTGACCCCGGGACCTGTCAGCCGCCACCCTTGAGTCGAGTGCCCGCAGGATGCTTGTCTGAATTACGCCACGCGGACGATCATCGCATCTTCGAGAGTCTGGCGATGATTGACGTCCGGGGCATTTTTAATGCGTCATTGGGGAGTTGCCTGCATAAAGAACCCACGGCAACAGGCAATTCAGGCGTTTGCGAAAAAAATTTGCGTCAACCGGCACATATACTCTTCACCCAGAGGCCTCGGCTTCATGTGCCCGGTCGGCTGATGAAGGATTAATTTCCTAACAGAGGCGCGTCGCACGAGCGCCCACCGCGGGGAGATCCAATGATTCTTTCGTCTGTCCACCAGCGCATTCTGAGCTGTCTCATTGGCGCCATGGTTGCCGTGGCGGCCGTGCAGCCGGCCGACGCCCAGCTCGCGACGGCTCCGCCCGCAGTCTCGACGGCCCAGCCCGCCAACGTCGCGGAAGTCGTCGTGACGGGCTCGAGAATTCGCCTCGACCCTTCGGACGTGACCACGGTGGCGCCCCTCACGGTCGTCGGCCAGGACGTGCTGCCCGATCGGGGCTTCGTGCAGGTCGGCCAGGCGTTGAACCAGATCACGACCAATACGCCGCAGTTCGCGATCACGCCGCACGACGGCTCCAGCAGCGGCAGCGGTCAGGATTATCCCAACCTCTTCGCTCTCGGCGCGGGGCGTACGCTCACTCTGGTGAACGGTCGGCGCTTCGTCAGCTCCGGAGTCGCGACCCCGCCGACAACGGGCGTGGTCCAGCTGGGTGACAACGTCGTCGATACCAACATGATCCCGACAGGACTGCTGCAGCGCGTGGAGATCGTGAATGCGGGAGGTTCGGTGGTCTACGGCTCGGATGCCATCGCGGGAGTCGTCAATTACATCCTCAAGGATCACTTCTCCGGAGCTGAATTGGACGGGCAGTACGGGCTCACCGAGCACGGCGATTATCCCCAGGGCAGCGTCCGTACCACCCTCGGTACGAACTTCGACGATAACAGGGGCAACGTCGCGGTGAATTTCGAGTGGTCCAAGAGTCAACCGCTGTTGATGTCGCAGCGCTCTTCGGTGCCCGCCATCGGCCACACCTCGGTCGCCGACCCTCGCTACACGGGGCCGAATGACCAGGGAATCTTCCCCAATTACAACGTCTACAACAGCACGTTCTGGGAGTTCAGCAACAACGGCGTGCCCTTTGTGGTGCCTCCCGGAGCGCCGTATCAGGCGGCCTTCGGCGGCGCCTTTCTGGTGACGCAGAACGGCATACATTACCCGGGCGGGATGCCGACGCAGTTCAACGCCGGTGGCACGGGTCTCATCCCCTACAACCTGGGGATGTTTCCGCCGGGCACCGGTCCTAACCAGAATTTCGTGGCGATCCCCTTCGCAGGGGGCGGCGACGGCTACCCGTATCAGGACCTCGGCTCGTTGTATTCGGGGGTCGAGCGCTACAACACCATGGTCATTGGCCACTATGACCTCAGCTCGAGCATCAAGTTGTCCACCGAGCTGTCGTACGGACGCACCATAGGCACGGACCCGCTTGGCTCGCAGCCGAGCTTCACGGTGCTGAATCCGCCGGCTTCGGGTGCGGGAGCCATTTCGGTCCTGGCGTCGAACCCCTACCTGCCGGCCCCGGCCGCAAACACCATCGCAAACTACCTGAACACGACCCTCGGCCCGGGACTGGGGTATGCGTGGCTGGGCGGCGCGCCGCTGCCGCCGACACTCGTCAGCCTGTCGAAATTCTGGAACGACCTCATCCCCACCACCACCGCCACCACGGATACCACCTCACTCCGTGCGCTGGTCGCGCTGGATGGCTCGTTCACTGCGAAGCCGGGGGACTATTATTGGCAAGTCTCCGCAAGCCGCGGTTATACGCAGAATGAGAACAGCTCGTATAACACGGTCAACTACCGCTTCAACAATGCGATCGACGCGGTCAGGAATTCCGCCGGCCAGATCGTGTGCGCCATCAACACTCCCACCGTGACCGATCCGGCCTGCGTACCGCTCAACCCTTTCGGCAACACTCCGGTCAGCAGAGCCGCACAGACCTATGTGAGCGGGCTCTTCGGCCTGACGCAGTACCTGAAGGAAGACGACTTGCTGGCAACTCTCGGCGGCCCGATGCTCAATCTGCCGGGCGGAGCTGCGAAGTTCGACGCGGCGTACGAGCATCGCCGCGACTCGGCCGAGTTCGATCCGCTGGAGGATACGGCTCTCGGACTCGGCCCCTCGGGCGCGCCCACGCCGGTGACCAGCGGGTCATTCTCGACCAACGAGTTGTCGGCGGAGGTCCTGGTCCCGATCGCCGGTAAAGACTTCAGCCTCCCGGGGGTCAAAGCCCTGGAGCTGACGGGTGCCTACCGCTATGTCGACAACTCCATCGCCGGCAGGGCGAACCTGTGGAATCTGGGATTACGCTGGACGGTCGTCGACGGATTCACGCTGCGTGCCTCACACGGCACGAACTTCCGCGCGCCCACGCTGGTCGATCTGTTTTCGCCACCGGTCACCGCGCTGGGCGCCGTTTTGCCCGATCCCTGCGACAGCCGTTACATCAACAGCGGCGTGAATCCCGCCGCCCGCATGGCCAACTGCGCGGCCGAATTCGCCGCCCATCCCTCGTACAACGGCGGCAAAGGCCTGGCGGGCTATATCGATCCGGCCACGAATTTCGCCACCGCCGCAATTACCACCGCGGGCAACGCCAACCTGGCCAACGAGATCTCGCACACCTGGACCTACGGCCTGGTGTGGCAGCCGGAGTTTCTGCCGGGATTATCGCTGACGGCAGACCGCATCGAGATCAACCTGACGAACGCCATCACGCAGTACGGACCGGCAAACTACGCTGCCACTTGTTATGACAGCATCCCACAGCCCAGGGCCTACTGCGACTCCTTCACCCGCGACAGCAACGGCGACATCGTCACCGCGACTTCGAGTTTCGTAAACGCGGGAATTCAGACCTACCGGGGTGAGGTTTACAACCTGCACTACCACTTCGATGTCAGGACGGTGCATCAGGTTGATCTGAATCTGGCCCTGACGCACAACGAGCAGAACACGCTGACCGTCGCCGAGACCGTTACGCCGCTGGCGGGAACTGCGGTCAATCCGCATTGGGTCGGCCGCTTCAACGCGACCTATGCCATTCACGACCTGAGACTGACCTACCAGGCTTTCTACCTGTCGCGGACGCTCGCGGCACCGGGAGACACGGCACAGAATACCCAGTTTCCGTATCTCGCCTCGAACACGCAGCACAGCTTATCGGCGCAGTACCAGCTGGGGCCTCATCTGACGCTGCGCGGCGGCGTCGACAACCTTACCAACGCGCTGCCGTCCTTCCCGAGCCTCAGCTACGGCGACATTCTCGGCAGGCGTTATTTCCTGGGGTTCAATCTGCACGACTGACCGCGGGCGTGCATCGCTTGCGGCGGACAACCGTCCCCGCCCACGGCGGCGGGAAGGGACGGTAGCAACGCCCGTTGAATAAACCATGCGCGCCTGCGGGCCATTCGCCGGCCGCTCGCATGATTTATCCGGCGCATACCGTTCGCCCGCATTGAGCATGCGCAAGCCGCGGACACGGCCCGCAGCGCTGCGCACTCGGGTTGCTGACGACCCGGCTCGGCGCCCGGCGAGCAGCGCAAGGCAGCTGTTGCCAGCGCGCCCCGCCAGCTTGGAAAACCCGTGTCCCGGTGTTAGTGTGATCACAGATCACAGATGCCCAAAGGACGGAATTCGCAATGCCGGGGATCAACCGCTGTCTGCTTGGCCTTGCAGCTGCTGCCAGCACCCTCGCCTCTGTCGTCGCGTGGTCGCAAACGTCCGCCGAGTCCGCCGCGCACAGCGGCGAGCTCCAGGACATCATCGTGACGGCGCAGCGAATCGCGGAGAATGCGCAGAGCGTGCCGCTGGCGCTCACCGCGCTTGATGCCAGCCAGCTGCAGGCGCGCCAGGCGTTCAGCCTCCTCGACGCCAAGTACCTCACACCGAATCTCTACATCGAGGAGAACCTGTCGAATCCGCAGACTCCGAAGATCTTCATGCGCGGCATCGGTCAGGCGAACTCGGCGTTCTCCTTCGACACGCCGGTGGGCATCTATGTCGATGACGTCTACTACGCCAAGGAAGTGGGATCACTGGTGGACTTCCTTGATGTGGATCATATCGAGCTGCTGCGCGGACCTCAGGGCACCATCTACGGACGCAACAGCAGCGTCGGTGCGGTCCGGGTGGTCACGCGCAGTGCGCCGCTCGACGCCACGGAAGTGAGCGGAGATGTCACGCTTGGCAGCCAGCACGAGCGTGACGCGCGCGTCGCCTTCGGCACGCCGCTGATCGAGGACAAACTCGGTTTCCGCATCGCGTTCAACACGAAGTACAACGACGGTTATGAATTCAACACCGTCAACGGCGATCGCGCGTTTTCCACGGACAGCAACGCGGTGCGCGCGCAGCTGCTGGCGAAGTTCAACGAGGATGTCAGCTTTACCGTCCGTGGCGACTACCTGCGGGACAATTCCCGGCCGGCCGTGGCCATCAACTTCCAGAACAACGATCTGCAGGATCTGGAGTTCCAGAGCCAGAAGTCATACTCACTGGGGACCGTGAACAGCAAGATAGAGACCTTCGGGGGCTCGGGTACCCTCAACTGGAGGTTGGGCGGCGACACCAGGCTGACGTCGATCACCGCCTACCGCGGTGTCATTACCAGGAACGCGTTCGATGCGGATGGCACAGTGCAGAATAGCTTTGAAGTGCCACACAGTGACCTGGACGATCGTTCCTTCACCCAGGAAGTGTGGCTCAGCGGTAAGTACGGCAACTTCGACTGGGTCGCGGGGGCCTTCTACCTGACGGAGACGACGCATTACCTCTGGTCGCTGGAGATTTTCGCGCCGCCTTCGGTGCAGAACTTTGATCAGGAGGTGAACTCGCTCGCCGGCTACGCCCAGGGAACGCTGCACCTCACGGATCATCTGAATCTGGTTGGCGGCGGGCGCTACACGACCGAGCACAAGGATTTCGACGTCGTCAGCCACCTGGCCGACGGCAGCTTCGATTTCAGCTACTCGAACCACGAGTTGAACACCGACAAATGGACATGGCGGACCAGCCTGGACTACAGCTTCGAGCAGCCCATCATGCTGTACGCCAGCGCGGCGACTGGTTTCCGCAGCGGCGGACTGAATGGCAACGCCACCTCCTTGCCGGATGTCACCGGCGGCGGTTTCCAGCCGGAAGAGACGCGCATGTACGAACTGGGGATGAAGAGCGATTTCCTGTCGCACCGGCTGCGCCTCAACGCCAGCTACTTCTGGGGGAAGTACGACAATCTGCAGCAGGCGGTGGTGGAGCAGAATGGCAGCGTCAATCAGACCAGCGCCTCGGCCCGGGTGAATGGCCTCGAGGTCGAGGCCAAGGCACTGCCGGTCACGGGCCTCGAGGTCTATCTCACTCTCGGCACGCTCAACAACACCATCGAGAACAGCAACGAAAAGTTGCCGGTGGCACCCCATCTCAACTACACGGCGGGAGGCTCCTACAGTCAGCAGCTCGGAAAATTGGGAGAGGCAACGATCGCGGCTGCCTACAGCTGGACCGATCAGATCTACGAAGACATTGCCAATACGCCGTCTCTCGTGGTGCCCTCGCACGGTAACCTCGACGCGCATGTGAGCCTCGCCACGCCGAACGATCACTGGCGCTTCACGCTGGCCGGGTTCAATCTCACCGACAAGGTGTACGCGGTGGGAGGCTTCTACATCGCAGGCGGCTTTATCGCGGCAACCCAGTGGCCGAGCATGCCGCGGCGTTGGGCGTTTACCGTCAGCTACAGGAATTGAGGCGGGCTGGACGGCGCAGGCACGCGGTCCGGCCGTTGCGCCGGGGCGCGGCGTGCGGCGCGCTCACACGCTCAGGGTGAGCGCTGAGGTGGCCCCGCTGGCACGTAGCCTCGCGAGATGCTGCTGATAGCGCGCACTGGTGGCGCGGATATCCGCCGTGATCGCCTGTTGCGCATCGGCCGCCCGGCCGGTGCGAATCGCCTCGAGCGCCTGACGATGCGGCGCGGCGGCGCCGCGCTTGATCTGCTCGGAGCCGAGTTCCTCGAACAGGGCGAGCGTGCAGGGTCCACAACGGACCCACAACGGCTCAATGAGGGCCAGCAGTGTGGCGTGGTGAGCGGCGGCATAGATGGCGAAGTGAAACTTGCGGTTGCGCTGCAAAAGGCCGGTGGGGTCTCGCGTAGTCCGGGCCGCGAGGAACTCGCGGTTGGCAGCTGCGAGCCGCGCGATGTCGGTTTCGTCGGCGCGCTGCGCGGCGAGCCGCGCCGCCTGGCCTTCGAGGATCACGCGCACGTCGCAGATTTCCGCGAACTGTGCGGCGCTCAGCACGGGAACGCGCGCCGAGCGTGCCGCCGTGACGTCGAGGATATTCTCAACGGTGAGCTTGTGAAGCGCCTCGCGAACCGGCATGACGCTGGTGCCCAGTTGCCGGGCGAGATCACGGATCGTGAGAATCTCGCCGGGCTTGAATTGCCCTTCGATCAGGCTCTGGCGGATACGGCGGTAGACCTGTTCCTGCAGCGTGTTGTGCAGGATCGGCTGAAGCGGTGCTCTCGACTTGCGCATTACCAGGCGGCTCAGTGCTCGAACCCTGTCGCAGCTAAAATCTATCTGACCCGGGGCGCGCACCGCAACCTTGGCGTGATCACAGATTTCACGAGCGGCGCCTCATGACGGGCAGACTGCGCAGGTGCGGATGAGCTTCAACATCGAACGGGTACGGACGGACTTCCCCTATCTCGGCAGCTGTCTGTATCTGAACACGGCTTCCGCAGGACTGTCGTGGGCAGGGCAGGGCGCCGCGGCCGCGCGCTTTTACGACCAGTTCAAGGTACACGGCTACGACGGGCGTGACGACTGGCATGCGGAGCTCGAGAGATGTCAGAGGCTCGCGGCGCAGCTGCTCAAGGTCACACCGGCGGAAGTGTCCTTTGTCGCGAGCGCTTCCGAGGCCTTGAATCTGGTGGCGCGCGCCGTGCCGTTGCGTGCGGGCGATCAGGTGCTCATGGCGGCGGACGAGTTTCCGTCCGTGAGCCTGGCGTGGAGCGCTGCGCCTCGCGGCGTCGACGTTGTGCGTGTGCCCGTCCCGCAGGAGTCCGCGCGCACGCGGGTGCTCGTGGACGCGATCACCCCCCGGACACGGATCGTAGCCGTTTCGCACGTGCATTGGCGTACGGGTACGCGCGTGGATCTGGCGCGCTTGTCCGCTGCCTGCCGCGAGCGTGACGCGCGCCTGATCGTCGACGGGGTACAGGCAGTCGGCGCGCTGGATGTGGACGCCTCGACCGCCGACTTCTACACCGCCTCGGTCTTCAAGTGGCTGCTCTCGGGCTTCGGGCTGGCGGTCATGGTTACACGATCCTCGTTTGCGGCAACGCTGCGTCCGGCACTGCTGGGTTACGGCAACGAGCCGCCCGCGCGCACCCTGGCGTACGGCCACGCGAATCACCCGGGCATCTGCGTGCTGACGGCGACGCTGGAATATCTTGCCAGCCTGGGTTGGACGGCGATCCATGAGCGTGTGCTCAGGCTCACGGGCTTGCTGATCGAGCAGCTGGAGCCCCTGGGGGTTCAGGTGGTGACTCCGCGCGAGGCCCGCGCGGGAATCGTCTCTGTTGCTCACCCTGATGCCGCCCTGTGCGCTCAGAGGCTTCAGCAGCGCAACGTCCGGATCGAGCTGCGGGGAGGGCTCATCAGGATCTCACCTCACTTCTACAATACGGAAACGGAGGTGGAACAACTGGCGCAGCTCATCGCGACCGAGTGCAGAAGCTGGCGCGCCACCCCGCCACGACCGCCGCCGTGCTCATGACCCGGCCGAGAATTCCGCCTTCGCCATCGATGCACGCCAGCATGGCCGCGTGAATGGCGGGGTCGGCTGCGGCGCAGGCATCGCCCACCGTCACACAGTCGAAGCCGCGATCGACGGCCTCGCGCAACGTCGAGTGCACGCAAATGTCGGTCGTCACACCGGCAAGAGTGAGCGAGTGGATGCGCGCGCCCCGCAGCACGTGCTCCAGGTCCGTCGGATAGAACGCGCCGAACCCCGGCTTGTCGATGACGGTCTCGCTCGCGAGCGGTGCGAGCCTTTACCTGCCCGGCGGCCCCGGCGACCAGAGTAGTGGAGGAGGGCGACGTGATCGATCTCGGCAACCGCGTGTTCGAGGTCCTGCATCTTCCCGGTCATTCACCGGGCAGCATCGGGCTGTGGCAGGCCGCGACAGGGATTTTCTTCTCCGGAGACGCGATTTACGACCGGCCGCTGCTCGATGAGCTGCCCGGCAGCGACATCCCCGCGTATCTGGCAACCATGCGGCGGCTCGCAGAGCTCCCCGCGCGCGTGGTGCACGCGGGGCACGACCCGAGCTTTGACGGCGTGCGCCTGCGAGAGTTGGCAAGAGCCTACCTCGAGCGTCGCGCGTAGTGCTCCATCATCTGACTGCGAAATCCGACCGCGGCGCGGGCCCAGACCCGATGAGTGCCTCGACCTCGCTCGCGGACGGCATCGCCGCAAATGCCCCGGGGCGCGTGGTGGCGAGCGCACCGCACGCCGCGGCGTAGCGCAGGCATTGCGCGAGCTGGTCGCGCCCGCTGAGAAGCGCGGCGAGCGTCTCACTGCCCGCGCCGCGGTCGGTCAGGCATTTCAGCCAGCCGCCGACGAAGGCATCGCCGGCGGCGGTCGTGTCGACCGTCCGCACGCTGAAGGTCGGGAGGTTGCCGGAGCTCGTGCGGGTGAACCAGCGGACGGGCGCTGCGCCGCTGGTGACCAGTACGCATTGCGCACGGGCCGCGAGCAGACGCTGCAACGCCGCCTCCACTCCGCCCGCGGAGGAGGCGAGATACTCGAGCTCCCCGTGGCTCAGCTTAACGAGATCCGCCTCGACGAGCGCCTCCCAGAGACGCGGGCTGGGATCTACCGTCCGTGGCCAGAGCGAGGGGCGCAGGTTGAGATCCATGCTGAGGAGCGCACCCGCCGCGCGCGCCGCGCGCATACCGGCGAGCGTCGCTGCGGCGATGGCGGGCTCGGTGAGGCTGTTGGAGCAGACGTGAAAGAACGCAGCATCCTCGAAGCAGCGCGCCTCGAAATGCTGTTCGCGGAACAGCAGGTCCGCCGCCGGCGGGCGGTAGAAGCTGAAGGAGCGCTCGCCCCGCACATCGAGCGACACGAAAGCGAGCGCGGTCTTCGCTTCCGCGGTGCGCCGCACGCAGGTGATATCGACGCCGCTGCGCTGCAGCTGCGCGAGCAGGCGGTCGCCGAAGAGGTCCTCGCCCAGCATGCCGATGAAGCGCGCCCGGCCGCCGAGGCGGGCTGCCGCGACCGCGACGTTGGCCGGGGCGCCCCCCGCATACTCGGTGAATTGCCGCGGCGCGGGCGTCTCGGCAGGCTCGCGCGCCAGCAGATCGATGAGCGCCTCGCCAAAGCAGACGATGGTGCGCACCGGAGCGGCGAGGCTCTTCATTGGGTCATGCATCAGGATCCTCCTGCGACGCACCTGCCCTGGCTCTGCTGCGGCGGACGTTCGCAGGCCGTCAAGTGACCATCGACAGGCACAAGCATTGCGCTAGGATACGCGCGCAATGGGAATGTCCCGCGACCACGCTTTGCGCCAGTCACTACGCTCCCGGACGCTCACAGCCTTCCTGGTATTGCTGTGGGTCTCGAGCGCGCCACTGGCTGCGACGACGATGGCGGCGCGTGGCGGCTCCGGTCGGACCGAGACGTCTCGCAGCCGCCCGGTGCAACCGTGCCAGCATCATCATGCGAGGCACGGCGATAACCGAAGTTTGGGTGACCATTGCTGTCTCACCACGAGCTGCGACTGTCTGGGTGGCGGCGTTGTTCTTGCCGGTCGCAGCTGCGGGCTGATAGCGCCGACCACGGTGCTTCTCATGGTTTTCGAGCTTCCGGCACCACCTGCCTCGGGTCTCCCTGACGGTTTCGAGCGGCCGCCCAAACCGACCTCCCTCTGAAGCACCCGCCCTGAGTGGCGGGCGAGGACCCGTGCGCGAGTACGGGGAGCGGGCACTGACCCGCCTTCGGTGGAGACGAAATGTCATGTCCGATTTCATTCGCGGCACGTTGCGAATCGTAGCGTGCTCAGTCTTGCTCGCGGTCTGTCGCGCAGTCGGCGCGGAGCAACCTGCGGCGGTCGGGGCCCCACGCGATGAGCCCTCGGCGCCCGCGAGCAGCCATTCGAGTGATACCGAGGACATGAGTGATACCGAGGACATGAGTGATACCGAGGACATGAGCTCGCACGCCCATTCCATGGGCGGTATGGGCGCTGGCCTCGGCCCCTATCCGATGACTCGCGAAGCTTCGGGCACCGCATGGCAGCCGGATGATTCCGTCCACGGGGGCATTCATGCCGCGGTCGACGATTGGATGCTCATGACCCACGCGCTGATCAATGGCGTTTACGACAAGCAGGACGGTGAGCGTGGGGGAGACAAGTGGTTCGTCTCGGGCATGGCTATGACGACAGCGACGCGGATGCTCGGTGAGGCAGATATTCTGCGTTTTCGTGCCATGCTGAGCCCCGAGCCGCTCATGGGCGCTTCCGGGTATCCGCTGCTCTTCGCAACCGGCGAAACGGCCGACGGTCGCACCCCTCTCATCGACCGCCAGCATCCCCACAACCTCGTGATCGAGCTCTCGGGCAGCGTCGCGCATCTGCTCGATGAGAGGCAGAGCGTATTTCTGTATGCGGGTCTGCCGGGAGAACCGGCTTTCGGGCCGCCAGCCTTCATGCATCGCCTCTCGATCGAGGACAGCCCCGAGGCGCCCATCAGCCACCACTGGCTCGACTCAACGCACATCACCAACGGGGTAGTCACCGTGGGCTATGTACACGGGGACTGGAAGATCGAAGCCTCGCGTTTCTACGGCCGCGAGCCCGATCAACATCGCTATCGCATCGAGCCGGGGCCGCTTGACTCGACCGCGGCGCGCCTCTCATGGAACCCCGGCCGCTCGCTCTCGGTACAGGTGTCCTGGGCGCAGCAGATCAGCCCGGAACAGCTCGCTCCACAGGAGAACGAGACGCGGGTATCGGCGAGCGTGCTGTACACCGTGCCCTTTGGAGCTGGCGGCTATTGGGCCACCACCGCGGCTTACGGGTATCGCCGCAGCACGGGCCGTCCGGGACTTCCGGCGGAGATCCTCGAGAGCACCATCAAGCCTGATGACACCTGGACAGTGTTCGCCCGGTTCGAGCGCGTCGATAACGACGAGCTCGTCGCGGCGCAGGACTTTGCGGGACCCGCCTACACGGTTGCGAAGCTCTCGCTCGGTGCCATTCACGATTGGCGTCTCTTGGCGCACGTCAGAGTCGGCCTCGGCGCGCTCTATGCGTTCAACTTCGTGCCCGCCGAGCTCGTCCCACTGTACGGTCGCGATCCAGCCGGAATGATGGTGTTCCTGCGCCTGAAGGTAGACTGAATGGATTCAAGGGCCGCGGAAGGGTGAAGGTCGGGCATGAGATGCGCCGCCACTGACGGGCAGCGCGCGGCCACCCAGGCCCTCGTTTTGAGCTGATTACGTGGTGGAATGGCAACTCTTCGGAGCGACAGACGCTCACCGGTATGGAGCTAACTCAGGCGGAGCTCGGCGCTCCTCCGGAGACAGCCGCGACTTCCCGCTGATACCCCGCTGCGCCGAGCAGTCCCGTCAAATCACTGACGATGCGACCCAGTAGTCCCGCGGCGGGGCTCGTCTCTCCTGCAGTCTCCGGGTTGAGTTGCGATACGAGTTCTTCAAGCTGCGGCTCGAGACTCGGCCCGGGCACCGGCATTCTCCCCTCACGGACCACCTTGCCCAGATCTCCTAGCGTCGTCGCGATCACTTGGCGCAGTCTGATCAGTGGCGCGGAGGGCAGTCGAGGTTCCTGGTGTTGGAGCGACAACGCAATGGTGTGGCGGCACAGGCGCCTGAGGTAGACGAGTAGGGCGAACGCAACGCCGAGCAACTCGGCCCGGTCGCCGGGCTCTGCACGCATGCGCTGAAATCCGGCCTCGGCGTTTGCCAATGCCAATTCAGCCTGCCGCCGCAGCGAGGCGAGAGCCTGCTCGCTCACGGCAGTGCCGGCCAGACTTTCGAGCACCCCGTCCAGGTAACGTTGCAGCGCCAGCAGAGCCCGCTGAAGACGGTCCCGCAGTTGATCGCGTTCCCATTGGGGCCACAGCAGGTAGGCGGCAACGAGTGCCAGAATCGCGCCGACCAGCGTGTAGGCGACCCGTTCGGCGAGGTCGACCCACGGATCGAGACTGCCTTGGCTGATCAGCAGGATGATGATCGGGGTGAGGAAGGTGATGCCATAGCCATAGTTGCGCCGGATCACCAGAAAGGTCGCAAAGAGCAGCACCCCGAGCGCCAGGTCGTACGCGACCGTGCCGTGCACGCTCGCGAGCAGAGTGCCCGCAATCACCGCTCCAGCGATCGTTCCGAGTGTCCGGTGCGACGCGCGGGTGACTGTGCTCCCGTACTCAGGCTGCAGGATCGTGAGTGACGTGAGCGGCAGCCAGATGCCATGCGGCAGACGCAGATAGACGAGGAGAGCGGTACCGGCAGCGGTCACCAGGGCCACCCGTATGGCATGCCGGAATACAGCGGAGCGCGGCGTAGCGTGAGCTCGCAGCGCGGTGACCAGGGTCCCGCGCGGCAAGCGGTGCGCGAAGGGGAGCCGCAGCAGGTCCGGTAGACGACGTTTCACGCCGAACAGGACTCGCAGCGCCTCGTCGGCGATGTCCAGGGTACGCAATGCGTGGGTCAGGGCGATGAGCTCTTCGCGCGCCAATCCCGCGGGCGTTGCGGAGTAGATAGGCACCTGATCGCGGAGTTGCGAGAGCTGCATCCCACCCTTGCCGGCCAGCAGGATGCGGGCGACGGCGCGGCAAGCCCGCGCGAGCGTCGCGGTCGTCTCCGAGCCGGCACCCAAATCACAGAACGTGATCGCGGTGCCGGCCATGGTGGCTGCCGCGTCGATCAGCACGATCATCTGGGCGACCGTCGTTCCGGGGCCGGACGTCCCTGCACGAATGTCACCGAGCGCCTCGCGTGAGCGCTCGAGCGCCGCGACGACGTCCGCATGGAGCGTCCCGACCTTCCGTTCGCGACGCAGTCGTCCGACCGCGCTCGCGTGCGTGCTTGCAGCGGGAACACGCAGCAGCAGCGCCACCGCTTCCCAGGCCGCGGCGACCTCCTGCTCGAGGCGGCGGTAGGGCCGCAACTGCCAGAACCCGAGCGCAATTGCCACGGTCCACGCGCCACCGGCGGCATAGCCCGCTGCCCAGAGCCCTGCGTGCGCCTCCGGAAGTCTTGCGAGCTGCAGGCCGACGAGAAACGCGACTGCCATGTTGGTGCCCAACGAGGGGCCGGCCGGGCCCACGGCGCGTACGAGGCCGGAGAGCACTCCGATGGCTGCCATGACTGCCGCGGCAAGCCACCAGTGCCCCTCGGCGACGATACCCAGAAGCAACAGACATGCTCCCCCGAGTGCCTGCAGGAGCATCGCAACCAACCGTGTGCGATACGGACCGCCGACATCGACCAGCGAAGTCGCCAGTGCGCCCAGCACGGCCGGGTACGCGATGGCGGCGAGCGCCGTGTGCGGCAGTACGGCGAGCGGCACGACCGTGGCGAGCGTACCGCGCAACGCCGTGGACAGCGCGATCCGGTTCGCGCCGCCGCTCGCGTATTCGCGCAGCCTGGCAGTCAGCCAATGCATGCGCGGAGTGTACCGGCCGGTTCGCTCAGGCGCCGGTCACGATGACTCGCTGCCACTCGGCCGGCATCCCGCGAGTGCAGTCGCCGTGGCATATCGACCGGCGCCGGAAGGCCGCTACAATCCCATCGAGGGCGCTTTCATCTTCACGCATGCGGACTGGTACTATCTGTTTGCTTCGTACGACTACTACTGTCAGAAACGGCTAAGCAAACCATGCTGAAGAACTCGCCGCCGGGAGCCGCACCTGCCAGGCCTGCTGGCAGGTCGGCCAGCCGTTTGCGGTCACGCGCATGGTTTGACGATCCTTCCGACCCTGGCATGACGGCGCTCTACCTCGAGCGCTACACGAATTTCGGGCTCTCGGTGGAGGAGCTCCAGTCGAGCAAGCCGATCATCGGCATTGCCCAGACGGGCAGCGACCTCGCGCCGTGCAACCGCCATCACCTCGTGCTGGCCGAGCGTGTGCGCGATGGAATCCTGGAGGCCGGGGGTATACCGATCGAGTTTCCGGTGCATCCGATTCAGGAAACCGGCAAGCGTCCCACCGCGGCTCTCGATCGCAATCTGGCATACCTCTCATTGGTCGAGGTGTTGTTCGGTTACCCGATCGATGGAGTGGTATTGACCATCGGTTGCGACAAGACGACCCCGGCCTGTCTCATGGCGGCCGCCACCGTGAATATTCCGGCAATTGCCTTGTCCGTCGGTCCGATGCTGAACGGCTGGTTCCGCGGGCAGCGCACCGGATCGGGCACGATCGTGTGGCAGGCGCGCGGGCTGCTCGCCGCAGGCGAGATCGACTACGAGGGCTTCGTGAAGCTGGTGACCTCCTCGACCCAGTCCACCGGCTACTGCAATACCATGGGCACCGCCACCACCATGAACTCCCTGACCGAGGCTCTCGGGATGTCGCTGCCCGGCTCGGCCGCGATCCCGGCTCCGTACCGCGAGCGCCGGGAGTGCGCCTACCTGACGGGCAAGCAGATCGTGGAGATGGTGGCGGCGGACCGCAAGCCATCCGACATCCTGACGCGGACCGCATTTCTGAATGCGATTCGGGTCAACTCTGCGATCGGCGGCTCTACCAATGCACCCATACATCTCATCGCGGTCGCGCGGCATATGGGCGTCGAGCTGTCACTCGAGGACTGGCAGACCTACGGCCTGGATGTTCCGCTGCTGGTCAACCTGCAGCCCGCCGGAGAGTATCTGGGCGAAGATTACTATCGCGCGGGGGGAGTCCCGGCGGTGATTGCGGAGCTGATGAAGCACGGCTTGATCGATACCCACGCCCTGACGGCCAACGGCCGAACGGTCGGTGACAACTGCCAGGGCGCGAAGATCGAGGACGAGCGTGTGATCCGGCCCTTCGGGGCGCCCCTGAGACCGGCGGCGGGTCTCGCGGTGCTGCGCGGTAATTTCTTCGACTCGGCGATTCTCAAAACGAGCGTCATCTCGCCGGAGTTCGAGGCGCGTTATCTTGCCGACCCCAAGGATCCGCGCGCCTTCGAAGGACGCGTGATTGTGTTCGAAGGCCCCGAGGATTATCACGCCAGGATCGATGATCCGAGTCTCGGCGCGGACGCGCACAGCATTCTGGTGATCCGCGGCGCAGGTCCCATCGGATACCCCGGAGCCCCTGAGGTGGTCAACATGCGCCCGCCCGCCTACCTCATACGCGCGGGTGTCCGGGAGCTGCCGTGCATCGGCGACGGGCGACAGTCCGGCACATCAGGGTCACCTTCGATCCTCAACATGTCGCCAGAGGCCGCCACGGGCGGCGGTCTGGCGCTGCTGCACAGCGGCGATCGCCTGCGCGTGGACCTGCTGCGGGGCGAAGTCAATCTGCTGGTCGAGGAGGCGGAACTCGCGAGACGGCGCGCCGAGCTGGCCGCTCGCGGCGGCTATCCCATTCCTGCGAGCCAGACTCCCTGGCAGGAGCTGCAGCGAGCCGACGTCGGGCAGCTGGCCACCGGCGCGACGCTGGAATCAGCGGTGAAATACCAGCACGTTGCGCAGACTGCCGGCGCGCCGCGGCATAATCATTGAAACGCTGTGAAGCCGATAGCAGATCACTCGCCACCACGCACCGAGTGCTTCCAGGCGTCAACGAGGGCCGCTGCGCGCACTGCAACCGCCGCCGCCGAATCGCCCGGGCGGTACAACGACCCGCCAACGCCTACACCGCGCGCACCGGCCGCGAGCCATGGTGGCAGCTCCTGTGGTCCGACTCCTCCGACCGCCCAGATCTCCACGTTTCCCGGTAACACCTCGCGAATCGCCTTCAGGTAGCCGGTTCCCACGACGCTCGCCGGAAACAGCTTCAGGCTCGTGGCACCGCACCGTGTCGCGCAAAGCGCTTCGGTCGCGGACAGGAACCCGGGCAGACAGTCAAGGCCGAGTTCATGTGCGCGGGTGATGACGGGCGGCTCCGTGTTGGGCGCGACGATGAGTCGACCGCCCGCCTGCGCAACGGCTTCAACCGCACTCGCAGTCAGCACGGTGCCCGCTCCGATCAGTGCTTCGCTGGCGAACTCGGCGTGCAGGCGCGCGATACTGATCAGCGGCTCGGGCGAGTTGAGCGGAACCTCGATCAGGCGGATGCCGGCCTCGACCAGCGCACGCCCGATGTCCAGCGCTTCGACGGGCCGCAGGCCGCGAAGAATGGCCACGAGCGGGACGACACCTTGTTTCAGCCGATCAGTCAGGTTCATGTTGATGACCGCCCGTCGCGTGAGCTCGCGACCGCTCGTGTCTCGTGCACTGTCCGGTGCGAGGTTAAGTTTGTATGGTAACGATGCTGACGGCAACTTCCGGCAGGACCGTTGAGGTGCCCTTGCCGTCTGACTCGAGGGGGCGCGGTGTTCTCGATTCGGACCGCAGTGACGGGGCTGCCGCAGCGCGCGTTCGCTCGTTAGACTTCGCCGCCGAGTTCGCACGGCGCGAGGTTTTGACTCATGCATATGAGTCAGATAAGCTCACTGCGTGGCTAAGAGACTTCAGGTAATTCTCCAGGATCCCGAGTACCGGGAGATCCAACGGATGGCGCGCGCCAATCATATGACGCTTGCCGAATGGGTGCGTCGCGCGCTGGCTGCCGCGCGACGGCGTGAGCCTGGGATCGATGCGGGCAAAAAGCTCGCTGCAGTGCGCGCCGCAACCCGCCATACGTTTCCAAGCGGGGACATTGCCGACATGCTCGCCCAGATCGAGCGCGGCTACGTGTCAGACCAGGCACAGTGATCCTGGTCGACTCAAACGTTCCGATGTACCTCATCGGAGCGGCGCATCCGCATAAGACTGACGCCCAGAGACTTCTGGAGCAGCTCATCAGTGACCGGCAGCGGCTGGTGACGGACGCCGAGGTCCTGCAAGAGATTCTTCATCGCTACGCTGCTATCAATCGCCGCGAAGCGATCCAGCCGGCGTACGACACTGTGTTGGGCGTTGTCGATCAGGTATTCCCCATCGATGAACGGGCGGCACGACGGGCCAAGGAGATCATCCTCGAACGCCACGGTCTGTCGGCGCGTGACGCCCTGCACGCGGCCGTCATGCAGCTTCATGGGATCGAGACCATCTTGAGCTTCGACACGGGCTTTGATGCTTTGCCAGACATCAAGCGGCTGGGGTAACTGAACCCGAGCCATTGGACTGCCTCCAGGGTCGGCACGCGCACAGCGCCGCGGAAACGTTGGCGCTGGCTGTGGCAATTGCCCCGGACTCACGGTAAGTTGAGACGTACGCTCGATCGCAGGGTTGAGGGTGCCCCTCATGGGATCCAGAACCGAGACCGCAGCGCCCCTGCTCGGAACTCCGGCGCGCCCGCCGGGTGCGGCAGCCGCAGTCGGTGCGGGACGGCTGGTGTTCAATGTCCTCTTCACGACCTTGCTGCTCGCGCTCGTCATTTATGGAGCGTTGTCGCTCGACCCCGCTATCGCCGGCCCCGACGTCCGCAGGCCGTTTGTCTCACTCCTGGTAGCCGCCTTCCTCCCCATCGGGACGGTGGTGCTGCTTTCCTGCATCGAGCGTCTTTTTCCTCCCGCCGGGCCGCGCAAGTCGCTCCGCCAGTGGCTCCTGCACCTGAACATTCACGTCTTCTACATCTTCATGGCCGGCATTGCGGCGGCGCTCAACACCGTAGCACTGGCTGCTCTGGCGCGGCACCTGGGTTTTCAGCTGGGCCTGATCGATCTGAGATTCGCCGCGGGCAAAGCGCTGTGGCTGTTGGTTGCCGCCGTGTGGCTCGCCATGGTCATCGGCGATTTTTTCTTCTACTGGTTCCACCGCGCCCTCCACCGGAGCAAGATCCTGTGGCAGCACCACAAGCTCCATCACATGGACGAACAACTCGAAGCGATCACCCTCAATCGTCAGAACTGGATCGAAGTGTTCATCGCGGCCTCGCTGATCTTTGCGCCCACCGCAATCTTCTTCAAGCTCGACAAGCCAGATCCGGCGCAACTGGGACTGCTTGCCGGCATACTCGTCACCGTGTTCAGCGTGTTCCTGGGGATTGGACACATGAACGTCCGTTTTCAGGCAGGCAAGGCCAGTCTTCTTTACTGCAGTCCGCAGGTGCACCGCATCCACCACAGTCGCCTGCCGCAGCATCAGGACAAGAATTTCGCCTTCGCCTTACCGCTGTGGGACGTTCTCTTCGGCACGTACTATGCGCCGCTGCCGGGTGAGTTCCCTCCCACGGGGGTAGCAGGGGAGCAGGAGATCAAATCGTTCTGGGAGGCACAGATCTTCAGCCAGCGCGAGTGGTGGCGGATGTTCCGTGCATGGCGCCGGCGGCGCGGCGAGCTCGCGGAGTGAGCCGCGATCCTGCGCCAGGCGGATGCACGTTTCCGGGACGCGGTGCCCGCGACAGCATCATCGTCGAGCGCACCCGATGACGACGACGGCCTGCTCGCGCCGTGCGCTGCTGGCTCGGGGTGCCGCGGCGTTCACTGCCACACTTGCCTCCGCACCTTACGGCGTGGCCGCCGATCCCGTGCCGGCGAGTTGCGGGAACGGAGACGGTGAGATCCTCGGTCAGGGCGAATTCAGGTACCGTGCCCGTCGCCTGTGGGGTCTCTTGGATCATCGCAAGTATCCCGTGAAGGACTGCCACGGCATCAGCGAGGATCAGAACGGCCGCATCGTCCTGCTGACCAACGACACGCACAACAACCTGATCGCCTACAGCCGGACCGGTACCCTCGCGCACGCCTGGGAGCATCGGTTTCCGGGCGCTCACGGCTTCGATATCGTCCATCTCAACGGCGAGGACCAGTACTGGATCACGGACCACACCCGGCAGCTCGTGTCGGTGTGCACGGCAGAGGGCAGGGAACTGCTGCACGTGGGGCCGAAGGCGCTCAAAGTCCGGTACCCCGACCAGGGCCGGTACCACCCGACGAATACCGCCACGTTGCCAGACGGAGACTTCTTCGTCAGCGACGGCTATGGCTCGAGTTTTGTGCATCATTTCGACCCGCAGGGACGTTACATCGCGAGTTTCGGCGGCAAAGGAGTCGCACCCGAGAACCTCGACACCCCGCACGCCGTATGGATCGACCGCCGATCGGGCAAGCCGCTGCTGCTCGTGTGCGACCGCGGCCACAACGCGCTGAAATGGTTCTCGCTCAACGGCGAGTTTCTGCGCAGCATCGACTTCGGCGCGATGTCGATCGACGATGAGCCCGTCGGCGCGTTGCCGGCGAACGTCGCGCCGTTTCACGGTTATCGCGACGGCCGGTTCGATGACCACCTGGCGATCGCATGTCTCGCGGGGATGGTCCTGATCCTGGATGGGGCCGATCGCGTGGTTTCTGTGATCGGGGGCATGCCGCCGGTGTACAGCGCCGGGAAACTGCAGCAGCTCGAGAACTTCAATTACACCTTCAACCACCCGCATGACCTGTGCGTCGACTCCGCGGGCGCGATCTATGTTGCGCAGTGGGGATCCAATCGCACGTATCCCATCAAGTTGGAACCCGTGTAGACCAACATCCCATGAACCCAACCCCGCCGCATCCCTGCAGCGGGGTTGCCCAGCGAAGCCCTGGTCATCCCTTGACAGCGCCGAGCAGTGTCACGACGGGCTGCTGCAATCGGCAGCCTGACGCGCGGTACGCCGCGCGCCGGGACACTCCTGCAGCCGACGGTTCGCATCGGTTATTGAGTGACGCTGTCAAGTCTTGGGGAGTTCCTCGCTCACCTCCTGAAAGAGCACAACTGTCGCCAGCTGGTGACTCCGCGCCGCGCCGACCTCTCTCGAAAGGAGGAGAGGAGAAATGTTTTATCGATCGGTCACGAAGCGTTCACGGCGCGAATGGAACCTGCCAGGAGCGGCTCACTCCAATGCGGAACCACACAGGAGGTGACTCATGATCCACGGGAAGCGGATCCACGCGCTCGCGCGCATTTCAGTCGCGGCGTTTATCGCGGTGATACTCGCAGCGTGCAGTGCGAGAACCTCCCCTGCACCGACCGCTCGGACTCCCGATCCTCAGATTCTGACTCCCGATCCTCAGCTTCTGACTCCCGATCCTCAGACACGAGTATCGGATGTCGTACTTCCGGGGTCCGCGCTTCCCGAAATCGTCGTCAGCGCTCATCGTCTGCCCTCATCGCGGGTAGCTCAGGGAACATCCTCGCGCCCGCCGGCGAAGCGCCGCTAACGTTACCTTTGCGCGTAGCGCGGCCGGGGCTGCGCGCTTACACTCGACGCCATTGCCATCAACTATGTGCAACCAGGCCCGACAGACGAACGACCCGCGACCGAGGTAGACTTCCTGCGGACATGAATTCCCTGGCACGCCTCGCGCTCATTACCTGCCCGGCTTCCATCGGAAGCCGGGTGGTCGATGCGCGCGTTTCTTTCCCAAGACGTCTCAGGAATTCGAACCCATGTCTTCTTCCGATTGGCCCGTCCTCACGCTCCGCGTTGCCGCCGACGCAGACCCAGGCGCCTTAGCCCGCGTCCTCGAGCGCTTTCAGAATCTCAATGTCACACCCCGCCGCGTTGTGGCCGAGTGGGGCATCAACGCTACGCTCCACGTCCAGGTGGACATCGCCGGCCTTTCCGAGGAGCGCGTGAGTCTCATCGCAGCGAAGCTCGGCCAGGTCCCGAGCATCGTAAATGCCTACTGGCATCGCTGAGCGGCCACCACGACGAGGCATCAGGACCCGGCGGGCGTTGCACTTCTGCGGGTTCGCAAACAATTTGCGTCTGCAAATGGGCGGCGCAAGCGCCGTAAACTCGCGCTTGAGCTACTCGCGGACCGAGATCACCGCAGTCGTCGTGCTCCGAGCGCTGGCCAAACCGATAAGATCCAACCTCCGGCTTCAGAGGCCAGGTGCGATCCAGGAAACTTCTGTTGCCGGGATCGGGGGGCGAGTAGTCAGGATCGCAGGGGTAACGACGTGGTAGGCCTGGAGGTCGGTGAGGTGAGAGACACGTCAACCCCATCCACCCTCAGCACGCGACTCTCAAACCGCCAGCACCCGGCGCCGCACCTGTGTAGCCGATCCGCATAGATCCCGGATGCGAGCCAGCGCGGCGGACCTGCCCCGCCGGCCGCGGTAACGGTAAAGTGCGCGTAGCCGGTGGCGCCGCCGGTAGCGCCTTCCGAAAAGAGACTGATGTCCGTCAGAGTGTGCCGGCAGTGCGAGGGCGGCGTCATCACTCCCGCAGCTACGTCGAATTCACCCGCGATCATCCGCTGTGCGAGCTTGAGGAGCTCTGTCCGACCCTTGAACTGCCGGGAGCCTCCGGCGCAGCGCACGAGCGCGTTAGGATCAAAGAGGTCCACCCAGTCCGTCGCGCGCCCGAGCTCGAGCAACATGACGCTCCGCCC
>Ga0123356_10001035_pt1 | contig 30822 bp, 21 predicted proteins | sample TergutEmb28metaG_2_FD_92546 | JGI IMG/M metagenome (GOLD analysis project Ga0123356, IMG submission 92546) | Embiratermes neotenicus P3 segment gut microbial communities from Petit-Saut dam, French Guiana - Emb289 P3 | ecosystem: Host-associated > Arthropoda: Insects > Digestive system > Gut ...
ATGCTTGGATTTGCGTATTATTTTAATGAAATACAAAATCCGGACGAAAAGATTAAGCTTAAAAATATAGTAATAATGATTGGTTCGTTTGTTATTGGTATGGCACCAAAAGCAGTATACTTTTCTATGGCAGGTATTTTACTTTTTATGAAAAGAAGTAAATTTAAAACAAATAAAGGATATGTTTCCTACTTGCTCGCTGTGATTTTTGGGATGCTTATAATTACATCGGTTTTTTTAGTACCGAATATAACAGGTGATACAGGACCCGGTGATATGCGTGGAGGTTCTGATGTCAGTTATCAAGGGCAAATATCATTTATCTTAAATAACCCACTCGAATATACAAAAATATTGCTGCGCTCTATGAGAGTGTTTCTTGATTCATTTAATGATTCCGATTTTACAAACTACATAACAAATATAGCATATTTCGGCACCTCGAATTACATGCATTTAGTATGGCTACTACTCTTGTTTGTAATGTTTACAGACAGAAACGAAAATGACTTGATTTCCATCCGGGCGGGGCAAAAGACACTTGTTTCTGCTATGGCATTTGGAACAGTTGCATTATTTTCCACCGCAATGTATATAGCTATCACACCGGTTGGGTACCTTCATATTCTCGGCACACAACCCAGATATATGTTGCCGGTTCTTTTCCCGATTCTTTACATTATCGGAGGATTCAAGATACAAAACAACATGAATAAAACGGCATATACCACCGGAGTGTTTGCAATTATGAGTTTTGTGTTATTATATGCAGTATGGACAAAACTAATAGTTCAATTAGGTTAACTTAGTAAAAGTAAATAAAAAGAGAAAGTTGGAGAAAAAATGTTTGATAATTCGACAATACTCATAACCGGAGGCACCGGGTCGTTTGGTAACACCTTTATTCCCATGACGTTAAAAAAATACAATGTCAAGAAAATAATTATTTACTCACGTGATGAAATGAAGCAATGGGACATGGCGAAAAAGTTCCAAAATGACGATCGTGTACGCTTTTTTATAGGTGATGTGCGTGATAAAGACAGGCTATACAGAGCGCTTAACGGTGTTGACTATGTTGTCCACGCAGCTGCTACAAAAATCGTACCAACTGCCGAGTACAATCCATTCGAGTGTGTAAAAACCAATGTAATCGGTGCTATGAATGTTATTGATACATGCATAGACAGTGGTGTAAAAAGATGTGTGGCACTGAGCACGGATAAAGCAAGCTCTCCGATTAATCTATATGGAGCAACAAAACTTTGCAGCGATAAACTGTTTATAGCCGGAAATTCATATGTAGGTGCTAAAAGCACAAGGTTTGCTATAGTCCGATACGGAAATGTCATGGGGTCGAGAGGTTCTGTTATACCGTATTTTATGGAGCAGGCTGAGGCAGGTGAAATAACTATAACTGACGAGCGGATGACCAGGTTTATGATTTCCTTAGAACAGGGAGTGGAACTTGTTTGGCATGCTTTCGAGGATGCAGAAGGTGGAGAAATTTATGTTAAAAAGATACCTTCTATGACTATTTCCGATATTGCTCTTGCAGTATCCGAAACAGCAAAGCATAATGTCGTCGGAGTCCGACCGGGTGAAAAACTGCATGAGCAAATGATTGGTGTAGAAGATTCAGCTTATACATATGAATATGATAAATACTATAAAATAATCCCACAGATAGTAGAATGGAATATTGCAAGAAATCAAATCAAAGGCGGAAAGCAAGTAGAGCAATCATTTGCTTACACATCGGATCAAAATAAAGAATGGATGAGTACGCAGGAGCTGCGCGAGTGGATAAAAAACAATAAAGATAAGATGCTGAGTATATAAACAGGGGATATAAGATGTTTAAAGGTGTAATGCAATTTATACCAAAAATACATAGAACACAATTGCGTGCAAAGCATATACTTGTGTTGTTTCTCCTGCTTACACCTATAGTTCTTATAGGTATAAGCAATTACTTCTTTGCTTCATCATCATTTCATTTTGTTGCAGATCCGGAAGATGCTAAGATATTAACAAGGCAGTGGATTGGTGATTATGACGGTATTTACATGTCAATAATACTTGGAATTGTCACTACAGCGTTATGGCTTACCGGCTTTTTTACAGGAAAGCTTGATAGCTTTCTTGCATCATTTATGGAGCTTGTAAAAAACCTGATAAACTACATTAAAAACAATCATAAAAAAGTAATATTACATACGGGAATACTTCTTTCAATAGTGATAGCTGCACTTGTAATAGCATCTGCAACTACTCCGGGTACATCAGCATACGGCAGGGTTCGTCTCGCAAGAACAGTATTTTATACAGCAATCGGTTTATCCGGGTATTTTATAATAATGATTCGCAGGAATGTCCAAAAAATATTTTTTCTTTTATCAATAACAATCGGACTTGTTTATATAATATCACATCCCCAGTTTTTTTTCAGTTGGGATACATCTATACATTATGCATGGTCACTAGAGGCATCATTTGTCAGATATGCTTCAATAACTGAAGCGGATATTGCACTGGCAAATAACGCATGGATACCATTTAGCGCTACTCCCGCTTATGATGGTTATCCGCAATTTTTATCAGGTGATGAGCTTGCAACAGTAAGACAATATCGTTTAGGTACATACACTTTGGCTCCGCATAATGAAAACGTACTCCCACTATATAACAGACTTGCTTATATACCTGCAGGTATTATGCTCTTTATCGGCAGGAGCCTGGCGCTTGCTCCTCTTACTGTTTTGAAATTTGGAATGCTTGGAAGTCATTTGGTATACACAATACTTGCCTATTTTGCAATAAAACGACTAAACAGCGGAAAGCACATTATGGCAGTCATAGCCATGTTTCCGACAGCCTTTTTATTATCAACAGCCTACAGCTACGATTACTGGGTAATTGCTTTTGCATTGCTTGGCTTTGCGTATTATTTCTATGAGGTTCAAAGTCCCGATAAGAAAATAGAGTTAAAAAATATAGTAATAATGATTGGTTCTTTTGTTATCGGCATGGCACCAAAAGCAGGATATGTAACTTTAATGTTTGTTTTATATTTTATCAAGCAAAGTAAATTTAAAACCAAGAAAGGTCACTATTTCTACCTGCTTGCAGTGACTTGCGGGATGTTTATAATTATGTCCAGCTTTATAATACCATATTTAACAGGTTATACGGGGCAAGGAGATATACGAGGAAGTGACGATGTCAGTTACTCAAATCAAATATCATTTATCTTAAATAATCCATTAACATATATGGGGATAGTACTAAGTTTTCTACGGGAATATTTAAATGTATTTACAGGAACAAACTATGTAACAGGTTTTGCAGGTTTAGGCGGTTCATCATTCTTTTATTTAACATGGTTATTACTCTTGTTTGTTATGTTTACGGATAGAAACGAAAAGAATTTAATTACTATAAAAACAGGATATAAAGTGCTTATTTCTATAGTAGCACTCGGGACAATTGTGTTTTTTATCACTGCAATGTATATATCGTTTACACCACCGGGGGTGAGCTATATTCAAGGAGTACAACCCAGATATATGCTACCTGTTCTTTTTCCTGTACTCTACATTATCGGTGGTTTTAAAGTGCAAAATAACATTAATAAAACAGCATACACCGGTGGCGTGTTTAGTATTATGTGTTTAGTATTGTTAACTGGAGCCTGGGATAAGATATTACCAAGATTAGGGTAAGAGGTATCGCAGTAAAATGTCAAAAAGTTTAAAAAAAGCTATAACGAGTATACGATTTAAGCACATGCTTGTACTTATTGTGCTTCTTTTAGCTTTGGGACTTATAGGCATCAGTAATTATTTCTTTGCTTCCTCAGCGTTTCATTTTAAAGTAAATCATGAAACAGGGATTATGACCAGACAGTGGATTGCCGACAAAGACGGTCTACTCATGACAATAATTCTCGGAGCCGGTATTGCAATATTGTGGCTGATTGGAGTAATGACAGGAAAACTCGACAGTTACATGACGCGTTTCTTTGAATTTATAAAAGAGCGGATAAAGTTTACACAGAATAACCTTAAAAAAGTGCTGATACATACAGCTATACTGCTTGCGATAGTAATAACCGCAATAGTAATAGTATCTTTAACAGTACCGCGCACATCAAATTTTAGCCAATTACGCCTTGCAAGAATGGTGTTTTTTACGGCTATTGGGTTTTGTTGTTATTTCATTTTCTTAATACGTGGAAATATCGCAAGATTATTTTTACTATTATCATTAACAATCGGTCTTGTATATATATTTGCACATCCGCATTATTTTTATGGTTGGGATAGTGAGATTCATTATATATGGTCACTTGAGCAGTCTTTTGTTAGAAATGCTTCACCAAATGAAGCTGATGTTGCTCTCGCATTTGTCGAACCGATACCATATAGTAAAATTCCCGCTTCTGATGGATTCCCAAAACTAATGTCCGGAAATGAGCTTACAACAGTACGTTATTACAGTCTGGAGAATTTTTCTATGGCTAAGCATATAGAAGGAAGACTTCCTCTTCATCAAAGACTGGTTTATATTCCTGCAGGTATAATAATATTTATCGCAAGAAGCCTGGTTTTGGCACCTTTGACAATCATGCGCTTCGGGATGCTTGCAAATCACATAGTGTACACAGCAGCCGTCTACTTCGCTATCAAGAGATTAAACAGTGGCAAGCATATAATGGCAGTCATAGCAATGTTTCCGACGATATTTGTAATGTCAGCTTCGTATAGCTATGATTATTGGGTGATAGCTTTCTCTATGCTCGGATTTGCATATTATTTTAATGAAATACAAAACCCGGATAATAAAATAAAGTTAAAAAGCATTATTGTAATGATAAGTTCATTTGTTATCGGGTTTGTGCCAAAATCAGGGTATGTACCATTGATGCTTGTTTTGTTTTTTGTTAAAAAGAACAAGTTTAAAGCAAAAAAAGGATACTATTTCTACTTGCTTGCAGTGACATGCGCAATACTCATCGTTTTATCAGATATACTTATCCGGATTATTACACTTGGAACAGAACCCGGAGATTTACGCGGAGGCGATGACATTAACAGCGAAAGTCAAGTTTCATTTATTTTAAATAATCCTATAGTATATGCCGGAATACTGCTAAGATTTATGCAACACTTCCTTAACGTATTTGCAAACACAAACTATGTGACAGATTTTGCTTACAAGCTTTACTCTTCATATTTTTATTTAACATGGTTATTGCTCTTGTTTGTTATGTTTACAGATAGAAACGAAAAGGATTTGATATCTATTAAAGCCGGGTATAAGATGCTTGTTACGGTAATAGCTTTTAGCACGGTAGCACTATTTTCTACTGCCCTATATATAGCATTTACACCGGTTGGAGCAGATAGTATACAAGGGGTACAAGCCAGATATATGCTGCCGGTTCTATTTCCCGTGCTTTATATCCTTGGAGGATTTAAAATACAAAATAATATTAACAAAACAACATACACAGCCGGTGTGTTTAGTATAATGAGTTTTGTATTATTAAATGCAGCCTGGGATAAACTTTTAACAAGACTGGGGTAATCGTGAGGTAAGATGAAAAAATTTATCAAGAAAATAATGAACTCAAACCTGATAACAAGAGCACTGTATAAGTTGCTTTTGGCTATTAAATATTATGGAGTAGTACCCGCAGCAAAGAAAATACAAAGGAAATTTAAAATTCTTTTTGGCATACAGTTCAACCCATATATCTATGCCGGCAGATCAAAGGCAGAACTCAACAAACAAAGCAGAGAAGAGTTTGACAAAAAAATCAAATTTAGCATATTGGTACCACTTTATAATACTAAAATAAAGTTTCTGACAGAAATGATTGATTCGGTAATGGCACAAACATACCCGAACTGGGAGCTGTGTCTTACCAATGGAAGTAGCGATGAAAACACCCATGTAGAAGAAATTTGCAAAGAGTATGCCGAAAGAGACAGCAGAATTAAATATAAAAAACTTGAAAAAAACCGGGGAATAGCAGGAAATACAAATGCTTGCCTCGAGCTTGCAACCGGGGATTATATATCATTTTTAGACCATGATGACCTTCTGACTCCGGATGCTTTATATGAGATGATGATTGCAATCTGTGAGCATAGCGCAGAGTTTATTTACTCCGACGAAGACAAAACAAATGCCAAAACAAAAAAATATTTCGATCATGCCTTCAAACCGGACTTTGCACCGGACTATATAAGAGGCTCAAACTATATCTGTCACTTTGTATCTGTCAGCAGAAAAATTGTTGATAAAATAGGCCTTATAAACGACGGTTTTGAAGGTGCTCAGGATTATGATTTCGTTTTGCGGGCAACCGAGCAGACAACTAAAATTTACCATATCCCGAGGGTACTTTATCACTGGCGTGCTCACGAAGAGTCGACTGCTTTAAACTTTGAGTCAAAGAACTATGCGATAGAATCAGGAAAGAAGTCCGTCGAGCGGCATTTGGAACGCATCGGGCTACCCGGCGAAGTCGAAGCGCTACCTGTCCCCGGAACATACAGAATAAACTATGAACTAAAAGAAAAACCGTTGATTTCAATAATCATCCCCAATATGGATCACAAGGAAGACCTTCAACGATGCATTGATTCTATTCTTGTTAAAACTACATACATAAATTATGAAATTATCATAGTAGAGAATAACAGTACAACAGAAGAAATATTTGAGTACTACAAAACCTTGGAACAAAACGAGAATATCAAGGTTATAAAATATGAAGAGGACTTTAACTTCTCGAAAATTAACAACATTGCAACAGGGCATGCAAACGGTAAGTATATAATATTCCTTAATAATGATACTGAGGTTATCACCGATTGCTGGATAGAAGAAATGCTGATGTATGCTCAAAGGGACGATGTCGGAATTGTCGGAGCAAAGCTTTATTATACCGACCTTACTATTCAGCACGCGGGAGTTATAGTTGGGCTGCATCATATTGCATGCCACGCACACTACAGAGAGTACAGTAAAGGCGATTTCGGATACTCATACCGCTTAAATCTTGTTCAAAATTTCAGCGCAGTCACAGCTGCATGTATGATGATAAAAAAGGATTTATTTTTAGAGCTTGGTGGTTTCAACGAAGAGATGGCAGTTGCTTACAATGACTCCGATTTATGTATGAAAGTCAGAGAAAAAGGGTTATTGATTGTCTGGACACCGTTTGCAGAGCTTTATCATCACGAATGGACAACACGCGGAGAAAATAACACACCCGAAAAACTGGAACGCGAAATGCAGGAAAATTCTATGTTTCTAAACAAGTGGAAACATTACTGGGTAAACGGCGACCCGTATTATAATGTTAATTTTAGTTTTTTTAACGCAAACTTCGTGCTATAATACGCGAAAGGAGTAACTGTAAATGAGTCTGCTTGTTATTGTTCAAACATCATCGATAGACGCTGATATGTCGGAGTATACCGGTTTATTTGGCGAAAAAGATAAGCTTGTTACGGTTAGCGGCAAGGATATTGTCGGGGACTGTAACATAGCGGCCTGCGGCCGCAGTGCAACATCAGATGTTCTGTTTATTACCGACAAGGTTACGCTACATCCCGGTTTACTCGAAAATATGAGACAGTGTCTTGGTATAACAGAAAAACATGCAATTGTGTGTGGTCAGGAGCTTGCTTTAAATCTTACAGAAACTGCAGAAAAGTATCTGCCGCTGTACTCAAGGATTATAAAACCAACAGCTGACTGTGTTCTTATCAAAGGGAATATTATTGACAACTTAGGTTTTCTTGACACTTCATATGAGAGCCTCCAGTATGCACTCATGGATTTTTACATGAGAATAAACACCTTTGGGTATACTGCGGTAGTGGCACATCATGCAATGTACTCCTTAAAAGAATCAGGTGAAACACCCCGCGCATCAGGAAAAGATAAAAAATTATTTAACAGCAAACACACTTATTACAAACACTTGGAAAATCATTATAATCGCGGGGAAGTACACCCGTGCATCAAATTTCTCCCGCTCCTCTATGACACGCCGGGACAAAAGAAAAAGATCCTTTTTGACTGTATGATAATGCCTGCATTTTATAACGGCACATCTGAATACCAAATATCCATGTACTCGGCATTTTGCAGATTATTTGGCGATAAATATGACATTTATATGTATGTCAATCACGAAGCGGATATTTTTCACGAGCTAAAGAAACGTTTTAAGAATATACTTTTCCCTGACACAATAGGTGATATGGTGTTTCATTTGGGATTTGTTCCAAACCAGCTGTATTTCGTTGAGTCGCAAATAGAGATAAATAAACGATGCCTGAAGGTAGTACAAACAGTACACGATATAATTGTGCTTCGATGCATGGATCACCAAAAGAAAGAAACACAGTATACTAATATCGTAAGAATGAGTTTTCTTCTTTGTGACGGGATTATTACAGTTAGTAACTACACCAAAGAGGATCTGATAGCTTTTTATTACGGAGATGAAGGAATAGATAAAATTCCTGTCAAACCAATACTCAACGCTGCCCCTGCTCTGCCTGCTCCAAAAAAACAACATAAATTACCGTTTAAAGACTATTTTCTTGTCATCGGCAACTCAAACAAACACAAAGCAATGGCAGAAACTGTAAAAGCAGTACAAAACACAGAAAGCAACTTTATTTTCGTTGGTTACGAACACGACAAAATCATTAGTGGTAGTAATATCGACGGGAAAAGCATATGCAGTAATATCTACGGATATGGGAGCGGAACACTTTCCGATGACTTTATCAGTTACCTGTACAAAAATTGTATTGCCATTGTATTTCCGAGTTTATATGAAGGTTTTGGTTTTCCGATAGCTATTGCATTGGACAATCAAAAACGGATAATTGTAAATAACACAGCAACAAACCGTGAATTATTTGACTACTTCACAGAGTTTAAAGATAATTTTCTGTTTTTTGACAGGTTTGAGCAGATTAGCAGGATTATCGACAATACGGACTTTACGGCTCCACTGAAACAAATCAGATATAACGACTCGAGAGACCGCGTAGCAACCGAAGCAGAGGAATTTTTTGCACAGATACTGGAAACAGATATTGATGTAAACAAGCTGCTCCGGCGCAGAGATATGTATAATTACCTGGAAACCAAGCTGTTTACCCATAAAGAGTTTGCTGCTTTCGATGATACGACTACATTCAAAGAAAGATTTAAAAATAAACATCCGCGTCTTTTCGGATTTCTTAAAAAACTAAAACACGGAAGTAATACATAATGAATCTATACCAAAGTAAGGAACCGGTAAACCTGACTATACCTATGTATGCAGGGTTTATAGTTTCGCTTGTTGTCGCAGTAGCAATTATCTCTAACCTCTTTGGATATGGTTCGCTTTATGATAACAGAGTAATTGTATTAGTTTTGTTTCTGGTTGCATGCTGGGGATGTTTGTTTGTTTATACATTTATAAAAAACAGACACCGCAACAAATATGGCATTATTTCATGGAGCATGTTTACTATTGTTTTACTACTGCTCGGTATTCGAATGTCTACTATTATATGGGGAAGTAATTACCTTCATTTAGATATATATGACGGTTTGGTACACAACAGGTTTTGGTATGACCCGCTTTTCCATTCGGAAACTGCAATGGCTATAGGGACATTTGGATTCTCTGCACGGCATATTAACGGAATTACACCTTTTGGCTACCATGTCGCATCTCACGTTATTTTAATGCTAATTAATAAAGCAACAGGTATAAATCAATTATTTGTTTATTGTTATGTGTATCCGGCTATTGTATTTCCGCTTTTTGTTGCTTCATTTTTTATGGCAGCAGCATTTGTCCGCAGTATAGTATGCGGCGACAAGGGTTCAAAAATTACTGTTCTTGATGCAATTATTGTATTTGCTCTTTTCGCAGACTTCCTGCCGGAGGGTTGGTTTGAATCACTGGCAATATGGACAACACGCTCGGGTATAGTATCGGAGACATATGCATTTGCAAATATGTTTATGCTGTTATTTATTGTTTTTGCCGCAATGAGTTATAAAAGAGGCTGGCTTGATAATAAGATATATAAAATATTGTTTTGTCTGGTTATCTGCCCGTTTGCAATTTTTTCCTTAACACTTTTAAAGATATCGGTAGGTTTTATTACCTGCGGAGCGGTTATGTACTTCTTCTTCCGCAGGGCGGTGTGTCTCGCAAGCGAGACACTGCAGTTACGCCCCTATATTAAAAGCTTGTTTAACTGGTCGGCAATTGTTATGGCAGCAGTCGGGTGGCTACTGGCATTTCTTGTGATGGAATCCGGTAGTGTTTGGGGAGATTTTGTTTTTGAGTGGAAACTCTTCTCGTTTACAGGTACATATGCAACGCCTGCTCTGACCCCTATGCACTACCTTGTTTACTGCGGATTTGCATTTATGGTTCTATATTTTAGGTACAGAAAAGCAGTAACATTCAAGGAAATGATTGGCGAAAAATATATATTCGAGCATATATTAGTTATTGCAGTTTTGGTAGGAATGCTCCCGGGAATGCTTATCAATATTGTAGGAGGGTCGGCAGCATACTTTGCAGGGGTACAGCTCAGATTGGCAATGCTAATGCTGCTTGCTTATGACTATCCCAATAAGATAGCCGCATGGGTTAAAGAAAATACAGAAAAAATAGGTAAAGTAATTGCAGGCATTGTCGCTACGTTAATGTGCCTATCACTATTTCTGAACAATAATTATGAGAGGTATTTTTCGTTTATATTTGACAAAAGCCGCAGAGCTGATGTACCTCATATGTCATTCCCTCCATCGGGACATCTTGGCAATCCACTAATTGTGTTATTTGACAAAGCAGACAAAGAGGTGCGAAATGCCCGCGGAGATTACTGGATGTTTATTGATGAAACTTCGGTCCTGTGGGATTTAAAAGATCCGCTGTGGACCTTGCGCCAACTTATGGCTTATACAGGAGTGGTGCTTGCTAACGCAATATACTATGAGGACGACCATCCGTATTACCGCAACGGAGAAGACGCAAACGACGCATGGTTTTATCCGCTGGAAACAAATCCCAGGGATTCTTTTCCCCGTGTCTACAAAATGGAGCTCCACGAAATTATTGAAGACGCAAGAGCGCATAACATAAAGAAAATTATCCATTTTGTAGAAGATACGATGAAGGTAATAGACGTAAATGAATCTAATTAAAAGTAAAGAACCTTTAAATTTGATTATACCGGCATACAGTGGCTTTATAGTATCGTTAGTTCTTTCGGTAACGGTGCTGATGAACATCATTAATTATGGCTCGGCATATGATAAAAGGATTACTATAGCGGTATTGTTTTTGTTTATCTGCTGGACCGGTTTGTTTGCTTTAGCGCTTATAAAAAATAAGCAACGTAATAAGGTTGGCGTTTTATCATGGATTGCTATTACAGGTATCCTGATAATAATTGCAATCAGGCTCGCAACTATTGTGTGGGGTAGCGGATATCTCAATCTGGATATATATAAAGCTCTTTTATACAACACTATGATGAATGACTCGCTATGGCAGGCGGAAGTAGCCACGACATTAGGAGCGTTTGGGACTCCGGCACGGATTATTAACGGCATTACACCATACACTTATCACATCGGTTCACATATTGTCATGATGCTCGTGAGTAAAATAACCGGAGTCAATCAGCTTTTTGCATACTGTTATTTATATCCAACCCTTGTATTACCGCTCCTCATTGCCTCTTTTTTTGCGGCTGTTATGATTATCCGCAGTTTATTTTTAGGCGACAATGGCTCAAAAGCAACCATTTTAGACGCAATTCTGGTACTGGCACTTTTCTCCGGTCTGCTGCCACAAAGCTGGCTTAGCTCACTGGCTATATGGCCGACATCCGGTGTGATTTCGGAGACATATGCATTTGCACATACAGCTGTGCTTTTATTTATTATATTTGCAGCGGTGAGCTATAAAAAAGGATGGTTGGATAACAAGGTATATAGTATAATGTTCTGCTTGCTCCTATGTCCGGTTGCTGTTTTTTGTATCACATTTACGAAAATGTCAGTCGGCCTGCTTTTTTGCGGGGGCATTGTATATTTTTTCTTTCGCTCCGATATAAAAAGTTTATTTAATTGGTTATCAATTATCCTTTCGGGACTAGCCTATCTGCTTGCTACGCTCCTGATGAATCAAGGGGGAGTATGGGGCGACTCATTATTTGACTGGCAGCTCTTTGCATTTGCCAATGTGTATGCCCAGCCCGATATGACAGCAACACATTACCTTATATACTGCGCAGTTACATTACTTGTCCTATTTTTAAGATTCAAAGAGGTCAATAAGTTTGAAAAAATGATTGGCAAAGAATTTTTGTTTGAACAAATGCTCTTCTTTGTTTGTTTCTTTGGTATACTTCCCGGTTTATTAGTAAATATAGGGGGCGGGTCGGCAGCATATTTCTCGGAATTACAGGTTAGTATGTCTGTGCTTATGCTACTCAGTTATGATTATCCGAACAAAGCTGTTTTATGGATAAAAGAGAATACAAAAGCAGTAGGTAAAATAATTGCCGCCTTTACAGCAGTATTAATTTTCCTTTCAATTATATCTAACATTAAAATTGATACGTTTTCAACATACGTATATGACAGAAGCCACAGAGGAAAAGAGCAGGGAACAGCTTTTCCAAAGTCCCAATTTCATAGAAATCCTTATATTGTACTCTTTGACGAAGTGGATAGAGAAGTAAGAAATTCCCGCGCAGACTATTGGATTCTTATCGAAGAAACCTCGATTTTATGGTGGATGAGTCAGGAGAGTCCGGTATGGATGTTACGTCAGCTTATGGCTTATACGGGAGTTGTTATTACTAATGCTATATTTTATTATAACGACAATCCGTACTACCGTTACGGACTCGAAGCCGATGATGCCTGGTTTTATCCATTTGAACAAAACCGCAGGGATACTTTTCCCCGCGTTTACAAAAAGGATTTGGATGAGATTATTGAAGATGCAAGAGCTAATAACATAAAATATTTAGTTTATCTTGTCGATGACATAATGGAAGTAATCCCTATAAACTAGTCTTCGGATTTAAATATCGTGTACTCTACTTTATTGTTTTCATCTATTTCGACCTGCCCGATTCTTCGAGCAGGCACGCCGGCTATTATAGAATATGGTGGAAATGATTTGGTAATAACGCTGCCTGCACCAACAAGACTATGGTGCCCTATAGTTATACCCATATATACTGTGCTGTTAGCTCCTACATGACAAAACTCGCCAATTTCCGTAGCGGCATACCGCATTTCTTCAACACCGCCGGAAAGTGTGTGTCTCGAGCCGTCGTGTGAAAAAAGCTCTGTACACATGCCAATCCTGGTACCGTTGCCGATTTTTAAGCCTCCAAGCCCGTCAAGTACAGAAAAAGGCCCGATCCATACATTCTCACCAATTTCAACATCACCGATAATCATACAGGAATCATAAATGCTTGTACCCTCGCCGGCACCGATGTATTTTGCTTTATCCCAGCGGTCAAAAAGAAGCTCGTTTGAAGGTAAAACCCTATTCCATTTATTAAGCATTTCGTCGCGTTTATTATCAAAAAACTCTGTAAAATCTTTATTATCCATTATACGATTCTCCCAAATATCCTTTTTCGGTATAATCAATCTTCCAGTGCTCGCAGTTCTCACAGATAATTCCGGATTTGAAATTATTATTATAATGCATGTCCCTTATGTCGTTGAATTCTTTGCTGTCCCAGATTTCTTTAATAGACCTATCATTGACATTTCCGAGCTCTTTTATTGGCTGCCAGGCGTAATTACAAAGAGTCACGTCGCCATTACAGAATATAAGAAAGTCTGTAAAAACCTTTCGGCAGGGTTTTCTTTCCTTTAGGTGTTGCAGATCGCGGGTGCCTTTTTTACTGACTATCCCCGCTTTTTCGTCGTGCTCATAATAAACCCTTACCGAATCTGCGTGGTGCATCCAAAACTTGATAAATTCATCTTGTCCCAGGCTGTAAGAATCTGTATCTATGGTTGAAACTTGGACTTTTGGGCTGCTTAGTTCCGAGAGTCTTCTTTTTTTACATTTTTCTGTAAAGCTCACAACATTTTCGATAGTTTTTTTCAAATCCCCTGCTACTCTAAAGCTGTTGTAAACACTCTCATCGAGTGTATCAATACTGAAGGATATATCATCAATCCCTACATCGAGAAGCTCATCGGCAATTTTATCATCCAAAAGCAGACCGTTTGAAGAGAAAAAAATGTTATCAATCTCTTTATTTTTAGCATATCTTGCCATATCTATCAGGTTCGGGTGCAAAAGTGACTCCCCGCGGAAGAATAAAAGGAGCTTAATGGGTCTATGAAGAGCCATTTCGTCGATAATTTTCTTGTACAGGGTCATCTCCATGTCGCCGAGGTTCATGTCTATGCTCTGACGGGGGCAAAATGTACATGACAAATTGCACCTGTTTGTAAGTTCTACAGTAACTCTGTTCGGGAAGTCCAACTTCTCCATCAGCTTTAAACCCCCTTAAATGCTTCCTGAAGCATTTCTACAACATAGTCCTGCTCGGTATCAGTCATTTGCACATAAAGCGGTAGTGTGAGTGAGAGTCTGTCACAGGCATACGAGACCGGTAGAGCTTCTTGGTGCAAGCCATATTTTAAGCGATAACACTCAAGAGCGTGAGAAGCGTGTGCTCCTTGCCTGGTTGCTATTCCTTTTTCCGAAAGGAGTGTCAGAATTTTATCACGCTTTTCCCCACCTTCGAAAGATGATAAGTCATCAAATTTTAACATACATACATAACTTTGGTAAGAGTGCGTATATCCCTCCGGTTCGATAGGAGCTGTCAGCCAATCTATATCTGAAATTAGCTTATCATATCTTTTTGCAAGTTTTCGCCTGGTTTCCATGATAAAATCGACTTTTTCCATCTGAGCAAGCCCCATAGCAGCTTGCAAATCTGTCATCCTATAGTTATAACCGATGCGGTCAAAAGGCGGGAGCGCAAAGCTTCCCATGTTATGGCGGGTGTGAGCACTTATAGCAGCACCATGGCTGCGTAGTCCGCGAAGCGACATAGCAAGCTCTTCGTCATCTGTCAGAATCATTCCACCTTCACCTGTTGTTATAGATTTTCGCGGGTGAAAGCTGAGGCAAGCAAGGTTTCCAAACTGCCCTTGATGTTTATCTCCTATTTTTGCTCCCAGTGCACAAGCGGAGTCTTCAATAATTTGTAAGTTAAACTCCTTAGCTAAAGCTAAAAAAGCAGCCATGTCGGCACAAAGTCCAAACTGGTGTACGACCATGATTGCTTTTAAAACGCCGGTTCCGGACTTGTTTTTTAAGAGACCGTCAGAATAATCATAATTTTCTTCGATATATTTACGCGCTGCCACTACGTCAATATTAAAAGTATCCTGCCGGATATCGACAAATCGCGGCTTGGCACCTGTGTGAACGATGGAGTTTGCACTTGCTACAAAAGTAAAAGAAGGTACAAGAACATCAAAACCGGGTCCGAGCCCCATTGCATGCAAAGCCAAATGCAAAGCAGTCGTACAGGAAGTGGTGGCAACTCCAAAGTTAGCACCTTCGTGAGCAGCCACAGCTTTTTCAAACTCTTCCACTACGGGACCCTGTGCAAACCAACCGCTTGCAACAACTTTTGCTATTTCTTCGGTTTCTCTATGGTCTGTATAGGGCTTTGTGACAGGAATGTTCATTATTTGCCCTCTTCGCTCCGGGACTTACCGGATAGCGTTTCTACAGAGTCTATAATAAAAACAGGTCGGTTGCGGGCGACTTCAAGTGTGCGCCATATATATTCTGCCGAAATTCCTATAGCGAAGTTGGTCATGCCAAAGCCAATAAGAAGTACGCTGAAAATTGTGGGAAAACCGGATTCGTAATCATGAAACCCTGTAACCTTGGCAATAAAGACCCATATGGCAAATAAAACTCCAAAGCATGCGGCAAGAATTCCAAACACAGTAATAAATCTGATTGGTAAATAGGAAAAACCTAAAAATGAATCTAAAAATATCTTAAATTTCTTGGAAAAAGTCCATTTTGATTTGCCTTTATTTCGTTTTTCTACCGAAACGCCTACAATTGCCTGACGAAAACCCATGTTTATAATTTGCATATGAAGTGATGAACTGCTTTCGACATTGCAGGTAACTACTTTTTTGACCTTCTCATTAAAAAGGAGATTACGCACACTATGTCTCGGATAGTCCCGCGATACAAACTTTCTCATCAAAAAGGAATAAAAGCTTGATGTCTTACGCTCATATAAAGACACCTTTGATTTCATTGTACATGCTATGACGATATCAAAACCCTCGCTTGCTTTATCGTACATTTCGTTTATCATAGAAAAAGGATCTTGCAAATCAGCAGGGAAAAACATTGTATATTTTCCTGTAGCCTCTGATATACCTGCTCGCAGAGCAGCGTGAGAGCCAAAATTCTTAGAAAGGCAAACCAGCTTAAGCGGCACTGTCTCGGATACAAGACTTTTTAGCACATCGACGGATGAATCTGTCGAGCCGTCATCGACCAAAACTGCTTCCATAGAAAAAGACTGAGTTTTTGCATACTCATTTAGCTTCGCAACTAAGTCGGGAAGATTTTCCTCTTCATTAAGAAACGGTATAACTATTGATACATCAACCACGCAAAATTACCTCTAATAATTATTAGTGTCAATAATTATGTTAGTAATTATTGACTGCATCGATGACAGTTTTTATCTCATCATCTGTCAGCTCGGGGAACATAGGCAGAGAAACGCATCTTGCCGCCAAGTCCTCGGCATTCGGCAAAGAACCTTCTTTATAACCAAGATGTGCATATGCTTTTTGCAAATGGCAGGGAACAGGATAATGTTGCCCGCAGTTTACTCCATTAGCTTTCATGTGCTCCAAGAACTTCTCGCGGTTGTCGGTTTTTATGACAAACAAATGAAACACACTTTCAGTTTCGGGCATTATGTATGGCAGAACTATTTTATCGTTCTTTATACCTTCAAAGTACTTATTTGCAACCGCTTGACGGCTTTTTGTCCACTCATCGATATATTTTAACTTACATGAAAGAATTGCAGCCTGGATACCCTCCATACGCATATTAAAACCAACCTCGTCGTGAAAATATTGCACAGATGAGCCATGATTTTTAAGACGCTGTATATGTGCTATGTAATCTTCGTTTTGAGAGACAACAGCACCTGCTTCACCATAGGCACCAAGGTTTTTGCCGGGATAAAAGCTGTAGCACCCGATCTCACTGAGCCCGCCTATTACCTTGCCTTTATATATCGCTCCGTGTGCCTGAGCACAGTCTTCGACAAGAAACAGTCCGTGTTTTTTAGCAATTTCTGCAACAGGGTCGATGTCAAAGGGCTGACCATAAAGATGCACACCAATGATAGCTTTTGTCTTTGGTGTTATTGCTTTTTCTATCAGAGCAGGGTCGATATTCCATGTGTCGGGAGTACAGTCCACAAACACAGGGACAGCGCCGACATACGAAGCTACCCAAGCTGTTGCAATAAAGGTGTTGGCAGGGATTATTATCTCGTCACCGGCTTTGATACCAAGAGCGAGCAGAGCCAGATGAAGCGCTGTGGTGCCGTTATTAACACCGGCAGCTGCTTTTGTTTTTGTATACTCTGCAAATTTTCCTTCGAACTCCGCTACAAACGGACCTCCGGCAAATGCTGTTTTCTCGCAAACTGCTGTAATCGCAGCATGAAATTCGTCCTTGTGCCTTTCGTACTGGCGGCTTAAATTCATAAACTGAATCATCGGTTATAACTCCCTTTTATATAGTCTTTATTACAGAGATACTTCTGCACCATTTTGTTTGATTGATTTTTCGGCTGCCTCAAGTGTTTTTACAACAAGTGCTCCAAGATGCATATCTGAAACAGGGATGTGTTTTCCGCCGCTTTCAACAGCTTCAACAAAATCCTTTGCCATTAAAGCCAGAGCTTCGGTCATTTCGAGTTTTGGGATATAAATATCTCCCACACGATAGTCTACACGGAATTTGTTTTGCTCCTCGACATCTTTAAATTCAAAGCCCGAGTCATAAACTTTAATCTTTTCTGTAGGCTCATTATCGTCATAGACAATCATTTTTTTGGTTCCGCCGATGAGCACTGTACGAAGCTTTACAGGTGACACCCAGGAAGCTGTGGCGTGTGCTATAAAGTCAGAATCGTAATGCATTGTAAGATAAGCAATATTCTCAATAGGACTCTCACCGTGAGACTTACCTGTGGCGGAAACACTTTTTGGTTTTTCTCCGACCACATAACTTAAAATGGAAATATCGTGTGGTGCCAGATCCCAAAGAACATTAACATCAGCCTGGAACAAACCAAGATTTACACGTACTGAGTCAAAGTATAGAATATCTCCAAGCTCTCCCGACTCAATAAGACTTTTTATCTTACGAACAGCACCTGTATAAAGGAAGGTGTGATCGGGCATTAAAATCAAGTTTTTGCTGACAGCCAGCTCAATAAGCTCATCAGCTTCGGCTCCGGAGGATGTCATGGGTTTTTCAACCATAACGTGTTTTCCTGCAAGCAGTGCCTTTTTAGCAATCTCGTAGTGAAAACGGACAGGAAGTGCGATTGCTACAGCGTCAATCTCCGGGTCATTAATAGCAGCATCCACATCAGAACTGATAATTGCAGACGGATATGTCTTTTCTGCTTTAGCGAGCTGTGCGGGATTGCTGTCTATGATGTATTTAACCGTTTGTCCTACTGCCGTAAAGTTTCTGACCAAGTTCGGACCCCAATAACCATAACCTATAACTGCAAGCTTCATGTACTTAACTTCCTCCTGATTACATTTCGTTAATTATAACCTTGCAACAATAAAATTGCAATTCGTATTTAATATATATATAATAATAACAATAAAAGTGAAAGCCGGGTGACATTAAATAAAGAAGTTTCTAAAAAATATAGCTCTTAAAATCCCTTATTTTAAAAGGATAAACGAAGAACTGGAATATCTGCGGGTAGAGGTGAAAAAGCTGAACTATGCAAATTATTACATAAGTACAGCTCCATCAGCTCAAAATGTTGTTGATATTTATAAAGGGTACTGGCTGAGTAAACTGCCTATAGAAGGTGTAGAAAGTGGCGACAGACTACACTTCGAAGATATACGTATAGAGCTTTGGAACAATGTTGTTTCTGTAAAAGGTAAAACTATACTTGAACTCGGACCGTTTGAAGGTTTTCACGCATGTATGCTCGAAGAGCTTGGCGCAAAGTCTGTTACCAGTATTGAAGCAAATTCGCTCAGTTACCAGAAATGTTTAGTCGTAAAGGATTTGTTTAAGTTACAAGCAAATTTTATGCTTGGAGACTACAGGGAGTATCTGAAAAATTGCAATGAAAAATATGATATTGTTCTTGCAAGCGGGATGCTCTATCATATGATTGACCCTGTTGAATTGATATTTGATATAGCCAAAGTAACTGATGTACTGTTTATATGGACGCATTGTTATCCCAAACCGGGAAGCGAAGGTTTATATAAGAATAAATTTGACAGTGAAAAGCCAACCCTGCTTCATAAAAAATACAAAGCATATAAACACATGTACCCGCAAGTCGATTACCACGCCGGAGGTGGTGCCAAGTATGCAATGTGGCTCACTGAAGAATCATTACTTGAGGCACTAAAAGATGCAGGGTTTAATGACATCATATATATGGGTGACGGCTTTGACAGTGATGAAGGCAGTGTAGTTCTTTTAACAGCAAAAAAACAGCAAAAGCAACTACAATGAAGACAAACCACACTTTATACAAACACCGTCTTTGATACGGTGTCCGCATTTACAAACCTTACCTATCACGCGAGCGGGATTGCCGACAACAAGAGCATAAGGAGGCACGTCTTTTATTACAACACTGCCTGCTCCGACCATACAGTACTCTCCAAGTGTCACCCCACATAGGATGGTGGCATTTGCGCCTATTGAGGCCCCTTCTTTAACCAAAGTGGGAACAAGCTCCCAGTCTGTACTGAAGGAGCGGGGGAACATATCGTTCGTAAAAACAGCATTCGGACCTATAAAAGCATAATCTTCGATAGTAACACCTGAAAACAAGGCAACACCGTTTTTTACTTTAACGTGATTGCCGATTTTTACACCAACATCAAAAAAAGTATCTTTGCAAATGTTACAATCTTTGCCGATTGTGACATTTTCTCTTATTTGCGCGTTTACCCAAATTGTAGTGCCTTCTCCGATTTTAGCACAGTCGGCTACATGTGCCGACGGGTGGATATATACTTCTTTAAAATCGTTGCTCATTAAAACCTCTGTAACCTACGTTAAGTAATTGTAATACAACAATTATAAACTTGCAGGGATAAAATTGCAATATGCAAGAAAATCGTGTATTATATACTCATGGAAATCATATATATAAAATCGGAAAATAATAAAAATATTGTAAGATATCTATGCGATTCTGTAGATAAATCTAATCCGGCATCAGATATTTTACTGTTATCTGATCAAATAAAAAAGCACGCTAAACTGATAGAAAACATGGAGCGCTGTTTATATGCAGGTGACAGGCATGTTGTTGTTTACGGAAGAGAGATTGAAGATAATAAAGGCCTGATAAAAACAGCACAAAAAGTCCTGCCCAAACACACATTATCCGATACGGTCAGCGTGAACTGCGTGCTTATAAAAAGGTCTCTTATTAACCTTCTTGGTTTTCTTGACCCAAGTTACAGCAGCCTGCAATACGCTCTAATGGATTATTACTGCAGGTACAACAAGTACGGGTTTTCATCGGTTATTTCTAACCATGCTTTGTACTCACCGGTAGCTTCGGACAAAGCAACACAAGACAATGAGAATAATAAAGACAAGGAACTCTTTTTGTTGCGCTATCCCGATTGGGAGAAAACAGCTAAAAAGCACGGGTTTGAAAGACAAGACCCGCGCATAGACTTTTTAAAACTATTAGACAAAGACTATTATCCCAAGAAACGAATACTCTTTGACTATCTGTCAATGCCTCCTATGCATGGAGGTACCAGCGAATACCAGCTATTTATGTTTGAAGCATTCAGCAAGCTCTTTAAAGATAAATATGACATATACCTACTTACAACTTATCTTGCCGATGAATATCATAAGCTGTCAAAAAAATATGACAACATTCTTTTTCCCGACACCATAAACGGTGTGTTCCACCTTGGATTTTCCGCAAATCAACTTATGTTCCATGATCAGCTTGTGTCAATCAATAAATACTGTTTAAAAATAGTCCAAATAATGCATGACATAATGATGCTCAGGGTGGATAATCACTTTCCGTTTGATGTGGTAAACACAACCGAGCTCGGTGCAGCAGTGAGTGACGGGATAATTTTTGTCAGTAACTACAGCAAGGATGATTTTCTGACATATATAAATGATAATAAAAATGTTAAAGATATTGAACTGGATGTAATTTATGTCGCAACAAGAAATAAAGAGCCAATAAGAAACGATTATGAGCTGCCATTTGATGATTACTTTTTAATTGCAGGTAGTGAGTTCAAGCACAAGGCAGTAAAGGAAGCAATTGATGTTTTTCAAAAATCAGATAAAAACTTCATAGTTATAGGATATAAGGACAATGAGTACGTATCAGATAATATTTATACCTACAAAAGTGGCCACCTCGATGAAGACTTCCTGTGTTTTGTATATAAAAACTGCAAAGCTGTTATTTTACCCAGTTTGTATGAAGGCTTTGGTTCACCAATAGCTATAGGCTTAAGATACAACAAACATGTAATTGTTTTTAATAATGCACTTAATGTGGAGCTAAAAAAACATTTCAACCAATATAAAAAACATATTTTGTTTTTTGAGAGATTTGAGCAGATAGCTGAAATAGTGGACAAATTTGACTCGCTGCCGGCGCTTGAGCAAATAGAATATACCGATTCGTGGGACAGAATGGCAACCGAACATGAAGTTGTTTTTGCAAAAGTTCTCCAAAAAGAAGTTAGTATAGATAAACTAATCAAACGCAATAATATAATCAAAAATATAGAAGATAAAAGACTGGATGTACTGGAGCGGAAAACAAATGAAATAGATGATATAAACGAAGCTAACACCAAGGAGATGGGTAGAGTGCTGCATGAGATGGGTCTGATAGATGCCCGGAGACACAAAGCAGAAAGTGAGCTAAACACAATGTATGAACAGTTTAATGATTACAAGCTGTTTTCAATGTTAAAATTCTCGATAAAAGAAAACATAAAACACAGACATCCGGGATTATCAAAAAAACTAAGAGGAAAAAAAGATGAGCAATAATCAAATTCCGATACCACCGGAAAATCTCCGCACCAGAGTAACCGGCTCAAAAGACGAAAAATGGTTTCTCGAATCGGGCGGGAAAACACTCGACGAGTGGGAAAGAGCACTCAGAGCACTGAATTTCGAGATCAAAGACTTTAACACAATTGTAGATTTCGGTTGTGGCTGTGGCAGAGCGCTAAGACACTTAGCCCAAAGAATTGAAAATAACCAAAGACTGATTGGCTTGGACACAGATGCCGAAGCGATAAAGTGGATTAATGCAAATATACCCAGTGTCAAAGCATATGCACTAAAAGACCGACCTCCTTGCAAATCAATTGCTACAGGCAGTATCAATCTTGTATTGTCGCATAGTGTCTTTACACATCTACCCGAAGATATTCAATTCGAGTGGCTCGGCGAGCTTCATAGAATCCTGGCAGATGACGGGATAGCTGTTGTATCTTTCCATGGAGACAAAGCAATACAAGATTATTATGATTCAATCATAATATCGGGTCATGATGAAAATGCGCAGTGTTTTATGAGGGATATTCAAGAAAAAGGTTTTGTTTACGGTAAATTCAAAAATGAATTCGAAGCAGACCTTGTAGAGTACTATGGCTCGGCATTTCATGATATATCATATATAGAAGAAAATTGGGGTAAACTCTTCGAGATAAGAGCATGGTTCCAATCGTTTGCACTGGGCTTTCAAGATGTGCTTGTATTATCAAAAAAGCCAACATACCCGCATTATTTCATTCCGTTTAAAAGAGCAAAAAACGAAAAAGATAATAGCAAAATGCTACGTCATCTTAAGATGAATGTACCTCACCTGGAGCAAGTATCACTACTCACCGACCTGTCCAATGTAGAAGATACAACACAGGAACTAAAATATGCTCTTGGATATTTGTATACAAACGGTCAGATAGAAGCATACCGACAGCTTGGCAGCAACCGGAAGGTAATTGGAGGATTTCTTGTATTTATCAGAAAAATCCTGCGAAAAATATTTAAGTTCTATGTTGAACCTATAACAGAGGATATAAGCAATTACAATCTTCATCTGACACGTGTACTCGAGCTGATGATTCAAGCAATTAATGACAGGGATAAGGAAATAAAAAGTTTAAAACTTGAACTAAAAAAGGATTAGTTAATTATGCGGATATTCCAACTAATACAAACACTAACTCCCGGTGATGCCATCAGTAATAATACGCTGCTGCTCGACCGTGCATTTAAATCAAAAGGAATCGATGCAAACGTTTATGCAATAAGCAGAGGTGAAGGTCTGGAAACCTCTGCCGGGCTTTATGAGCAGTTACCCAAGCCGGATAAAAATGACATTATTATATACCATATGTGTGAGAAAAGTGTAATAAACACAGAAATTAAAACAATGAACTGCAAGAAAATTGTAATATACCACAACACAACACCGGCAGAATTTTTAATACAATACTTTAGTGAAGAATATCAAAAACAGATTGACTCAATCAATGAAATAAAAGGATTAAAAGATACATTCGATTGGTGTATTGCAGTTAGTGAATTTAATAAAAAAGATTTAATAAAACTAGGATATGATGAAAATAAAATATCTGTTATTCCTATATATCTGGATTTTGATGAATATAGGCAACAACCGGACAGCAGAACAGCAGACAAATTTAGACATGGAAAAGTAAATATAGTTTTTGTCGGCAGACTTACTGCAAACAAAAAGCAGGAAGATATAATTAAAGCTTTTGCATACTACAAAAAATATGTAAACAATAACAGCAGACTTATACTTGCAGGAACAAGTCCGGGCGGAACATATGCAAAAAAATTATTGTCATATGTAGATACACTCGATATAGATGATGTAATATTTACATGGACACTGTCTTTTAGAGAAATTCTGGCAATCTACAGCATTGCTGACGTGTTTTTATGTATGAGTGAACATGAAGGATTTTGCATTCCTCTTGTAGAAGCGATGATGTTTGATGTTCCGATAATTGCTTACAACAGCACGGCAGTACCATACACATTAAACGGAGCCGGAGTTCTTATTGATAATAAAGACCCTGAGCTTATTTCAAACATTATTAATAAAACAATTACTGACGAAAATTACAAGTCAAATATAATAAAAAGCCAGCAAAAACGCTTAAAGGACTTTGAAAGCGAAGTTGTGTTAAAGCAATTAATTGATGTAATCAAGAAGGTTGAAGCACTATGAAAACTATAATCCTGGCAGGCGGCAGCGGCACGAGGCTCTGGCCACTGAGCACAGCAGAAAAACCAAAGCAGTTTCTCAAGCTCAAAGGCATGGAAAAGTCGTTTTTTCAATTAACCATAGAAAACAGCCTTTTAATGGGAAGTATAGAAGATATATATATTGTCACGGGAAAAAGTTATACGGAGCAAATAAAAGAACAGTTAAAAGAACTTGATTTAAATTTACCTTTAGAAAACATACTGCTCGAATCTGAGGCTAAAAATACACTGCCGGCAATATACTTTGCAGTTCAAGCTATAAGAAAAACCGGCGATGATGTATGTATTGTTCTTGCATCGGACCATATAATTGAGAAACCGCAAATACTGACCGAAGCGGTAAACAACGCAACAGGACTTGCAAGCAAAGGGCTTGTGTGCTTTGGGATAACCCCCGACAAACCGGAAACAGGATACGGATACATAAAATGCGGGGATAAAGTCACGGGAGGATTTAAAGTATCCGAGTTTAAAGAAAAACCGGACAGTAAAACAGCCTGTGAGTATGTAAAGAACGGTTACCTCTGGAACAGCGGCATGTTTATGTTTGATACATCGGTTTTTGATGAAGCTGTCAAAAAGTATAATTCCGAGGTTTATGAGGCATTTAAAGCAGAAACAACGCAGGAAAAATTCCGAAAAATGCCTGCAATATCAATAGACTACGGACTTACGGAAAAAATGGAAAATGTTTATTGCGTTCCGCTTTTGATGGGTTGGAATGATTTGGGAAATTTCCCGGCATTTTATGATAATTATCAATCAAACCGGGATAAAAACGGAAACATTTGCTTTAATGATGATATAAACCTCGACAGCAACTGCAATCTTGTTTATACCGGTGACGACAAAGTAGTGGCAATGATAGGGGTGTCCGATTTAGTAGTCATTGATACAAACGACGCGCTCCTTATCTGTCATAAAGATCAAACAGATAAAATCAAGGAAGTTACGGATATTTTAAAAGACCGCAAGGATAAACGGGTTTGAAAAAAACGGTATTTATGTTAAAATATCATGAAAAATTACATGAAAAGGAATAAGCAATGCTTAGGAAAATACGACAAAAACTATTGAATCCTGTACTATATAAGTTAACTGAGCATGATGAAATATTAAGCAAGTTATTGATTAATATGCAAAAATTAGAAGAAAAAATAAACTTTTTACTTACAAAGGATGAAAACCATCAAGTTGCAGAAATCCCATATTTAGGTAAAAAGTTGTTATTTGTAATACAAAAAAATGTATTTGATGATTTATCTGAAGAGATTCGAAAAGGTAATTTACCTATAAATAGTATGTTAGTTAATCTATTTAATAAGTCAGGAACATTTTTGGATATTGGTGGAAATATTGGTGTGTTTTCTATAGCTTTTGCAGCAAAAGGTTGGAAAGGTCTTACGATAGAAGCATCAGCGAAAAATGTAGAAGTTTTAGTAAAGAGCGTTAACCTAAACAATTTTGATATCAGAATAATAAATAAAGCTATAAGTGATAGTTCGGGGGAGTTGTTTTTTATGCAAGCCGGACCATATGGGCGTATAAAGCAAGAATTACATAAAAATTGTGATTATGAAAAGATAGACTGTATTTGCCTTGACGATTGTATAAATACGTATTTTAGTGATATTTCCACTATTGATTTTATTAAGATTGATATTGAAGGTTCTGAGGTTGCTGCATTAAAGGGAATGCAAAACTTTTTGGATTTCTATAATTATCCGACTATATATATCGAAGTAAATACACTATGTTTATGTGAACAAGGTGAATCATATTCATCGTTAATGAATGAGCTTAAGAAGTTAGGTTATAGTGCATATACTTTAAATGATGATTCTTTGCAAAATTACAATATGGAGATGTTTCCTAAATCACCGGTATTTGATCTTCTAATGATGAAAAATATACCGGTAGATTTTTCAGAGAAGATAGAACATAACAAATATGTAGCGGATGATTTATCATACATAGAAAATATTCTGGAAAAATATAGTTCGCAAACAAATAATGAAGGATTGGAAACAGCTTGTGTTGCTTATACTCTAAAAGATTACCCACAATATAACAGTTTGCCAAATATAATTAACCATCTTAGTAGAATCACAAAAACGATATCTGAGATTCACCCACATGCATGTGCTTATAACTGGATAAAAGAAGCTTATCCAAATACACATGAAATATAGTTAAGATGTAAAACTTCAAACGAGGTCGTAAGAATGAGGATAATCGTAGCAACGGCACAAGCTCTGTTTATTAAAGGGGGAGCAGAATACCATGCGCAAAACTTAGTAAGTGCTCTTGTAAGAGCAGGGCACGATGTAGAGCTTATAAACATTCCGTTGATAGACGATCCTATTGAACTACTGGAGAATCAAATTGTAGTGGCACGTTTACTGGAGTTAGAACGGTCATGGGCAGGAAACACAGATTTATTTATAGGACTAAAATTTCCTGCATATTATGCTAAACACTCTAATAAAGTCGTCTGGCTATTACATCAACACCGTATACTGTACGACCTTTGGGAGACTCAATTTAGTGGCGCGCACTTACAACCGCAAGGTGAGCGAATAAGAAATATTGTACATAATGCAGATAATTTATATTTGCGCGAGGCAAAAAAAATACACACAAACTCTAAAAACGTATCAAACAGATTAAAAACATATAACAGTATTGATTCAACGCCGCTGTATCATCCATGCCCGGACATGGAAAAATTCTACTGTGAAAGCTATGACGATTATATACTTATGCCAAGCCGCATAGGGTCAACCAAAAGGCAGGAACTTGCAATTGAAGCGATGATGCATACAAAAAGCAATATTAAACTATATGTTGTCGGAAAAGCAGCCAATGAATATGACCATAACTATCTATTGCAATTTATCAAAGATCGAAAAATGGAAGATAGAGTTATTTATTATGACTACGTCAGTCAGGAAGAAAAGTTTAAACTGTATGCAAATGCAAGAGCTGTACTCTTTATACCATATGATGAAGACTACGGATATATTACACTCGAAGCTATGTCGGCATCAAAACCGATTATAACTACAACAGACAGTGGCGGACCTTTGGAATTTGTCGAAAGCGGAAAAACCGGACTTATTTCCAAACCAAATCCATCGGATATTGCAAGAGCTATTGATGAAATAGCAGAAAATGAAACATTTGCAAAGAAAATGGGTGCGGCTGCAAAGAAGCATATTACAGATATGAATATCACATGGGACAATGTCGTCAGGGAATTAACAAAATGAGCACTATAGACGAAGTAAACAAAATAATAGATGAGATAAACACCGGTGTCAAAAAACGAACTATACAAATACAAGGTCCGTTTGAAACCTCATATTCGCTTGCGCTTGTTAACCGCAAGCTTGCGCAGTCAATGCACGATTTAACCAAAGATGACATATCTATATACTGCACAGAAGGTCCCGGTGATTACGAGCCAAAAGAATCAGACCTTATCGACAAACCGCAGGCAAAAAGGCTATGGAAAAAATCAAAGGACGTAAAAAACCCCGATATAACAATTAGAAACATGTGGCCACCAAGAGTATATGATGCTCCCGGAAAATTAAACTTTCAATCATTTGCATGGGAAGAGACTAAAGTCCCGCAAGAGATTATAGACGATTTTAATGATTATCTTGACGGGATAGGAACTACATCCGATTTTGTAACACAAACACTTATAGACTCAGGAATAAAAATACCTGTAAAAACTATAGGAAATGGTGTGGACCTACCGGAAAATTATGAAGAAATCCAACCATATAAGTTAAAAACAACAAAAAAGATTAAGTTCTTAAATATTGGCGCATGCTTTCCGCGCAAGGGTATGGATATTTTACTGGAAGCATATTATGAAACATTCAGTAATGACGACGATTGCTGTCTGGTAATAAAAACATTTACCAATATACATAATGACATAGAAGAGCAATTAAATATCCATATAAAAAATCACCCCAATCCGCCCGAAGTAGAACTCATTAATGAAGACTTAAGTGAAGAAAAACTTTATGGCTTATATAAAACCGCAGATTGTTATGTACACTCATCAAGAGGAGAGGGATTTGGACTCCCTGTTGCAGAAGCAATGCTTGCAAAAGTACCTGTAATAGTATCACCAAACACGGGACTTGCGGACTTTTGCAATGAAGACACAGCACTTTTAGTTGACTATGAAATAGAGCCTGCAAAAACACATATATCAGACGGAGAGTCACTGTGGGCAAAACCAAATATAAACACACTATCGAAGCTACTCAAAGATTTTATGTATAACAAAGAGAGCTTGGATATAGAGAATAAACTCGAAAATGCCTATAAATTGATATCAACTTATTACACTTGGAAAAACGTTGCAAAAAGATGGTATGACTTTATAAATGAAGTACAGACAAGACCAAAAAAACTAAAAATAGCAATGGTCACAACCTGGAACAGCAAATGCGGTGTCGCAGAGTATGCGCGTATGCTTTGCTCTGAGATGGAGCAAAAAGTAGACTTCACTATATATCCAAACCATGGAGCGAAGCTCATAAGAGAAGATGAAGATTATGTAGCAAAAAGAATATGGAATATTAATAGCGACAGAACCCTTAGTGATTTGATACAAGAATTAAAAAGAAAATCATATAATGCAATACATTTGCAATTTCATTATTATTTTGATGTTGTCAGCTTTGCATGGCTTATAGAGGAATTAAAGGATATACATAATGTCATAGTAACATTTCATGTAACTAAAGACGAAGATATATCAAGAAAAAATGTAGACCTGATAAACATAGTTAAGCAGCTTAACATGTGCAGCAAACTTATAGTCCACCAACAAGAAGACAAAGATAAACTCATAAACATTGGAGTGAGAGAAGATATTATACAAATTATACCTCACGGTCAGGTTGTATATCAGCAAATACCAAAAGAAACAGCAAGAAAACAATTAAACCTTGACATAGATGCAAATCGAAGTCTTATACTTGGCAGTTACGGATTTCTTGTGCCTCACAAAGGTATTAGAGAATGTATAGAAGCGTTACCAATAATAAAAAAGCAATACCCCGATGTACTTTATCTTATTTCTTGCGCTCTGCATGACAGTGATGAATCAAAAACTTACCTGGATGAATGTAAAAATTCAGTATCAGAGCTGGGCTTAGAAAAAAACGTCATCTTTATAACTGACTTTTTGTTAAGTGAAGAAAGCATTAAACTATTAGCGGCATGCGAAATCCTGCTTATACCATATCATCCCACTGTTGAATCATCCAGCGGAGCTGTCAGATTTTGCTTGGGAGCTGTGCGTCCTGTAATTACTACCAAACAGGATATATTTAAAGATGTCGCGGAGTGTACATATCAGATTGACAAATGCACTGTGGAAGAGATTGCAAAGGCAGTACTAACTATAAATGAGGACAATGATTTATCAAATAGCTTAGTTAAGAAAACAAAAGCTAAGATAAACGAAACAAGCTGGAAACAGGTCAGTGGGCTAACATATGATTTATACGAAAAATACCCTATGCGACGAATTAAGCCTATGGATATACAAAAAGATGATAACAGCACATCAGAAAAGACTGAAAGAATAGAAGAGAAAAATAGTAAAATTCGCAGCATCCTAAAAAGTGATAAGCTAATCATTGCTTTTCTATCAATATTTGTTTTTATAGTATGTGCCTTTTTTATACCATTTCGGACATCTGTTCATATGACAGGTGGCGATGAATATTCACAATTTGGAATAGCCGCATTTTTATATGGATTCGACTGGAGTGCTACTTTTACTTTCCCGTATTATCAGTTTGGATATGCTCTTCTAATTATTTATCCTTGTTTTTTATTGTTTGGAGATAATTCTCTAACTGTTTACAGAGCTACACTTGCGCTTAATGCAGTTTTGGCAGCTGCTATTGTACCAGTAACATACTACATACTAAAGCAATGGGGTATAAAGACTTTAAAAGAGAACAAGGTATATATCTTCGTTATTCTTTTTGTTTCGCTGGCAGGCTGCATAGTTGCTTATGCAACTTTTGGTATGCCGGAGGTACTTTTGGTATTTATAG
>Ga0123356_10001036_pt1 | contig 30802 bp, 22 predicted proteins | sample TergutEmb28metaG_2_FD_92546 | JGI IMG/M metagenome (GOLD analysis project Ga0123356, IMG submission 92546) | Embiratermes neotenicus P3 segment gut microbial communities from Petit-Saut dam, French Guiana - Emb289 P3 | ecosystem: Host-associated > Arthropoda: Insects > Digestive system > Gut ...
CGGACTATATGTCAACCGGCAGCATCAGCTTATTACGGATATAGGATTTGTTGTTATGTCAAGCGGACTCTTTGGTTCGTTAGACGGCGCGGTTGTGAAAAATTTGAACATTGAGGCTGACACCGTAGCGGTTTACAGCTCATATTCTATACGCACCGCGGCAAGCGGCATACTTGCAGGGCTCAGCCGAAACTCCAAAATTACAAACGTTAATGTTAAAGGAACCGTTATCGGATACGTCCCGTCTCCTTCCAATCACAATGATTTTAATATGCACGTTGGCGGATTAGTGGGGAGATCAATTTTAGACTCTATCAGTAACAGCGGCGCCGAGGTGAAAATGATCTCAGGAGATAATTCCGCGACTACTGTTGTAAAGCCCACCCGCGCAATCAGAGTAGGCGGATTAATTGGAACGAGTATGCTCTCGGTGATAAGCCGCGGCAGTGTGACAATGGGGACAGCGATAGGCAGTGAGGGCGGTTCTGCCGGCGGATTAGTTGGGGAGAATCTTGGCGGTACAATTACCCAAAGCTACGCAAACGCAACGATACATGATGCCAGATTTCAAAACATCGGCGGATTAGCGGGCGTCAATACCGGACTTTGGGATCTGTTCTCATGCCCTGAATGCGACGGCGGCCCGATGGTCCCCGGCAAAATTACCGAAAGCTATTCCCGGATGTCTATGACTAATCAGGAAAGTTCCATTTATAGAGCAGGCGGTTTGGTTGGTTATCATCACACAAGCGGCGAAATCAGCAACAGCTATTCTATCGGAGCGATAGAAATTATCCGCCTGCTTATACAAACCCCGGTTCCCCGCACAAGTCCTGTGATCGGCGGATTAGTGGGTGTTGTCGAAGATCAGGAAGGCGCTACCGTATATAACAGCTACTCGGCGGTGACATTGACAGGCGCGCCTGTAATCGGCGGTCTTATAGGCGCGGTTACAGGCGATATGGTGCGGACTTTTCAGCCCGTATACCACCACTGCTACTGGAATACAGACCTCATAATCGGTTCAGACGGCAATCATTACGGAACGGGTAAGACCACCGCGGAGATGAGTCTGCAAAGTACGTTTGCCGGATGGGATTTTCAGAACATTTGGCGGCAAGGTGATCATGACGGTATTCCGAATTACCCCTATCTTGCGTGGCAGAGTGACCTTGAAGGGACGTCATCAATATCAAGAGGCCATACCGCAAGCGGCATCAGCAAAAACAGACCGGCGCCGGTGGTAACAGTCCGCGGCAGAATGTTAAATATAAAGACTGCCTCACAAACGGAAAATTTACAAATACGTCTTATTGACATGAGGGGAAGAACGCTGACGCGTTTTAATACTGCCGGCAGCGGAAGTTTTTCGTTGAATAATATTTCTGCGGGGCGTTATCTTGTGGAAATAAAGGACATGAAGGACAAAAAGGACGGGAAACGGTTTACGTCATCGATAGTTTTGAGGTGATAGATAAGATAATTAAGATGTGTATTTAATTATATTTATACGAGGGAACTTTTTTGCAGGAACAGCCCCGACAGGCTTTTCCTGCATTTTTTTATAAACGAAACGGTTTATTCTTGTGAATAAATTTTTAATTCTCATAATTTTAATTTTCTCGTTTGCCTTATCGCAGGAAAAAGCCGCGAAAAAAGAGAAAGTAACATTTGGCGGAGCTGCCGAAATCGGAATTGACTTTAAGGCTGTTGGAGGTTTGGGAGGCAACGCTGTAAACGACAGCAGACTCAGGCGTATAGGCGTTTTAAAAATGGATTATGACATTTTACCCGCCGACAATGTTGAATTAGAAATTGATTTAGAGCTTGACCACCGCTTTGTGGACATAAACCTTAAAAAACTTTTTATCCGCTATAATTTCGACAACTCAAACGCCCGTTTGGGATTTATGAAAAAGATGTTTACTCTTGAGGAGATTAAAAGCTCAAAAGAGAGACTGTTTTCAAAAAAATCGATGATACATGACGTTTTAGATGAGTTCTGTCTGCTTGAACGCGATTTTACGGCTCAATACCGGTATAATTTCCCTTCATATACTCTTATAGGCGGATATTCCGCAGACGGCTCAAACTCACACTTTGTAAATTTGACAGCTCTAAGCCCCAAAAAGCAGAAAATGAGATTCGCCGCCGCCGGAATGTATCAAAATTATGAGGAATGGGGCACTTCGGGAGAGAGAAAAAACGCGTTTTTCGGTAACGCCGGTATGATGTTTTACGGCGAAATCACCGATTTTGAAATTGAGGGCGTTTTTGGTACAAATATCCAAAAACGTGTGGTATTGAGAGAAGATTACACATTGGAATACAATCAAAACAGCGGCATCGGTTTTTGGGGACTGCGGTTTCTGGAGAGTTTTCCCTTAGAAATGAAACGCAAACATCTTAATAAGATAATTCCTTTTTATGAAATTTCATATCTCAATACCTCTTCAAATTTAAAAAAAGCATATTATCAGGCGCGCCCCGCGGTAAATCTCAGCTTTACTCAAAAAGAGCGCTTGCAATGGAGAACAAATTTGGATTTGATTTTAACCGCGAATAATCAGGAGTCAAAGTATCCACAAATAATAAGCGAAAGAATAAGGACAGAACTGCTCGTTATATGGTAATTTTTAGAACTTAGAACTGAGCACTGCCCACTGAAAAAAAAGTAAATGGAAAAAATCTTTACACTGTTTATCATACCAATATTATTGTTTATTTCCTGTTCGGAAATAGATAAAGAGACGCCTTCAACACTCTTTGGTCTGCCGCATGTTGCAATCGAAATGCGTGAAAGCGATTTTGTTAATTTACAAAGAAACTCTTTGGTTAATGAATACGCCGCTGTAACAGTTGAAATTGGCGGGGTAAAGAAACATGGCCAAATCCGCAGACGGGGGAACTCATCAAGATATTTTCAAAAACCATCTTTTAATATTGATACGGACGAAGGCAGACGGCATTACGCGGCTGTCAATTTTGACAAGAGTTATTGCAGGGAAATTTTCGCAAGTCTAATTTTTCAAAAACATGGCTTTCATGTACAAAAAATGGAATTTGTATCACTAAGTATAAACAATGTTTATCAGGGACTTTACATCTCCCGCGAACCGCTTGACGAACATTTTTTTAAACGGCGAAACATCGAAATAAACTCGCTTTACGGAATCCGCAACGGAGAATTCACGTTTAAAGACGGGCGTAATTCGGCAATGGGTTTTCAAAAGATTATTCCCGAAAGTTCAATTGATTACAATGATTTAAATATTTTAATCTCCGCTTTAGACGAAAATAATCACGCGAAAATAGAACAGCTTTTACATATAAACAGCGCCGCAAATTACTCTTTTATCAGTTCCGCTATAAACAACAGCGATGGAATTACAAAAAATCTTCATATCTACAGCTCAAAAAAAGATAACAAATTTCACATAATCCCTTACGATTTGGACTTAACTTTCGGGCAGACGCTTGAAGACAGCTTTGCACTCCCTCACAATATCCCTGCCTTTAGAAACGGACTCTTGGAAAAAGCAGAAGAGCTGTTTTTACAAAATTCTGCCATTCATGACCGCAATATCCATATCAAATATGTTTTTGAAGATGTCTCATTGTTAAATACTTTAGACAGTTTGAAACAGGAAATTTCACTGGCGTATAAAAACGACCCATACCTTAAAGGTGAGAATTTAGACAGACATATTACGGAGATAAAGGAGTATATTTCTGCAATCGTGGTTAAATTATTGCTTAATTAATATAAAAGATGGTTCTTAGCGCTCAAAGCTATACCAATCCATTGATAAATTCTACGCGGCGGCAGCGTAAGATTTATCAGTGACACAGTATATCTTTTTGAGGGGAACGGCAAAGAGAGATGAGCACGCCTGCAAACAGAATACGCCGTAAGTTGAGTGGTGAGTCTGTTTCACCAGGAGCAGCGGCTGCGGAGGCGCTTCTTTTTACACCTTTCGCTTTAGACGCTCTTGAGATAAACAGTTACCCCGTAACCGACATACCGGCAGAACTCGAACGGTTTCATACTGCTTTACATAAGAGTCGTTTTCAATTAAGAGAGATTTATCTGCGCCTCAATGGAAAAAAGAGCGCGGATGTTCAGTATATCTTTAAAATTCAACTGCAGCTTCTCGAAGACGCCTCTTTGCTCACAGAATTAAAACATGAACTTTTAAGCCGCCGGCTCAACATAGAACACATAATAGCGCGTTATATGCGTATTCTCCAAACCCGCTTCGCCTCAATTGACGATGAACTCCTGCGCTCTAAATTCTTTGACATACAGGACGTATGCCGCCGGATTTTGCGAAATCTGATTCATATTCATATTGAACATAGCGGATATTCCAAGACATCGCATATTGAAAAAGAGGTCATATTTGTAGCGGAAAAACTTCTCCCCTCAGATCTTGCACTTCTTGATCTTAAAAAAATTATGGGAATAATAATAGAGGAAGAGAGCTGCTTTTCGCATGTAGCCGTGATGTTAAAATCTCTCTCTATCCCTGCCGTTATTAACACTCCGGGAGCCGCCTCTTTAATTCATAACGGCGACAATGTACTGCTTGACGCCTATAGCGGAACAGTTGTTATCTGGCCGGATGATAACGAGATAAACGCCTGTAAGGAAAAAAAAGAAAAAATTTTGTTAAGAGATGCTGCAAAAACACCGCGCCACGCGAAACTGTGCGTTACTACAGACGGCAGAAGAGTACATCTTGAAGCGAATATCGGTTCCCTCAAAGAAGCGCGGGAAGCGCTCCACTATGGTACTGAAGGAGTAGGACTTTTAAGAAGCGAACTTTATTATATGTCGCTTGGCAAAGAGCCTTCAATAGAAGAGGAGAGAGAATTCTATCTCAGTATAGCAGATATTCTTAAAAGAAAACCTCTGACAATACGGCTGCTTGACCTTGGGGCAGACAAAAGCCCGCCGTTTCTTGATTTTCACAAAGAAGAAAATCCTCAGCTTGGCATAAGAGGCGTACGCTATCTACTGGCAAATCCAGAACTCCTGCACCGCCATCTTTGCGCTGTAATTCCGCTTTGCAAATCGCATCATGTAAAAATTCTACTGCCGTTTGTAAGCCTGCCGGAAGATCTTCACAACATACTGCATTTTATATACAGCGTATGTAAAGAACAAGGCGTTAATAAAAGCCGTTTGCGTATAGGTATAATGGTTGAAATTCCGGCGGCGGCGCTTAACATGCGCTCATTTCTGTCCAAAATCTCTTTTGCGAGTATCGGTACAAACGACCTTACTCAATATCTCTTCGCCGTAAGCCGCGAAGACGCGAATCTTGAAAAATACCGTCAGGCCGCGCACCCAATAATGCTTAGGCTCATTAAAAAAATATCGTACGAAGCTCTGCGTTACAAAAAAAAAATATCGGTCTGCGGCGAAGCAGCCTCAAACCCGTCCACAGCAGCTCTTCTTGTCGGATGCGGCATAACTACCCTTTCAATGCACCCGTCATCAATACCGGAAGTTCGGGAGACCATAAACAGCCTCTCATTTACCAGTATGCGGAGGAGTTTAAGAAAAGCGCTGCTCTAAAACTCAGATTTCAAACGCAAAACTTTTTTTCTGTTCAAATCCTAAAATAGTGTTTATACCTTTTGACTTTACAGCTTTATAGATATCTTCAAATAACCATCCTACATTTTCAGGTTCATGAGCGTCTGAACCAATTGTAAGAGCCGGTTTATGTGTTGAGATCTGATCTAAAAAAAAGCTGTAAAGTTCCGCTCCGGCAGAATCGTTTGAAGCGTGAAAAAATCCATTGGAATTTATCTCAAGCGCGGTTTTATTTTTGGAAGCGGCCTTTACAATCCGCTCAACTCCTTTTAAAGCGATACCCTTTAATTCATCTGTAACGCAATCTACATAGCGCCACAAAAAATCAAGATGAGCAAGAGATTGAAAGCAATTACTGCTGACTGCAGCATGCGCGGCCTTAAAGTACTCTTTATAAATAACGGCAGGATTCACTTTTGTATAATGCGCAATGTGTTTCCATCCTAAAGACGGAAGGCAATGGATTGAACAGATTGCGTAATCAAAAGGAAGTGTGTCAAGGATTTTAAGCGCCGCATCTTCCGCGCCCTCTATGTAATCTATCTCAAGGCCGACGCGTATTTTTATGCGTCCTTCAAACTGTTTTTGCAGAGCGGTGATATCATTGAAATATTTTGGAAGGTTATGAAGACGCATCCCCCATTCCCAGTTCTTTTTAAGCTGCGCGGGGGTAAGGTAATATCTGCCGAGATGATCAGAAAAACCGATCTCTTTCAATCCTAAAAAGATTGCGCGTTCAACATATTCTATAATCTCACCGTGAGCGTGTCCGCAATAGGGGGTATGCAGATGATAATCTGCCGGTATCATTTATTGTTATCTCTCAAACGCTCAAATCCTGTGACGAAACGGCTTGCGCTCCGTAATCGGCCGCACCCTTTTCAAGAAGCGGATTAATATACTCATCCATAAACTCATACACCTGCTCAGGGGCGCGCCCAATAAATTGCTTTACGTCAAGTATTTCTGCCAATTTATCCTTGACAACCGCAAATATGGGGTCGTTTGCGATACGCTCTAAAAGATCATTAGCCTTGGCCTCAAGTTTCACAATTTTCGCGGCTTCCATTGAGTGGACGCGTATCCGCTCATGAAGTTCCTGTCTGTCGCCGCCCAATTTTACCGCTTCCATAATTATATTTTCAGTCGCCATAAACGGCAGTTCATCCTCAATATGGCGCGCTATAACTTTAGGATAGACAACAAGACCGTCACACACGTTAGCCGCAATAATAAGCGCCGCGTCGGCGGCGAGAAACGCTTGCGGAATGGTAAGGCGTTTGTTGGCGCTGTCGTCAAGAGTGCGCTCAAACCACTGCTCCGCGGCGGTCATTGCGGGCGACAGGGCGTTTGACATAAGAAAACGGCTTAAGGCGGTAAGGCGTTCACTGCGCATCGGGTTTCTCTTATACGCCATAGCGGAAGAGCCTATTTGACTCTTTTCAAAAGGTTCCTCAATCTCTTTGAGATGCTGTAACAGCCTTATATCATTCGCAAACTTATGCAGAGACTGCGCGAGACCGCTTAGGATTGACGCGGCCTGACTGTCAATTTTTCTTGTATAGGTTTGACCTGTTACAGGAAAAACGTCCGCGAAACCCATTTTCACAGCGACGTTTTTATCTAACTTTTTGACTTTCGCGTGATCGCCGTCAAACAAACTTAAAAAAGAAGCCTGCGTTCCTGTAGTCCCTTTTACGCCTCTGAATTTAAGTGTCTTTTCAAATCTTTCAAGTTCTTGATAATCCATTAAAAAATCATAGAGCCACAAACACGCGCGTTTACCGACAGTAGTAAGCTGAGCGACCTGAAAATGCGTAAATCCAAGAGTTGCGAGTTCCGCGTTGTCAACAGCAAATTTTTTGAGAGCGGTCATCAATTTAATCATACGTCCAAGAAGCAGACGACACCCTTCGCGCATCTGTATAAGGTCTGTATTATCACCAACAAACGCGCTCGTCGCTCCAAGATGAATAATAGGCTTCGCCGCTGGACAGACATCCGCAAACGTCTTCACATGAGCCATCACGTCGTGACGAACCTCTTTTTCATATTTACGCGCTGTCTCAAAATCAATATTATCAACATTAGCTCTCATCTCAGCAATCTGCGCTTCTGTTACAGGCAGACCAAGCTCTTTTTCGCATTCGGCAAGCGCGCACCAAAGTTTGCGCCACGTGCTGAATTTGTATTGAGGCGAGAACAGATAAAGCATCTCTTTACTTGCGTATCGTTCGGCAAGCGGATTTTTATACTCGTTTTGCGCTGTCGTGTTCATAGATATGTATCTTTTGCTCCAAATTGATGAAACCGTGAGTTAATCGTTATTGAGGCAGGCACCCTCGTCCGCCCGCTATTCCCGAACGGATTATTCATATTTATTTCTAATATAAGTATTGCCAAAAAAGTTGTTTGAAGTTATTTTATTATATTATAGGCAAGTTTCTAAACCAATCGGGGGATGCGTTATGAAAAAATCTTTTTTATGTTCAATGTTTGCGGTTCTTGTTTTGAGCGGCGGTCTGTTTGCTCAGTCTCCGGAAAGTCTAATGAATACCGGTAACGAAATGTTGCAGCGGGGGGCTTATGATCAGGCCGTTACGCAGTTTAGCAAACTTGTGAGTATGCAGCCGAATAATTTTGAAGCTCAGTACAATCTCGCTTTAGCGTATCTTGGATGGGGACGCTCCTCACAGGCTATAGAAGGATTCAACAAGGCGCTGCGTTTAAGACCAAACAGCTCTCACGCCTGGAGTAACTTAGCCGTTGCTTACGAGAACATGGGCCAAACCGCTAAAGCGGTTGACGCTCTGAGTAAAGCGGTAAGGGCCGACCCAAACAATATTACCGCGCGTATAAACCTCGCGTCAATGTACGCCAACACCGGCAAAAACCCTCAAGCTATTAATGAATATATGAATATTGTAAAGGGAGGCCACAGGGAATCAAACGTAATGCTCAATCTTGCCAAGTGCCTTATAACCGCTAATCGTATTGAGGAAGCGAAAAACTATCTGCGTGAAGCTATCGCCGCAGATCCTAACAATGTAGAGGCGCGCTATGAGCTTGCGGATATTTTTTGGAGAAAAGAAAAAGACCCCGCCAAAGCTATCAATGAACTGCAGCTCGCTATAAACGTGCGCCCCGATGTAGGCGGATTATATGATCAACTCGCAAATATTTTTGAGTCGCAGGGGCAAAAAAAGGAGGCTGTCGAGCAGCTCAAAAAAGCGCTTATCTTCACAACCAGTATGGTTGATAAAGAGAGAATGCAAGCCAGAATAGACAGGCTTGAGGGCAGAGGCGTTCAGCAGACAACAGGTTCTTCCACTCCCGCGCCGCAGATGCAGCAGATGAAAAGAGAAGAGACCAAAAGCAGCGGCACCACCCGCAGAACAACAACATCCACAGCTCCCGCGGCGGTAGATTTCGGCAGTCTGCTTGACGATGACGATAAGCCAAAAAGCAGCGATCCTATGGGCGATTTGATGAAGAAAAAATAATATCTCATGTTTTGCGGGACGATCGCCATCGTCCCCTGCGCGTACGGGCGGATGACAATCCGCCCTTTTCTGTAAACAAATCTAAAGAGGTATCACAATGGAAAACAATGCGGCAACTCCGCTTTTCAACAAAATCGCGCACGTATGCTTATACGTGAAAGATCTCAAAAGATCTGTGGACTATTATACGAATCTCGGTTTCACGCAGCGTTTTACTTTCCACAAAAAAGGGGAGCTGTACGGCGCGTACCTCGAATTTGGCGGCGGTAATTTTATTGAGCTTTTTGAAGATACCTCTATAGATCTGAACGCGCCGCGCGGCCGTATTGCGCATTTCTGTCTCGAAACACCCGACATAGACGCTGTAATGGAAGCGCTCACAAAAAGAGGCGTCGCTTTCACCCCCAAAAAATTTGGATGCGACTCCACATATCAAATCTGGCTCAAAGACCCCGACGGAAACGATTTTGAGATCCACCAGTATACATCAAAAAGTTTACAACTCACCGGCGGCGACGTTGAGGCAGACTGGTAACTGTTGACAGTGCTCAGTGTTCAGTGGGCAGTTAAAATCTGTATCTCACTTCCGCCGCTGAGAAGAAAACCTCATTTTCTATTGACGGCATAATCGCAAATTCTATTTTTTCGCCTATACTGCCATAGAAGCTCAATTGCGGATATGGGGACGCGAAGCTTAAAGTGTGCCGTGATTTTAATTTTTGAAGATTATCCGCGTATGAATAGTTGATTTGCGGGTTAATTGACAGCATACCGTGAAAAGTTCTGAAGAGGTGTATATCAAAAATAAGCGGCGACGATAACTCCGCGCCATAAATTGCGCCTTTGCGGTGCGTATTGCTGATATGGCGCCAATAACGAAAACGTCCCGCGTTCGAACTTGAGAGAAACGAAACTCCGCCTTCTCCCTTAAGGCCATAAAAGAGGCGATGTTTATGATACTGAGCTGTTTTACCGCCGCTAAAAAGAAGGCTGACATTAACGGTGTCATTTACCTGTTCACCAAAAAATTCATCGAAGTAATGATACGAGTTGCTCACACGCAATTCAAGCGCTCTGTTGTTTTCGTTAAGAACTCCAACGAAAATGCCATCGACGCTTCTCTTTTCGTTGACTATAAACGGGTCTACTGCGTAATATGAATCAGTCGCGTAATAAAAACTGCTGATACCGGCTCTCAGGTGTAAATTGGCATTTAGCTGTACGAGCGATATGACGCCAAAAAAAGTGCTGTCCATGCTATAGGTTCCGCCGCTCTGTTCATTTTCAAACACTTTACTCAAAGCGTCATACGTTACGGAGACTCCCTTAAAAGAATTACTGCGAAACGGAGTAAGCCAGGCGGCAGTGCGAATAGAAAAAACTCTCTCATTCACGTAAGGGTCATACCATATACCGTCATTTGGAGAACCGCTGTTGAATCCAATATTTCCAAGCCACACACCCGCGATAGCGGGGCCGTTTGCCCATTCACCCCATCCGTAAAGCGCAGACCAGTTCTCACCCGATAAATCAGGAAGCAGGCCGGCAGAAACGCTGTACTTTTCAGGATTCCTTAAACCTGGATAATTAATCTTTGTACTTGCCAACTCTTTGTAAACTTGCGGAAAAAGAACAGTATGAAAATGCCTGTCGGTTACCCCCGCGTTATCAATCTGCGCGAACAACATTAATGGCATGATGCAGATAAATGCGGCAGAAATAATTAAACATCTTTTGAAGAGCATCTTTTACAGATTATCCTTTTTAGCTATGATTATCAATACGCACCTCTATAATTTCAATCAACAGATATTTTATAAATATAAATTACTCCGCTTTCTCAGTGCTCAGTGCTATTATCAGTTTTTTCGCCTCTTCAAGCGCCTCTTCCTTAGTGGTAACTCTTTCTTCAAGTTGTAAATCATAAATATCACTCAGGATTTTGCCAAATACCGGTCCTGGTCTTAGTCCAAGCTCTATAAGGTCTTTGCCGCTTATAAATGCTTTTGGCTTGATCTCTTCAATTTTGAATTCATCAAGGCGTTCTTTTACAAAATAATAATTTTGAAGATCACCGTGGCTTGCAAGGCAATCGGCTCTGTGCAGTTCAAGTTCATCACGGATAGTTGGGCGCGATAAAAACTTTTTGAGCGTGGAGAGGCGCATTTTGCCTACATTCATAAAATTCATGTGGTTGTCCACCATACCGCTGACAGCGTCTATTAGCGCATTTGGCGCTTTCAAACGTTTAAGAAGCGCTTCCGACATAATAGCGCCTGACCTGTGGTGATTATTAAAACGGATGCGGTCGCTCACAGTCATTACAGACGGTTTCCCTATATCATGCAGAAACGCAGCCCACGCAAGCTGAGCCGGTGGATTTTCAGGCAGAAAACTCAATGTTTTTACAGTATGGACAAATACATCGCCTTCAGGGTGAAACTGCGGCGGCTGCTCTATTCCGCAAAGATTTTCTGCTTCAGGTAAAAATTGAGGCAGCAATGTTGATTCGTGCAGCAGTTTAAGGCTCGCATCAGGATTTTTTCCGGTTAGCATCTTGCTCATCTCCGCAAAAATCCGCTCCACAGAAATGTCCTTAATATAAACAGCATTGTCTTTAATCGCGCGAAACGTGTTTTCCTCTATTGTATAACCAAAACGCGCGGCAAAGCGGACAGCCCTCAACATCCGCAGATAGTCCTCACTGAATCTCTGAGCGGGATCTCCGATAGCCCTTATAATTTTATTTTGGATGTCAACCTGTCCCTCAGTATAATCAATTACCTCTTCTGTAAAGGGATTAAAGAACATCCCGTTAATAGTAAAATCTCTGCGAAGCGCGTCGTTTTTAGCGTCGGTAAATACCACCCGTTCAGGATGCCGCCCATCCTTTATTCCTACATCAGAGCGAAAGGTCGCAACTTCAAAAGGAATAGCGTCCTTTACCACGATCATCACCCCAAACTGCTCCCCCACTCCGATTGTCTGGCCAAAAATTTTACGGATAGAATCAGGTGTTGCATTCGTTGCGATGTCGATATCGCTTTTTTGAGAGGAGTTCATAACAAAATCCCTCACCCATCCGCCGGCGAAATACGCCTCAAAACCGCGGTCGGTCAGAGTTTTTACGATATGTACGGCAGCGGTCAGCTGTGTTTGCGGGTCGTGCATATACCAATCCACTGATAAATTTTGCGCTGTGCCGCTAAGCAGCCTCACGACCCTGCGTGCAGCTGCGTGCGGCGCGGTGTAAGGTTTATCTGTGACACAGTATAGTTTACCGCAGTATATACATCTCACGACTAAATAAATCAAATTTCATTTATATAAATCGGTTTATATCCGCGGTATTTTACGCCGTAGTAATTCATTATGATGACTTCTGTGCGTTTATTGCGCTCAATATTTATCACCATGCGGTCTGCAAAGAGACGGCTCATGTGAAGCCCGCGTCCGCTGACGTCTAAAAGCCCCTCTCCCGAAACCTGGCGCTCCATTTTGCCAAGCACCATGTCGCGCGTCAGCCGCCCCTGTGTGTCAAGTACCGAAATACCGTATTTTTCATCGTCATATCCAACCTGCACATACACAAATTCCGAAGGATTGAGCCTGACTTCCGGAAACTTTGCGCCCTTTGGCATTTGAGCGGTTTGCTTTGCGGAAGCGTGATAGACAGCGTTGGTCAGAATTTCGTCAAGAATAAGCCGCGTATCCTCAACATCTCCGAATTTGTCTTGCAGTTCACTTATAATTTTATCTCTGACTTTCTGCGACTCGGCGGACGATTTTACATCGTACCACCCCAGAACAACTCTCTCCCCGTGTATGAGATAACGCGTAAGTCCGAATATCTCCCCTGTCAGAAGCCTCTCCAAAACAAGCTCCAATTCCTTAAAGTTAAATGGAACCGTTTTGGGGATAACGCTTGAGATTGAGTTTTGCCGCGCAAGCGCGATGTATTCGTCTATATTTAGAGATGTAAGAAGAGCGCTCTTCGTTTTTGGATAAAGCGTGTGAACCTCACGCAAAAAATCCGGCCCGCTCATACCAGGCATGCTTATATCGGAGACAACTAAATCAAAAGCGCTCTGTTCCATCATTTCAAGCGCAGAAGCAGCGTCACGAGCCGCCGCAATATCGTACATCTCTCCAAAATATTCAAGGAGCATGGAGCGGATGTGGTCTTCATCGTCAACGAATAGTATTTTATACATCTTATTAAAATACTGTAATCCATCTAAAAATAACAGCCTTAAATAATAAAAAACATGACGATGCGTATTTAATGTTGACCAAAGACTATGAGAATGTTTATTTTAGATAGTTTGATGTATTTTTATCATCAATAAATAGTTATAGTTTTTTAAGCAGCACAAAAAGGATATTGACTTGGAAAAATCTTTGGAAAAATCTAATGATAACGCCGCGCGTTATAACATACTCTCTGCGGCAATGGTTTTTTTCATTTCGCTTGGGGTTTACCTCACTACAGTCGCGCCGTCGGTAGCTTTTTGGGACTGCGGGGAGTATATTGCGGCGAGCCACTCACTTGGCATCCCCCACCCGCCAGGCAACCCGCTTTTTGTGCTTATGATGCGCGTATCAAGTATGTTCTTTTCGTTTTTTTCTGACGTCGGGTACAGAATGAATTTCGCCATAGCGCTCTCAAGCGCCCTTACAGCTATGGTTATCTATCTTATTATTGTAGAAGCGGCAAAACTTTTTATCGGCAGCCCCGATACTGTACAAAAGAGAATCGCTATGTATACCGGCGGAATTGTCGGCGGACTCTTTGCGGCTTTCGGCTACACGTTTTGGTTCAGCGCTGTAGAAACTTCCGTTTACAATATCTGTATGCTCAACATAGTGGTTTGCACCTGGCTCGTTTTGAAATGGGCTCAGAGTAAAGCCGCCGACCGCGATAAACTTTTAGTGCTTGTGGCTTTTCTCGGATTTCTGGGTATCGGGCTTCACATGTACAGTATGGTAATTTTCCCGCCTGCGTTTCTGTTTATCATCTTATGGGACGAGAAGAAGCGCAGAGACTGGAGGCTGTGGATCACAGGTATTCTTATGGCTTCGATCATTCTGAGTTTAGCGACATTTTTGTGGTTTGCCGCGATAACTCTCTGCCTGACTTTCATTATGTCTATCTCCTCAAAAAAGAACCAGTACCAGTGGCGCTTCTGCTTTATGCTTGCGCTCTTTGCGGTTATAGGTTACTCCGTGCACCTCTTTATTCCTATAAGATCCGCGCTTGAACCTATGATAAACGAAAACCACCCCGCTACATGGGAGGCTTTTGTTGGATTTCTTGAGAGGCGGCAATACGGCTCTGAGAGTATGATCTCCCGTATGTTTTGGCGCAGAGGCTACTGGTCAAGCCAGTTTGGCATAGAGGAACACATGGGGTTCGGCGGATTTCACATTACCCAGTTCTTCAGGCTCAGTTCGCAGGCTACAGCGGTATCGCCTTTTAAGCAAGGGTTTATCCCCGGAATGAGCAAACTTTTTGTTTATCTCATCCCTACCGTTTTTATGCTGTACGGATGGTTTTACATGTGGAAAAAGAACCGCAGCGCCGCGGTATTTCTTATTTCACTCACGCTTCTGACATCTATCGGACTTGTATTTTATATGAACTTTGCCGACGGTAATCTCCCTGAAAGATTCGATTATGAGCAGTGGAACCGTGCCGGAAAACCCGGCCCAATGCCCACGGTTCATAGAGAAGTGAGAGTTAGAGATTACTTCTTTACGGCAGGGTTTATGTACTTTGGAATGTGGATAGGTATGGCCGCAACCTGTCTTCTGCACGCGCTCTTCTCATCCAAAGACGGCGCCGTCCGCAAAACCGCCGCGCCGATATGCGCTATTTTGCTCCTTGTATCACCGGTTATTCCGGCTGTCACAAACTACAATTTGAATAACCGCAGCGGCGACTGGGTTCCTTATGACTATGCTTATAACCTGCTTAACAGCTGTGCGCCAAACGGTATCATTTTTACAAACGGTGACAACGATACATTCCCTCTCTGGGCGCTTCAGGAGGCTTACGGTATCCGTACAGACGTACGAGTTGTAAACTTAAGCCTGCTCAACACAGACTGGTATATAAAACAATTAAAGAAACTCGAACCGCAGGTACCTATCTCCTACTCAGAAAGCGAAATAGAGACACAGCTTCAGCCTCAGCGTAATCCGTTCGCGGAGTCGCGTCAGCATACGCTCAGAAACGCGGGGATTACCCTTACTCTGCCTGGAGCAAGAGAGCACCGTATTCTGCGCGTTCAAGATATGATGGTGCTTAACATTGTAGACGCAACAAAATGGAGCAAGCCGATCTATTTTGCCATGACCGTATCTGACGATAACCTCATGGGGCTCGCCCCTTACCTGCAAAATCAGGGGCTTGTCTTCAGATTAATGCCTGAGAGGGTAACCGGCGAAACACAGTACAATATGGAGCGGTCATTAGAGCTGATTGACGACGTTTACAAATTCAGAGGAATAGGCAAAGCGAGAAACAATGACACCTCCCGCAGACTGCTCACTAACTATCTGCAGCTTGCTTTTGATCTCCGCCGTCCGATGGAGAGGCTCAAAAGGGAAGTTGACGTTATGAAAATAGCGCATTCAGACAGTACCGATACAGAGGAGAACGCGGAGGGTATACAGAAATTAGCCCAACTCGAAACACGCTACAGTGAAAGTAAAGAAAGTGTCACAAGGTTTCTTGATAATATGGTAGAACTCATGCCGTGGGACTGGCGCGCCCGCGCTATACGCCACGAGTTCTTTATGGATCACTCTATGGTTCAGGAAGCTGTAGACGCAATGGAAAGCGCGCTTAGAGAAGACCCTTCTAACATCAGTCATTATGAAACGATGCTTGAACAGGCGAAGAGGCTTCTTGAGATACAGGCTCTGAGATAAGAGTTTGCATTATCGGCAGTTATTGATGTAGTTTATATTTAAGCGGATTTTAACCATCACCATTTCAATTTTTACGGAGCTTTTGTCTGCCGGTAAAACCGGCGGACAAAGGTACCGTTTTTCTTTTTTGAAGAGGAAACTATGGAAAAAACTTATCTGACAAGAGAAGGGTACGAAAAACTTGTTGCAGATCTTGAATATCTCCAAGGGGCTAAACGGCGTGAAATCGCGGCGCAGCTTGACTTTGCGCGCTCATTTGGAGATTTAAAAGAAAACGCGGAATACGACGCCGCAAAGCGCGCTCTTCAGATGAATGAAACCCGCATAGCTGAACTACAGTCAAAAATAACAAACGCTCAAATTATAAGCACGGAGAATATCAGCACAGATAAAGTGATCATCGGCACAAAAGTAACGCTGTGGGATTTTGCATACGAAGAGGAGATCGAGTACGAGATCACCGGTTCAGAAGAAGCTGATCCGGTAAACAATAAAATTTCGATTAATTCCCCTGTAGCAACAGCGCTCTTAGGCCACGCCGCGGGCGATACTGTTGAGGTGAAAGCGCCAAGGGGGGTTATGAAGTATGAGATTAGGAGTATTTCGAGGTAGTGGTCAGTGGTCAGTTGAAACTATTTTTAAACTTTAGGCTGTGTATTATCAGGTATCCAACACCACAGTGCAGTGCCAGGAGTCCTCTTTGCGGTAGATGCGAAACACGCGCATGGTAACAGCTTTCGCATCCGCAATTATATTGTGACGTTCTGTGTTAATGAACTCTCCCGACGCCATACCTTCATAATAGAGCAGCGAACCGCGCTTTTGAACAATTCCGCCCTCCTCAAGGCGTAAAAGAATCCCATCATTTTCCTTTTGGAAAAGAAACTCCTCAAGCAGAGAGTAAAGCAGCCTCTCCTCATTAACACCAACAACGCCAATTTTTTTGCGTGCCGCAGGTCTCACAAGGGTCGGATTCTCTACCATCGTACCAAGCATAGCATCAATGGCCGCGCATAAAAGCGCATCGTATGTTTTACCCCAGGCGTGAAATGTTACATCCGCCATCCCGCCGTATCCTCCAAAACACATGAATAATCATCTAATCTCTTTCACATTTCATGCCAAATTTCTTTATTTTTATATAGGGCAGTACGATGAGGAACTTCTTATGAGAGATTACAACTTCTCAACTAATTTTTACTTATAGGCATCTCTAAAAACTGCCGTGTCTGTACTCCCGAACGGCCTCAAGCCTGTCGTGCAGAAGGCAGGGAGTGCGGGCGCGGTAGTTTTTAGAGGTGCCTATATAGCTTTTCCATCATCAAAAAATAAATTTATTGCGGATTTAACCTGCAAAATCGTATTTTTGATGCTTGCCGACTATTGGCAGTTTTCATTATCAGCTTTCACAGAGAAAAGATGTAACTAGTGATTCCTTCAAATCTTATACGTAATTTTTGCATTATCGCGCACATTGACCACGGTAAATCGACGCTTGCCGACCGTTTTTTGGAATATACCGGCACTGTGGCAAAAGAGAAACTGCAGGCGCAGACGCTTGATGATATGGATCTTGAGCGCGAACGCGGGATTACCATTAAATCTCATCCCGTACGCATGAACTATCAAGCTAAAGATGGTAAAACATACCAGTTTAACCTTATTGACACTCCGGGACACGTTGACTTCTCTTATGAGGTCTCCCGTTCTTTGGCCGCCTGTGAAGGAGCTATTCTTGTAGTAGACGCTTCGCAAGGCATAGAAGCGCAGACTCTTACAAATATCTATCTTGCAATGGAAGGTAATCTCACCATTATTCCGGTGATGAACAAGGTTGATCTTCCCTCCGCCAGGCCGGATGAGATACGCCGTCAGATAAGCGATCTTTTGGGGATTGACGGTGAGGAGATTCTATCCGTCAGCGCGAAAACTGGTATTGGAGTTCCTGAGCTGATTGAAAGAGTGATAGAAGTTATACCGCCCCCTGCCGATAAAAAAGACAACGCTTTGAAAGCGTTAATCTTTGATTCAAAATTCGATTCGTTCAGAGGCGCGATCGCTTACGTGCGGGTATTTGAGGGGACGCTCTCCAAAGGGCAGGAGATACAGTTTTTCCAATCAGGCAGGAATTATGAGGTTGACGAAGTCGGTTTTTTCAGGATGGGACGCGTACCTTGTCAGGAACTTAAGGACGGTGAAGTAGGATATATAGTAGCAAGCATCAAAACCATCTCGGATATTAACATAGGTGATACAATTACCACGCGGATAAACGGCGCAACAGAGGCTGTACCTGGATACCGTAAAGTAAAACCTATGGTATTCAGCGGCATATATCCTGTAGACAAGGCGGATTATGAGGATTTAAGAAGCGCGCTTGAAAAGCTGCAGCTCAACGATTCATCCATATCATACCAGCCCGAAACTTCCACAGCGCTTGGCTTTGGTTTCCGCGCCGGATTTCTGGGACTGCTTCACATGGAAATCATCCAAGAACGCCTATTGCGGGAGTTCAATGTAAATATAATCACCACCGTTCCTAACGTGGAGTACGAAATTCACCTTAAAAACGGAGAGGTCATTTACATAGACAGTCCGGCTGATCTCCCTACTATACAGGAGATAGAATACATAAGCGAACCGATATCGCGTATTCAGCTTATTACCCCTACAGATTATGTAGGCGCTATCATGAAGCTGTGCGAAGAGAAGCGCGGCAGGCTTATTAACATGGAATATTTAGAAACTACCCGCGTCTGCATAAACTACCATCTGCCGCTTGCGGAGCTTATTATCGACTTTTTTGACAGGCTGAAAAGCTGCTCAAAAGGGTACGCCTCTATGGATTATGATTTTTCATCTTATGAACGCGATGATCTTATCAAACTTGACATACTTATAAACGGCGATCCTGTAGACGCTTTTACAACAATAATTCACCGCGATAAAGCTTATACATTCGGTCAAATGATCACGTCAAAATTAAAAGAGCTTATCCCGCGTCAACAATACGAAGTTGCTATTCAGGCGGCTATAGGCAATAAGGTTATAGCGAGAACAACCGTTAAAGCTTATCGTAAAGACGTAACCGCAAAATGTTACGGCGGTGATATAAGCCGTAAAAGAAAGCTTCTTGAAAAGCAAAAAGAGGGTAAGAAGCGTATGAAACAAATCGGAAACGTGGAGGTACCGCAGGAGGCGTTTCTCGCGGTGCTTAGCAGGGATTGAAAATGGCTAAAACAAATAAAAAAGGATATTACAGTAAATTCGGCGGGATGTTTGCGCCGGAAACGCTCATGCCTGCGCTTAAAGAGGTAGAAGAGGCTTATAAAAGATTCTGTAAGGATGCGCATTGGCAGAGCGAATATCAGAGGCTTCTTGAGAGTTATAACGGACGGGCTACCCCGCTTTATGAGGCTGTCAACCTATCCTCAAAAATTACAAATGGGAAAACACGCATATTTCTGAAGCGTGAAGATCTCAATCACACCGGAGCGCACAAGATCACTAACGCTCTTGGGCAGGCATTATTGGCGCGGTTCATGGGTAAGGAGAGGCTTATTGCTGAAACCGGAGCTGGTCAGCACGGCGTGGCTACAGCCACTGTTGCCGCGCTTCTCGGCATGAGCTGTGATATTTACATGGGAACTATTGACATGGAGCGGCAAAAGCCCAATGTCTTTCGCATGAATCTGCTTGGAGCGCGGGTTATAGCTGTTGACAGCGGCGGAAAAACTCTGAAAGACGCTGTTAATGAGGCGATGAGAGATTGGACAAAGAGCGTTGAAAATACTCATTACGCTTTTGGCAGCGCGCTTGGGCCGCACCCCTTCCCCGCTATTGTCAGGGATTTTCAATCAATCATCGGAAAAGAGTGCAGGAAGCAAATTTTAAAAGCCGTCAATAAGTTACCGGATGAAATTATAGCTTGTGTCGGCGGCGGCTCGAATGCTATAGGTATTTTCAGCGCGTTTTTAAAAGATAAAAGTGTAAAATTGACAGGCGTTGAGGCGGGCGGCAAGGGATTACACGGTGTAAATCACGCGATAAGACTTACCCCGTCCCCCTACACAAAACCCGGTGTACTTCACGGAGCTTACTCCTTTGTACTGCAAGACCGCGACGGGCAGATTGCGGATACCCACTCCGTTTCGGCAGGACTTGACTACAGCGGAGTTGGGCCTCAGCACGCGCATCTTTTTGATACGGGAAGAGCCGGCTACACTTACGCGACAGATAAGGAAGCGGTTGACGCTTTCAGAATGCTTTGCGAAACGGAAGGTATTATTCCGGCGCTTGAGTCTTCACACGCAATCGCTTACGCTGTGAAACGCGCGCCCAAGCTTCCTGCAGGGTCAATCATTGTTGTAAATCTGTCTGGGCGCGGTGATAAGGATATTTACTCTGTAGCCAAGTTTTTGGGGACGGATATTTAAAAAATTACAACGACCTCGCTGTCAAAACGGTATTGTCTTACTTTCGTTTTTCCGTTTATCCAGTAGTCTCCATACTCATCTTTCTTACTAAAGATCACTCCGTAGGTATTGCGGAATTGGAACGCGTTGTTCTTTGCAAACCCCAGAGTTAAACCGCCTCTGATTTGTGTTTCAAAATCCTTACTTTCATCAAGATCATTCCAATAAAGAGCGGCTTCCGCAACAGGAATAACCTGACGCAGAGTTTTAAGGCCGGTGTTTATATGATACTGTTCCTGCTTCCTCACACCCAAAATAAATATAGCAGTATCATTATCTTTAATTTTTTCTCTAAAGCTATTGCCAAAAGTCAACTCAGCCTCACTCGTCCACGCGGATACTGAGTGTTTACAGGAGAGTGAGCTTACAAAAGCGGTCGCTGCCCAATCATCGGGAACAACATGAATGTGCTGAATAACAGCAGCTCCTATCACATCCATGTTACCTATACGGTAGTGAGCGCTGTAGTTTTGAAAGTAACGCAGAGTATCCGTTGCCTTTAAACGGCTCCTCTCTGACTCCGACATCGAAAATCCGCCGATAAAACGTAAATTTTTGCCCGCATTATGACGATACTGGAGAGTCAGATCATGCGCCAAAAAACCCTCATCCCTAATACCGGATCTTATTATTGAACGGCTTCGAAAATAGCGTTCATCCAATCCCGCCCGTTCCTCAAGCCCAAACGCTTTTTTCATAATACCGGCGCGTATCAAGCTGTTTTTTGAGAAGCTGTATTGACCGTAAAATTTGTCTATGACGAGAAACGTATCGCTTTTGTCGTACTCAATCCCAATCTCAGCTCTGACATTTTTTACAGGACGGGCTGAAATTCCAATTTCACCGCGCGCCAAAGACCTTATCTCTCTGGCGTTTTTGTAATGCTCTTCATCTATTATTCTTACTCTGGTGATTACATCAACACCTGTTTCCACAATGCCGCTGAGTTTAAACTTCGTTTCATCCTTTACGGACGTTTTTTCGGTTGATTTGGATTTTTCAGCTGACTTGGTTTTCGCCTTGCCATCAGCATCAAACGAATCAAAATCATCATCCCTATCGGCAAAAGCGATGCTGACGGCGGCTAACACGCAGATAAAAACAGCTGTTTTTTTCATTTTACTAACTCTCATTATTATTGACGTTTATAAATCAATTTTACTTTCGCGCTGTCTGTAAGGTAGTTCATCTCCACTATAACTACTTTTACAACATCATATCCAAAACGGTTTTTTATATCTTCGTGCAACTCCTGTTTCTTGCCTTTTGCGAGAAGTTTTGTATTATCATAAACTAAAAGTATCTGATCCGATTTTCCAATAAAAGTCTTATCGCAGAGGTAAACGAACATGCACAAAATCACGTTAGCCCACAAAACCGCGAAAATAGTGAGTTCGGCTGTTGCGAGCGAGTTTATGACGCCAAGAATTATAGCCGCAAACAGGAACGTCATCTCGCGGATTTGAATCTGTTCTGTACGGTAGCGTAAAATTGAGAGAATGGCAAACAAACCAAACGCAAAACCTGTTCTAACCCTAACAGACGCGAGAAGTGAGGTAACCATAAAAATAAGGATATTTGACACGAAGAAGCTAAATGAAAACTCTCTTATGCGGTACTCTTTAGCATATATCAGAGAGATGAGAATAAAGGCGAAAAATATATTAATCACAAAGCGCAGCGTCATGAGACCTATAAAATTCCAGTCATTTTCACCAAAATAGATAGACAAGGTATGTATGTCTAAAAAGCCTTTCCCTTTTTTAGCGCTGGCGTCAGCATTAGTCTGCGCAGACGCAGCGGCTTTAGATTCTGATTTCGCCGCTTTAACTTTTTTAGGTTCCGCGTCATCAACATCGCTGTCGGCGTCGCCGTCAGTATCCGCGTTAGCGTTAGTCTGATCTTCGTACATAGCCTCCATTGGGATGAAAGCGTTTGCGTTAAAATGCAGCGCGGAAAATCCGCAGATGACAACAGCAAAGATAAAAAGTTTTAAAACACTGCTTTTGAGATTCATGCGACACACCTTTCGACTTCGAGACTTGGTTCTATTTCCGATGTTTTTTCATATTGCAGCTTCCGCAGCCTTTTCAGGAAACGGTTTTTTTTAGCTTCAGGATGAGTGAGCGAAATTCCGATAGTGTACTTTGAAAATCCGCTCGGTTCTTTGTGTATAGAGCGGAAAAATCGCTGTGACACTGTCCGCTCCGGCCCTTTTTCCCTCTTCAGTTCAACTATCGCGGTATTAAAAAGTATCAGTTTCATGCCGTTATACCCGTAATTTAATCCGACGTCAAGAGTCATTCTCTCCGGAAAATGTTTGTTGAGAAATGTAATTCGGCTAAAATAAACGTGCAGCGACGGTATAAGATTCTCCGAAACGAAACCATATCCGTTATTATTTAGCAGCGCCGCAAAATGCTCATCAAAATCTGTTAAATTCTCAAGAACAGGCAGCACAGCGGTATTGGGATTATTAACAGGCATTATATCTTCAAGCCCATCTCTGCGCTGACGAAATTTCATCGTCTTGCCGCTGTTTCTCTTCTGCTTTATTTCATTAAAGATCTTGCCGTTGCTCAAATATTTACGGGTACGGAATTTGAACCGGTTCGCCCTTTTGTTATGGTGCATGTTAAAACAGAGAAGATCAGGTGTGTCAAAATAAACGGTGTTATAACTTTGAACTACACTATCCTCTATTTCAAGTACAGAATAATCATTCTTGATATTCTCCAAAAATAGAGGCACTGTCTCTCTTTTCAGCACGAATTTAGTGTCAAAACGGTTAAGAAACGCCATCGCTTTCGCGTCTTCCAACGATGAGCGCGAAAATACCGACAAATGGTCTAAAGTTGAATCGTTCATTAAAAATTATAATTCCCTGTTCTAGTTCTGGTTAATACATCAGTATCCTCACCTCTAAAGTAAGTACCCTTGCAGTCAATCGCCACTTTTTCAACTGACTCCACAGTAATTTCACCGCTGCCGGTCATTATATTAAGATTCCCGTCCGTCTTAATACCATTGCCAATTGACTTGATATTGATATTTCCGCCTGTTACCGTGGCGTTTTTGTTGACATTTATACCCTTTGAGTTTGCGTCTGTACCGCCATTGGCTCTTATTGTGAGATCACCGCCGGACATGATAAAATTCTCATGCACCCTTACCCCCGACGCCGAACTTGTACCGTCTCCGTCATCTTCCCCAGATTTTACACCTGTACTGTCTATATGCCCGTGAGTATCAATAACGGTTACACCTCCTGAGATATTCACGCCCCCTCTTGATCTTATCCCCTTGCCGCCGTTACCCCTAACAGTCATCTTAATATCGGCAGTACCGCTTATATCCACATTATTGGAATCGCAAGCTATACCGTGAGATTTTATGCCGGTAGTCTCAAGCATCAATTTGCCGCCGCTGATACTGATAGGATAATCCCTCTCATTTTGAATCGCGTCTCCCTCGCTCTTAATATCCAATGTTCCGCCGGTTATGGTAATTCTTCTGTTGGCATGAATTCCGTCATTAGTAGATTCAGGTATTTTAATTGTACCGCCAATTATTGTAATATGGTGATCTACAACTATCGCGTGCCTCCCTCTCAAGTCGCCGCCGGCTGCTGCTGCCGGACGCGTACTCTTGGAACGTACCTCCAATTCACCGCCGCCTTTAAATACAACGGCCGCCTCACTAAAAAACGGCCCCTTGGCGGATTCTTCGGGCAGAATTAAAGCGGGATCGTAATCTCCGGCTCCATCCGACAACTTATTCACCTTCCCCGCAACCAAATCAACAGATACGCTGTCAAGATTTCTGCCTCTGGGGAAACTTATCGCAGGGCCTTTTGGATTGGTGATTTCCACTCCGTTAAGATGAAGCCTGATCTCCATCCCCACATTTTCAGTAATATCACTCATGTAAGCCTTAAATGAACCGTTTGAAGCAGTACCGCTCAGAACAATATCTATACCGCCCGCAACAGGAGCAGTACCTCTTATGACAACATGTCCGGTACCAGCCCCCTCTACATTCACGCTCGCTTCAAGCGGGTTATTAACAACAACACTATTTCCAAACTTTATCACAATAGCGTTCTCAATCCCCAAATTATCTACATTACACTCTTCACCGACACACGCTGTGCCCGCCGTCTCAAACACTACCGTTACTGTAGTAATAGCCGAGAGTTCATCAATCGTTAATGTATTTTCCTTGTTATCACCAACAACCGTACCGCCAACCGCCCACTCTTTCACGATGAAACCGCTGTTCGGCGAGGCTGTAAACACCACAGTCTTACCATGCTCCACCGCTTGGCCGGATGAAATCGGCGCACCATCCGCAGAAGCCGTTATCGTGCCGTTGGCGCCTGCGTTGAACATTACCGCGTAGGTTTCATCGGGATTGCACTCTTCACCCTCACAATCAAGCTCCTCGAACGCTGCAGTTACCGCAGCAGCAGCCGTGAGTTCATTAATTGTAAACGCATTCGTCTTGTTATCAATAACAACCTCACCGTCAAAATTCCACTCTTTCACGATAAAACCGCTGTCCGGAGCGGCTATGAACATCACGGTCTTACCATGCAGAACCATTGCGCCTGACGCAATCTCTACAGCATCCACAAAAGCCGCTATCGTGCCGTTGGCGTCTGCCGCGCTGAATGTTACCGCATAGGTATTGACGTTCTCAAACACTGCCGTTACCGTAATTGGGGCGGAAATATCAACCGTCAATTCATTCGTCTTGTTGTTGGGAACAGGCACGCCGTTAATCATCCACTCTTTCACGGTGTAACCATCGTCCGTATGAGCCGTAAACACCACGGTCTTGCCATGCTCCACCGCTTGACCGGATGAAATCGGCGCGCCATCCACAAAAGCCACTATCATACCGTTGGGATCCGCGTTGAAGATCGTTACCGCATGAGTATTCGGCTTATTTAAAGGGCCGTTATCACAATCACAAAACAACAGCAAGCTGCAAATAAGCGTAAGCATAAAAATAAACGGCTTAAACAACAAGTTACGACTGTTTTTCATCTGTTTACTCCCCGCAATATGTTAAATTTAAATTATTATCAATCATTATAAATAAATCTAATATTATCCACTTGCAAATACCCAGTATCATCGTCAATTAAAACAAGTCCGTTGTTATCACTATACCGCCCGTTGAGTGAAAACATAAGCGTCCTGACAGACTCAAGCGCCTCATCTTTAATATTTGGATCTGTCCCCGCCCAATTCGGCCAGGCGATATTCAGAATATTCAAGACCACTTCCCTAGTCTGTGTGTTTACAGTAATTCCATCCCAGCCGTACTCGCCGCTTCTCACTCCATGAGCGGAGTACACATTCCAGTTACCAAGAGAAATTCTTATACTTCTCGCTCTGTCGGCGCGAAGATCAAGACGAATCTCTCTGAGCTTGGAAAGATCCGCGGGCGCCTGAAATTCCGGCTGAAAGTTGCACCATACATCCCAACCCTTAACATTGCCGTTATCGTCAAGGTCACCGGTTACACGGAAAGTAAAATCAAAACGCAAATCTACACTGCCGTCAATCGGATTCGAGGTGTTGCGGGAAACCGAAACGTCGGTGTTTTCGGAAAAGTAACTCTGTACCCAACTCAAATTTCCGGCGGCGGTAAGCTCAAAATCATTAAGGTGCGTGCGGCTCAAATGTGTAGAATTCGGATTAGGAGTAAAGTCTCCCCCGCCGCCGTTAGAGCCTCTCAAATGGTTTGAAAACTTTGCCGCGAGGTTTGGCATAAAACCTATCTTGCGGGTAACCTGATTTTCCCAGTCATACCAATCATTTTGAATCGCGTTATCAGCGGCTACATGCGCGGCGATCAGTTGACGATGCCTGTTTATCTTCTCAATTATCCGCTCGCTTCTAAACTGATCATTGAGAAACTGCTCTCCAAACTGCTTGTAGCGTTCCCCAAAAAGCGCCGCCATCATTTTTGTCAGCTTATCACAGTTGGGAGCTCTTACATAGCCGCCGCCGTCCCCCCAAACCGGATATCCCTCACAGTGCTGCGGCGTCTCATTCCATTGCGGCACCCCCGCAGACTCAAAATAGGGGCAAACCTCATAAAAAGTATTATCCATATCCCAGGGGACAAGCCAGATTTTCCCTCCGTTTTGCCGCTCCTCTTCGTAAAAAAAGAAGTTATGATTGGCAGCCCACTGCCGTGCTGTACGGTCGCTGTACCATCCTCTTATGCCATCCCAGTTGTTAATAGCTACATCTACAACCATATAACGCAGAAAATGGTCAAAATCCATAAACTGTGAGATATTCTGCACGAAGTTCTGTTCGTTTGAAACATCAATCGCGTTGCGAAATTCCACCATCCTGCGCGCGCTGACGTCAGGAACGTCCCTATTAGTTCTGAGAGCGTCTAAATAACTGTTTTCACTGCTTCTGTCCGGCCATATCTCTTTATAGAGATTACCGTCTCCATGCCCGCGTCCGCGCCATCTTGAACTTGTAAATCTGCCGTCAGGCTGCTCCACAGCTATAAAAAGCCCTATATATACATTGTTGACATATACATTCGCGTAAGATGTGCGCGGGCTGTGTATTCCCATCTCTCTGTACAGCTCATAAGCAAGCATATCACGCATCTTTGTAGGATCCGCGTTCATAGAGTGCAGATTAATTCTTTTGAGGGCGTGAAACCGCTTATTACTGTCGTATTCGTGAAATTTCACCCTAAAGGAGATCTTATCGCATGATTTAGGGCCGTCGGCAGCTTCGGTATTCCGATCACCAAAACATCTTGGCAGGCTGTAATCCGACCCCTTATACCGAATTCCAACCGTCCCGCCTATAGACGCGCCGTTATATTCCATTACAGCCGGCTTATATTCCTTTTGCCAACCATGAATATTCATATAATCCCAATCGGCGCTGCTTATTGTAAAACGGTATTCATGAACCTTCGTCTGGTCAAAAACAACATTTCTCGGATCTTCCTCAAGAAAAACGAACATACCGCTCACGGAACCCGACATCATGGTATCGACAGGGAAATACTTATCGTGGCGGAAAATCAACCTGTGCGCAATTGCCGAAGACGCCTGTACAGACTCAGAAGCAGATAGCGTCTGTCCGCCTGATGAGCTCATAGAGCGAAATGTAAATGAAGAATTTTTATTGGACAAGACCACACGGCCGCTTGAACGCGCACCGCCCTCTCCCCTGAGTTCAAGCACATAAACTCCCATTGACAAGGAGGGCAGCTCAATAATCCTTGACGGCGGGACTTTACTGTTCACAACTCTTCTGCCGTTAAGAGAGTAAATGCTCGCTGATGTTACACCCAAAGCTCCGCTCAAATCAAGCGTACGGCGGTGAAAATTCCACCGCGCGTTAATCGGCTGTCTCTTTAACTGCTGCTGCTGCGTAAATTTAACAGAAAGCGAAACGTCTTGAATGTTAAATCTGCCGCTTACGTCTGTACGGGTATAAAACTCAGAGTGTCCAACGGAGACAAATACTCCTTCAACAGGAGTACCGGATTGATTAAGCACTGTACCGCTGTAGTTTTGCGCAAAAACAAAACCCGCGCAAACCAAAATTAAACTCATGATAAACGGCACTCTATTAACGAGTCTATTTCTCATAAGTTCCAGTTCCTTTTTTAAGAGATAACAGTATAATGGCGAAATCTGTTTCAAAATTCAAAAAAATATAGTATTTTAACTGTGATCATCGAAACGCGTGACTTATCTGTACAATTAGCTGTTATGATCTCACGCGTATTAATGATAATCATTATTATAATATAATCATTAAAGATCCTTATTGCTATAACTTTTTACAAAAACTTTACAGCATCTGCACAATTTAGGAAATTCGTCAAACCATGAACAGATATCAATCAGCTTTCAGCAGAGCAAAAAAACGCGGTCAAAAAGCTTTTATTCCATTCGCGGTGGCAGGAGACCCAAATCCGGAGGTGTTTCTTGACGTTATTGACGCTTACATAAAGGGGGGGGCCGATGTGCTTGAGATCGGTTTCCCTTTCTCCGACCCTGTGGCGGACGGGCCTGTGAATCAGCGGGCTTCTCAACGTGCCATAGCAAACGGCCTGAATCATTCGGCATTTTTTTCAATCATCAAAAAAATAAGGCTAATGAGTGATGATATTCCAATCGGAGTTCTGCTTTACGCAAATACGGTCACGCATCTTGGGACTGATGAGTTTTGTAAGCGCGCCGCTAATGCCGGAATTGACAGTATACTCGTTGCCGATATGCCTCCCGAAGAGTCGCATGAGCTTGGGCTGTCCATGCGTAAACACGGTATAGGGCGGGTGTTTATCGCAAGCGAATTTACGCCTGACGAACGGATGCGCTATATATGCAAACATGTAGACTCTTTTGTATATGTAGTAAGCCGCCCCGGAATTACAGGCGTTGACACGACGCTAAGCGCATCTGTCAAAACAACTCTCAACAGGTTAAAAAAAGTGACGGATAAACCGCTCGCTGTAGGATTTGGAATTTCAACCCCTGAACATGTGCGAGAAGTAAGTAAAGCGGGAGCGCACGGGGTGATAGTAGGCAGCGCGCTTGTAACTGAGATTGAAAAAGCTGTTTTAAAGGGTACGAATCCTTCGTCTATATTGAAGAAAAAAGTAAAATTACTAAAAGAAGCAACATCTTTCAAATAAACTTTATGGAATTAAATCTTAACAGCATCGCGTCGCGGCTTGAAGGGCTTGAAGAGACAATTATCTTTAAGTTGATTGACCGCGGGCAATGGTGTGAAAACGCGGCGGCGTACACAAGCGGAAAAAGCGGTTTCGCTGATGAAAAAACGCGTTCTCTATTCGCGCTGCGTCTTTACTTTCACGAAGAGATGGACGCGAAATTCGGACGGTTCTGCGTTCCTGAAGAGAGACCTTTTAACAGCGGACTGCCGCAGCCGAAGCGAACAGTAAATCTGCCGGAATCGGGGCTTTATATTGATGATTATAATATTGTCAATTTGTCACAGGATATTTTAAACAGCTATAAAGAATTGCTGACAAAAATTTGTCCTCAGGGAGACGACGGTCAATACGGTTCAAGCGTGGAGCATGACGTATACGCGGTACAGGCGATTGCCCGCCGTATTCACTTCGGCGCGTTTTATGTTGCGGAAAGCAAGTTCCGTTCCGATCCAAAAGGTTACAGCAAACTTATTGCTGATAATAATATTGATGGTATGATGGAGAAGCTCACCCGCAAAGATGTGGAAGAGAAAATTTTAGGGCGGGTCAAAAATAAGGTGGAAAGCGCACAGGCGAAGACAAATCAGCTTGTAAGAAACGTGATTGACCCGCAGGTTTTTATGGACTATTACCGCGATTTTTTGATCCCTCTTACAAAGCGGGGGGAGATACTGTATCTTTTAAACCGCAGCGTTGAATCAATAGTTTAACTGCTAATCCAAAACAAAAATTTACGGAGAGATATTTTTCCTAATGAACCAATGTGCGGAGATAATTGCCGTTAATCTCCGCATAATCTGCGTAGATTATCTTGACTTCGGACGGCTTTTGTGTTATATTATATAATAGGAAAGCGCATAAATCGTGCGGAGATTATAATTATGAACAAACATAGCCGTCACAAGCAAAAGTACATATATCAGCATCACGGATACCCAAATTTCACATGGGATAAGGCGCTTATACTCAACGCTCTTACGCGCATAGCGGGACGGCAGGGAGAGATATTGGGCAAAATGCGGCAATTCGGCTTTGGCGTACAGCACGAGGCCATGCTCAACGCCCTCACCGAAGAGATCACCCGGTCAAGCGAGATAGAAGGCGACATACTGAACTCCGAGCAGGTACGCGCATCACTTGCAAAGCGGCTTAATATCACTTTGGAAACAAAAGTCCCCAACTCACACCGCATAGACGGCATGGTGGAATCAATGATGGACGCGGTGAGCAACCACAAACTGCCGCTGACCAAAAAACGGCTCTTCGGATGGCACGCGGCGCTCTTCCCCACCGGCTACAGCGGCATTGAGAAAATCAAGGTTGCGGCATACCGCACAGAAGAGATGCGGGTCGTGTCAACTAAAAAATACCAGGAGACCGTTCACTACGAGGCTGTGCCGGCGGCGTTAGTTCCATCGCAAATGAGCGCGTTTTTAACGTGGCTGAACACCGATGGAAATGTTAATCCATTATTAAAAGCCGCGGTCGCGCACCTGTGGTTCGTAATAATCCACCCGTTCGACGACGGCAACGGCCGCCTC
>Ga0123356_10001037_pt1 | contig 30792 bp, 27 predicted proteins | sample TergutEmb28metaG_2_FD_92546 | JGI IMG/M metagenome (GOLD analysis project Ga0123356, IMG submission 92546) | Embiratermes neotenicus P3 segment gut microbial communities from Petit-Saut dam, French Guiana - Emb289 P3 | ecosystem: Host-associated > Arthropoda: Insects > Digestive system > Gut ...
AAAAAGTCGAGTTAGTTGTGAAAATGGCTTTTCAAAATCCCAAATTACTGCGTTACAGAGACTTTTTTGGCTTAAATACTGACATTTGATGGATTTTTATCCTCACTATGCAAATCACGATTTAAAAATATTAGTTGGTATCCGCAGGTGCGGCAAGTCAATAATTTTGGAACAGATTATAGATGAATTGAAAGAGAGCGGCATCAGCGATGCGCATATCATTTATGTCAATTTTGAATTTATTGAATTTGAAGAACTTACTGACTATAAAAAATTAAACGAATATATAAAAGAAAGAATACGAGACGATGACTTATACTATTTATTTTTCGATGAAATTCAAAACGTCAAAAATTTTGAAAAAGTTATAAATTCTCTCCGGGCTTCACAAAAAGCGAGCATATTTATAACGGGTTCAAACAGCAGGCTTCTTTCCGATGAGCTTTCCACGGTTCTTTCGGGAAGGTATGTCGCTTTTAAAATCAATCCTTTATCGTTTAAAGAAATTATCGAATTATTAGATATTAAGGAAATAACAGATGAAATAATATACGATTATATGAAATGGGGCAGCCTGCCGAACAGATTTGAATTTAAAGAAGAAAAAGACATCAAAAATTATTTGCACGGGGTATTTGATTCTATCATACTTCGAGACGTAGTCCAAAGATTGAAAATTCGCGACGTTTTATTATTCAATCTGATCTTGCAATACATTATTGATACTATCGGGAGAGAATTTTCGTCTGAAAATATAATTAAATTTTTAAAAAGCGAGGGGCGGGATATATCGACGCAAACAGTTTATTCGTATTTGGACGGCTTGTGCAGGGCTTTATTGATCAGAAAAGCATATAGATATGACGTGCACGGAAAAGCGGTTCTTCGGACATTAAACAAATATTACGTTACGGACCTGGGCATCGCTCAAATAAAAAATCATAAAAAGTCAATAGATTGGAATTATGCGTTGGAAAATATTATTTACAACGAATTGCTGATAAAAGGTTATGACGTTTATACCGGGAAAACCAAAAAAGGCGAAATCGATTTTGTGGCAATCAAAACAAATAGAAAGATTTATATTCAAGCCGCTTATACCATATCAACTCCCGAGACAAAAGCCCGCGAATTTGGAGCTTATGAAAATGTAGACGATAATTATCCGAAATATGTCATAACGCTCGATAAACCCGAAACAGAAATAAACGGGATAAACCAAATTAATTTGTTAAAATTTTTATTGGAGGATTATTTTTAACTATAATTTTTATGATAAAAATATTTGAAAGAGACGAACTCACAAAAAAAGAGAGGGTTTTGCGGACGCTGCAGCATTTGGATGTAGACAGGGTAGCTCTTCACGACCAGCTGAGCTACAATCCCGGCGTGATTTCAATGTATACAAGAAAGCGCATAGAGGGGTTCAACTATACGGCAGAAGATATAGGCAAAACAATCTCCGCGGCGCTTGATTCCTGCTTTCCGTTTTTTGCCCCGTGCGGGACTGCCGGATATACGGACGGGTACGGTTTTGTGTTTTTGAACGACAACTGGACAAGATGGCATATCAGCCGCCCTTTTTCCGAAGAGCACGGCGCAAAAGAATGGCTGTGCGGGCATACCGCAAATTTGACGCGCCAGCTCAAAGAATTTGACGCCGGTTCCTACCGCGAATCATACGGCGAATATATGCGGCCCATGAAAAGCCTTGCCGGCGAAACAGTCATCATAGATATAACCGGCACGGGATTTTGCGATGTATATGACCGCATGGGGCTGGAAATATTTTCGTTTTTTCAGCTCGAATATCCCGATATATTTGAGGAATACATGGAAGTCTCGACGGAATTGTCGATATGTAAAGCAAATACCTCCGTACACGCCGAATTTACGCCCGCGGTTTTGATTGCGGAAGATTTCGCCACAAAACAGGGGCCCATATTCAGCCTTGAATTTTTGAACAGGTTTCATTTCCCGTATGTGAAACGCCTTGTCAAAGCCCTGCATGAAAACGGCGTTTATGTGATCTATCACAGCGACGGAAACTACAAAAAATCAATTCCCGAACTTATGGGGTGCGGCGTCGACGGCTTTTATTGCCTTGAGCCGAATTGCGGAATGGATATAGTGGAGCTGAAAAACGAATACCCCGAAATGGTGTGGTCGGGCGGAGTCGACGGCGTCGATTTGCTGGAGAGGGGAACGCCCGAGCAGGTGCGCGAAGAAGTCCGCAGGCATATAACCGAAACAAACGCGCTTAAAACGGGCGGCATGATGATCGCCTCATCAAGCGAAATCAACCCGCCGGTCAAACCCGAAAACTTTCGCGCCATGGTTGAGGCGACCGATAGCTGCAGAATGTGGTAAATGCGAAATTAATTGGAATGGATTACAATGTAAAGGAAAGATTTGCAACAGGGAAAAGTTTATAACTTTTTGGTTAGGCAACAGAAAACTGTACAATGCCGGCGCTTTTTTATTTTTCGCCAGCAATCCCTGAACACGGTCAAAAAGTTTTTTCGATATGATTGGGGGTACCCCGTCAAGCTTTACGATATCGCGGTAGCGTAATTCGCCTATATAGCGCCTGTTTTTCAATATAGTATTGATTATATTATATGTAATCGCCCCGCCGCGAATAGATCGAATACCACGTTTTGTCAATTTATCAATAATTTCTTTTACGGATGATCCGTTGGCGTATAAAGTAAAAATCTCCATCATAACAGGCGCGGCAATCGGGTCGATTTGAAAATGCTGCTCGGGGTCGATTATATATCCCATCGGAATATTGCCGCCGTTATATTTGTTTTTCAGGGCGTTTTCGGTCATGCCGCGAACTACTTTTTCACCGAGTTCCACGCTGAAAAATTCCGCATACCCTTCGAGCAGCGATTCGAGCAAAATGCCCGTTGAATCGGCGGCGATAATTTCTGTCGCCGAAACAACGCGGACGCCGTTTGGAATATCTTGCGTAAATTACAGCTTTCATTCGGTTTCACCCTCAATTTCATACTTGGCTTTTATACGTTTCTCAATATCCTCAGCCGACGGCAGAGTATCTGCCAATTCCTCAGGGACAAAATCGGATAATCTATATTCGCTGACTCCTATCGGTTTATTTATATCCTTCAACGCATATTCGGCGGTCAATTTATCCCGTTCCTTGCACAATATAATCCCGATAGACGGATTGTCGGTTTCGTGTTTCATCATATCGTCAACGGCGGATAAATAAAAATTTAACTTGCCCGCATACTCGGGCTTGAATTTTCCTGCTTTAAGTTCAATCACCACATAACAGCGAAGTTTTGTGTTATAAAATAATAAATCGATATAAAAATCATCGTTTCCGACCGTTAAATGATATTGATTACCCATAAATGCGAACCCTGTTCCCAATTCGAGCAGAGTCTTGGTTATATTAGCCACTAATTCGTTTTCGATTTCCCGTTCTATCATCTCTTCCCTGATTTCGATAAAATCAAAAACATAAGGATTTTTAAGCGTATCTCTCGCCAGTTCACTTTGCGGCGACGGCAGATTTCGCTTGAAATTATCCGCCTTTTCTGCCAATACCTGCCGTTCATATAGTTTTATTTCAATCTGATGAACTAAAACATCCCTTGACCAACCGTTTTCGAGGATTTTATTTCCATACCATAAATATTTTTCTTTATCGGAAATTTTATCCATTAACGCCTGATTGTGATACCATGTCAAATCTGCAAGCGGCACTTGCAGATTTTCAAAATCATTGAAAAATTCGGCAAATCTGCGCATATATCTCAAATTGCGAACGGAATAACCTTTGGCGTTCGGAAATTCCAGTTTTATATCGCGGGCAAGGTTTTCCACAAAACTTTTGCCGTATTCGCTGTTCTCGATTATGATTTTTCCGATATTCCAATACAGGATAATTTGCTCGCGGTTAATACCCAAAACCGCTTTGTATTGCGCCGCGTGAATTTGAGTTTTTATGTTTTCCAGGATTTCAAAATATTTATTATTGTTTATCAGCATTATTTATCACCGTTTCCCTTCATCTGAAGTCATACGAATTTCAAGTGAGCCATCGCGAAGTTTTTTTTCAAAAATTATTTGCATTTTTTGACTTTGTGTATCATCAAAAGATTCAGACAACGAAGATTTGTTAAACAATCGAATAAAACTCTCGGTATATTCTTTCTTGCGTTGGGAACGACTTAACGAATAATATTTTTTATTTTGATATGTATTTAAGTCAACATTTGGATATGACCGAATAGCCGCGCTAAGTTCATCAACAAGTATTTTTTAAAGCCTGTTCTAATGTTTGCGATGAGTTGTCAATTAATCGTGACATAATAATCTCCTTATAATACAGACATGATTTGGCTTCGTATGAACTTAATATTTAATAAATTATAACAGAAAAATCAAAATTTATCAACAAATATTATATTTATTTTGCAAAAATTTTCAAATTATTACATAATCGAAAATAAAAATGGTTAATACAATCAAAGCTATTAACCATTTTTGATTTTGTAATTATCTTAATTTTAAAAACACAACAAAAACCCGAACGCCTCGCCGATGATTTTTACGTCCGGCGGAGAGTTCGGATTATTGGGTTTTGGCAGGGGGTAAGGGTTACTATACCTTTACCTCTACGAATCGGATTTCGTACATTTCAAGGAGAGTTACACGCCTATGGCAAATATGAATTAAAAATGTTTTGCGTTGCTCAATAAAAAATGCTCCGCTTCAGCGCACCACAAACCATTTTTTTGTGCGATAATATTACCTAATTCTTTCAGAAGTGGATCCTCTGAATTTACCATTTCCGTGATAGCGGTCAACGGCATATTGATGTGGTTATAAATTAAAATTTTTCCCGCGCGGATATTTGGAAGATTAAGCGTGGCATCTATCACTGCATTAAGACCTCCCACATGAGAAATCATGTTTACCGGGTTTATCGTTCCTTTTGCCATGAGGTCAAGTGCTTCAATCATATCTTTTGTAGTGCCACCTGAATTACCCGCTACATGGGTCAAAAGATAATGGACGTTATAGAAATTTATTTGCGCTGTAAAATTTGGGTCGGATGGGCCGGAAAAGAAGTTAAGACAACCATCGTGTCCTAATAGCGCGTCTGCTTGTTCGACGATTGATGAAAAAGGAGCGTAAACATATACATCATCATAACCACCGCCAGCTATGTCGCGCATTGTAGTTACCGAAGCAATAAATTCGGTTGTATGGAGATAGGTAAGTTTAACACCCCGTTCTGCCGCATATTCAGGAGGATATAACATTTCTGCGCGTGTAAGGCGAGCATCGTTACCGGGCGCGGTTTCGGTGACAGTTATTATTGAAGGACGCCGTGGACCATTCAACGCATAATCGATTGCGCCAAGACCCATTGGGCCTGTACCTCCAAGAATAGCCATTTTTCCATTTTCCTTGATTCCCATAATATGGATATAATCACCTATTTTAGTATGATAGTTTACGTTAAATCCACCAAGCTGCGCGATTAAATCAATTACGGTGGAAGTATTTCACACTGTGCATATAATTGAATGAAAACATGCAGAATCGCGCATAACATCTTAACATATCAATACTCTTAAATTGGTAATTAACGAAAGGAATATATTATGAGTGCGTTTGAACGTCGTTTCGAAATTGCTGAACAACTAAAAAAAGCTAACAAAGTGAACGTAGAAACACTCGCAAAACAATTTTTTGTTTGCGAGTCAACAATACGTCGCGATCTCGACCGCCTTGTGCGTGATGGTATGGCTAAACGTACATATGGCGGGGCTGTTCTGCTTGATAATTCGACAAGCGATTTGCCTATGCTCATACGCGAACGAGAAAATATTGAAATAAAAAACGCCATTGCGCGTCAAGCTGCGGAATTTATTCACGACGGGGATACAATTTTCATGGATACAAGCAGCACAGTTATGGCTCTTGTACCATTTTTAAAAAAGTTCACGGGTTTGACAGTCGTTACTTATGTGATAAAGGATAAACAATTTTTAAATTCGAAACCAAAACAAACACCTATGAAATATTAGGTGTCTGTTTTGGTTTTTATTTTGCGCCTTAATTATAGGGGAACAAAACCTTTAAACGCGCCTGCGGAAGTTTGTTACGCTATTCGAGGGTAAAAGGTATATTATCCCTACCCACCCACTTTTGAGGGCTGAAACCCTTGATTTTACGCGAATTTTTTATGCTTAAATGTCTACATCTACGTGTTTGAAAATAGTTTGCTTTATGTCCGTTTTGTAAATATTTTTCCGAATTATAAAAATGTCCTTGACAAATCAATTGGAATGGACTTCTATTGTTTTATCCATTTTTGACTGTACGGCCGGTTTCACTTTTTCGATTGCGGATACTATGGCAGTCGTGTTCCGCTTTTCATACAATCCGTTTATAGTTGTGATCATTCCCCAGTCGTACATCTGGTCGATTGTGAACATGCGGTTTCTCAGTATGATATCGAGCATCGCCGAAGATTCCTCGTCGCGCAGGTATTTGCCCTCGAGAGTTATGTCGTAAAACGCCGGGGTGAGCGTATTCATGGATTCGGCGCACAGCGCCTCCAGAATAAACCCGGTGCGCTCCGGGTTGGGATTTGTGGCCGGAATGCAAATCATGCTGCTCGCGTTATGAGACGCTTTGATATAATATTTATCCTGCGTCTCGTCGAGCTTTGCCTGAGGCAATATGCCGAAATTCACGTCCGACGCCCGCATCCGCGCCACGAGTTGGAGCACTTCGGCCAAAAACAGCGCGCGGTTATCCTCAAAAATATTTTGAATCAACGCAGGGCCGACGGGACCGCCCGTCGCTTTTGCCGTCCATTCGTTGGACAACAATACCGTGACTTTATCCGAGAGCAGTTCCATTGTCTTTTCCAAAACCGTAATTGAGCGGGGCGTGTCCGCGATAAGCCTTGGCAAATCTTTTTCGTCCTTGTCCACTACATTCTGTCCGGCTCCGTGGTACATCATGCTGATATTGTTTCCCGAACAAGCCAAACCGTAAAGATCGTGGGGCCCTGGTGCGCCGTCGCCGTCAAGGTCTTTTGAAACCTGACGTACCATTTGGGTCAATTTGTCAAGCGTCCATTTGTTTTCGGCCACCAACAAATACGGATCTTCGAGTCCGAAATCGGCGACCAGTTTTTTGTTGAAAAGCAGGATGTAGGAACCGCTCGCGGGGAGTATGCCTATATCCCCCGTGGTAGCGTATAATTTATTGTTAAGCGACAAATCGCGCTCAGCCGCTTTATCCCACCAAAGCGCGTTCAGATCCAGATTCGGAACATCATATAGGTTGAGCAGATAGCCGCCGTCAATCAGCGAGCTTAATTTGTAGAAATGGTAACTGAGCGCGTCATAGGGGCTGTCTCCGGCATCTAAAATTTTCCGCACGGCGGAAGCCTCCTCGTTTGCGGCGGTGGAACGGATTTCCGTGATTTTAATATTATATTTATCTTCGATATAAATGTTGCGCCTGTAAACTGCGTCGTTTATCGGTTCTCCGTTTTCCTGTTCGGCGTATATATCCGCCGCCTGCCATTCGGCGGCGTGTTCGCCGCGGACAAAGAAACAAAATTCATATCCGCCGAAATCGCGGTCATCGAGCCGGGGCGCCGCTTTTTCCGGTATTTGGTCGATTGACGTTTCCGTATCCGCCGGGGCAGGGCCATGGGACATATCATCCGGGTTTTTTTCCGCCGCGTCGCCGCACGCGGCGAAAACAAAGGCCATATACATTAAAATGACAATGACAGAAAGTATTATAATATACCGTTTCATGTGTAATTCCCCTTGCAATATTGTTGTTTATTGATTTAAATAATAGCATATCCGTCAAAATAATGCAATAGTGAAATTTCACATACTGTATTGTTATTTTTTGTGAATATTGTCCATTGAATTATTTTGTCGACTGTGATATTATGATTGAAAACGGTTTTATTAAAAAAGGCGGATTGTTAAAATGGCGGTTGTTATAAGCTCGTTTCCGCGCGTATTTTGCGGCGTTAAAACGGCGGAGGAACAGGCCCGGTTTTTTAAAAAATGCGGATATACACACGGCGATTTGCTTATCAGGGATAATTTTTTCGTGAACAGCGACTCGCCGGCAGAAGCTTTTCAAGCGGTATACGACACATATGAAAAAGAGGGCGTCCGTTTGTATTCCGCTATAACGGATTTGAACGCCCCGTGCGAAAACATGGAAAAAATATTGGATTTCTGCGGCAGGCACAATATATGCAAAATAAAAATCGGGCCGTACCGTTATTATGGGAATTCCTACCGGAATCTTTTCGCGAAAGCGCGTACAGATCTGACAGGGCTTGAGAGCCTTTCAAAGCGTTACGGCGTACAAATACTTGTACAGAACCACGGCGGTACTATTCATTCCAGTCCGAGCCTGTCCAGAGCGCTGGTAGAAGAGCTTGATCCGGACAAAGTCGCTATTTACTACGACGCGGGAAACATGATGAACGGAGACGGGCATGAAGCGTGGGCGCTGGGCATCGACATCGCCGGAAAATACCTGAGTCACGTCGGGATTAAAAACGTGCATTGGTTCAAGAAATCCGACGGCAAATGGAGCCGGGATTTTTGCCGACTGCGCGACGGCATAATCGACTACTGCGAGGTATTGGGGGCATTGAAGGCGGCCGGTTACAGTGGGGATTACTCCGTCCATACTTTTTATGTGCCGGACGGCAGCATACACGAGCAGTCAACCATAGAAAACGCGGCCGGCGATCTCGCGTATTTTAAGGAATTATTAAAAATATGGGAAGTGATGAGATGAGTAAAAAAAAATATCATGTGCGCCGGTTTGACGAAATCGACCCGGTGGATTGTCCCTGCGGCAAAGCGCGCAGGGCTTTTGCCGAAGAATCCGAAAGGCTGATGTCGCTGCACCGCGTCGATATCAGCAGGGATTCGCGAAAGCACTACCACAAATGTATGACTGAGACATATTATGTGCTCTCGGGCGCGGGAATCATGGAATTGGACGATGATGCAGTGCCTCTCGAACCCGGAATAAGCGTGATGATACGGCCCGGCTGCCGCCACCGCGCCATCGGCGATTTGCAGATTTTGAATATATGCATACCGGCATTCGACGCCGGCGATGAATTTGAGGATTAGTTAATTTAAAGAACAGGAGTTTAGAATATGAGCATTGTAAAAATCGGGATAATAGGAGCAGGCGGTATGGCCGCCAATATCCATCTTCCGTCCCTTTCCCGCATCAGCGGCGCGAAAGTCTGCGCGATATGCGACCTAGAAGTAAAAAAGGCCGAAAAACTCGCTGAAAAATACAATATTCCCAAAGTGTACACGCTGTATAGACAAATGATAGCCGAAAACGAGCTCGACGCGGTATTCGTCCTGGTACAGCCTGACCAGTCATTCAGGGCAGTTCTCGATTGCTTGAACGCGGGGCTCGATGTTTTTACGGAAAAACCCGCAGGTGTGACTTTGTTTCAGGCTCAAACGCTCCGGCGCAAGGCAAAAGAAAAAAACGCGGTACTTCAAGTCGGATTGAACCGGAGGTACATACCGCTTCTGAGCATGATAGTGGACAGAATTAAAAGCGAAACCGAAATAAATCAAATAAATTCGTATTTTATAAAACATGAAGACGCGTCAATGTACTATAACGGCTGTTCGACGTTCTTTTTCTGCGACGTCATTCACAGTATCGATACAATTTTGTGGATCGCCGGTTCGAAACCGCTCAAAGCCGCTACGATTCAGGGACAGTACAACTGCTCCGTGCCCAATGCGTGGAATTCCCTGATTCTGTTTGAAAACGGAATCACAGCGAATCTGCAATCAAATTACAACGCGGGCGGGAGGGCGCACGGAGTGGAAATATTCGGCGAAACGGTGAGCGCTTATGTGGATCTCGGTTTTGGCGGCGCGGGATGTTCTGCTGAATTGATTCATCACAAGCAAAACATGTTTTCAATGGCCGCGGCGGGCAATTCCGCACTTCCCAATGTTGAAAAAATCGACGGGATTACCTTGGCAGGCGACGAAAATTATTATGTTTACTATGGATATCTTGCTGAAGACGAAGCGTTTATAAAAAGTGTGACCGACAGAACGCCTCCGCTTTCCGGAATAGACGAATCAGTTGCTACGATCGAACTCATGGATATGCTGCTTGCAAATATTTTGTGATACATGTTTATAAGTAAACGCACCAGTTTACGCCGAATTTGTCGACCAACGAAAACAGCAGCGGATTCCACTCGCACGGCCCCAGTGAATGTTCAATCTTAGCTCCGTCGCACAGGACATCATACGCTTTGCGAACGGCTTCCTCGCCGTTTTTACCGAATTCAATGCAAATTTGAATCGTATTACCCGCAACGGGTTCACAATCGGTCAGTTCCGATAAAAATAAAATTTGTCCGCCGATGTTAAATTGGGAGTGTATGTACGTTCCGTCGTCATGCCGTCCGAAATCCGCGACTCCATCTAAACCGAACGCTTCCTTGTAGAATTCCGCCGCCGTATCGCTGCGGCGGACGTAAAGCTGTATCATAAAATTTTTCCTTTATACTTTATTATGTTGTTATTTTTGCTTTATTGGCAAATATCGCTTTGACAAATCCTCTCGGCCTTTCTTCCGCCATTTTGATTCCCGCGGCATAATCCTCGAGTTTTATAATATTCGTCGCGAGCGCTGACGTATCTATCAGGCCGTCTTCAAGCAAGGCGAGGCATCTTTTTACCATATCCCAATTATTGCCCGCGCCGGCAACGCGCAGGTTTTCAATATGGATATCGTCCACTCGTATGTTCATCAAAGCGCCTTTTCCATATCCGGAGAGTCCCACTTTGCCGCCTCTTTTGGCAATTTTGAACGCCGCGCTTATACATTCTTCGCTGCCGGTCGCGTCAATTACCACATCGGTTCCTTCGGGATGATATTTGCGCGCGATTTCCCTTATGTCGCCTTCTTTCGTCGCGGCGACGGCATATGCCCCCATTTTCAGGGCTATATCCAAGCATTTATCGCTCTTTGCGGCCACGATGATGCGCCGCATGCCCATAGCGCGGGCGACGGCAAGCACATTCAATCCGATGGAACCCGCCCCGAATATGAGCAGCGTTTCGCCGAAAGCGGCCCCTGTTTTTTCGAGAGTGCCGACCGCCACGCCAATCGGTTCTATCAGCGAACCTTGTACAAACGATATATTTTCCGGCAGTTCGTACAACGCGTAAGCCGGAACTGCCATATATTCGGCATACGCCCCGTTTTCTTTAAATCCTATCTCGCGAAACGACGCGCAGTTCCGCCAAAGACCGCTCCTGCACGCGGGGCACGTCAGGCAGCATATATCGTTGCTGCCGACGACGCGCTTTCCGATCTAGTGCTCATCTTCCGTATCTGCCGCAGCTTCGACGACCCCGCTCCATTCATGCCCGGGTATGAGCGGATACTTCACCGGTATGCGTCCGGAAAACACTTCCAGGTCCGTCGCGCATATAGCGGCGGCTTCGACGCGTATAAGCACCCAGCCTTTTTTCAGTGCAGGCACCGGAACCTCGCATAAAGATAAACTTCCCGGACCATTTACAATTATCGCTTTCATATTTATTTCATTCCCCCTATATTTTCTATATTCTAAAATATTGAATTATCGATTCATACAATTTTTCATCTGCCCGCAGCCCGCAGGTATTTATCAGCACATTGTCTATTTTTGTCTTGTTATCGCCGCATATGCCCGCATAATCAATCGCGGCCGCCGCTGTTTTTGCCAATACGTCCGCGCTGCCTCCGTGTTCCATTATGAGGCGGGCAGGTTCTATGATACGTTCCGAGGGCGACAGCTTGCGCAGGGGCGAGGCGGCGTTTCGCGAAATGCTGTCCGTTATTTTTTTGTTTTGAAACTTGACTTTCGACAACAGCGCGAATTTTTGCTGTTCTTTAGATTCTATTCCGTATTTTTCGCATATTGCTTTGTTTATTTCCAAGTAAAAATTGTCCAGCAGTTCATCGATTTCCGGGTCGTTTGCCGCGTCGGAATAAAGCTCGTAACCTTTTTTTGCCCCTATATACGCGATAATGGCGCTTGCGGCGTTATATGTATATATTTTGCGCCGCATGAGCGTCGCGAAATCCGAAACGGGTTCAATGCCGTTTAAACCGGCCAAAAAATCGGGGATATTTTTGTCCGTGTACAAAACAGGATAATTCTCGCTTTTTATATCCAATTTATTCGGTCCACCGGAACCGTTTTTATCCTCTGTCGTCGTGCAGAAAACCGCTCCCGAACAAGCGCGTCCAAAAAGGCGGTCGCCTCCGAATAATTCCGCCGGGCAAACGGCGTTTTCGCAGGCGATCACGCATATACCGGAACGTATAAATTTTTTCAGCCAATTGCCTGCATTTGCCGTATTTTCCGCTCCGACGCTGACAAATACGCAATCGCAGGTTTGCAGAACAGATTCGCATTCGGGGTCTTTTGTCGCGTAGGCCTCATATCCCGTTATTTTATCCGGTTTGCGCGAATCATAATAATTTACGTAAAATTGCCCCCGCGACTGCAGCTCGTCTATAAGCCCTGTATTTTCGTCGAAAAAAACTATTTGCGCCTGACCCTGCAGAAGCCGCGCTATAAAACCGCGACCCGTCCTGCCCGCGCCGACAACCGCGATTTTTTTTTGTTTTGTTCCTATATCCATTTTTTATCTCTCAATTCGTCGATTTTTTTTAACACCAAATCATAAAGCGGATCATCTTCGGACAAACCGCAGATTTTGCGCAGCACGCCCTGCGCCCCTTCATTTTCGCGCAGTACGCGCAATTCGTCTGCGGACGAATCATCCGAGGCGCCTTCGTAATATATCGCGGCGGCGACGGCGGCGGCAAGCCCGTTTGGGATTATGCCGTAATTCAGCGCCAATTTTGCCGAGCCCACAAGCCTGTCGTCAGGGCCGAGTTTGCGTATCGGGTCGCGGGCGTTGCGTTCCGTCGTATCGACAATTATTCGGTCGCAAAGCTTTGAGCGCGAAGTTTCGGCGAAGGCCATTTGCTCCTCTGACGGTATTCCATATTTCGCGCACAGCGCGCGTCCGGTTTCGTCATAGACTTTATTTAAAATATCGGCTATGCGTATATCTCTTGCAGCGTCGGAGATATATTTATGCCCGAGCGCCGCTCCGAGATATGACACTGTCCCGTTTGCCGCGTTGTATGTATAGAATTTGCGCTCCAGATATCCCGCGAAATTATGTATCGGCTCCACTCCGGCGATCTCGGGCAGGGGAGCCGCAAGGCCGCCGGCGTCAAGGGGCAGGCGCCAGTAATCCTGCACGCAAACGCACAAGGGGTCGCATGCGAGCATATCGGCGCCGGGTTCGACAGCCGAGCGCATGACGACGGCTTCGGCAAATCCCGCTTTGATCTCCGGCGCGATGAACGATACCCCGTTTTTGAGTATACCGGCGGGCTGTTTCCAGTTTTCACAAGTTATGACATTCACAATTCCGGGCGCGGCGCTTTTCAGCGCGTCTGCCAGCGCCGGAATAATCGCAGGCAGATTTTTTCCGCCCACCGCGGTGAATATCACCCGTGCGTCGCGGGCTTCGGCGTTGATTTTTTGTTTGTCACAGGCCCATATCGCGCGCCAGCCGCGCACGACGCTGTTTTTTTCCGGGGCCCCGAAAACGTTCACGGTATATTCGCCGCGCGCATTCATAAGTTCCGTCAATTCGCTGCTCTCTTCGATAAAAGCGAAATCACGGCCCGACAAAAACAAAAGCTGTCCGATAAAACCGCGCGATATCTTTCCCGCTCCGAAAATCATGCATTCAGCCATGTTTACCGCCTTTCTTTATTATGAATTTTCCTTACCAAAACAATTCCCGCGTATCAAGCCCGTCGGTCATATCCCGCCAGGCGTTGTACATTCGTTTATACACTTCAAACCGGTAACGCAGCCGGCCGCCCAGAGCCAAATCGGGCTCCCATGTTCTTTGCTCGCGTTCCCATTCGCCTCCCGCCATTTTGACCGCTCCCATCGCCGATCCGCAGTCGGGCCTCTCGCCTATAACGGGTACTCCGAACAAAGACGCTTTGAGTATTCCCAAAATTTCGGCGCCGGACGCTTTGCCCGTTGTCTTTATGTGGTTTATTTCGGGGCAGCCGAGTTTTTGATAGATATCATACAGCGAAAATACTACGCCTTCGCATATGCTGTAGCTCAAATCCTCCTGTTTGCAGTTTTCCGAAATCCCGCAGAATACACCCCGCGCGCCCGAATCGAACACCGGAGCGCGTTCGCCTCTCACATACGGCAAAAATATCGGGGCCTTTTCGCGCAAAGATAAGCGGCTGCCGCCGTTTGCATCGGGTGAACTAAAACCCAAATTTGTCCGCGCCATATTCAAAGCCCTTCCCGATGACGCGGTCACGCCGTAATGCGCGTATAATCCAAAAGCTCCGAAACGCCCGATTATGAGCGGCGTCGGTTTGGCCTCGGCTGCCGTCACTCCGAAATGCTCGCTTGTGCCGGTGATATCAAAACATGTCCCCGCGTCTTTTATATCCATTCCGACAAGCGCGCTGTAAAAATCGCTGTATCCAACACAAACGGGAGTCCCTTCGCATAGCCCGGTCAGAGAAGCGCCGTTTTTGTCGATTTGCGCCCATTTCTGTATTACAGGCAGCCTGTTTTCATCTATACCCGCGTATTTTATAAGTTCCGGCACATATTTTTCCGCGTCCCAGTCCGCCAGCCCGCGCCATGAAGCCGCGTCGCTGTATAGACTTCCGGTGAGTAACGCACAGAGCCAGTCTTTGGGCTGCAACAGGACGCAATCGCCGAGCATTCCGGGATATGCGTTTTTGATATACAGTATATTTGGCAGCGGATATGAAGTCAGGTTCGGGTGATACATGCCGGTCATCGCGAAAAACGCCTCGCAGTCGATTTCAGCCAAAACTTTTTTGAGAAACGTCTCCCGCCCCGCGGTATGCCACGGCAGCCACAGCCTTATATCATCCAAATTATCGCGCGGCGCGGTTATATAGCTGCCCGCTTGTCCGGTCATTCCGATTGATTCCGTATTTTTCAAATCAATCTGCCCGCCCAAACGGCCAAACATATCCGCCAGCGCCGAAATCATTCCCTTTGGCCCGTCTTTATCGTAGGAAGCGCTTAAAACAACCGGCTCTCCGAATCCGGCCGCAAAACATTTTATTGAGGATGTGCCCAAATCTATCCCGATAACTTTTTTCATGATTTTATTATTTACCTTGTTTTTGCGTATTTTTTGTGTTATAGCGGTTTGATTTAATCTGCGGAAAAACGCATCGGGTAGGGGCGCACAGTGTGCGCCCGTGATTTCAGACCGGCGCAGGGTATTTACGCGGACGAACGCTGTTCGTCCCTACAGTAATTCCGTTCATTTTATCAATTTGCTATAATATATATCATATTATTAAATTTTCAAAATGTCAAGATAAATTTTTAAAAAATCTTCAATTCGCAAAGTTAAAATTTTCATGCAAAAGAGCGTATTTTTATGCGCCCTTTTTACGCTCCTGTGCTATTTGTCAACAATTTCAATCGACGAAAAAAGTTTTATATTTTGTATTTAATTTATTTACATTTTATTTTTCACTTTGGACTATAATTTCACTTATAATGATGATAAGCGAAATGCTTGTCATCATTAACTTTTTGGAAGGCAAAACCGATGAAAAAATTCGATATAATATTAACGCTGATTTTGCTTGCTTTATCCCTAACTTCATGCTCCAAAGAAAAAAATCTCCTTGGCAACAATATCAACAACAGTGTCCTTTTGAATAATGCGGTCTGTGAAGACAAAAATTATATATATGTCGCAGATATCGAAAACGGCATCAAAAAAATTGACAAAAAAGATAATTCGGTAACAATATTACGCCATAAAGGAGGCAATTTGAATCTGCACAATAATTATTTGTATTACCAGGACATATATGAAGGAAACCTTTGCAGGGTCAGCACAAAAGAAACTGATGGAGATGCTGAATTACTGTTGGGCTACAAAGATTCTTACTTTATGTTTGATGGGGTGATATATCTTGTTTGCATTTACAATGATATATTTTGCATGGATGCGGATGGAATGAACAAAAAAATGGATTCATCTTTTGACAGGAACGAAAAATATTTTATTTGCGGGTATGACAGCAAATATATATACATCATACGTAAATATGACTACACTTCCACAGTAAATAAAGATGGCCTTTCACTTACGTTTGAATATTTTTTATCGAGGAAAACCCGCGGCGGGGAAAATTTCGAAAATTTGTTTCCTGTGTATTCCGGCTTATACGATGAGGTAAACAAATTCCTGCTTATATGCAATGGCTATTCATATTACGCTATCAATGGAAAAATCGTTAGAAACCAGCTTGAAGTAAATGCTCCGGCGGAAGTATTATACGAAGATGAGTCGGCGGAAAGATTTAAATTGATAGCCGTGCTCGACGAATATATATACTTCAAAGATTGTATAAATGAAGATATCATATACAAATTGACTATCGACGATAAAAATGTAGAAGTCATAGACTTGCCGCACGAAAACATAATATTTTATGTAGATGATTCAAAAAACCGCTTGAACTATATAAAAGATGACGTAATATATACATTAGACTAATTAACGGAACTCGGTTAACGTGAATTCGGAATTTTCATGATTTCGGCAAATCAAAAATTTTCTGCGTGAACCTATAGATAAACAGCGCCGCGTCTGCCCTCGTCAAATTTTCGCCGCTCACTTCCGTGTCCATCAAATAACCGGCGGAAGATACAAGATACGCGGCAAATTCTTTTGCGCTTATTTCTTCTCGAGGCTTGAATTTGCCGTCCGGAATATCACCAAACACCCCCGCGGCCGCGAGGTTTTCAACCGCCTCTTTTTCGGCGGGGGAAAGGCCGCCGATATCGTCGTATGCGGCGCGGTGTCTTTTTTTCATTTCGCGTATGGCCTCCAAACGAAGCGGTTTTCCGCTGCCGCGCAGTTCAAAGTATGTCGGGCAGATCCAGCCGCCTTCGTCATTTTCGTTCCAGGCGTAAACAATAACTGAATTGAATATGGTCTGATTTTTGTTTTCGGCGTTGAAATTAAAAGCGTTTTCGATGTTTTGCGCTATTTCTTCGGGTGTGCCCTGTTCTGCGTATTGATTTTTAAAATCCTCATAATCGGGCTCCCACGGGGTGGGGTTATCGTAACGCGGCCTTTTATCCCAGCCGGAAGTGATCTGCGGCACGAATTGCGATCCGGTTTTTTTCATGCTGTTCCATAAGAGCGCGTCGTTTTCCATGACGGCCGAATACGGACAGCCCGCCGACGGCGTGCCGCCCGTGTACAGGCTTATCGCCTGCAATCCCAGTTCAGAAGCGATCATGGCCGCTTTCGGGATATTGAAATTCATTCCTATGATGTATGGTTGGAAAACTCCCGCTTTTTCGCATTTATTGCGAAAAGTTTCCAAGCTGTCTTTTATCGGCCAATCCGCTTCGAATATATATACCACAGGGCGCCCGTCGGCTGTTTTTTGATAATACGGTTTTTTGAACTGCTCGATATAATCGTCCCATTCGGCCCAATCGCCGACAAACCTCTGGCTTTCAAATATGGCGCACCATTTTATGCCGTTTCTGTACAAACTGTTCTGATAGGCCTTGCGCGCGAAACTCATGCCGCCTTTGTAATGCAGTACGGCGAAATAATCTATGCCGTATGTCTTGGCAAACTGTATTTCCTTATCGACGATTTCCTGTTTCGCGCCGTCGATAAACACTTCGTTCGGCCCGGTGATTTCTGCGAACCACGGAATTCTGAAATGATATTTTTCCGGGGAGAGCGAACGGTTTACGGCAATCCCCACATCGCCGTGACGGTCGCCCGTCCACGCATCCCAGCGAATCGCCCCTATAAGCGGCCTCTCGTTGCGCAAAGACGTATCCATAAAACAACTTACCCTTTCTTCTATTTCACTTCAAACTCATAATTCCCGCCGCCGGCGTTGTTTATGACAATATAATCACCGTCGTTTTCGGTTTTTAAACCGCATTCACACGCGGGCTTTCCGTTGATATGGATTTCGCCGCCGCCGATTTTCGGCAGATAAATTTGAGCGGTCGTCCCATACGGCGAAATCAGCGAGGCGGCAAATGAATCCGATGTTTTTTTCCATTCGAATTCGATATCGCCGTATATCGTGGGAACGCATCCTTCGGCGTAGTCCATTCCCGCAGTCATCGGTTTTACTTTGTACTCCGAAAACCCCGCTTTGAGCGGCTGTATTCCGAGCATATATCCGCTCATGATATGCGCCATCGCCGTGTCCGGGTGCGACAAGTCGCCCCAGTTGGCGCCGTTTGCCTGCCCGACGGGATATATCATGCATTCCCATGTCGTACACGGCCCCCTGTCGTCGTCGAGGGGGGAAAACCAGTCTATTCTGTTTTTGGGCTCGTACAAACGCCCGATTGCCTCGCGGTCAAATCCGTATTCGTAGAATCCGCGTATGACAAGGCTCACTATTTTGCCGTGGAAAAACTCTTCAGCCATGAAACGGTCCCGTATTTTTTCGGCGGCGCCGTTATCCACAAATTTTACGGCCATAGCCAGGGCGTTGGACATAAAACAATAGGCGTCGCTGCCCTTGTGCGTGGTAAAATATCCGTCTGAATGCCATAAATATTTGTTTATCCCCTCGCGCATGACTTCCGCTCTTTTTTTAAATATTTGCGCGTCGCTGTGAAATCCCAGATTTTCGGCTATAAACGCCCCGTCCGTCAAAGCGTCCCAAATCAGAATATTATTGTATGTGTATTTTCCGATGGTCTGCCCGAGGACATGATCCCACAATCCTTTTGAAGTGTCGTAACGCTGAAAATGAAGGCCGTCCGCTTCGGTATAATCCCATAGATAATCGAGGTCGGCTTTCATAACGCCGTACATTGAAGCGCAAGTTTCCAAATCGCCCGTATAGAGCAGGTAATCCGCCAGAGTCGGCACGAACCAGGCCGAAAATATATCCGACTGGTAATACCCGTAATCGCCGATTTTGGGCGGTTCTTTGTTTTCCGGATAACATGTGGCCCATACATACCCTTCCGGAGTGGTGTTGAAGGCGAACATCAAAAGCGAATCGCGCATATAGGAATATCCCTTGAATGTGTAATACAAATTGCGGCCCGCCCAGTCCAAATCGCCTATCCACGGGAGCCTGTCGCGTTTGGCCCCGTCCGCCACAAACGACAATGTGCGGCCGAAATCCCATTTATCCAAACCGGATTTAAAATTGTCGTAAAACAACATTTCCCCGCCGGGGGACCGCAATATGGCTTCCCCGAAAAACGCCCATTGATCCAACCCCTGGCAAAAACCGCAGGAGCCGTATTCATACGTGCCGTCAGTGGTGACGTCTATCAGCGATCCGTCGAGATATGTCGTGAAAACGTCGCCGGAAACGACTGTTTTTATGTGATATTCCCGGTTGTCCAAAACACCAGAATCGAGAGCTTTCGCGTCTTTTATATTTTTGTAAACGCCGTCAACCCGGCGTTTCGCGTAAAATTTACCGTCGAGGTCCAGCCTGAAAATAATGCAGTTATCTTTATTCAGCGCTCTTACCACCCATCCGAGCGACGATACCGGACCCGGGTTTTTGGTTATTGACGCGGTAAATTCAAACGAATAATTTGACAATTTGTAAAGACCGGCGTCGGCGATGAGCCCGACGCCGTTCGCTTTTGACAGACCGCGCGCGGCGAGCTTTTGGTTGCCCTTTACCACTTCCCACATATTCGAGTTCGCAAAAGACGCAATCTGGCAGGTATAAGCCGAAGAATACCATAAACCCGTGAGATTCTTATCCGAACAATCGAAATAGCCTTCATATTCCGAGCGGTCGGAGACGTTTTCTATGTAATACCACTCCATTTCAATTTCTCCCGCCGTGTCGAGCTGGAAGCGCACCGCGCGCTGCTGCCCCTGTATCATGGGAGAGGCATAAATGCCGGGCGCGGAAATCGTGTACAATTCATATCTGTACGGATTGGCCGGGGCAGCGGGCAGTTCCACCCCCAAATAAGTGGCCGTGCCGCGGTTGTAATCTCCGTTTTCGCCGTGTACCGGGTGGAGCAGGTGATCATACCAGTCCGAATATGAAATACGAAGCACCGGATTTCCGGTTTGGGATTTTATTTTGAACACCGGATAACCGCCGGGAGTGGATTTTCCCATGTCCATGATAAAAAACGGTTTGTCGCCGGTTTTTTGGGATATGAGCTTTGCGGGCAGGCAGCCGTCATTTAAAATGTTTTCAGCCCCGGTTATATCCCCGTATGTATACTTTACCTTTGTGCCGCAGCATTTTAAAGGGCATGTCAGCACATATTTTTGCATTTGCGCTTTTTTTTCGCTTTTCATAAAAAAATCCCTTTCCTCAAAGTTATGATATATTGACAACACTACTGTGATATGGTACAATTGATTGTAATAAAAACAGGGAGGTCAGATAATGCAAATACGCAAAACGGCGGTTGCCGATATTGATTCGGTAATGCAAATATACGCGGAAGCGCGTGAGTTCATGCGCGAAAACGGAAATCCGACGCAGTGGAAAGACAAAAATCCGCCGCAAAGCCTGATAGAAGGGGATATACAACAAAAAAAAAGCTATGTATGCGTCGAAAACGACGAAGTCATCGCAGTTTTCTATTTCGCCGTCGAATGCGAGCCGGTCTATAACTCGATTGCCGGCAACTGGCTCAGCGACGAAATATACGGCGTGATCCACCGGATCGCGAAACGCCGTCAAGCGCCTAAGGGCGTGGGGCGCTTTTGTATAGAATGGTGCATCAGGCAATGCGGAAATATAAGAATCGACACGCACGAAAACAACGCGCCCATGCGCAAGCTGCTCGGCAATCTCGGCTTTGTCTATTGCGGGGTTGCGCGCTATCCCGACGGCGGCGAACGCATGGCCTTTCAGAAAATCTAAATGCCGCTCAAAACGGCCTTTATCGCTATCGCGCATTCCACGCGCTTTTTTTCCATTTCACAGGCGATTTCATAGGGCTCATATATGCTGCCGCTGAAATTTTCGTTGTTGGCGGGGCAGCCTCCGCCGCAAAAATATTTTGCCCAGCATTTTTGGCACTTCTCGTTTGATACTATGTTGTTTTCGTAAAACCTGCCCATCAAATCCCGGTTCAGGGATATATCCGGCGTGTTCACGTTTCCGAGCCTGTATTTTTCGTTTCCGGCAAACTGGTGGCAGGGGTAGATGCCGCCGTTTGGCGTCACGGCTGCATATTCGCTTCCGGAACCGCAGCCTTTCGCGCGTTTTTTCGCGCAGGGGCCGTTTTCCAAGTCTATGTTGAAATGAAAAAAATTGAAAGTTTCCGCCCTTTTTCGCCCGCGCCTTATCATTTCCTTTGCCAGAATTTCATATTCCCCGAAGACCGCGGGCAAATCCCGCGCATTTATCGCGTAACCGCTGCTTTCTTCTGCCACCACCGGTTCTATCGATATGTTTTCAAATCCGAGTTCCCGCATATGCAGCGCGTCCTCCGCGAAATTCAGATTTTTTTTCGTGAAGGTGCCGCGTATGTAATAATCCCTGTAATTCGGATTTTTTCGTTTTGCAACCAACTTTTGGTACAGGGGAACGATATCCGCATAGCTGCCGCCGCCGTTCGCGTATTTGCGCATTTTGTCGTTTGTCTCTTTTGTCCCGTCCAAGGACAAAACCACATTGGAGATATTTTCGTTTATGAAATCTATTTTTTCCGCATCCAGCAGCGTGCCGTTCGTGGTCAATGTGAAGCGCACGTTTTTGTTGTATTTTTTTTCGAGCGCGCGCGTATTCGAGACGGTGTTTTTTACCGTTTCGAAATTGAGCAGGGGCTCGCCGCCAAAAAAATCCACTTCCAGGTTTCTGCGGTTTTTAGAATTTTCCATCAAAAAGCGCATGGCGGCCATCGCCGTTTTTTCACTCATCAATTTGTCTTCGCCGTTTTCGGAACCGAAACTTCCCCCCCCGGCAAAACAATACGCGCACTCCATGTTGCATTCGTGCGCCACATTCAGGCACAGCGCCTTTACCGGCGTTTCTTTGGAATACTCAAGTGCCAGATCTTCTTCCTGAGACGAAAATATACAGCGGCTCTCATACAGCTCCAAAAGCTCCGAGTATGCTTTTTTCACCTCGGAGCCCTCGTATTTCGCCAGTGAATACCTCAAATCCACGGGGCATTCCCCCGGTAGCTCCCTTTGCTTGTTTTTTTCGAGCTCCGTTTCGAGATATCCGGCCATTTGCGACGCGACGTCGCTCATCAGATGAATTGTTCCGCTCTCGACGTCGAGCACGATATTGTATCCGAAAAGCGTATATCTGTGTATCATTTTTGATTGTTTTCGCAGCTCTGGTTGGCCACCGTGCAGGAAGTCTTGCAGGCGGACTGGCAGGACGCCTGGCATTCGCCGCATCCCGTCGTTTTTTTGTTTTTTGTCTTGCTTAGTTTGGGGTTGAGTGTTCTTATATGCGCGTTTTCCCTGGTTTTTTCAACTCTTGTCGTTTCCATTTTTGTTTATTTTTCCTCCGGTATATTTTGGTTTTGACTCATTATACCACACGGCGCGGCAATTGTCAATTTAAATTGTAAATTTTTTTTAAATCCTTGACATTCGATTCGAAATGTGGTAGAATCAAAACCAGAGTTCGGAAAAACCCGCGCATTCGGGAAAGTTTATAAAGAGAGCCGGTCCCATGGGCTGAAAGGATCGTTTAAACGAGTAGTTGCGCGGCAACATTTTCCGAAAAATTCCCGGGCTTTTTTTGTAAAATACAATAAATTTAAGTGGGCTTTTTTGGGCCAATGCAGGTGGCACCGCGGGGAAAATATTCTCGTCCTGGAACAAAAATCGATTTTTGTTGATTTTGTCTCCCGGGCGTTTTTTATTTATTTAACGAAAGGAAAAAACAAGCATATGCAAAAAAACATGTACAGAACCCATAACTGCGGACAATTAGGCGAATCCGACATAGGCAAAACGGTCGGCTTGGCCGGCTGGGTCGATACGATACGCGATCACGGCGGTATAATATTCATCGATTTGCGCGATCATTACGGCCTGACGCAAATCGTCGTCTATGACGACGGTTTAATTTCCAAAATCGGCAAAGAATCGGTCATATCAATTATCGGGACAGTGGTTTTGAGGAATGAGGAAACCGTAAATCCGAAAATAGCGACGGGGTATATAGAAGTCAAGGCCGAAACGCTCACGGTTTTGAGCAGGTCTTTGACAAATTTGCCGTTTGAGATACGCGAATCGACGGCGACAAGGGAGGAAGTGAGGCTCAAATACAGATTCTTGGATTTGAGAAACCCGCAGATGCGCCAAAATATAGTGACGCGCGCGAAAATAACAAGCCATCTCCGCAGGAAAATGGAAGAATTGGATTTCGTCGAAATACAGACTCCGATTCTGACTTCTTCTTCCCCCGAGGGCGCGAGGGACTATATCGTGCCCAGCAGAAAACATCACGGCATGTTTTACGCTCTGCCCCAGGCCCCCCAGCAGTTCAAGCAGCTGCTCATGGTTTCGGGATTTGACCGGTATTTCCAGATAGCGCCGTGTTTCCGGGATGAGGACTCGAGGGTCGACCGTTCCCCCGGCGAATTTTACCAGCTCGATTTTGAAATGGCGTTTTCCACCCAGGAGGACGTGTTCGCGGTTTTGGAAGATGTGTTTTATGATACATTCACAAAATTTTCGGACAAATATGTCTCCCCGGCTCCCTTTATCAGAATACCGTATAACGAAAGCATGCAAAGATACGGCTCCGACAAACCCGACCTGCGAAACCCGCTTGTCATAAGCGACCTCACGGACTTTTTTTCGGATGTGGATTTCAAGCCTTTCAAAAACAGGCCGGTGCGGGGGATCGTGGTCGAATGCGGCAGAATGCCGAACTCGTTTTTTGAAAGCATGCTGAAATTCGCCGGCGAAATAGGCATGAAAGGCCTTGGCTATATTTCCGTTCTCGAAAACGGGGAGCTGAAAGGGCCGATTGCCAAATTTTTGTCCGCCGAAAAACAGGCCCAAATGACAAACATTCTGAAAATGAAAGAATTTGACACGCTGTTTTTCATATCGGACGATTTGAAAACGGTGAACAAGCTCGCGGGGCAGATAAGAATGGAACTGGGCAGGCGCATGGGCCTCATCGATGAAAACAAATATGAAATGTGTTTTATCGTGGATTTCCCCATGTATGAGATAAACGAGGAGACAAACAAAATAGATTTCGGCCACAACCCGTTTTCAATGCCGCAGGGCGGCCTCGAGGCGCTCATATCAAAAGATCCGCTCGAAATACAGGCGTATCAATATGACTTCGTGTGCAACGGCGTCGAGCTCACCTCGGGCGCAGTCAGAAACTACAACCCGGAGATATTGGTCAAGGCGTTTGAGCTCGCCGGTTATGACGAAGAGACCGTAAAAACCAAATTCGGCGGGATGTACAACGCGTTCCAGTTCGGAGCGCCGCCGCACGCGGGCGGGGCGCCCGGCATTGAGCGGATCGTGATGCTTCTGACCGGCGAAAAAAATATACGGGAAGTCACGGCGTTCCCCATGACCGGAAACGCCCAGGATTTGATGATGGGCGCTCCCGGCCCGGTCACCGAGGCGCAGCTCAGGGAAGTGCATATAAAAATCAGATAATCAAATATTAGCGACAGGAGGGAAAAAATTTATGTATGATTTGGAAAAGCTGGAATCGTTTTCAAAGATAAAACTGAGCGAAGAAGAAAAAATCAAAGCCGGGCAGTTTTTCGATTTCTGGATTTTGAAATTCCGCGAACTCGAAAATACAAACACGGAAGATGTCGAGCCGCTTTTTGGAGTATCAACGCTCGAAAACGTGACGCGGGAGGACGCCGCCGAAAAGGAGTTCGGCGCGGATGTAATCCTCGAAAACGCGCCCGACCAATATGACGGATATTTCGCCGTGCCGAAAATAATTGAATAGGGAAGGGAACAATCGCATGAAAATCGCAGTTGACGAAAACATATTTATAAAAGGCGAAATATGCGCGGCGGGCTCAAAAATGCTGTATAATTTCAAGGCCCCGTATTCCGCCACTGTCATAAACAAACTGAAAGCCGCCCAAATGACAATTTCCTGCCGGACGAAGACCGGCGAATTCGGAGGCCGGCCGCCAAAAAAAGAAAGCGCCGCCGACGCGGTCGCCTCGGGTTTGGCCGACGCGGCCTTGGGTATTGACTCCGGGGGCGGCGCGTACCGCTTGGCCGCCGGGAGCGGGGTTGTGTATATAAAGCCGACATACGGGACCGTTTCGAGATTCGGATTGGCGGCAAATGTGTCTTCCGTGGACCAGATAGGCGTCTACGCCAAAAACTTCGGCGACGGGTTTTATGCGCTGTCCGCCGTTTCGGGCCACGACGCAAACGACCCGCTCACTTACCCGGCCGAAAAATATGAGTACGACGCGAAAAAGATCGACGCGAATCAATTGAAAGTTTTTGAAACGGATATCGACGCTTTCAAATACCGCGATTGCCTCGAGCCGGTTTATCTCATTGTTTCAGCGGCGGAATTTTACTCCAACACATCAAAATTCGACGGGCTGAAATACGGTTACAGAACCGAAAATTTCAAGGATTTGAACGATATGGTCATAAATTCGAGAAGCGAAGCTTTCAGCGCCGAAACAAAATTAAAAACGCTGATGGGGGCATATGTTTTATCGGAGGGGCAATTCGAAAAATATTATTACAAAGCGGCGCAAATCAGGCGGCTCATAAAAGAAGAACTCGCCGTTTGGTTTGAAAGCTTTGACATTGTCACACTTCCCCTGTCCGACGAATCGGCCGCGCTCGCCAACCTCACGGGCTGCCCCGCGGTAATTGCCAAAGAAAAGATCATGATAGCAAAAGAATTTGACGAAAACAAACTGTTCGCAATCGGAAGGGAAGGGTAGAAGTATGCGATATGAAGCTGTAATGGGGATCGAAGTCCATGTAGAGCTTTCCACAGAGTCAAAATTGTTCTGCGCCTGTTCGGCGAAATTCGGAGCGGGGGCAAACGAAAACGTATGTCCCGCCTGCGCCGGAATGCCCGGGTTTTTGCCCGTGCTGAATAAAAAAGCGGTGGAGCTCGGAATCAAAGCCGGGCTTGTCACCGAAAGCGAAATAACAAAAAAAATCACATTCGACAAAAAAAATTATTTTTATCCCGATCTGCCCGCGGGCTTCCAGATAACCCAGTGGTTTTCCCCCATATGCAAAAACGGCCGCGTGTCAATAGAGACGAAATCCGGCGCGAAAACAATCAGGCTCAAGCAGATCCATATAGAAGAGGACGCGGGCAAATTGGTCCACGCGGCAAATTCAAGCTCGTCGATGGTCGACTACAACAGGGCAGGGGTGCCCCTCATCGAAATAGTCAGCCAAGCGGATTTCGCGAGCGCCGAAGAAGTGGTCGCCTATCTCAAAAAACTCCAGTCGCTTTTGGTGTACGCCGAAGTATCGGACTGCAAAATGCATGAAGGCTCGATGCGGGCGGATGTGAACATTTCAGTCCGCGAAGAAGGCGAAAAAAAGCTCGGCGTAAAAACGGAACTGAAAAATATGAACTCGTTTAAGGCGATTGTAAACGCCGTCGAGTATGAAACCAAACGGCAGACCGAGGCGCTCGAAGCGGGCGAAAAATTGATTCAGGGGACAAGGCGCTGGGACGAGGAAAAAAACATGAGTTTCCCGATGCGAACCAAGGAAGATGCCACGGATTACCGGTATTTCCCGGATCCCGACATCATGCCGCTCGCAATAGGGGAAAAATGGATTGAAGAAATAAGAAACTCGCTTCCGGAGCTCGCCCATCAAAAATTCAGGCGTTTTGCAGACCAATATGCCTTGAGCGAATATGACGCGAAGATTCTGACCGAAAACAAACGCCTGTCCGAGATTTTCGAGGAAACAACCGCTCTTTGCCAAAATCCGAAGGAAACCGCGAACTGGCTGATTGTGGAGCTTTTGAGCCTGATCAAAAACGACGGCAGGGAAATTGAAGACGTGCGCATCGACTGCCGGAAAATCGCGGAGCTCATAGGGCTCGTCCTCGAAAATGCGATAAACCGTCCCTCGGCAAAGGAAATATTCGCGAAGATATACCGCGAAAACGTAGATCCGAAACAGTACGTCAAAGAACACGGCCTCGGCATGATCTCCGACAGCGGCATGCTGTACAATGCGTGCTTAGATGCGATAGCTGAGGATCCGGACGGCGTAAAAAAATACAAAAACGGCAACGCGAAGGTATTCGCGGCGTTTGTTGGCACGGTGATGCGCAAAATGAAGGGCAAGGCGAACACCGCGCTCATAAACGAAATTTTAAAGAAGATGCTCGAGGAAATGTAAAAGGGAAGAGGCGTAATTTATGGATTTAAAAACTTCGGAAAAAAAAGCTTTCCTGCCGGTAATTTTGGGCAGCGATGAGAACGCCTACGGAATGGCTCGGGCATTCCACGAAAAATACGGCGTAATACCGGCGGTCATGTGCAAAGCGGTGTATCCCGCTTCGAGATACACCAAAATCATGGATATAATAAAAATCGACAATCTGGACCGCGAGGATATCTTCATCGAAAATATACAAAAAACCGCTCGGGAAAAATTGAAAAGTCACGAAAAGCTCATACTCGTGCCGTGCTCCGACTATTACATCGAATACGTTTCGAAAAATGAAAATATCCTCGGGAAATATTTCTGCAACAAATTTATCCCGTATGACTTGCTGCAAAGATTCGGAACAAAAGAAAAGTTTTACCAAATATGCGACGAATTCGGGCTCGTATATCCAAAAACCGTGGTATGCGAAAAAAAGGACCGGATGAATATAGCGGACAATCTGCCCTTTGATTTTCCGGTCATAGTGAAACCCGACAACAGCAACAGCTACGATTATCTCCACAGCGAATTCGAGGGCAAGAAAAAAGTGTTTTTTGTTTGGTCGAAACAGGAATACATCAAAATCATAACCGAAATGAACAAATCGAGTTATGACGGCCGCCTCATAATACAGGATTTTATTTCGGGCGACGACACCCTGACGCGCACGCTGAATTGTTATTCGGACAATGGCGGAAAGGTAAAGCTGATGTGTCTCGGACAGCCTCTGATAGAATCGTACGCGCCCCTTGAACTCGGCAACTACGCCGCGCTTATGACCGATCACAACACGGAAATATTCGAAAAATTCAAAAAATTTCTGGAAGATATATGTTTTGTGGGGTTTTCCAATTTCGACATGAAATTCGACAAAAAAAGCGGGGAGTACAAACTGCTCGACATAAACCCGAGGCAGGGGCGCAGCAGTTTTTTCGTCACCTCCGCGGGTTATAACCTGGCGGAGTTTTTGGTCGACAACTGCGTTTTCGAAAAGGAATCCGAGACGGTCTATGTAAATACCGACAGGCTCTGGCTCTCGGTTCCAAAATCGGTGATATACAAGTATGTAGACAACCCCGAAGCTTTGGCCCGCGCCAAAAGGCTCATAAAAGAAAAAAAATACGCCTATACGCTCCTTTACGGAAAAGACTTCAGTTTAAAGCGGTTTTTGTACATCAAAAGGTATTACAATAAACGCATAAAAGAATACAAAAAATATTTTTTCAAAAAGCCCTGACGTATAAAAAAAAAGAAAGGTGGAAAAAAGCATGAGTAAAGCGAAAATTATTTTAAACAAAGATTATACAAAAGGCAAAATTGACAACCGGATTTACGGGTCATTTGTGGAACACTTGGGCCGGGCTGTCTACGGAGGAATATATCAGCCGGAGCACCCGTCGGCGGATGCAAACGGGTTCAGAACGGACGTTATAAACTTAGTCAGAGAATTAAACCTCCCTGTAATCAGATACCCCGGAGGGAATTTCGTTTCGGGGTATAACTGGGAGGACGGCGTCGGGCCGGTTGAGTCGCGCCCGAAAAGAAAAGAACTGGCGTGGAATGTGATTGAGCCGAATATCGTGGGGACAAATGAATTCGCGTCGTGGGCGAAAAAAGCCGGCTCGGAAGTTATGATGGCGGTGAATCTCGGCACCCGCGGCGCGGACGCGGCGAGAAACCTCGTCGAATATTGCAATTGCCCGAGCGGGACCTATTTGAGCGATTTGAGAATCAAGCACGGGGCAAAAGAACCGCACAGTATAAAACTGTGGTGTTTGGGCAACGAAATGGACGGTCCATGGCAAATCGGACATAAAACCGCGCGCGAATACGGACGCCTTGCGTGCGAGGCGGCGAAGCTGATGAAATGGACAGACCCGTCGATAGAATTGGTGGCTTGCGGTTCTTCGGGGTACGGTATGAAAACTTTCCCGTCGTGGGACGCGGAAGTCCTCGAAGAGACGTTTGATTTTACAGATTATCTTTCAATGCACCAGTATTACAGCAAGAATAATTTGACTACGCAGACATTTCTTGCAAGGACATTGGACATGGACGAATATATCAAAAAAACAATAGCGACCTGCGATTATGTAGCGGCAAAAAAGAAAAGCCGAAAAAAAATAAATATTTCTTTCGACGAATGGAACGTTTGGTCGACAGGCAGGGCGGACAATTTTTATCAGGATATATATTCACTCGAAGACGCTGTTCTCGTCGGGTCTATGCTCATCACCCTGCTGAAGCACGCGGACAGAATCAAAATCGCGTGTTCGGCGCAGTTGGTGAACGTTATCGCGGCGATTTTGACCGACGATGTCAGCGCGATCAGGCAGGCTATATTTTATCCGTTCATGCACGCGTCGCTGTTCGGCCGAGGCACGGCTTTGCAGACATTGGTCGATTGTGATAAATATGACTGCCCCGAATATACGGACGTGCCGTATGTTGACAGCGTTGCCGTTGAAACCGAAAAAGGCGTGACGCTCTTTGCCGTGAACAGAAGCAGCGAAGAAATCGTTCTCGAATGTTTGGCCGCAGGATATACAGGTTTAAAAAATCCCGCACATATTGCCATGTTCGAGGACAATATATTTGCGGCAAACACATTTGAAAATCCGGAGGCAGTCAAGCCTAAAAATATAAGCGATAATATAACCGTCGAAAATTCAAATGATATATGCAAACTCACAACGAAACTCAATCCGGTTTCGTGGAATGTGATACAGTTCTGAATGGATTGATTCAACGAACGATTGCGAATATAGTGAATCTCCCATTAGACCTCTTGCATAACTGTCATTGCGAGGCGGCTTGTCGCCGTGGCAATCCAGAAAAAACCGATATTCCGATGTACTGGATTGTTTCGCTGCGCTCGCAATGACGGCAATATAGAGGTTATGCATGAAGTCTATTGACAAAAGAATCAAAACGTGATAAAATGTAGAAAATGTGAAATTGATTTTGGGAGGGAAAACAAAATGCGTGAAATAATAATCGACGAGCAGTTCAAAGCGCTGTTGCCCGCGCTGGACGCGCAGACTTACGCGCTGCTCGAGGAGAGTTTATTGGCCAACGGCTGCCTGCATCCGTTGGTGCTGTGGAACGGAGTGCTGATCGACGGGCACAACCGCTACGAGATATGCACAAAACACGAAATCCCATACAATACGATAGACAAGGAGTTCGGGAGCCGCGACGAAGCGCTGATATGGATCATATC
>Ga0123356_10001038_pt1 | contig 30786 bp, 21 predicted proteins | sample TergutEmb28metaG_2_FD_92546 | JGI IMG/M metagenome (GOLD analysis project Ga0123356, IMG submission 92546) | Embiratermes neotenicus P3 segment gut microbial communities from Petit-Saut dam, French Guiana - Emb289 P3 | ecosystem: Host-associated > Arthropoda: Insects > Digestive system > Gut ...
CCCGGCGCTGGCAGGCTCGGCACGGGGGGAGCCGGAACGGGCGGACATGGCGCCGGCGGCGAGCGAATGAAAGCCCGGCAAGGCGGTATGCGACCCGGACGTGGCAGCGCTCGCCGCCAGCGAGATACCCGAGCCGTGCGTCGCCCCGCCGGCCGCGTCTTCCTCGTCACCGTCCGCGTCGCCGTCCCCGCCGAAGGCCGGAAAGCGCGGGCTGCCCGCATACTCGGCGACCACCTCCATCGCGGAGTCCGGCAGGTAGGAATGGCCGGCGCCGCCGGAACCCGCGACGACCGGGCCAGCGGCGAACGGGCCGAGCCCCTCGATGATCGCGGCATCGGTCGGGCGGTCCCGCGGCACCCGGTCCAGGCACGCGACGAGCAGGCCCGCCAGTTCGGCTGGCACCCCGGTCAGGTCCGGCGGCTCGGTGGCCAGCCGGATGAGGATGTCCATGACGGTCTCGCCGCGATACGGCGGATGGCCCGTCGCCGCGTACACCAGCGTCGCGCCGAGCGAGAAGACATCACTGGCGGGAGAGGCCTGCGAGGCGTCCCTGGCCTGCTCCGGTGCCATGTACGCGGGCGTGCCCGCCGCCCCGTGGGTGACGGTGAGCTGTACCCGCTCCGCCGCCCGCGCCACGCCGAAGTCGATCACCCGGGGGCCGTCCGGCGCGACCAGCACGTTTGACGGCTTGATGTCGCGGTGCAGCAGCCCCACCCCGTGGATGGATTCAAGCGCCTCCGCGCAGCCGGCCGCTAGCCAGCGCACGGCGGGCACCGGCAGCGGACCGCAGCGCTTGACGAGCGAGCTCAGCGGCGGCGCGGGCACGTACGCCGTGGCCACCCAGGGCAGGTCCGCATCCGGATCCGACGCGACGACCGCCGCCGTGAAAACACCGCTCACTCGCCGCGCGGCCGCCACCTCGCGGGCGAACCGCGCGCGGAAGCCGGGTTCCTCGGCGAGTTCGACCCGGATCGTCTTCACCGCCACCAGGCGCCCGGCGGCGGAACGGGCGAGAAACACCTGCCCCATCGCTCCCGCGCCGAGCCGCCCGACGATCGTGTAAGGACCGATCCGCTCCGGGTCCCAGCGGCGCAACGGCCGCACGATGGACTGTGACACCTCGATTGCCTCCCGCCCCAGGCAAGGGCCCGCCCAGACCACAGGGTACTTGGCGGTGAGACGCGAAGCACGGAACCGTTCGGAAAACTCGTATTTAAGTCCCGGACACCAAACGAGTCGCGGCAGGTTGTGCAGCAGGGGATTGACCAAGGCTTTTCCTCCCTCTTAACGTCGGATGCGGACTTGTGAAGGAGGAGTAAAGGCAGTGGCCGACCTTGACGTTGTGGTGGTGGGGGCTGGGTTCACGGGGATCTACGCGGTGCATGCGATGCGATCCGCGGGCCTGACGGTGCGGGCGTTCGAGGCCGGGGACGGAATCGGCGGGACCTGGTTCTGGAACTGCTATCCAGGCGCCCGGTGCGATGTGGAGTCCAAGGATTACTCGTATGCCTTCTCCCCCGAGCTCGAGCAGGAATGGTCGTGGTCGGAGCGGTACCCGGCGCAGCCGGAGATCCTGCGGTACCTGAACCACGTGGCCGACAAGTTCGAGCTGTGGCCGCACATCCAGCTGAACACGCGGGTCACGGGATGCGTCTGGGACGCCGGGAACAGCACCTGGACCGTGACCACGGACGATGGCGCCAGCGTGACCGCGAGGTTCGTGGTCATGGGCGTCGGCAACCTCTCCGAGCTTCAGGTGCCTGACCTCCCGGGCCTCGCCACCTTCGAGGGCGCCTGGTACCACACCAGCCGCTGGCCGAAGGAGGGCGTGGACTTTACCGGCAAGCGGGTCGGCCTGGTCGGCACCGGGTCAACCGGGATCCAGATCGCGCCGGAGATCGCGGCCGTCGCCGAGCACCTGTACGTGTTCCAGCGGACAGCCAACTTCGCCGTGCCGAACCGGAACCGGCCCTGGCAGGAAGCCGAAGAGCGGGAGTTCAAGGAGAGCTACCGGGAGTACCGGGGCGAGGCGCGAAAGTCGATCCTCGGGGTTCCGATCGCCGGCACCGGGAAGGCGGCGCTGGATACCCCCGCCGACGAGCGTGACCAGGTCTACATGGAGCGCTGGAAGGCGGGCGGCGGGATGCCGTTCCTCGGCGCGTACACCGACCTGCTGTTCGTCCCCGAGGCCAACGACACGGTCGCGGAGTTCATGCGGGACCGGATCCGGGAGACCGTGGCCGACCCGGAGACCGCCGAGCTGCTGTGTCCGAAGGGTTTCCCGGTGGGCGCCAAGCGGCTATGCCAGAGCGACGACTATTACGCGATGTTCAACTCCGGCAACGTGACGCTAGTCGACATCAGGTCCACGCCGTTGGAGTCGGCGATCCCCGGCGGGCTGAAGACCGCAGCGGACTCCTACGAGCTTGACGCGATCGTGTTCGCAACCGGGTTCGACGCGATTACCGGCCCGCTGTTCGCCATCGACATCCGCGGCACGGACGGGGTCGCGCTGCGCGAGGCGTGGGCGCAGGGGCCGCGGGCCTACCTCGGGGTCGCGGCAGCCGGGTTCCCGAACATGTTCATCGTCACCGGCCCCGGCAGCCCTGGCGTGTTCAGCAACATGGTGCTGTCCATCGAGCAGCACGTGGAGTGGATCAGGGACTGCATCACGTACCTGTCCGGCCACGGGTACAGCACGGCCGAGGCGGATCCGGCGGCGCAGGACGCGTGGATGGAAACGGTCTCCGAAATCGCGTACTCGACGCTGTTCCCGCTGGCGGACTCCTGGTACGTCGGAGCGAACATCCCGGGTAAGGCGCGGGTGTTCAGCTCCTACGTGGGCGGTGTCGCCTCCTACCGGGAGCGCTGCGACGCGGTGGCCTCGGCCGGCTACGAGGGGTTCACGCTGAGCCCAACTCGATAGATACTGCCTGACAAGTCAATGGTGACGACCCTCGGAGGTGGGCGGTGGGCGCTTCGGTGCATCCCCAGGCACAGCTGATCCTCGACGGGAAGGCCGCGGCCGGCGGGCCGCCGCTGTGGGAGCTGTCGCCTGACGAAGGCAGGGCCGTCGTCGAGGCGAACAACGCGACTATCCCCGCCGGTCCCGAGCTGGCGTCGGTGCGGGACATCGTCATCCCGTCGCAGGCCGGCGGGATGCCCGCCCGGGTCTACTCGCCTGCGGCGGAGGCGCCAGGCCTGGTGGTCTACTACCACGGCGGTGGCTGGGTGCTCGGCACGCTCGACGGCTGGGACGCCTCGGTGCGGGCGCTCGCCGTGGCGTCCGGGTGCGATGTGATCAGCGTGGACTACCGCCTGGCGCCCGAGCACATCTTTCCCGCAGCGGCGGACGACGCCTTCGACGCCCTGGTGTGGGCCGGTTCGGACGCCGGGCTGGCGGCCGGGCGGCCGATCGTCGTGGCCGGCGACAGCGCCGGCGGCAACCTGGCGGCGGTGTCGGCGCTGCGGGCGCGGGACGCGGGCGGCCCTCCGCTTGCGCTGCAGCTGCTCGTGTACCCGGTGACCGACTGCGACCTGGACCGGAAGTCGTACTACGAGTTCATGGGGAACGAGTTCATCGTGAACCAGAAGGACATGGTCTGGTTCTGGAACCACTACGCGCCCGACCAGGCCGCCCGGGTCAACCCCTACGCATCGCCGCTGCGCGCCCCTGACCTGTCCGGGCTGCCGCCCGCGTATGTCGTCACGGCCGAGCATGACCCGCTGCGCGAAGAGGGGTTCGCCTACGCGGACCGGCTGCGGGACGCGCGGGTGCCGGTCGAGCACCGGCATTACGGGTCGGAGATCCACGGGTTCTTCACGTTCGTGAACCTCCTCGACGACGCCGACAAGGCGGTGGCCGAGGCCGGCGCCGCGATCCGCGCCGCGGTCCGTGCCGCCGCGGCCAGAACATCTGATTCCTAACGAACCGTGGTTACCCGGTTCGGCGAATTCCTCTCCCCCCAGGAAATCGAGGCGTAACACCTATGCGCGCTACCGCGGCCGTTTTCGAGAAGCTGTTCACCCCTCTGTCCGTAGCAGAGGTCGAGATCGACGAGCCGGGGCCCGGCGAGGTCCTGGTGAAGATCGTGGCGTCGGGGGTCTGCCACACCGACGCCCTCGCGCGGGACGGGGACATGCCGTTCCCCGCGCCCGGTGTACTCGGCCACGAGGGCGCCGGGATCGTCGCGGCGGTCGGAGCCGGGGTGACCAGCGTGGCCGCCGGTGACAAGGTGGTGATCGGCTGGCCGTGGTGCGGCTCGTGCCGCAACTGCCTGGAGGGCCAGCCGCGGTACTGCCTCCAGCTCGGCCCGCTGGTGATCGCCGGGTCCCGCGGTGACGGGTCAACGTCGCTGCGGCGGGCTGACGGGTCGCCGCTGCACAGCCACTTCTTCGGTCAGTCGTCGTTCGCGACCTATTCGATCTGCGCGGCGAACGCGCTGGTCCGGGTCGACCCGGACACCGACGTCTCGGTCCTCGGGCCGCTGGCCTGCGGAATCGGAACCGGGGCGGGCGCTGTCCTGAACGCGCTGCGGCCGTGGGCCGGGTCGTCAATCGTGGTCTACGGCGCGGGTGCGGTCGGCCTCTCCGCGATCATGGCCGCCAGGCTCACCGGCGCGACGTCGATCATCGCGGTGGACCGGCTCGCGTCCCGGCTGTCGCTGGCGCGCGTACTGGGTGCGACGGAGACGATCGACGTCTCCTCAGGGACCGACCCGGTGGCCGCGGTGCGCGAGATCGTCGGAGGCCCGGCCGACTTCAGCATGGACGCCGCCGGGAACGTCAACGTGCTGCGGCAGGCGGCGGACTCGGTCGGCATGCGCGGCACGGTGGCCCTCATCGGCGGCGCGCCCGCCGGGGCGTCGTTCTCCCTCGACCACATGTCCACCCTGTGGGGCAAGAAGGTGGTAGGGATCCTGGGCGGCGAGGGCCGGTCTGAGTCACTCATCACGACCCTGATCACGCTCAACAAGCAGGGCCGCTTCCCGTACGACAGGCTGATCGAGACGTTCGCGCTGGAGCAGGTCAACGACGCACTCGAGGCTTCGCACCGCGGCGACGTCATCAAGCCGGTTCTGATCATGCCGGAGTAATGCCCGGCGGAATAGCACGCGCCGCGTCGCGGGACGGTCCGGGGTCCCGTCGAGTGATCGGACGGACCCAGCTCAGTCCGGCCAGAGATCTTCGGGTTCCCGGCCTCGGGTTTCCGGCAGCAGCCAGAACAGCGCCATCAGCAGGGCGGCCGGCACGAAGGTGACCAGCCCGGCTACCGCGAACCGGTCGCCGACGCCGGCTACCGCGCCGAAGACAACCAGGCCGGTGACGGCGCCCAGCACGCCGGCGGCCAGCGACCAGCCTGCCGCCGATGCCCGGACCGAGGTGGGAAACAGCTCGTTGACCAGCGCCCCGGACGCCGGGGCGAAGACCGAGGCGGCGAACACGCCGAGGATGTAACCGGCCAGCAGCGCGGGAGCGGAACCGCTGTAGGTCACGATCGCGAGCAGCGCCACGGCAACCATGGCCAGCGCACCGGTCAGGCGCCGGCCTACCCGGTCCGCCAGCCACCGTCCGGCCAGCAGCCCGGCCAGCCCGGAGATGCCGGACCCTGCCACCATGCCCGCCGTCACGATGCCCGGCTGGTGCAGGAAGTTCTGCGCGAACAGGAAGACGAAGCTGTTGGCGGGCCCGGTGATGACCGACACGGCGAACCCGAGCAGCACGACCACTACCAGCCGGCGCCGGAACGGCCGGGCCACGGCATCAAGCACCGGGACCGGATGCTCCGGTCCGGCAGCCGCCACAGTGAACCGGTCAGGCTCCTGGATCCAGCGTCTGAGCAGTGGCAGCAGAGCCAGCGGAACCAGCGCCAGCACGAATACCCCGCGGAACCCGAGCGCGTTCGCGGCCAGGCTGTGCACGATGGCGATGGCCCCGGCGCCGGTCCCGTACCCGGCGGCGACAAACGCCACCGCCTTGGCCCGGTCGGCCGATGAGGTCTGCTCCGCTGCGGTGACCTGCGCGAGCCCGTTCGTGGCGGCCAGCACGGGACGGCCGCAGGCGAAGATGGCCACGAACCACCAGTACGTGGGGCTGGCGGCGGCCAGCACCGTCATGGCCAGCCCCGCCCCTACCGTGCTGAGCAGCAACCTCCGGCGGCCGAAACGATCGGCAAGGCCGATGACCGGGAGCGCGCCCAGCGACGCGAGACGGATGATGGCCAGTCCAATGCCCAGGTCGGTGCCGGACATCCCGATCTGGGCGGACAGGGTGGCGGCGTTGCTCGCCTGCCCGAACCCCCGGGCCACATTGCCGAGGGCCGCGACAACGCCGAACTGCCCGAACCCGGAGGCGAAGGCGGCGACCGCCGCGCCCACTACGGCGCGGTCGTTCCACCGGTGCAGCTGCAACGCGTCGCGCCGGGCTTCGGTGACCTTTCCTGGCTCAGTACTCAATGATGCCCGCCTTGTCCGTGACGCCCTGGAAACGCAAGATCACGGAGAAGTCCGTCGTGGCACCCCTCTGCCCTACCTCTACCTCAGATCCTCCCCCGTCAACATCGCATTACGGCAATGGGCCTGGCGGGATCCGACGGCACGACAGCCGCACAGATAGCACCGTCGGCTCGCGATGAGCCGGGCTCGGCCGGCAAAAGGTCAGGACTCGTCGACCGGCTCGAGCAGCAGCGCGAGGGCGGGGCAGGAAGCCGCCGTCCGGCGCGCCAGCGGCGCCAGGTCGCGCGGCACCGGGCCGGGCGCGAGGATCGGGTAGCCCCACGGGTCGAGGCGGATCAGTTCGGGCAGCAGTTCGGCGCAGACGCCGTGCGCCTGGCAGAGCAGCGGGTTGACCCGCAGCCGCTTGCTCACCTGGCGCTCACCCGAAGCTCGGTGCTTACGGGGTCGCTCAGTGCCGGCACCAGCGCGGACCGGCCGCCGCGGGCGCCGGGGCACGGCCCGCCACGCTCGTGCTGGCGGACGTCGTCGGCGAAGACACGCAGCGCGCTGGCGACCAGCTTCACCACGCCGTCCGGCAAGTGGCAGGCGCCGCGCCCCTCGACGAACCCAGACAGCTCACGCAGCGACCGCACCGCCCGCGCGCCGCCGCGGCCGCCGGTGAACGCGACCAGTTCGAGCGCTTGGGCCATCTCCGGCAGCCCGTTGCGGCACGGCCCGCACTGGCCGGCGCTCTGCCCGGCCAGGTAGCGGACCACCCGTGCGGTCTCGGCGAGCCCGCAACCGCCGGCCGGAAGGACAAGGAAGATCCCCGCACCGAACGACGCGCCGGCCGCGCGCAGGGCGGCCGGGCTGGCGGGCACCTCAAGCGGACGTCCGCCCGGCAGCCAGCTGCCGAAGTACCCGCCCGCCAGCACCGCAGCGGGTTCCGGCCCGATTACCTCGCTGAGCGCCAGCACATCCCGCAGCGGCGTGCCGAGCGCGATCTCGTGGACGCCCGGGCGGCGGACGGCCCCGGCCACCGTGACCAGCGCGGAACCTGGCGCGTCCGGCGTGCCCGCCGACCGGTACCAGCCGGCCCCGTGCCTGGCGATCAGCGCCATGTTGGCCAGCGTCTCCACGTTCGACACCAGGGTGGGCCGGCCCCGGACGCCGCGCTCGAAGGGCCGGGGCGGGCTGAAGCCCGGCAGCGCCGGGCCGCCGTTCAGGTACCTGACCAGGGATGACTCCGCACTGGCGACGTAGCGCTCGGGGACGAGCAGCACGTTGACGCCGACCATGCCACGGCCCGCCTTGGCCCGCTCGGCGACGGCCGCGATCAGCGCCTCGGCCTGAGCCGGGCGTCGCACGCAGATGGCGGCCTCCCGCGCGCGGACCGCCTCCGCCGCCAGGTCGATCCCGTCGAGCACCAGATGCGGCGCCCGGGCGAGCAGCGCGGCGTCCTTGGCGCTAGCGGGCTCGGACTCCATGCCGTTGGCGACCAGCATCGCGCCGCGCAGGCCGGCCCGCTCGCGCACCGCGGTCAGCTTCCTGCCCGTCGGATAGGCGGCGCCGCCGCGCCCGGCAAGCCCGGCCCGCTGCACCTCGGCGATCAGCTCCGCGGCACGCAGCCGGACCGGCCCGTACCTGTCATCGTGCGCGCCGAGCCCGCGTATCGCCCCGGCTGGCAGCACCCGGGGAATCCCGGGTGCCCCGGTGCCGGTGTCGGCCCCTGTCTCTGTCATCTCAGCTGTCATCCCATTCCCCTCCATCCAGGGCGGTCACCCGTCCACCCGGGTGACCGCCAGCACGCCTGCGGCGGAGGTGGCCGTCTGGCTGGTGAGGCTGACCGCCAGGCCGAGTGACCCCCCGGCCCCGGTCACCACCGCTTGCAGCACGGACCCGGCGAGGTAGGTCACGTGTCCCGTGTAGCTGTCCGGCGCGGCGGCCGGCCCGAAGCTCACCTGGCTCGCGGTCATCTGGACCCCGCCCGATACCGCCGGCCCGCTAATCGCGATGCGCAGCCGCAACGTGCTGCCCGACGTCATCGCGAGGGTGACCGTCCGGTCGCCGCTGCCCGGCCCCGGCGTGAACGTGACCGACCCGGCCACCTGCGCCTGGAATGGCACCGACGGCAGCGTTCGGGTCCCGCCGGCCGCGGTGGGACCGATGGTCAGCGGATTCCCGGTCCCGCCGGAGGCCGACCCCGGCGACAGCGGGGTTCCATTCCCGGCCGAACGCGCGAGCAGCGCGGCCGGCGTTCCGGCGCGCCGCGCCCAGCCGGGCCGGAGCGGACCATTCCACGCCCAGGCCACCGTTACGAGCGCGATCAGCACGGCGGCCGCCGCCGCGCCGGTCCGCGCTGCGGCATGCGCGGGCCAGCCTGCGGTCAGCCGCCAGGCTCCGGCAGCGATCACCGCGAAGGCACAGCCGGCGGTGACCGCGAGCACCCAGCGGGCCGCGCCGTCCGTGCCAGTGCCGAGCCCGTGTACCAGGGCGACCGGCCAGCACAGGTACCCGGCCCAGTGCACCAGGCGCCACGCGCGCGGGCTGATCCGGGTGCGCAGCAGGCTGGTGACGAGCACCGCGAGCAGCAGGTCGAACGCGACCGCGCCGAAGCCGAGCCAGATCCGCCGGTAGCCGGAGGTGAACGGGACTACCGCGGAGACCGGGCTGATCGCGGCGAACGGGTCAGTGACGGTGGTCAGCACGTGCAGCGCGGTGAACGTGATCGTCAGCAGCGAGACGTTGCGGTGCAGCGAGACGGTGACGAACCGGGGCAGCGCCGGGCTGGCGTAGCGCACCGACGTGACGATGCCGAGCACGACCGTGCCGGTGAGCAGCACCAGCGCGATGAGCCCGGTGGCGCGGGTGGCGAACCAGAGCGGGCTCGTCGCGGTGGCGACCGCGGCCGTGGTCATTCCCCGCCGCCGGTCAGGACCCGCCGCTGGTGACCGTGCCGCCACCGGCGGAACCGCCGGAGGACCCGGAGACGCCAGAAGAGGACGAGATGCCCGATGAAGACGAGCTAGTGCCGGAGGAGGTGCCGGTACCGCCCGATGAAGAACCGCCGCTGGCGGACGAGTCGCCTGTCGACAGGTGCGGGAGGGAGGCGGTGATATGTGCGAACTTCGCCCCTACGACGGCGGCCGCGGCGGCGGAGAGCAGGCCGATCCGCCAGGTGATCTTCCTGACCCGGCGCAGGCCGTCATCCCGGGCCCGGCCAGCCTGGATGATCTGCGCCTGAGTGTGCTGAGATCGTGTCACGGCTCAAGAGTCGCGGGTGATGCTCTGTCACCGAACCGAGCATCGTCAGGGCGGGCTCTGAATCGCGTCGCTCTGCCCGCCGCCGTGGGCCGGCCGGAGCTGGATGACCGGGCGGGCCTGCTCACCCCCCTCCAGCGGCTGGCGGGGCAGCGCGGGGGGCTGCCGGACCGGAGGCGGCGGAGCCAGGACGATCTCCTCGCGGTCGCTCAGCGCCATCGCCCACTGTGCAGTGTCGGGACGGCTGCCCTGCGGGCCCGCCGCGCGCTGCCAGGCCGCGGTGACCCGGACAGCGATCCGGTCCGGGATGCCGGGTACCAGCGACAGCGGCTCGCCGGGGCGGGCGTACGCCGATACTGACAGCACCCGCCCGGCCAGCAGCGCGAGCTTGTACCGGTCGGTGTCCAGGTTGGGGCCGCTGGCCGGCTGCTGCGGGTCGTTCCAGTCCAGCGTCTCGGCCTGGGTCAGCACCGGACGGGAGCCGAGCTTCCGGATCCCGTCGCAGTCGATCAGGAAGATGGTGGCCGGCGCGCCGTCCGTTCCGGTCCACAGCACGTTTCTTATCGACACGTCGCCGATGATCAGCGCCCTGGCGTGCAGCAGGCTGACCAGGTAGGTGAACTCGCGCGCGACGTCGATCCTGGTCTGCGCACTCACCCCGGACGGGGGCACGATCTGCCCCCACAGCGGCTTGCGCGGGTACACGAGGTACTGCAGCTCACGGAGCTTGACGCCGCCCGCGTCGTTGGCCGCGGTGAACCGGTCAGGAATCTCCTGCATGAGGAAGCCGCTCAGCAGACCCTTGCTGTAGACCCGGGCGAGCGGCCATGCGGTGCGCAGGTGCAGCCGGTCCCGTTCCGATGGCTGCAGTTGTCCGGGCAGGTCGACCAGGATCTTGAGCGCGTCCGCGTCGGCACCGGTGACCTTGTACCGCTTGAAGACAAGCCCGGGCTGTCCTTCCTCCCGGTACTGGCCGTCCACCCGGTATACGGTCCCCTGGCCACCCGACCCGAGCTCCTCCCCGACGCGGAGCGCGGACTCGTCCACGTCGGCGGGGCCGGGCCACGGCGGCGTCACTGTTTCCCGCTCACTGGGTTCCCCGTTCACTGGGTTCCCCGCTCCCTGTTGACTGTGCTTCGTGGTCACTGGCCGCGCCCCCAGACGCAGACGGCAGTCCGGTCGTCGCTGAAGGTCCTGACCCGGTAACTCAGCTGCCAGCCGAACTCCGGCAGGCTGGGCACGGCGTCGCCGCCCCACCACCGTGCCAGCTGCTCCCGCACGTCGCGGTTGAGCATCGGGTTGGACATCCCGTCGGTGCAGACCATGAGCATGTCACCGGCGCCGACTGTGCCGGTGGCGGTCCCCACCAGGCCGACGCTGGCGGGCAGCGCCCAGGTCCCGGTGCTGGTGATCGGCGCGTCGTCGTCGTGGCCGGCCGCCAGGCACGGCAGGAACTCACCGTCGCGCAGCACGAAGGCCGTGGCGTCGCCCACGTTGAGTACCACGTAGCGGCGCTCGTCCTCGCGTGCCGGGCTGGCCTCCACCAGCGCCGCCGCGAGTGTCGTCGACAGCGCCTTCGGCTCTACCCCCTGCTGCCGGGCCACCTCGTCGATGGCACCGCAGATGTCGTCAACGATGTGCTCGCAGAGCCCGGCGAGCACATCGCCGTCCGCCGCCAGGAAGAGCTCCGAGGTGGCAGAGCTGATCCGCTTGCGCAGCGCGGCGCACGCGTGCGCGGCACCGAGATGGGAAAGCGGCTGGCTGCCGACGCCGTCCGCGGCGCAGACGAGGATGGCCGCGGTCTCGCCGTCCGAGACCCGCCACATCCCCATCGAATCCTGCCGGACCTCCTGCCTGGCATGGTGGTCATCGCCGCGCAGGGACGCGCCGCGAATCGTCAGCCCGGGGAACTCGGCGCCGTCGAGCACCGTGTCAGGTACCGCCAGCCCCCACGCCGCGGCCGGCGACTCCGGCAGCGGGCCGAGGAATGGGCCGAAGCTGGGCGGCTGGCCGATCACGGCTGGCCCGGGAAACCGAGGTTGCACGGCGCCCTCTCCAGCGGTCAGCTCCCCGGCGTTCGGCTCCCCGGCGTCCGGGAACTCCATCTCGTCGTCCATCGCCCGCGGTGACGGTTCCGGGGAGCGCATCACACCGGATCGGCCGGGAGGGCGGTGAAGCCGGGCACGGTGTCCGGCACGGCGAGCGTCAGCGCGCCGTTGTCGGCAGGCCGGGAACCGGAGTTGACGATCGAGTTGGTGAGCGACTTCGCGAACTCCCGTAGCGCCGCGTCCGGTCCCATGCTGCCGTCGGCGATGAAGGCGCGCACGGTCGCGACCTGCTGGAGTGTCGCGGCATCGACGCCGCCGAAGCCGAACGCCATGATGTTGGGGTGCAGCGGCCAGTTCGGGTCGACCAGCCGCTGGTAGGACGCCGACCAGTTGTCGCCCGGCTGCCCGTCGGACAGGAAGAACACGGCCGGCCGGTACACCTGATCGCCGTTTGCCTTCAGCTGCTGAACGTCGGTTGAGATCGTGCTGTAGAGAAGGTCGAACGCGCTGGTGTAGTCGGTGCCGCCCGAGGCCTGCAGCCCGGGGATCGACCCGATGGCACTGAGGTCGGACAGCGGCAGCAGCACCTGTGCGGAGTGGTTGAAGCCGATAAGGCAGAACTTCGTCTTGTCAGCGACGACCGGGTTGGAGCCGATCTCGGCGTGCAGCTTCGGCAGGGAGTCGTTGATTGCCTGGACGGGGGGCCCGTCCATCGACCCCGATTCGTCACACACCAGGTAGAACGGGAGGATCTGCTGTGCCATCTGCTACTCCTTAGTTCCTTGCCTTTCCAGTGAACATGCCGGTGAGCAAAGCCGTCAGGCCGCGCTGCGGCGGCGGAACGCCGAGCCCGGCGACGGCCGCGTCGAGCGACTGGCGCATGGCGTCGAGCGAGAACTGCAGGTCCGCCACGGCACGGGTGACCTGGTCGAGGTTCGCCAGCTGGCCGCCGAGGGCAGTGACATCGCCGCCGAGGGACTGCACGTCGGCGCGCAGCGCGGCGACGACGTCCGGCAGGCCGGCGATCGTCTGCTGTGCCTGGCCAAGTACGTCGGCGGCCACCTCGGTCCGGTTGACGTAGCTCGCCGCGGTGGCACCCACGGTCCCCATCGACTCCCGCACCTGGCGCGACCCGTCCTCGAGTGCGCCCGAGATGCGTTCGGACGCCTTGCCGGTGGCGTCGATGAGGTCTTGCTCGGCCAGCGCCACCCGTGAGGTCGCGGTCGCCAGCTGGTCGAGATGGTCGCCGAACCGGTCGGGCGCGGCTTCCAGCGCGTTTGCCGCCGAGGCGGCGGCGAGCACTGCGCGCTCCGCGCTGGTCACCGCCTCCGTCACCGCGGCGAGCGCCTCGGCCGCCGCCCGCTGGGCGTCGGCCGCGCTAGTGGCGATGGTGTCGATCGCGGCCGCCGTGCCGGTCATCTTGTCCGCCGCGACCGCGAACTCGCTCGCCGCCCGATCCGGAGCGGGCATCCGGTAGGGCGCGAGCAGAACGTCGGCCCGCACCAGGGCGGCGGCGAGCCGCCGGCGCAGGCCGGCCTGACGCTCTGCCTGCTCCCGGTCCCGTACGACGCGTACGGCCGTGATGACGATAAGCGCTGTCACCAGCACGAACGTGTAGAGGGCGACCTTGTCGAAGACGAACAGCCCGGGAACCCGGCCGTCGAACCCGGTCTGCCAGCCCTGCATGAACGACTCGCCATGCAGGTCTCCGGCGGTGGCCGCCGCCCGGTAGGCCGTGGCGGCGATGAAGAGACCGAGCCAGGTCACCGCGATCGGGACGAAGACAAGCACCTGGACCGCGAAATCCAGGAACCGCGAGACCTGCCCGCGTTCGGGGATGTCGTTCTCTTCGCTGAGGAATGAGCCGAGGAGATCGACCGACGCCCACCGCGTTGCCTCGGCCGGCTCTGGCGGCCGTTGGTCCAGCGCGCGCAGCGCCTCCGCGAGCTCGCCGAGCCGGTCGGCGAGCGGCAGCCCGCGTGCTGCGCTGCCGAGTTCGTTCGCTACGTCGGTAGCGGTCCGTAGCGCCACTGCGTGCTCCTCCGGGACCTGAATCATTGCGCGAAGAAGAAGATCTGGAAGTGGAAAAGGCCGTCCGCGCCGCCCCAGAGCCCCTCGCCGCTGGCCGTACCGAAGATGGCGGCGTCCTGCTTCCGGAGGATCGGGATGACCATGGTTCCCACGTGCACCGCCTCGTCGATCGGGTCGCTTGCCCCGGTCACGCTGCCGGCGAAGACGAGCACGAACCCCGCCCGCAGGCCATCCAGGTGGCGTGCGGCCAGCTGCTTGTTGAGGCTCGCCAGCAACCGCGCCGCCGCCTTCGAGCGGGTTGCCGGGTTGTCGATGTCCGCGGGGGGCACGGAGACGTCGATGTTGACGGGGGCCGGCTCCAGGCCGATCCGCGACGACCGCTTCGGCGTCGGCGAGTGCCCGGGCGACGCACGGTCTGACGGCGAGCCAGGTGTCTTGGCGGGTGCGGCCGACGGCTTCGGTGTGGCGACCGTGGGTTGCGACGAGAACACCACGATGAACAGGACCAGGAACAGGTCGGCGAAAAGCCAGCCGGCCAGCAGCGGCACGCCCAGCGTCCGGGACTCACGCCACCGCGGATGACCCGATGCCGCTGACCGTCGTCTCATCAACCGCGAACTCCCCCACGAGCCGGTTACCTCTTGGATACCAGACGGAGGCAAGCACCAGCCGGCCCATTGGGGTTGGAGCGTACTGAGTGGCTGGTGAGATCAGACCAAATAGTTCAGGAATATTTAAGAAATGCGTCTGATTTATGCGCCGCACGTCTGGCGATCTACCTTGTATGCGTGAGTTCTCCGCAGCTTTCCGTGCTCGTGGTCGAGGACGACCCGGGCATCGCCACACAGCTGGTCCGCGGTCTGGAGCGGGCCGGCTACGCCGCTGACAGCGTGGGCATGGGCGCCGAGGCCCTGCGGCGGCCTGCCGCCGACGTCGTGCTGCTCGACCTCGGGCTGCCTGACCTCGACGGCATCGACGTTTGCCGGCGGCTCCGGGCCGAGTCGGACGCGGCGATCATCGTCGTGACCGCCCGGGGCGAGGAAGCCGACCGCGTGCTGGCACTCGACGAGGGCGCCGACGACTACCTGGTCAAGCCGTTCGGCCTGGCCGAACTGCTGGCCCGGATCCGCGCAGTGCTCCGCCGCGGCCAGCGGCCGGGTGGCGGCGGCGAGGTGCTACGGCACGGGCCGCTCACCGTCGACCTGCGCACCCGGAGGGTGACCATGTCGGGCAACGACGTGGCGCTGACCCCGAAGGAGTTCGCGATCCTCGAGTGCCTGGCCACCGACCCTGGCCGGCTGATCAGCCGCCAGGAGATCGTGGAGCGAGCCTGGGACGAGCACTGGTACGGGCCGACCAAGGTTCTCGACGTGCACCTCGCCGCGCTGCGCCGCAAGCTCGGTGACCCCACGCTCATCGAGACCGTCTACGGCCACGGCTTCCGGCTGTCCGACCGGCCCGCGGTGCCGCCAGCGGAAGCGCAGGCGTGATCGGGCACCATGACTACCCGAGTCCAGCTGACCAGGCGAGCCGCTACGGCGAGGCGAGCGCCGGTGACCAGGCGAGGCCTGCTAACCAGGCGCGCTCCGATGACTAGGCGGGCCCGTGTGACCAGGCGAGCCCGTGTGACCAGGCGAGCAGGGCCATGACGCGGCGGATCGTCGTGGCGCTGGTCGTGCTGACAGCGGCGGTGCTCCTCGGAGCGGTGCTGCCGCTGGCGCTGCAAGCAGTCGCCCACGAGCAGGACTCCTACATCAAGGCCGCGGAAGCCACCGCGCGCTCCATCGCGGTGATCGCCGAAGACAAGCTCGGCGACCACGGGGCGGACCCCGCGCTCGGGCAAGCCGTGCACAGCGCCGCGCGCGACGACGACGAAGTGCTTGTGCTCGACGCCCACAACCAGGTCGTCGCTTCCCAGCTCAGCCCGCACGACCGCTGGCAGGCGCTCGCCGCGCAGGCCAGCGCGCAGGGCTCGCTCACCAGCCAGCTGACCAAAGACCGGGTGATCGTCGTCGAGCCGGTGTGGAACGACGGGAAGATCTCCGGACAAGTCATCGGCACGGTCGTCCTCGAACGACCGGTAGCCGCGCTGAACGCCGAGGTCACCAACCTGTGGTTGTACCTGGGCCTGCTCAGCGCTGTCGCGATGGCCGCCGCGGTGCTGATCGCGACCTACTTCGCCCGGTGGGTCAGCAGGCCGCTGGCCCGGCTCGACACCGCCGCGCGCAAGATCGCCGACGGCGACCTCACGGTGCGCGCCAAGACCGGATACGGGCCTCCCGAGCTCCGCCGGACGTCCGCCACCTTCAACATGATGGCCGGACGGCTCGAGGCCCTGGTGCACGGCCACCGGGCTATGCTCGCCGACGCCTCGCACCAGCTGCGGACCCCGCTGACGGCGCTCCGGCTCCGCCTCGAATTGCTGGCCGCGGACTCTGACCCGGATGCCGCCGCTGAGCTTGCCGAGGCCCAGGCGGAGATCGCCCGGCTCTCCCGGCTGGTCGACGGCCTGCTCGCGACGGCCCGGGCCGAAGCGGCCGGCCAGCAGCTTGAGACCATCGACGTGGCCGAGGCGGCCAGCGAGCGGGTCGCGGCCTGGCAGCCGGTCGCCGACGGCCACGGGGTGAAGCTGCTGGCGGAACGGCAGGACCCGGCACCGTCCGGGCGCGCGGCCAGCCTCAAGGCGGGTCTTGGCGCGGCAGGCCTCGGCGGGAACTCTGACTCCTCCCGCCCGCTCGTCGCACTCGGCGACGGGCACCTAGAGCAGATCCTGGACAACCTGCTCGACAACGCGATCGACGCCCTCGCCGGAGCGGGCGGCACCGTCCGGGTGACGGTCGGGCGGACCGACGCCGGCACCACACTGACCGTCGCCGACGACGGACCCGGGATGACCCCGCAGGAGCGGTCCCGGGCGTTCCTCCGGTTCACCACCGGCAGCCAGAACGGCACCGGACTCGGCCTGGCCATCGTGCACCGCCTGGTGACAACCAATGGCGGCACGATCAGGCTCGCCGACACCCCTGGCGGGGGCCTCACCGTCGTGATCGACTTCCCCGCCCCCACCGAGGCCTAGCCTCAACGGCGGAGCGTTTGTAGGATTCAAAGGGTGGCGCAGCCGTGGTGGAAGCCTTCGTGGTCGGTCCCGGCGGCGGCCCGCGCCATCCGTGCCACCGTTGTCGTGCCCGCGCTGTTCGCGATTGGCGACAAGGTCATCGGAGATCCGCAGCTCACCCTGCTGGCGACGTTCGGCGGGTTCGCGACCCTGGTGATCGCGGGTTTCGGCGGAACCCGGAAAGACAAGCTCGTCGCGCACGCCGGCCTCGCCGTCGCGGGCAGCGTGGTACTGATCATCGGCACCCTGGTCAGTGGCACCACCTGGCTCGCCGCGCTGGTGACGATCCCGGTTGCGTTCGTGATCTTCTTCGCCGGCGTTGCCGGGCCGAACGCGGCGTCCGGCGCCACCGCCGCGATGTTCGCCTACGTGCTGCCGGTCGCGTCCGCGGGCGGCGCGGCCACGATCCCGAGCCGGCTTGAAGGCTGGTGGCTGGCATCAGCCGCCGGCACCGCCGCGGTGCTGCTGCTTTCGCCGGCCGCGCCCGGCGACCGGGTGCGAGCCGCCGCCGCCGACCTGGCCGGTGAACTGGCAAGCCGGGTCGAAGCGGCGGCGAATGCCTCGGTCACGGCGCCAGAGGCCATGCGCGCTGCCAGGGAGCGGCTGCGCACCGCGTTCAGCGCGGCGCCGTTCCGCCCCACCGGGCTGGCGACCGCTGACCAGGCGCTGGCCAGCCTCGTGCAGCTGCTCGACTGGGGCGCCGCGCAAGCAAGCGACGCGTTCGACGGACACGTCGACCTGAGCAAGGCATGCCCCACGGACCGCGCCTTGCTCGATGTCGCCGCCAGGCTCTTCGCGGATACCAGCGCGCTGCTGTCCGGCCGGGCGGCCGAGCCGGACTTCGCTGCCCTCGAGGCGGCCAGAGCTAGCTCCGCGGCGCGGCTGCGCAAGCTATCCGGCCAGGCAGGCGAACCGGACGCCCGGTTCGCGGCCGCGCACGCCGTGCACGCGCAGGCAATCGCGATCGTCGCCCGTAACGCGGCCGCCGACGCTCTGGTGGCCAGCCGCCGCGCTGGTGCCGAGACGATCGCCGCCGAACGGCGCCAGTGGTACCAGCAGGCGCCGCAGTCCGGTGCGCAACCGGCGCCGCCGGGCGCTGCCACGCCGGACGTCGCCGACCGGGCCGCGTTCGATGGCGGGCTAGCGGCCGGAGCAGGGCTCGCCGTGACGGCGGCCGACGGCGGAAAGGCCTCCCGGCTGGCCGGCGTAGACCGGGCGGTGTTCCTGGTGACCAGGCATGCCACGGTCCGTTCCGTATGGTTCCTCAATTCACTGCGCGGAGCGGTCGCGCTCGCGGCGGCCGTCAGCGTCGCGGACCTGTCCGATGTCCAGCACGGGTTCTGGGTGGTGCTGGGCACGCTGTCGGTGCTGCGCGGCAGCGCCGCCTCGACGGGTTCGACCGCGTGGCGAGCGCTGGCGGGCACCGTGGTCGGGTTCGTCGTGGGCGCGCTGCTGCTGGTCGGCATCGGTACCGGGCAGACCGCGCTGTGGACGGCGCTGCCGGTCGCGGTGCTGATCGCCGCGTACGCGCCGGGGACGACGCCGTTCCTCGTCGGGCAGGCCGCGTTTACCGTGACGGTCGTCGTGCTGTTCAACATCCTGGCGCCGGCCGGCTGGACGGTCGGGCTGCTGCGGGTGGAGGACGTGGCGATCGGCTGTGCGGTCAGCCTGCTGGTCGGGGTGCTGTTCTGGCCGCGCGGGGCGGCCGCGGTGGTAGGCGACGACCTGGCCGACGCCTTCAGGCGCGGCGCCGAGTACCTGATCCAGGCGGTGGACTGGGCGCTCAGCGACCTGGTGGCGCCGCCGACCGCCGCCGTCGCGGCCGTGGGAGCCGCCATCCGGCTGGAGGACGCGGTTCGCGGCTTCCTCACCGAGCAGGGCAGCAAGCGGCTGGCCAAGGAGGACCTGTGGGCGCTGGTGAACGCGTCCACCAGGCTCAGGCTGACCGCGCAGTCACTCGCCGAGCTGCGCCAGGGCGAGCCGCTGCCGGGCTCGCACGCCTACCGTAGCGCGCCGGCGTGCACCGGGCTGCGGTCGACGACCGTCGGCCTTGCCGGGTTCTACGCGCTCGTGGCGGATGAGGTGGGTCATCCCGGGCGCAACGGTTCACGCGCGATGATCCCGCCGCCCCCGCTGACCGGGCCGGCGGTACCCCGGCCCGGTACGCCGCCGGACCAGCACGCACCGCTGGGCGAGCACGCCACACCGGACGATTGCCCTGCACCGGACGGGCAGGCCACCCCGGACATGCCCACCGTGCCAGACAGGCGTGCCGCGCTCAACGGCCATGCCACCCTGAACGGGCAGGCCACGGCCGGCCGCCGCGCCGCACCGGCAGGCCAGGCCGCTCCGGGCGGGCGCGCAACGCCGGACGCCGCGATGCCGGACGCCTCGATGCCAGACGCCTCGATGCCGGACGCAGGGGCGCCATCGCCCACCAGGCCGCACCCGCACCTGCTGTGGATCCAGGAGCACCTGCACCACCTCAGCCAGAGCGCCCAGACAGTGAGTTCCCCGGCACTGCGCCTGGCCGAGGTGCGCAGCCGTCCGTGGTGGCGCTGAACCTAAGGGTCAGACGCTCGGTGCCAGCGGGAAAGCGGTGTCCCCGGCCTGCCAGTAGACCGTGTACGGCTCGTGGCTGACCCGGGCGACCGGCAGCAAGGTGATCGGATTCCCGTCCGCGGTGGTGCCCTGGAAGGTCATCGGCTGGGCGGAGACGCGCCGGACCGACGCGGGTTCAATGGACGGGAGCGTCGGCGGCGACTGGTCGTCCTCGTCTGCCGGGTCTCCTCCCCCGCCGCTGGCGCTCCGGTTGCCGGTGAGGCCGGCGAGCACGACCGGGCCGTAGCTGGCGGCCACCACCGTGGAGAGGTCGGGAGCCTGGCTGAACGCCAGGGTCATCGGGAGGGTGACGGCCAGCTCGTCGCCGGGACTCCATTGCCGGGTGACGACTACCCAGCCGCCGGCACCGGCCGAGCCACCGGGACCGTCAGCGGCCGCGACAACCGCGCCAGCCAAGGGCGCGCCGTTCAGCGTGACGACCGGGGCGCCCGCCGTCCAGCCGGGGACGCGGACCCGGAGGGCCATCGTTGCGGACCCGGAGGCCACCGTGAGACGGACCGTCGGGTCATCCGGGAAGCCGGTCGTCTGGCGCAGCGTGATCCCGGCATCCGCGTAGTTGACTTCCGACGGGATGAACAGGTTCACCCAGACGCCGCGCGGGTCGCGGGAGTAGATGGTGTCGGCGAACTTGGACGCGGTCTCCAGGGCGGTCGCGTTGTCGCAGGTGAAGGTGTCGTAGTCGGTGGCGTAGATGTCCGGGTCACCGCCGGGGAAGTAGTTGAGCGGCTGCCGCTTGACCGCTCCCGACGACAGGCCGGTGTAGTAGCAGACGAAGCCGTGCGGGGACTGCGGGTCCTGGGTGCCGAGCATCTGGTTGAACAGGCCGCGCTCGTAGAAGTCAAGCAGGTCCATCCGCATTATGTCGTGGCAGTGCAGCAGCCGGGTCAGCTTAAGCGTGTTGTAGGTGACGCACCCTTCGCAGGTGTAGTTGGACAGCGCGGCGGCCACCACGTCGGGCGGTCCCCAGTGCTCGTGGTCACCCATGCCGCCGATGGCATACGTGTGGTGGCCAGTCGCGATGGACCAGAAATTCTCGGCGATGTCCCGGTATTTCTGCTCGCCGGTCTCCTCCCACATCCGGAGGCTGGCGATGACCTTGGGCACGCTGACGTTGCACTGCTGGTCGGCGAGATCGTCCTGGCCCGCTGCCAGCGGATCGAGGAAGGCCGCGTGATAAAACCGCTGGGCGGTCACCAGGTAACGCTCTGAGCCGGTGATCCGGTAGAGGTTGGCGAGTGCCTCTGGCAGCCCGCCGAACTCCACGTTCAGGATCGCCTGCATGTGCTGGTAGGTCAGCCGCGCTGTCCGCCGGTCCACCCAGTCGGCCAGCCGGACCGCGACATCGAGCGCCTGGCCGACCCCGGCGAGCTGGTAGGCATCGATCATGCCTGCCAGGTACTTGTGGATCATGTAGTACGGCGACCAGATCCGCCGGTACAGGCCCGTCTCCAGCCAGTCGAAGAACTCCTCCGGGAACGCCGACAGGTAACCCGGCGAGTAACCGGCCGCCGGCGCGCGTTGCTGAAGCCGGGCGAGCTCGGCGACCAGGTACTCCGCCTTGGCCTTCAGTGCCGGGTCGCCGGTATTCGCGTACGACAGGGCCAGGCCGGACAGCAGGTGCCCGCTGGTGTGCCCGCGCACCAGGGAGCCCGGGGCTTCCCAGCCGCCGGCAGGTGCCGCCGATGACGGCTCGCCGTAGTTGAGCCGGAACGCCCGCAGCATCCGCTCCGGGTCCAGGAACAGCAGGTAGGCCAGGTTTCGCTGCTGGTTGTCGTAAAAGGGAGACTCCAGCAGCCGGACGTCGGACAGCGGAAACGCCGCCAGGGCGCCCGCCGTACCGTCCGGCGTGTACCCCGTCGGCGTGAGGCGGTAAGAGGAAACCGGGCCCGTGCCGGTCACCGCTCCGGCGTCGGCTATCGCCAGGGTCTCCGGCTGCCGGCGTGCCGCGGCGAGCGCGCCGCCAGCGGCGGCGACGCCGCCGAGAACGGCACCGCCGAGCAGGCCGACGGCCTGCCGCCGTGAGTACTTCCGCGTCCTGCCATTCCGGAACAAAGGTGCCTGCCGTTCCCTCGTCAAGGTTCGGCCCCCGCAACTGTGCCCGCTGTGATGGTACTGACTCACGGCAGCCGCGTCGATCACCCGGGTGCCCTGCTGCTTCGCAAGAACGCTTCTTCCCAGGGAACTGTCTGGGCTCGTTGTGCGTTTACACAGTGAACGGGATTCGGGATACGTTCGGTTTCATTGATAAACCGGTTACGGTCAGTAGTATTTGCGATCGGCCGCAATCGGGGGTGCGTCGCTAGTACTCTCAATTTTGGCATCTCGCCCCGCCTTTCCCGCCGTTTAACCACCGTGCGTGGGGGTTCGGGCGTTACCGTCCGGGTAGTCGTGGGGGGTCCGGAAACGGTTCGGTGCGCGTCACATCACCACGAAGGGGACAAATGGCGCCAACGATCGGCATCACTACGTACCACGCAAGCGCTGACTGGCGCGGCTGGGCGGAGGAAGGTGCCTTGCTGCCATGGGTCTACGTCACCTCTATCAGGAACAGCGGCGGACGCCCTGTCCTGCTACCGCCCGGTGGGGACGCGGCCGAGGCCGCGGCGACGGTAGCCGTACTTGACGGCGTCGTAATCGCAGGCGGGGGCGACATCGACCCCGCGCACTACGGCGCGCCCGCGAAGCATCCGGAGACTGACGTGACCGCGCCCGACAGGGACGCCTGGGAGCTGGCGGTCGCCGCGGCGGCCGTGCGGCAAGGCGTGCCACTGCTCGGCATCTGCCGCGGTGCCCAGGTACTCAACGTCGCCTGCGGCGGCACACTGCACCAGCACGTCCCAGACCTGGTCGGCCATGATGACCACAGTGGCCCAGCCCACGGCTACGGCACCCACAAGGTGCGCGTCACCGGCGGCTCCATCGTGAAGTCCATCATTCCAGGCGGCAAGTTCTTCGACGTCCCGACGCACCACCACCAGGCGGTGGACATCGTAGGCGCCGGGCTGACCGCGGTCGGGTGGGCGGATGACGGCCTCGTCGAGGCCATCGAGTCGACCATGCCGGACGAATTCCTCGTCGGCGTGCAATGGCACCCGGAGCAGGGGGACGACCCCCGGCTGTTCGCCGCGCTGGTGGCGGCGGCGGAAATGCATCATTCCGAACGAACCGCGTCTTCGCTGCCACCGTTGCTGGCGGACGCTTAACCGGAGCGCGGATAGCGGGGCAAACCCGTCCAAGGCGGCCTGAGCTGGGAGGACATCCCGCTCAGGCCGCTGCTTTTCCCGCGGAGACCAGCTCTGGACTGCTAGCCGGCTAATTCGGCGGGATCGGCGACTGGCGACCAACCGGTTCGCTCCGGCGCGATTGCACTCGATATCGGCAAGCCAGAGAATTCGCTTAGTCACGGGTGAATTACGCAATGCGCTGTCCAGGCTTGTCCGGACATTCAAATGCAATAGCGTGACTTGGCCCGGCGGCTGCTAATGCGGGTTACTCCGCGATGGTGCGGAGGCGGATGGTCACGTCCATCGCGCGAAGCTCGGCGAGAACCTCTTCGCTGTATTCGGTGCCGATGTCGGTGAGCACGTAGCCCAGTTCGTCGCGGGTGCGAAGCAACTGGCCCTCAACGTTCACGCCGTGCTCGGCGAGGACCCGGTTGATCGACGCAAGCACGCCCGGCACGTTCTTGTGCAGGTGGACCAGGCGGTGGGTGCCGGTGACCGCCGGGAGCGCGACGTGCGGCATGTTGACGGACATCGCGGTCGCACCGCCCTCGGCGAAGTCGACGAGCTTGCTCGAGACAAAATCGCCGATGTCCTGCTGCGCCTCTTCCGTCGAGCCGCCGATGTGCGGGGTAAGGATGACGTTGTCCAGGCCGCGCAGCGCGGAGTGGAACTCCTCGCCGTTCGACTTCGGCTCCTTCGGGAACACGTCGACCGCCGCCCCGGCGATGTGGCCGGACTCGATGTGCCTGCGCAGCGCCTCGTGATCGACCACGAAGCCGCGTGACAGGTTGAGGAAGAGCGACCGGGGCCGCATCAGCTTGAACTCGTCCTCGCCGAAGAACCCGTGGTTGCCCGCCCGGCCGTCCACGTGCAGCGTGACGGTCTCCACCGACTCGAGCAGCTCCTGGAGACTCGAGCAGCGGCGGGCGTTCCCGATCGCGAGCTTGTCGGCGACATCGTAGAAGTAGACCGACATGCCGAGGGACTCGGCGATCACCGACAGCTGGGTGCCGATGTTGCCGTAGCCGACGATGCCGAGCTTGCGGCCGCGCACCTCGTGTGCGCCCTTGGCCGACTTGTCCCAGACGCCGCTGTGCATCTTGACGTTCTTCTCGGGCAGCCGGCGGGCCAGCGAGATGATCTCGGCAACCGCGAGTTCCACCACGGAGCGGGTGTTGGAGAACGGCGCGTTGAACACCGCGACACCGCGCTTCGCGGCGGCAGCGAGGTCCACCTGGTTGGTGCCGATACAGAACGCACCGACAGCGAGCAGGTCAGGAAGTGAGGAAAGCACGCGCGCGGTCACGTGCGTCTGGGACCTGATGCCGAGAAGGCTAGCGCCGCGGGCCGCTTCGATGAGCTCGTCCTCGCCCATCGCGCGCGGCGCTGTGTCTACTTGATAGCCAGCCTTCGTCAGTCGAGCCGTCGCGTCCGGGTGAATGTTCTCCAGCAGCAAGGCACGGTTTAGCGTGTCCAGCGGTAGCACCTCTTCCCCACGAAACACCACTGACGACTGCCTGCAACCTTACCGCATCGCTAGAACCCGACGCGTTCCGCGGCTTGGCCGTGCGGGCCTGCCTGCCCGGCCTCGTGCCCGGACGACGGCGCGAACCTGGTCCGGCCCAGGCGCACGAGCAGGGAGATCCGGCGGGCTGCTTCGGTCGTGTCCGCGCCGGGGATCTGGGACACCACCGCCAGGGCCTGTTCCCAGCTGCGCCGGGCGGCCCCCGGCCGGCCCGCGGCGAGCTGCGCGTCGCCGAGAGACAGCAGCGCGTCCGTCTCGCCATCCGGGTCGCCGATCAGCCGGAACATGTCGAGGGACCGTTCGTAGTGCGTGATCGCCTGGTCGTGGTCGGCGAGGCGGCCGTAGACGTAGCCGATGCTGTCAAGGGTGTCGGCGATGCCGGTCCTGCTGCCGGACTCACGGTGCAGTTCGAGCGCGCGACTGCAGTGCCCGAGCGCCTCCTGCTGCTCACCGAGATGCGCGCGGATCCAGCCGACCATGTTCTCCGAGTAGCCGACCGCCGCCTGGTCGGCGAATGCCCGGCGCAGCCGCAGCCCTTCGACGGCGTGCCCGAGCGCCTCGGCCCAGCGCTCCTGGAAGCCGAGCACCACGGCGATGCCGTGCCTGGCCTGGCCGACGCCGACCTGGTCGCCAAGCGTGGTGAACAGACCGAGGGCGCGGCGCAGGTGCTGGTCGGCGGCCTGGTAGTCGCCCAGCCTGCCGCTCACGTGTCCGAGGTCATAGTGCACGTGCGCCAGCGCGTCGGTGTCCCCGAGCCGGCCGGCCGCCCGCAAGGCCGTCCGTTGCACGGCGAGCACCTCGTGCAGCTTGCCGCGGCGCTTCAGCAGCGGCGCCCAGTACCAGGACAACTTCCAGCAGTGCTCGTCGGCACCCTCGGCGAGAGCCAGCTCGAGGACGTTCCGCAGCACGCGCTGCTCCGCGCAGAACCAGCCGAGGGCCTGCTCATACGGCTCGCCGCCGGCGAACTCCTCGGCCGTGACGCCCGCCGCCCGTGGCGGCCGCGGCACCTGGCCGCGGGCCGGATAGAGCAGACTCCCCGCTGCCTGGGCGGTGCCCAGGTAGTGATCGAGAAGCCGTCGTCTGGCAGCGGCTCGCTCGCCGTCGGTTTCCGCAGCCGCCGCGAGCTCTCCCGCATAGGCGCGCAGCAGGTCGTGGCAGCCGAACCGGCCGGCCGCGTCCTCGGTGAGCAGCGACGCCCTGGTCAGCTCGGCCAGCGCGGCGCGCGCCTCAGGCAGCGTGACCGCCGTCAGGCTGGCGACCGCGGGAGCGTTGATGTCGGGTCCCGGGTGCAGGCCGAATAGCCGGAATGTCCTGGCGGCCGGACCGCTCAGCCGGTCTACCGACCAGGAGAAGACGGCCCGCAGGTCGGTGGTGACCTCGCCGGTGGCCAGCGCGTCCAGCCGGTCAAGGGCTTCCGCCAGCTCGGCGGACAGGTCGGCGAGCCTGGCGGACGGCCTCGCCGCCGCCCGCGCACAGGTCACGCTCAGCGCGAGCGGCAGGCAGGCGGACTGCTCAACGAGCGCCGCAACCGCATCCGGCTCGGCCTTGACGCGGTCGCGCCCGAGCCGTCGGGCGAGCAGCTCGGTTGCCTCGGCGGGGTCGAGCACGTCGAGCGGGAGCGGGCGCGCACCTTCTGCCACAACGAGGCCGGTGAGCTGGGACCGGCTAGTCACCACAACCATGCAGCCGGGGCTGCCGGGCAGCAGCGGGCGGACCTGGCCGGCGTCGGACGCGTTGTCGAGCAGCAAGAGCAGCCGCTTGCCGTCGAGCAGGGTCCGCAGCAGCGCGCTCTGCGCCTCCAGGGTGGCCGGGACGTGCCGCGGCGGGACGCCCAGCGCGTCGAAGAATCCCGCCAGAGCCGACGACGGTGACACCGGGGCACTGGATGGGTCGAAACCCCGCAGGTTCACGTAGAGCTGGCCGTCGGGGAAGCGGGGTCCCGCCTGCCTGGCGAACCTGATCGCCAGCGTGGTCTTGCCGATCCCCGCGGTTCCGGTCACCAGGACGATCGGGCAGCTCACCGGGTCGGGATCCAGGGCGTGCAGCCAATCGAGCTCGGCCGTCCGGCCGGCGAAGCCCGCAGGCTCGGGCGGCAACTGCGCCGGGCAGGGCACTACGATCGCCGCGGACCCGTCGGTCGCGGCGGGGCTGGCGGCGGCCAGGCCCGCCGCCGGTATCAGCGGAAGCCCGCCGGTCTGCGCGGCTGCCGGGCCGGCCGCCGGTATCAGCGGAAGCCCGCCGGTCTGCGCGGCTGCCGGGCCTGCCGCCGGTACCAGCGGAAGCGGGCCGGTCTGCGCGGCTGCCGCGTCTGTCGCCGGTATCAGAGGGAGCGGGCCGGTCTGCGTGGCGGCCGGGGACGGCTGGACGACGCCGAGCGCTGGGTCCATGGCGAGCATCTGCTGATGGATCCGCGTCAGCTCCAGCCCCGGATCGAGACCGAGATCCTCGGCCAGCCGGACTCTGGCCTCGTGGAACACGCGCTGCGCCTCGGCCTGCCTGCCGCACCGGTACAGGGCGATCATCAGCAGGCCCCGCGCGCGCTCGCGCAACGGATGCTCGGCCACCAGCGCGGTGAGCTCGGGAACTGCCTCGGCGGCCTGGCCCCTGGCGAGCATGAGGTCGGCCCGCTCCTCGGCGGCCCCGGTGCGCAGTTCGGTGAGCCGCTGCCGCTCCGCCTCGGCGAACGGCCCGGGTACTCCGGCGAATGGCAGGCCGCGCCAGAGCGCTAGCGCCTCGTCCACCGCCCCGGCCGCGCCTTGCGGATCGCCGGAAGCGCGCAGCCCGCGAGCGGTCCCGAGGCACTGCTCGAAGTGGTCCGCGTCCAGGCAGCCGGGGTTGAGCCGCAGCAGGTAGCCGCCGCCCGCCGACACAAGCAGGCTGTCGGGGGCGCGCCGGGACCGGCCGGTGCTGCCCGGCGGCCGGTCCGGTTCGAGGACCCGCCGCAGCCCCGCCACGTAGGTGTAGATGCCGCTCTCGGCGGTGGCCGGCGGCTCCTGCCCCCATACCGCGTCCACCAGTTCACCGCGGGAAACCACCCGGTTCGCTCGGGCGGCAAGCAACCCGAGCACCGCGCGTTGCCTCGGCTGTCCGGCCGCCGCCTCGTGTCCGTCACGCCAGACGGTCACCGGCCCGAGAACCCCCACCCGCAGCGGCATCACCGACAGCCGCCCCCCCTTGTTGCTGAACCCGACGCCTGAGCAGACCCACTGGCAGGCCATCCGTGCCCAGGCCGCTCCTACACGGGGCTACCAGCCGGTATTGCAAGGGAGATTACAGGACTTACGAGCGGGCATCTAGAAAATATCCAGATCGTGTATAGCTAGCCCGGTTATCACTGGACAAGCGGCCATGTAGCCGGGTTCGCCCCCCCAACCCGGCCACATGGCCGTCCACAACGTCCGGGTAGTCGAGCACTACCGGACAGACGCGGGCGCATCCCCCCCGAGCGCCCCGTCACGAACGCCGGCCCCCATGGCATCCCCCCTCACTCCATGCTGTGGGGGCCGGTGTTTCAGCGGCCAGATCTGCCGGCGTTTTGCCTGCCCGGATCTAACGGTCAGGCTAACCAGAGGTTTCTCTCAGGCCAGTGGTGGACATAACCCTCCGGATTCGCCCTACGATGTGGCCATGGGCAAAGCGAGTAGGACCAAGCAGGCACCGGACCGGCGGGCGCGTATTGCCGCGCAGCGCGAGGCGGAGCGTCGTGCCGCGATGGTTAAGCGGATCTACCTGGCCGGCGGGGCCGTCCTCGCTGTCGTCATCGTGGTGGTCGCGCTGGTGCTGGTGAACCTGGGCAAGAGCGGCGGTACCGCGGCCACGGCGAGCAACGGGCCGACCGGCGCCGCGCTGACCTCGCTGACCCAGAAGGTAACCGGCGTGCCGGCCACCGTGACGGACAAGGTTGCCGGCGGCGGCGTGCCCGCGGAGATTATCGTCCCCGGGACGACGGGCACCGAGGTGCAGAACGCGATCAGCAACCTCGGGTCCTTCATGGCGACCGTCAACGGCAAGCCGCAGACCGTCAACGGCAAGCCCGAGGTCCTGTACATAGGCGCCGAGTACTGCCCGTACTGCGCCGCGCAGCGGTGGGCGATGATCAACTCGCTCAGCCGGTTCGGCACCTTCACCGGGCTGACGACAACGCACTCCTCCGTCACCGACGCCTACGCGGACACCCCGACCTGGACGTTCTACGGCTCGAAGTACTCCAGCCCGTACATCCAGTTCACGCCGGTCGAGACGACGACCAATGAGCGGCAGGGGAACTCCTCGAACACCAACACCCCGTACGTCACGCTGCAGACCCCGACGTCAGCTCAGAACGCGCTGTGGCAGGCCTACGACCCTGAGGGCTCGATCCCGTACATCAACCTGGGCGGCAAGTACATCCAGGAGGGCAACCTCTCGCCGCTGCAGCCGGGGCTCATCCAGAAGCTCACCTGGGAGCAGGTCGCGACGGACATGAACGACCCGACCTCCTCGGTCGGCAAGGCGCTCATCGGCAACGCGAACTACATGACCGCGGCCATCTGCAACCTGACCGGCAACAAGCCGGCCACCGCCTGCACCCCGACCATCCAGGCGATCGCGGCCAGCCTGCCGAAGTAACCCAGCGGCAGTTACCAGAAGGCGTTAGGAGATCAGGCTGATGGCAAGCAAGACGACCCGGGCGAAGAACCGGCCCGCGTCCTCGCGGGCGGCGCGCACGACCTCGGCCGTCGCCGCCACGCCGACGAGTCAGCGCAAGCCTGCCAACCTGACGCCGGCCAAGGCCGGAAAGACGCCGCCGGAGCCCGCTCCCCCGGTCCCCCTGGAGGACGAGGCGCCGGCGACCCCGGACGGTCCGCCGCTGTGGCTGCAGATCACCACGCTCGTGCTCGCCCTGCTCGGGCTGGTGATCTCCGCCTATGAGACCTACGCGCACTACAACGGCTCGAAACTGCTCGGCTGCTCGGCCAAGCCGGGCGGCACGTTCGACTGCACTGCCGTGATCACGAGCCCGCAGTCGATGGTCTTCGGCCTCTTCCCGGTGGCCATCCTCGGGTTGCTGTTCTACGTGTTCGCGGTCGTGATCTTCTCCCCGTGGGCCTGGCGCTTCGATCACCTCGACGTGAAGCTGCCAGGGCGGACCTGGCACATCGAGCGCCGCCTGGTGAACCTGGTGCGGCTCGTGTCCGTAGTCGTGGGCATGGGGTTCGTGATGTACCTGATCTACGCCGAGCTGTACCAGATCGGCCAGGTATGCGAGTACTGCACCGGCGTGCACATCGTCACGTTCCTGCTGTTCTGCATCACGGTGTTCAGCGCGGCCATCTGGGGGCTCGGCCCCCGACGCGGGTCGGCGATACGCGCCTGACCTGCCGGTACACGTGGCCGTACTGGCGAATGACATTATGCTCATGTTCGCCCGCGCGGCCTGGGTGCGGGCTTTGTCCCTGGATAAGGTAACCGCATGCCCGGCATGAACTCGGGGCTGAGCCCTGCCAGCCCCATCCTGGTCGCGGCCTTCCGGTCGGCGCTGCTGCACCAGCTGCTAATCGTCGCGCTGATCTTCCTGCTGCTGCTCGTCGTGTGGGGTGCCACTCGCACGGCGATCTTCGGTGCCCCGAGCGGGGGCATCCTCCCCGGAGCTAAGCCGTCCGCGGCGGCCCCGGCCTGGCACGAGCCGCGGGCGCGGACGCTGCTCCGGGTCGGCTTCGGCATCCTCTGGCTGTTTGACGGCATCCTCCAGGCCCAGCCGCAGATGGCCGGCGGGCTGGCCGACCAGGTCATGAAGCCGGCCGCGGCGACATCGCCCGGCTGGGTACAGCACCTGGTGAACTACGGCGTGAACCTCTGGGACTACCACCCGATCGCGGCCGCCGCCTCCTCGGTCTGGATCCAGGTCGGCATCGGGCTCTGGCTGATCTTCGCACGCCGCGGCTGGTCCGTCCGGATCGCCGCGCTGGCCAGCGTGGCCTGGGGACTGGTCGTCTGGTCCTTCGGCGAGTCGTTCGGCGGGATCTTCGCCCCCGGGCTCACGGTGCTGTTCGGCGCGCCGGGCGCGGTGCTGATCTACGCGATCGCCGGCGCGATCGTCGCACTTCCCGAACGTGCCTGGGACGGCGAGGGCAGCAAGCGGATCGGCCGCCTGGTGCTCGCGGGCGCCGGCGTGTTCTTCCTCGGCATGGCGCTGCTGCAGGCCTTCCCGGGGCGCGGCTTCTGGCAGGGCACGCTGGCCGGCCAGCCGGGCTCGCTGGCTGGCATGATCCAGTCGATGGCGGGCACCTCACAGCCGCACTTCCTGGAGGCGCTGGTCTCCGGCTTCGGGAACTTCACCCAGTCACACGGGTTCGCGGTGAACCTGGTCGCGGTCATCCTGGTCGCCGCGATCGGTGCCGGGCTCATCGTAAGCGCGGTGCGCGCCGATCGGCGGCTCGCCCTGATCACGGTCATCGGCGGAGCGGTGTTCTGCCTCGCCGATTGGGTGCTGATCGAGGACTTCGGTTTCCTCGGCGGGCTCGGCACCGACCCGAACAGCATGGTC
>Ga0123356_10001039_pt1 | contig 30780 bp, 33 predicted proteins | sample TergutEmb28metaG_2_FD_92546 | JGI IMG/M metagenome (GOLD analysis project Ga0123356, IMG submission 92546) | Embiratermes neotenicus P3 segment gut microbial communities from Petit-Saut dam, French Guiana - Emb289 P3 | ecosystem: Host-associated > Arthropoda: Insects > Digestive system > Gut ...
GGCGGCGACAACAGAGATTGCGCGAACAGACAACAAGCGTGGCATGAGCGGCAACAAGGATGCAGCCCGGCGTGGTGGCGCGGTGTCTGGCACCGCGCGCGAGCAGTTGGAAAAGGAAACCGGTAAACGTGTTATTAGTCGCGATAATTATCTGGATAAGCCTCAATCCCAGAAGGAGCTAAACCCATGATCGCATTAGTCCGTGGCCAAATCGTCGAAAAATTTCCCGGCTCCGTCGTCGTTGACGTCGGTGGCGTCGGCTATGAAGTCCAGGTGGCGGCCGGCGATTATGAACGCGCCACTTTGGACGACGAGGCGAGGTTTTACACTCATCATCACGTGCGGGAACAGGCTGAGGAGTTGTTTGGTTTTTCGACACTTGCAGCCAAACGACTGTTCGAGCTTCTCATCACGGTGCAAGGCGTCGGGCCGAAAGCGGCGCTGGCCATACTGTCCCTGGACGAGGCCGACACGGTGCGATCCGCCATCGCCAGCGTGGACACGGCGTTCGTCGCCCGTGCCAGTGGTGTCGGCAAGAAAACCGCCGAGCGCGTCGTGGTCGACCTGCGCGACAAAGTCGGCGCCGCCAGCTACGTGCCGACACGCGACGCGACCACCGGCGCGACGATCAATTTCGCCGGCGACGAAGCGTTGGATGCGCTGATGGCGCTGGGCTTCACGCTGGCTGATGCGACGACTGCCTTGCGCGATGTGCCAACCGACAAATCAACCGCCGAGCGTGTGAGGCTAGCGTTAAAGCAAAAATAGCCTGACAGCAGGCTATTTTTAAGAACTTTAGCTAATTGGCGACGTTATTTCGATTGAGGGCTGTTCATCTTAGGACTTATTGCAATACCAACTATTACTAATCCTAGAGCAAACATTAGTCCGATCAGGTTTTGTGTCATTACTGAGCGATAGCTATTAGTTAACATTTCGTGTGCATATTTTGCCTCACCATATAAGTAAGTTCCATGATTTTGATAATATGCTTCTGTAACTGTACCGCCAGCCACGGATTTAATTTCTGACATCTCCTCGGCAGCTGCCGACATAGTGTTATATATCAGATCTGTGTTATTGTGATTGTTCGCAGTCACCAATCTGACGCTAAACAGAACAATAAAGACAAATCCTACCAGACATAGCAACATTTTGGTGATCAACTTGTTTTTGTTAAGATTTTGCAGAGCGGTTTTTGCCATATTCCTCCTTAAATTAAGATGATATTTGGCTGAACAAAAAGGACAGCCGTTTGGCTGTCTACACCTAGAACGCAGTTCATACGTCCGATAACGGCTGCCCATTATCACATACGAACTGAGCGCTAGGCTTACCGTTCTAGATGTAGACTTTTCAATTATAGAGTATAATGGAAAGTATGGCAATCCAAAGATTAGTTGAACCGATCTCTGACGAGGGCGATGCGAATGAGCAGATTATCGAAGTCACGCTGCGGCCGACAACTTTTTCCGAATACGTCGGCCAGGAGAGATTGAAGAAGAATCTCAAACTGGCCATCGCGGCGGCCAAAAAACGCGGCGAGCCGATCGATCACGTTCTATTGTACGGGCCGCCGGGTTTGGGCAAAACTACCATGGCCGGCGTGATCGCCAACGAAATGGGCGTCGGTTGGCGCGTCACGGCCGGGCCGGCGATTGAACGGGCCGGTGATTTGGCCTCGATCCTGACGAATTTGGCTGACGGCGACATCCTTTTCATCGACGAAATCCACCGTTTGTCCCGCGCGGTCGAGGAAGTTCTCTATGCCGCCATGGAAGATTTCAAGCTCGACATCGTTATCGGAAAAGGTCCGGCGGCGCGCAGCGTGCGGCTCGATCTGCCGCGATTCACGGTGATCGGTGCGACGACGCGGACGGGATCGTTGGCTGCGCCCTTGCGCGATCGATTCGGGCATATGCATCGGTTGGAATTTTACGAACCGCGCGATATCGAAAAGATCATCACGCGCAGTGCGCGGATTTTGAGCTCCGAGATCAACGACGAAGCCGCCCAGATCCTCAGTAAGCGGGCTCGCCAAACGCCGCGCATTGCTAATCGCCTGTTGAAGCGCGTGCGCGATTACGCCGACGTCAACGGCGATGGCATGATCGACGCACCGACCAGCCACCAGGCGTTGGCCATGTTGGAAATCGACGAGCTGGGGCTGGATCCGGCCGACCGCGGGATGTTACGGGCGATTTACGAAAATTACGGAGAGAGAGCGGTGGGGCTGAACACTATTGCGGCGCTGACCGGTGACGAACTCACCACGATCGAAGATCATCTCGAACCATATCTGTTGCAAATCGGTTTTATCGAACGCACGCCACGCGGCCGCAAAATTACGCCAAAGGCCGTCAAACACATCACAGAAAAGGATAAATTGTGAACAAATCGCAAATTTTGGCCAAGGCAGAAAAATTTGTTCGCGAGCGCTTGGGCGAGGAAGCGACCGGCCATGATTATTGGCACGCCGTGCGAGTCCGCAACAATGCCCGCGCCATTCTCGGATCTATGGGGGAGGGTGATTCGCTAATAGTCGAGCTGGCGGCGTTGCTTCATGACGTCGGTGATTTCAAGGTTGCCCAGGCTGAGGAGAACGATTCGACTATTGCTCAAAAATTCCTTGAACAACAGAAAATACCACCGGCGACTATTAAGCGAATCCTGTTTATTATCGATAACCTTTCTTTCGGCAAGAACGTTGACTTACATACCACAAGTAATTTGCCAATTGAGTTTTTAATAGTGCAAGACGCTGATCGGCTGGATGCTCTGGGAGCGATTGGCATAGGTCGAGCTTTTGCCTACGGCGGCAGCTGCAACCGACCAATTTATGATCCTAATTACAAACCAAATCTCAATATCACTCGCGAATGGTATGTCAAAAGTAAAACGCCGACCATACAGCATTTTGATGAAAAGCTGTTCAAGCTAAAAGACATGATGAACACCGCCGCGGCGCGACAAATTGCCGAGAAGCGCGATGAATTTATGCACGAATTTTACGATCGCTTTTTGCGCGAGTGGAATGGCGAAGAATAAGTTTTTCCGCGCTTTCTTTTTGCAAGCTCCGTCCTTGCAAAAGGACAACTACGCCGAACACCTTTGCAAGGACGGAGCTTGCAAAAGGAAGTCTTGGGGTGCTAGAATAGACTTGTGTCAACTAGGAATACTCAACGTACGGATGATGTAGATGCTTATTACCACATCTATAATCGCGGTGTAGCTAAAATGGAAATTTTCTTAGATGAAGATGACTATGGCTTTTTTGAAATGCTGCTGACGCGGTGCTTATCGTCGAAAACCGTGACAGACAAATTTGGCCGTAAACGCCCCAACTTTCATGGCGATATCCAATTACACACTTATTGTCTTATGCCGAATCATTTTCACCTGTTACTATGGCAGAAAGATCAAGGTTGTATCGAGAAAATGATGCGGGGAATCATGACTAGTTACAGCATGTATTTTAATCGCAAATACAAGCGACGCGGGCCGGTTTTTGAGTCGCGCTATAAATCGGTTCGCATTGCTGGTGATGCCCAACTAACGCATGTTTCACGCTACATCCATCTCAATCCTGTGGGTTACCGTATCTGGGATCGCAGCAGCTACAGCGATTATGTTTATGATCCGCGCGAATGGGTGACAGCCGATTTTATCCTAGGCATGTTTAAGTCGAAAAAACATTATTTAGAATACGTCGATGACTACGAAGACGTCAAGCGTGCCAATGATAAATTCAAGCGCGAAATAGGTGATATTTAAAGACACTACCAAATTTTCTTTGCAAGCTCCGTCCTTGCAAAGGTGATGGTTGGTACAACGTTTCCTGCTTAACAGTTTTGCAAGGACGGAGCTTGCAAAGAAAGGGCTGGAATTGTGTTGAAACGTCCTTTATTATGGTTATGTAATTAAAATCTTTGCAAGGACGGAGCTTGCAAAAAGAAGGAGGGATTATGGCAAAAAAACCAACCAAAACGATGGCTGATAAGAGCGACGACGCTAGCGGCAAAAGCGCAGCACTCGGTCTCGCGGTCGACCAAATCACCAAACAATTCGGCGATGGCTCGATTATGAAACTCGGCGACGCATACAAAATCACCGTCGAGACGATTCCGGCGGGAACTCTGTCGTTGGACATAGCGCTCGGCGGCGGCTACCCGAAAGGTCGCGTTGTCGAGATCTATGGACCCGAATCGTCCGGCAAAACCACGCTGGCGCTGCACGCGGTGGCCGAGGTGCAAAAGGCTGGCGGTACGGCGGCGTTCGTTGATGCCGAGCACGCGCTCGATCCGGCCTATTCCAAAAAACTCGGCGTGGACACCACGAACCTCCTGGTCAGCCAGCCCGACAACGGCGAGCAGGCTCTAGAGATCGTTGAAACTCTCGTGCGCTCTAATGCCGTCGATATTATCGTCCTGGACAGTGTAGCGGCGTTGGTTCCCCAGGCCGAAATCGACGGCGACATGGGCGATTCGCTGCCCGGTCTACAGGCTCGCCTAATGAGCCAGGCGCTGCGAAAACTGACCGGGATTATCAACAAAAGCAAGGCGACGGTCGTTTTCATCAACCAAATTCGCATGAAAATCGGCGTAATGTTTGGCAATCCCGAAACCACGACCGGCGGCAACGCGCTGAAATTCTATGCTAGCCAACGTATCGATATCCGAAGGATTGGCCAGATCAAGACCGGCGAAGACATTATCGGCAACCGTGTCCGCGTCAAAGTCGTGAAAAACAAAATCGCGCCGCCCTTCCGCCAAGCCGAGTTTGACATCATGTACAACGAAGGCATCTCGACCACCGGTGACGTTCTGGATCTAGCGGCGGAAAACGAAGTGGTCATCAAATCCGGCGCCTTCTACAAATACGGCGACGACACCATCGGCCAAGGCCGCGAAGCCGCCAAACAATATCTCAAAGACAATCCGAAAATCCTGGCCGAGATCGATAAAAAAGTCCGCGAAAAATTGAAAACCGACGAGGAATAGATAAACTGCAAATAATACGAAGGAGTCATTTATGACGAGAGAAGAAATCAATAAGATTATTGCTAAATGGGGTCAAGCTTGGGTTGATCGCAACCCCGACGCTGTCATGGCGTTGATCGCCCGTGACAATCTGCAGTATTTTGAGACCAACTTTGATCCGCCGACAACTGATTGGGGGGGGGTCAAGAAACTTTGGGATATCGTGCCGGAGAACCAGACCGATGTTACTTGGTGGCATGAAATTGTCCTGATCGAAAACAACAAGACCCTGGCTCACGCTAAAGTCACGCGAACCATGTTGCCATCCAACGAAAAGCAGAACATCGATGCGGCATTTCTGTTTGGCTTTGACGGGAACGGACAAATCAATTACTTTCGCCAATGGCGTTCGGTGACGAGTCTTTAGCCGCGATAAAATCTTAGTGGCAGGCGAATTAATTCTGGTACAATAGTCGTATGAAAATCACTAAAGTTGCACCAGCGGTTAAAACCGCTGGTCGCTACAATGTCTTTGTCGACGAGAAATACTCGTTTAGTCTTGACGAAACGCAGCTATTCAAACTCGGTTTAAGAAAAGACGACGAAATCTCGGAGGAGCGGTTGAATGAGCTAAAAACAGAAAGCGATTTCGGCAAAAACTACATCCGGGCGGTCGATTTAGTTTCGCGTCGGTTGCGTAGTGAAAAAGAAATCCGCGACTATGCTTGGCGAAAAAACTGGACAAAGGAAAATGTCGAAAAAGTCATCGCGCGTCTGCGCGAACGAGGGTTTTTAGACGACGCCAAATTCGCGGAAAGTTTCGTTCGATCGCGCGCTAATTTGCATAACTACTCCAAACGCAAAATGATTTTGGAGCTCCGAAAAAAAGGAATCAGTAGCGAAATTATCGAAAGGATCATGGCGGATTCAGAAGACTTTGACGAAACCGCGGCGCTGAAAAAACTCATCGCCAAAAAACGCGGTAACTACGAAACGGAACAAAAACTCATCGCCTACCTCGCGCGACAGGGGTTCAATTACGACGATATTAAAAGTGCACTTTCCTTGCGTGACGCTTGACACGATGGGGGGGGGTAGTGGTAAATTAGGTGAGTGTTAGAGAAACTTTTACTGTTTGTCCGCGAAGCTGGCGAGTTTGCGTTGGAGAACCAAAAAGAGGTTAGTTTTAAAACCTCGAGGTTAAAATCTGCCAACAATCAGGATGTGGTGACGGAAACCGACATGGAAATCTCGCGACGCTTTCAAAACTTTATGGCGGACAATTTTGCGGATTTGGACTATATCATCGTTGACGAAGAATCGATCGCCGATCTGGGCGCTGATCCGATGACAGAAATTAAACGTCACGAATGGGCTTTCATCATTGATCCGATTGATGGAACTCTAACTTACTCAAACCAACTACCGTACTGGGGAATTTCGATCGGCGTCTTTCGAAAAGAGGAGCCGATTCTGGGCGTGCTTTTTGCACCAGCTTTGAAACTACTGGTTTATGCCGACGAGCGTGATGCATTCATCGAAGAAAATGGTACTCCAAGGAAATTGAAAAAATTGACCGACGCGGCATCGTTATATATCAATCACTGTTTCAATGGCAAAGATTTGGATCAGCGCGATAGAATGAACATAGTGCCTTTTGATTGCTATTCAGTAGTCGTCAATGCGATATATGTGATCACAGGACAAGCGCGAGGCATGGCGGCGCGGGATTTCTTGTGGGATATAGCGGGGGCTTGCTCAATTTTTGCTCGGGTCGGCGTAGAGACTTATAACTCCAAAACCGGCCAACCGTTCAATTTATTCGACTCCGAAATGTTTACAAAGGAACTGAGAATTCGCGATCCAAATATTTCGTGCCTACCAAAATACCACGCAGATTTTCGCAAAATTTTTAAACTAGATTAATCGCGCTCAATGCTCTCAGCGGCCGGTTTCGGTTTTCTAAACGGATTTTCAAATGGAACAGCGTCGGGTGATTCGACTACTTTTACTTTTTTCGCGACCTTTTCCTTTACGGTTGGCGTGCGTACGGTGATTTTCTGGTTATCGATTGCTATGATTTGGTCGCGCGATACTGTCAAATGTGCCACGCTCAAACTTTTCATCAGTGTTGGTTTGAGATATAGTTGTTGGATCATAAAGTCGTCAGGGTTCAACGTATAGTTTTCGACACGGCCGAGTTTGTGCTTTTGTTCATCAATAACACTAATGCCATCGAGCACAAAGCCATACGAAATCACCTCGCCGAGCCGCACCATGCCTTCGGGCGAGAGAATGTTGTCCGACGAATCGACGATCGCGCCCATATCGCCGAACTCGCGGATGTCTTCGGAAAACAGCACCGCCGGCGTGAAATCAACCATCGAGCCGCTGACGTAAAACGCCACAATTTTCAAATTATGCGGATTGATAATCGGCCGGTCGATCCTGGCCAAAGGCTGGCCGGTTTGGAGCGACATTACCGGCGATCCTAGCATATTTTTGATCGTGATTAACATGGACATATTGTAACAAAAAGCTTTAAATTTGTCATCCTGGACTTGTTTTTAGGATCCTAATAAAATTATCATGGATTCTGAAATAAATTCAAAAATGACATATAATGGGATCCATGAAGGTTAAGAGCGATGCAGACATGCGAAAACTCGGTGAGCAAATTGGCGCCGAATTAAAGGGTGGCGAAATACTCGAGTTGGTCGGTGATGTCGGCGTGGGCAAAACAACCTTCGTCAAAGGATTGGCGCGCGGTCTCGAAATCACCGACGACGTGCAATCGCCGTCGTTCACCATCAACCGAAATTACCGAGGGCGGGACGGTTTGATGTTGAATCACTATGATTTTTACCGCCTGCACGAGCCCGGAATTATGGCCATGGAAATCGCCGAGAGTTTGGGTGAATCGAAAAATATCACAGTGGTCGAGTGGGGCGCCAGCGTGCGCGATGTCCTGCCGTCCAAACGCATTGTTGTAAAAATTACATATTTGCCCGACGAAGGGCGAGAAGTGGAACTAGAAATTCCAAAACAATTCAACCATCTAAGTGATAAAATAGTGATAAAGGAGGATATATGACCATAAAGAACAAAATCGTAATCATAACAGGCAGCTCGTCCGGCATCGGTGCGGCGACGGCTCTGCGTTTTGCCGAGGAAGGCGCCAAAATTGTCGTCAACTATAACACCAATGAACAGGGGGGGGGGCGACGTTCTCAAAAAGATTCAAAAAGTGAGTCCAGAAAGCATTATGGTTCAAGCCGATGTTAGTAAAACTAGCGGTATCAAAAAATTATTTGATGAGACGATGAACAGATTCGGTCGCGTTGACATATTGATCAACAACGCGGCGATTCCTACTGACAAAGTGCCGTTTATGGACGCCAATTTCGACGACATGAGGGAAATGATTAACGCTGACTTGATAGGAGTTCTACTTTGTTCGCAATATGCCGCGAAAATTATGCAAAAACAAGGCGGCGGCAAAATCCTTAACACATCATCGGTTCGTGGTTGGCAGTACGGTGGTCGCGCACCGGTTTACGCGGCCTGCAAGGCGGCGGTCAATAACTTCACGGCGACGTTCGCCAAGATAGTCGCACCAGACAACATCACCGTCAACGCCGTGGCGCCCGGTTTTGCCAAAACCCGGGTTTACGATACAGAACCCGAAGAAAGAGTTGACGGCTTTATTGAATCGACTGCCCTAAAACGTTTCGTCACGCCGGACGAAATTGCCGACACATTCGTTTTCTTGGCCAAAAACGACGCCATGACCGGCCAAGTCATTTATGTCGAGGCCGGTTTTATGTTGGCGTGATACAATATCTATATGATCTTAGCTCTCAAAACCTCTGGCGACCCGACCGAAATTTATATTTTGGACAACACGGGCAAAATTATCGCGGAAAAGAAATGGGATGCTGGCCGGACCCTGGCGCGGGATTTACTTAGCGAAATCGAAAAACTCCTTGCAAGGACGGAGCTTGCAAAGGGGTGGGAGGATTTGACCGGCGTGATTGTCTTTCGTGGCCCTGGCTCGTTCACCGGTTTGCGTATCGGTATCACGGTCGCAAATGCGATTGCTTACGGTCGAAACATTCCAATTGTCGGCACAAATGGCGATGATTGGCTGGCGAGCGGCTTAAAAAAACTACAAAAAAACCAAAACAACAAAATCGTTCTGCCCGAATATGGTGCGCCGCCAAATATCACAAAACCAAAAAAGTGACCACTCGTTAATTTACTCGCGTCACAGTTCGTGATATAATTTTTTGCAGTCAGTAATGACTCTTGATCAACGTTTAAACAGTCTAGCCCGGCCGCGGGCGGTGTCCGAGCCAGTGTGAGCCAGGACAAAATATGCCCAAACTGGGCGGCGGAAGGGAAACCATGCTAGAAGTAATATTAACGGTAGTCGGCCTGTTGGTCGGCGGTGGGGCGTGTTTGCTGCGACCAAAGTTCAAAATGCCAAAAAAGGCGCCAAAGCCGACAAAGTTTTGGCCAACGCGCAAAACAAAGCCAGCGACATCATCCTAAAAGCGTCGGAAACGGCCAAAAAAGAGGCCGACGAACAAAGGAAAGAATTAAAGAAAAACGAAGAGCGCGTGGCCGAGCGCGAGGCTTCGATTGTCAAAAAAATCGAAGAACTCGACAAACGCGCCGAGAAAATCAGAAACTCGGAAGGCGACCTCGACAAACTCAAAGACGAGGTGCGCAACATTCGCGACAAGCAACAAGAAAAGTTGGAAAAAATCGCTAAACTTTCTAAAAAAGAAGCCGCCGATAAATTGATGGATATGACCGAGCGAGATCTAAAATCCGACCTCACCGGCCTAGTGACGAAGCTCCAAAAAGAAGCCGAAGACACCGCCGAAGAAAAGGCGCAAATGGTGATTTTGACGGCCATGGAACGCATGGCGTCGGACGTCACGAGCGAGCGGACTATCACTTCGATTGAGTTGCCGGATGAGGAAATGAAAGGTCGCATCATCGGTAAGGAAGGCCGCAATATTCAGGCCTTGCAACGGGCGACCGGCGTCGACATTTTGGTGGACGACACGCCCGGCATGATCGTCTTGTCTAGCTTTGACCCAGTCCGTCGCCAAACGGCGCGGCTGGCGCTCGAGATGCTGATGAAGGACGGCCGCATTCATCCTGCCCGCATCGAGGAAGTCGTCGAAAAGGCCACCAAGCAAATCGACAAGGAAGTCGTCCGAGCTGGCGAAGACGCTGCTCGCGAAGTTGGCGTGGTTGGTATTCCGCCGGAGATGTTGCGACTGCTCGGTGAGCTCAAATTCCGCACCAGCTACGGCCAGAACGTCCTGAAACATTCAACCGAAATGGCGCAATTAGCTGGTGTGATTGCCGAAGAAGTCGGTGTTGATGTGCGCACGGTCAAGATCGCGACGCTACTGCACGACGTTGGCAAAGCCGTTACGCATCGCATCGAAGGCAAGCATCACCACATCGGTGCCGAGCTGGCGCGCAAATACGGCATGAGTGACGCCATCGCGCACGCCATCGAAGCGCACCACGACGACATCGAAGCGACCACGCCCGAAGCCGTCATCGTTCGCGTTTGCGATGCGCTGTCGGCCGCGCGACCGGGTGCTCGTAATATCTCGGCGGAGAACTTTGTTGAACGCATGAAAGATCTCGAAAATGTGGCGACGAGCTTTGACGGTATCGACAAAGCCTACGCCATTTCGGCCGGTCGCGAAGTTCGCGTCATCGTGATACCGGAGAAAATCGACGATTTGTCCGCCATAAAATTAGCGCGTGACATCGCTAATAAAATCGAATCGACCATGCAATATCCGGGCACAATCAAAGTCAACGTCATCCGCGAAACCCGCGCGACCGAGTACGCGAAATAGTATTACGGGTGAATGAGTCGTAGCGCAAATAGTACGCTCAATGTCGCCAAATTCTTGACTTCTAGAAGCGTTTGTGCTATAATGTAAAACATGGACAGAGGTAAAAGACGTAGAAGAGGTTCATATCCTACCGGAGTAGGTAATCTATTAGATTTTGGGTCACAGACAGCGTACGGACGGTTATCTGGGGGGGGGTATAGTAGAAGGCATCGACACGAACGTCGTCTCGGTGGCTCTGCCACAAGAAAAGTGCTCGCAGGCATCACAGCCATTGCTCTCCTTGGCGGCGCTAGCGTTATAATTGCTGCGAACACTACTGCTTCTTCTAACGGCAATTCACCAGAAGTTGTGGCAACTAGCACGGCTTCACACTCAACTGACGCTCGACCACGGGATAAAGCAGTGCCTCTAGCGTCCGATCCTCCAGTGCCCGATTACTCTTCCGCTCAATGTGATTTTAGTATTTGGCAACAACTTGGCTCAATGCCTGACTCAAGCAACGAACGAGATTCATTAGAGGAAAAGGCTCGAAAATGTCATGAGATGATGTCCAATGTTGCCATTACACTAGTCGATTTTACTGATATGAACGAAACTGAAGCAGCTAATTTCTCGAAATTCGTTCGAAAAGATTTAAAAAAACGAACTGGTGGAACGGTAACTGCAGGTGAGGTGAGATATGTTAAGGCTAGCGATGAAGCAGTCGATGCCTTAGCTGAATACACTGAACCAGATAATTGCGTTCCTAGAAGTAAAGGTGTAACCGATATCACAATGGAAACTATGCAGCAAGAGGTTGACGGTAGCGACAAAGTTGTGAATCTCATGAAACTGGGTAATTGTGGTGGCGGTGGAGTAAAGGGCTGGACATATTTAGGGGGCTCCGGAATAGTTTTACTAAATGAAGAATATCGACTGAGTTTATCGCACGAACTAGCACATACCCTTGGTTTAGCTCATGTATCAGGCTCTTCTTTAAATTTTAGAGGATCGTCAAGTATACACTTGGATGGAAAGGATAACGATAGAGTTTTTAATGAATTTGACGGTTACGATAATCTAATGGATCGTGGCGGTGGGGCGGGTCGTGGTCTCAATCTTGTTCAAAGATATTGGCTGGAAGGCTACGGCAGGGCGTTGGGTGAGCCGACGAGTGTCAAGACTATTGATCTTAAGCCGGGAGATTCTACCAAACTTACTGCGAAAACAGCAGAGTCAACTATTGTGAGTATCACACTCGATACGCCAGTCTCCATGGCTATCGCGACAGTAAGTCCTTCTGTGTCCATTGAAGGAAAAGAATTCAATCAATTGTTTGTTGTTGCTGATTTCGATGGTGTGGAGAAGACACGCGTTGACAGTTTCATAATTTATCTTGGTGACGCCAAAAGAGGGGCGCTCCTCAATCTCAGCTCTGTTAGCACAGATGATGATACTGCAAAAACAATTAAGGTTGATGAAAAAACAATTAAAATCAAGCTAGTAGTTGACGATGATAACAACGCCGAGGCAAAAATCTCAGTTTCTGACGCTAAGAAGTAGCCCACGAATTTTGGAATGGATAAGGGAGTCATATTTCCCAAAACTCTTCGCGATTTCGCTGTGCTAGCAGCAATTGTTCTCGCTCGCTCACTAGGCCGGAATACGTCCGAACCTCGATCATCAATCGATTGCGGCTAGTGTTATCCATGTCGAAAACTTCGAGCAGCAAATTATGAACATTCTTGCCTAGGCGCTGCAACTCCTTCAAGCTCAAATTGTCGTTACCAGCCGCCAACGCTTCGGTGTTATCGCGACGAAAATCGGCCGTTACTTTCTCGAAAATCTCAAGTCTGTCGGCGGAGCTAATTTTCTTATTCTTACTCAAAATCTTCTGATATTGTTGATTGAGAGCCAGGATCTCTACGAAACTCCAATTTTTATCCACGATGTCCGATAACAACCGATTGCCAGAGAACAAGTCAGCCAGTTCTCGCTCGATCCCGCGCAGTCGCTTTTTCTGACTCGCGGCGACTTTTCGTTGCTCTTTGCGAACGTTTTTTTGCATTTTGCGCCGCTTCAAAAAAGAAACGTGCGGGTCGACCAGCGCTAAACCATGCTTTTCAGAAATCTCGAGCGCCTGGGCGTAACGATGATAACGCTCGAACAAATCCAATAATTCGTCGATCGGCCGATTTAGTAAACCGCGCAACTCATCCTCGTTTTGCTGCCCACCAATTTTTGCGATAAAGTTAGCTATGATCTGGCTGCGCCGCATCTCGATCAAATAATCGACGGCCACATCCACGTCCAAACCACTAAAACCAAAATTCTTCACTAGATAATTTCGGATAGTTTTGCTGCCGCGCTTGCTGTCTAGTGCCTTAATCTCGACCATCATTTGATCGCGAAAAACTTCCAGAAATTCATCGGTAGGGACGTCGATAGAATCCAAATCCCGACACAAAGCTCGATCTTCGATCGTAAAAGCCCGCAAAAATTCCGTGTTCTCGGCTCGAAAAGCTTCGCGGTTCAATAGCAATTGACTCTTGACGTACTCACTCGCATTACTCATAATAGTACTATAGTACAGGAAAAGATTGTTTTTGTCAATATGAAACAGGATAATAGGCAAAGTTTGACAAGTTATTTTGGCTCAACCTCCGAACGGATGCACCCCGGATTTGCTTTTGATGCGCAAATTTGCTAGAATATTCGCGGTGTTGTCGCGGGGTGGAATAATCTGGTCAGCTCCCTGCGCGTCGTTAATCGCTCGTAACTTTGGTTATGAGCCTCGACCAGAAACTTTACAATTTGCCGCGGGGTGGAGCAGTCTGGTCAGCTCGTGTGGCTCATAACCACAAGGTCGTAGGTTCGAATCCTACCCCCGCCACCAAGTTCACCAACTTTGAACTCGGTGCGAACACGAAAGGCACCGTAGCTCAGTTGGTTAGAGCGTAGGACTCATAAGCCTAAGGTCGCTGGATCGTTCCCAGCCGGTGCTACCAGAAATTATTAATCAAGTATTCGCCACTGCCGTGTAGGTAACGATGGTTCGATATGCGCCGCTAGTCTGTGTCATGCTGGTACTAGCGCCGTACCATATGTCTGTGCTGTCGGGCGTATTGCCGCCGCCAATAGAAGTCAGATCGGTCGGATTCGGATTGGTGCGAATTGTAACTGGATTATCAGCGTTCGGCACTGATGCCCAAGTGTAAGCCGAGTAAGCAACGTTGGTCTCGATCGTGGTCGTGAAGCCAAACAGGCTGCCGGTATAGTTGGCGCGAAAACCCCAACGCGAAGTGCCGCCTGTTAGGCCAGCCTGCGAGCCCGGCGTGGCGCTGCCGGCCAAGCTAGGGATCGTCAAAGTACTAGTGGTCGTGTGGATGAGGCTGTTGTTGTCTGCTTGTGAAGCAGGTGCGTTGGTTGATAAACTCAAATCATAACCGCCCGACGCGTTGGTGCTGACGTTGGTTGTGCCGTTGCTTGACGACATTCGACCGGGATTGACACTGAAATTTATGGCCGACGGACTGCTGACGGTTATATATTGATCAACACCAGTGTGAATTTCCGGATATTGATCATATCGATCGAGCGGATTACCGCCATCGACGATCCTGAAACAGTAGTTGGTGGTGGCTGTGGTGGATAGGTTGACCAATGAGAAATCCCATAGAGCGGCCGCATCGGGCGCGATACTGCCGACGGTGGCAAAACCAGCCGAGTCGGAGACGTAGGTTTGGTAGGCCCACGAGCTAGTGGGCGAGCCCGGGTCGTTGCCGTATGAGCTAATTTGGCTGCCGGATGTGGCGGTAGAGTTAGCTTTATAGGCGATGGCAGAAGCGGTGGAAACGGCCGTCCAGCCGGTGGTTTGAGCGGCACAAGTGCCAGCGGTTTTCTGGGCGAATTGGAGGGCAGGGGCAAATAAGACTACCGGTGGCGCATCGCCGGCTACTGGCGGAGTGACCGGTGGGAGTGCTGTGCCGCATGGGCCGCTCGGACAAAGTCTTGAGGTAGCGATGGCTATTACCAGTGCCGACTGGACTGAAGTGATGTTAGATGAGGTGGAGTTGGGATCAAGAAAAACCGTCACAGCGTTACTGTAAACTGTCTCTATGCCGGTAAGGGAGGTGGGATCGTACGTAATCGAGGTATTGATTATGCCGGCCAATGTACCAATTGCAGTCAATAAACTAGTTCTAGACGGCGGAGCAGAGTTCAAGTAATTACTGGTCTCATTGATGATTCCCGTCCGCAGTCGAAAATCCTGGCCGATCACGCCGGGCTGCCCGACGTCGGCCACGGTGTTTTGAGCAGCTCGCGGACTGCCCGGGGTCAGAGAGTCAGCGTTAGCATAAAATCGATAATTAGTTTGGGCGATGGCTGCCGATGTCACCGCGATTTCCGGATAGCTATTGTAAGCACCAAACGGCGTCACGCTGCCGTTGCTGTTGGTTTGAGCCAGCCTTAGGCAGAGACTGGTACCGTCGGCTACTCCGCTATCCACGGTTAGGCTAAAATCCCACAACCCCGAATTGTCCGGATCGATCGGGTTTAGCACAGTCACGCCACTCGCGCTGCTAGCGTATGATTGGTAAGCATACGGGAATCCAAATGTCGCCGCCGGGTCGTTGGCGGTGCCGAATATGGCCGTGCCGGACGTGACGCTGGAATTAGTTTTCCACTTGATGCTCGAGGAGGCCGTGACAGCCGCCCAACCGGTGTTTTGGGAGCTACAGGTGCCGGCGGTTTTTTCGGCGTATTGCAATATCGGGGACAATAGCTCGGCGCCATATGTCCAGACATATCCGTCAGTATAGCCAAACTGGCTACCACCAGCCGTCAGAGCAGCATTGCTACCGGTGTACGACATGGTAACATCACGAATATACATACCCGTATACTGTGGATCGCCACATGCTTGCATACCAACATCACAAACCACTACATCTGAACTGTTGGCAACGCCGCTGGCGGAGAATACAAAGCGCATACCATTGCCCGATATAGCGATGGTATTTATTAATCCAAAGAAACCGTAGCCATTGTTATCAACCCACGGAGCCTCTACCCCATCTACATACACCACTGCACTGCCATTGATAGCCACCCAGTGACTGGCATCATCCGAAATATCGACCGCCTGTATGTAGGTGCCAACGGAAGGCAACACCACTTCGTCGAGAGTTGTTTCAGTATCCAAATCAATCAGGTAGATAGCGTACTCAGAATTTTCTTGATCGGTACCAATTATCAATGTTGTACCGTCACCGGACATAGCTATTGAGGTGGCGTAACAGGATAACGGGATGTTAGTCGATATACACTGAAAAGTATCGGTCAAAGATGTCCACGACTCGCCCCCATCCAGGGAATAATAAATCTTATTACCGACTAGAATCGCTAGTCGCGACAGATCCGACGAAGCAGCTAGTTGAAGGTAACCAGATAAATCCCAGCCAAAGCCCAAATCGTATGTTCTACGTACGCCACTATAAGGCCCTCCTTCGCTTGTGTCCAGATCCATTGTGCCGCCTATCGAAACTTGTATGTCGTCGCTGTAACGCATCAAGGCAAGCACAGCAGTTTCAGAACCGTCGCCACTGACGGCGACATCTGCTGTTCTCAATCGGTCACCACCGTCAATATCGATTATGTATTGTGGACTGCTAAAAATATCATCCGGCAACCAACTCTCGCCATAATCATCTGACATCCAATACTGTCCCCACCCGGTCAAAACCCCGTCGGTCATCACTAGCACATCGCCAGCGTCCGAACTATCGATACGCGTACACCACGTTCCGTATGATTGCACCGAGTTGTCTTGCTGGGTCCATTCATCCATACTACTGCCTGGCGCAGCGTGATTTTCGAGCCCCAACCGCATGCGAAAATCCGGGGTGGCGGCGCTGATAGTGGCCGGCGTGTTGTCGGCCGCCAGAGGACTGCCCGGCGCGATGTTGTTTTGGTTTTCAAAAATTCGATAATTCCCACCGACAAAATCGCTCACTACATCAGCATAAGTCTGCTGATGGCGATTGATCATAAATAGGGACGTACCCATCACTACGGTCACAATCGCAAACAACAAAGTCAAAGAATACCTCTTGGCTTTCGTTATACTAAACGACTTCTTGTGGCACTTAAATAACATCTCCGTACCGTACACCTGTTTATAGTTGTTTTGTCCATTGTTTGTCTACCACACTGGACAACTCCAGTTTAAAGCATAATCGAATCCGTGTCAAGCATGAATTTCACTCTATTGTTCTCGATTACGGTCTAATCTTCCAAAGTTATATATTCCAAGGCAGCGAGGCGACGATTGACGAAATTACCGAGTTCTTCGGTCGAACGCAGCCGCTGCCACGAAAACAGCGACGGAGTTTCATCTTCTGGTGACATTTCTTTCCTTTTTGTGTTAAACTTACCCGACCATTGTAGCACAAACATTTTAAAAAGTCAAGACCTTTTAGCAAAAAATCATAAAATTTCAAAAGAATTCACAAAAGCAAACGCCAAAATTAAAAACATTGCGAACTTTTCCGGCTTATGCTAAAATGAAGCCCGAGGGGATGAAACAAACATGGAAATGTCCAGTGAAATCATGCAAATTTGGTTGCCGCTAATCGTAGCGGCGTTGGTTCAAGCTAGTTTCGGCCTCGGCGTGTCGATGTTGACGCTGCTCAGCGGGCATCTTCTGTCGGCGCCAGAATCGGCTCGGCGGTTGCACAAACTGTCGTTTGCCTATGTCGTCGGATCGCTCCTTGCGATTACGGTGCTGCTGCTGGCGTTTATGTATCTGTTAACCCAGTGGCCATTCACGAGCGGCCAACAATTCTGGGCGATTCTAACGGGCGCCGGGGTCGGTGTTGGTCTGTGTGTGCTATTGTTTTATTACCGGCGTGACAAGAAAGGCACGCGGCTGTGGCTGCCACGCCGAGCCGCTGAATATTTACACACTCGCACCAGAGAGACAAAGCACACGTTTGAAGCCTTCATTTTGGGCGTCGGTTCAATTGTGGCCGAACTGATTTTTATTATCGCGCCACTCCTGATGGCAGCCAATTTGATAGTGGGGTTGACCGGTTGGGAGCAGATTATTGCCGTCAAACTCTATCTGTTAATTGCTATTTTGCCCCTGATAATTCTGTTTATATCTAACCTCGGTAGGCGCAAGATTTCTACTTTCCAGAAATGGCGTGAAAAGAACAAAAAATTCTTGCAGGTGATGGCTGGTACGCTACTAATTTTACTAGGGTTCTATCTATTAACATACAAAGTTTTAGGAGGTTAAAATGATAAATGTTGTAGGAAAAACAACGAACGAATACGATCACGAGCGATTGTCGAAAGCCGTCAAACACGCCGTCTGCGCCAACCGCACGCCAATCGGCGATGCCGAAAACTGCGCCCAGCGCGTCATCGAGCGCGTCGAACATTGGTTGGCCGATAAAACTGAGGTCACCGGTCGCGAACTCAGACTACAATCGGCGGCAGTGCTGAGCGACTATAACGCCGACGCGGCCGATTATTATTTGACTGAAAAAATGTTATTTTAAAAAGGAGATTCTCCCAAATGTCCAAGCATAAATTCGACTACGATCTCATCGTCATCGGCAGCGGCGCGGCCGGTTCGGTAGCGGCGGAAATCGTGGCGCGGGCTGGTCAGAAAGTCGCCGTGATCGAGGCCGGTCACCTCGGCGGATCGGCTCCGAACTTGAGCGACGTGCCGGTTGGCGCGCTGATGACGGCAGCGCACTTGCTCGATGATACGATGCGCGGCACGGCGTTTGGCCTCAGAACGGCGGCGGTCAGCTACAATTATCCATCGATTAAGGGTTGGAAAGATTTGGCCGTGAAACGCTCGGGCGCTTCGGCCACGGGCGATTATTTGCGCGGGCACGGTATTAGCTTGTTCAAAGGTCGGGCACATTTCCTCAGCCCGCATGAAATTTCGATTGGCCGGCGGCACTTAACAGCTCACCAGTTTTTGATTGCCACCGGTTCGCGGACGTCGATACCGGATATCGCTGGTCTCGACACGATTGATTATTTAACGCCAGAAACAGCGATTGATCTAATGCGACCACCCAAAAGTCTATTCGTGGTCGGGGCGGGCGCTAGCGGCGTTCAGCTGGCTGAGCTGTTTTCGATCTTTGGTAGCAGAGTTCATTTGGCCGACATGCAAAAACGAATTTTGGCGCGCGAGGACGACGAAGTCTCGGAAGTCATAGCGGACGTCTTTACGCGTTTGCGCGGCGTGGAACTATTGACCTCTACGCGAGTTATTGCTGTGAAAAACGACGGACCGCTAAAAAAGGTGACTTACCTAACCGGCGAAAAGGAGCACTCGGTCAAAGTCGAAAAAGTCCTAATCGCGGCTGGTCGCACGCCGGGCGTGGACATCGGCCTAGAAAATGCCGGCGTGGATTACAACGAATCCGGCATCAAAACCAATAATTTCCTCTGTACATCGTCGCCGCACATTTACGCGGCTGGCGACGTGCTAGGAGGTTTCAACAAAACTCATAGCGCACTCAACGAGAGTCGCGTGGCGGCTCATAACCTGCTTAATCGAAACAAAATCACGCCAAATTATATGGCCTCGCCGCGCGTGATTTGGCTTAATCCAGAAGTAGCGGCGATTGGTATGACCGAGAAAGACCTAGCGCGCGAAGACACGAAATTCCGCTGCTCGATCGTCCAAAATTCGGCGATACCGCGCGCCAACACGGCGAATTTTTCGATCGGATTCGCCAAAGTTCTAACCGGTTTGAAAGGCGAGCTACTAGGCGCTACCATCGTGGCGCCGCACGCGGCAGAGATAATAGGCGAGGTCGGCCTGGCGATTAACAGCGGCCTCACGGCACAAGACATCGCCGAAACCATCCACCCGTTTGGCTCGTGGAGCGAGGCGCTGCGGCTAGCTTGCGCCAAAGTCCGCACCAAATAAATATTTTCTTTGTGATAAAATGGTTCTCACATGAAAATTGCGAGAAAAGTAAAAGGATTTCTTGATCGCTATCCACGAGCTGTCATGTTTGGCGCGCTCGGGCTAGCGGTAGCAGTTTTTCTCGGCATAGTTCTAAGTAAAATCGGAGTTTGGTCGGTTTGGTTTGACGAGAGTTTTTCTGCCTATATGATTCGACAGAAATGGGGTGACATTTGGCGTTTTACGGCGCTTGATGTTAATGCGCCACTCTACTATTACCTACTGAAACTGTGGTCGCTCGTGGTGGGCAATAGCGACGTGTGTTTAAGGCTGCTCAGCGTGCTATTCGGCGCGGGCTCAGTCATTGCTGGATTTTTCTTGGCGCGAAAATTATTCGGCCGGCGCATCGGATATTTTGCTTTGCCGTTTCTCACGCTATCGCCGATGCTGCTACGTTATGCCACAGAAATGCGCTGTTATACGCTACTGATTTTTCTTCTGATCATGGCGACCTATGTTTTTATTGTGGCCACTGAGAAAGAAAAAACCAAATGGTGGCTGCTCTATGGTTTTTTGATCGCGGCGGCGATGTGGACGCATTATTATGCGGCCTTGCCGATTCTGGCTCATTTCATCTGGCGAAAGATGACAGAAAAACGATTTTTCACACGCGATTTTGTCCACGGGATCATTTTTTCGGGCGGGCTGTTTTTGCCATGGCTGCCGATCATGATTCGCCAAATTACGACTGTTCAAGGCGCTGGATTTTGGATTCCGCCGTTTGGGATTGATACGATCAGTAGTTTCTTAGGCGAAACGATCGTCTATAACACTAATGATCATCTGACTAATTGGGTGGCGGTGGGCTTGATCGCGGCGCTGATTTTGCTGGTGATTCTGCTGATTCATAGTCGGCGGCTTTTAGCGAAAAAAACTAGGCCGAACTTTCTGCTCGTGCTACTACTAGTTTTCTTTCCGCCGTTGGTTCTAGGGGTTCTGTCGCTGCCGCCGCTCCAACCGATGTTCATTAATCGCTATGTTATTTTTTCGATGACGATGTTTGCGGTACTCATCGCCGTGGCGTTGGGAGCGAAATTAAAAACCAAGGTTCTAATAATTGCCCAGAAAGTCTTCTTGGTTTTGATGCTGGCCTTGAGCGTTTGGGGGGTTCGCAACGTTTTGGTTTTTGGTAATTATAACTTTGACACGCGTACGATATCGATGGCGAAAACTTTGATGAGTCGAATTTCTGAACAATCATCCAAACCGACCAAGGTGATCACCGACACGCCGTGGATTTTTTATGACGTGGTGGTTTATGAAACTCGCGAGAATCCGGTTTATTTTCTCGACTCGTCCACCAAATATGAGTACGGTTCGCTAGAAATTTTGCGGGAGGCGCACGAGTATAAAATCTTGGATCTAGCTAAATTTGCTCAGCCGGGACAGAGGATTTGGTACATTAGTTCGTCCGAGCAGGGCGCGCTTCGTCCGCCGGTGGATAATTGGAAGTGGCTGCGGCAAATTTCGCTAACCGATCCGATCGATGGTAATAGCCAATACAGCGCGGTGGAATATCTGGTCGAGTGATTTCTGTGGTAAGATGAAAGATGTGAAATATATTCTAGCGATCAGTGGCGGTGTCGATTCGGTGGTGCTTTTGGATATGGTGGCGCGCGGTCGTTTGCCTTTATTGCCTTTGCAGGAACGGTTCCTGCAAGAAGAGGATCTGGTGGTAGCGCATTTTGACCACGGGATTCGCGACGACTCGGCTAATGACGCCGAATTAGTGAAAAGTTTAGCCACAAAATATGGGATAGAGTGCGTGATTGGCTATGGTGAGCTCGGCGAAAATGCTAGCGAACAACTGGCGCGCGCCAGGCGTTATGAATTTCTGCGCGACCTTTGCAGTGATCTTTGCAAGGACGGAGCTTGCAAAATAATCACGGCGCATCACCAGGATGATCTCCTCGAAACCATTGTCATGAACCTGATCCGGGGTACTGGTTGGCGCGGGCTGGCGCCGTTTTGGTCGGACGATATTTTGCGTCCTTTGCTCAATCTAACCAAGGCGGAAATTGTTAGTTACGCTATCACTAATGACCTCGAATGGACGGAAGACGAGACGAATTACTCTAGTAAATATTTTAGAAATCGTGTGCGTGATTTTGTCTCGCGCATAAAAACCGAGCCGCGTGAGAAGCTACTCGAATTGAATAAAAAGCAGGTCAAGCTACGTAGCGAAATCGAAAAAATACTAAAACTTTGCAAGGACGGAGCTTGCAAAGTAGCGGATGTTTTGTCGCTGCCCGATAACGTAGCGGTTGAATTCTTGCGCCAGGTGACAAACGAAAAATTGACCACGCTGCAGCTGAGGCGCCTGCTAAAAAATCTCAAAATCGCCAAATCGGGCGATCGTCTCCAGCCCGGCGGCGGAATCCAGATCGGCATCTATCGAGGCAATCTCACTATTTCCAAAATTCGCTAAAATGCTTGTCCTAACGATAAAATCTCAGAGGAGATTTTACTTCCTCATTCGGTAAAACAAAACACGGCTTTGTTTTACTCTCATTTCGTAGTAAAATTGAATACATGAATCCAAACCACAAACGACCGGCCGGTGCGCCGATGCATAGCCAGCGCAAGAATCCCAAACAATCGCGCCGGCTGAAAAACACGGTTTTCTATGCGATTATTATTTTTATAATTCTGATGATTTTTGCCACACTTCGACCGGCGGATAGCCTGAAAGACATAGCTTTCTCCGATTTGGTTAGCGAGGTGGATAACGGCAAAGTCGCTAAAATTGTCGAGCGCGGCGCTGATCTGACTATCACGATGAAGGGCGACAACGGCGAGGCTGAGAAAAATCCCAGCAAGCAATCGCGCATTCCGTCGGGCGCTAGCGCTTCTGAGCAAGGTTTGGATATCAAAAAAGTCGAATACGTCGTCGAACCACCAGACACCACGAGCGACATGTTGTGGAGTGCGGCGACTCTGATCATTCCGATGGTTTTGATCATTACGTTGTTCGTCTGGATGATGCGTCAAGCCGGCGCCCAGGGCAATCAATCGATGGCTTTCGGTCGGTCAAAGGCGAAATTATACGGACGAGACAAAAAACAAACCAAGTTCGCCGAAATCGCCGGCAACGAAGAAGCCAAGGACGACCTAGTCGAAGTCGTTGATTTCCTAAAAAACCCCAAGAAATTTGCCGATGTCGGCGCCAAAATCCCCAAAGGCGTATTATTAGTCGGCCCACCCGGCACCGGCAAAACCATGATGGCACGAGCCGTGGCCGGCGAAGCCAACGTGCCGTTCTTTTCGATTTCCGGTTCGGAATTTGTGGAAATGTTCGTCGGCGTCGGCGCCAGCCGCGTGCGCGATTTGTTCGAAAAAGCTAAGAAAAACGCACCGTGCATCGTCTTTATTGACGAAATTGACGCAGTCGGTCGGCGGCGCGGCTCGGGCATGGGCGGCGGACACGACGAGCGCGAGCAAACCCTTAACCAGATTTTGGTCGAGATGGATGGATTCGAAGACAAACAAAACGTGATTGTCCTAGCGGCGACTAATCGATCCGATGTTTTGGATCCGGCGCTCTTGCGACCGGGGCGGTTCGATCGGCGAGTTAATATTACTTTGCCCGAAAGAAAAGACCGAAAAGCCATCCTAGAGGTGCATTTCAAGGAAAAACCGACCGAAAAAAATGCCGACCTCGATGCCTTGGCGGCCAAAACCACCGGCAGCTCAGGAGCTGATCTCGCCAATATCGCCAACGAAGCCGCCATTCGCGCGGCGCGCCAAAACCGCAAAATTATCAACAACGAGGACATCACCCAGGCATTTGAAAAAGTTTCAATCGGTCCCGAGCGCAAGAACAAAGTCATGAACGATCACGATCGCGAGCTGACGGCTTATCACGAGGGTGGCCACGCTCTCGTCGCGCAGGTTCTGCCCGATAGCGATGACGTCCACAAGGTAACAATTATCTCGCGCGGTATGACCGGCGGCGTGACCTGGACGATTCCGCCGGAGGATCGACCTTATACCAGCGTTGTCGAATTCAAAGACATCCTGGCGCGGGCGCTGGGCGGTCGCATTGCCGAGGAAATCGTCTATGGCCGCGACAAAATTACCACTGGCGCCGGTTCGGATCTTCGAAATGCCACAGCCGTGGCGCGCGACATGATCATCGAGCAGGGCATGGGCAGCAAACTGCGCGACCAGGTCTTCCACGAAACAGAAGGTGGTTTGATGTTCGACAAAATGACGCGCGACAAACCTTACTCAGAAAAAACCGCCGAAGAAATCGATCGCGAAGTCAATGAACTGATCGAAGAAGCCGCTAAACGTGCCCGCGCCGTGATTTCTGAAAACCGGAGCTTCCTCGAGAAAATCAAAGACGCCCTGCTAGAAGAAGAAACGTTGGACGGCGACCAAGTGGCCACGATACTCAAAGGCGCCAAATTGCCCGACAGTGTCAAATTATACTAAAATATGATAGAATATTCTCTGTAATGTCGAGTGATGACGAAGAGCGTAATATTTCTGTTGCTGGTGAAAAATCGGCTAGTGAGCTCTTGGAGCATTATACCGAGCGTACCGAGAAAATCGCCGAGACCAAGGAAAAGGAGCAAAAGCAGCGTCGGCGCAATCGTGCTTTGACGGCCATTGCTCGCGCTAATAGCAAAATCCCCATCGAGATGGCAGCAACTTTGATAGCCAGCTCGATGTTAGTTTCGGCTGCGTTGGGCATGTACCGTGACCGTTTGCTCAATACCATGTATCTCCATACCTACCCGGTTGGCATCGATGCTTACACGGTGGCTTTCTCCATTCCGGACTTCATGTTCCTCATTCTAACTAGCGGCGCACTGAGCGTGGCATTTATACCAGTTTTCAATTCACGTCTGGCCAAAAGCAACCGCGAGTCAGCTTGGCAGATGAGTAGCTCGATAATCAATCTTCTGGCGCTGGTTACACTAGTAGCTTCTATACTTATCATTATTTTTGCACCGATTTTAGTTTACATTGTTGCACCCGGCCTGAGCGAATCTGGCCAAGCCCTAGCTATTTCTATGATGCGCGTCATCGCAGTCAACCCGCTTTTATTTTCTATTGCGGCAGTCATGGCTTCGATCCAACAGGCTGTCGGGCGATTTGTTTTCTTTGCGTTGTCACCGGCGATTTATAACATCGGCATTATTGTCGGTACGCTATGGTTCACGAACGGCATCAATTTGTTCGGTTGGCAGATATTCGAGGGCGGCATCATGGGTGTGGCGCTAGGCGTGGTTTTGGGCGCAGTGCTTCAATTATTAGTATCCTCTTTAGGGTTAATCAGTCTGGGCTTTGATTACAAGTTCAAGATTTTTTGGAAGAATCTCGGCTTTCGAAAAGTTCTGTCGCTGCTGCCGGCGCGTTCGGCCGACCAGGGTCTCGACTATGTGAATTTTATGGTTGGTCAAAACCTGGCTAGTCGCTTGGGAGAAGGTACGATTCGCGCCTACCAGCAGGCTGGTACGCTTTATACTATGCCGATTAATTTGATTGGTGTGGCGATTTCTACGGCGGCTTTTCCGCGAATGACCGAGCGCATCAGCCAGGGTCGACCTGATTTATTTGCGCGCGAGCTAAGGGCGATCATCCGGGTGATTATTTGGCTGGCTATGCCGGTGGCGGCGATCGCTTTCTTTGCGCGAGGCTACATCGTGAGTGTTATTGTGCGGGGTGGTGACCAGCAAATTGTAACTTTGCTTGGTATCCTTTGTTTGGTGATTTTGCTGCGCAGCGTTTACCACATCGCGGCGCGGAGTTTCTACGCCCAGCAAGACACGCGTACGCCGCTGCTAATTTCTTTGATAACGGTGGCTATTTCGATTGGGCTTGCGATATGGTTCGTGTTTGGTTTGGAAACGGGTGCAGTCGGTATCGCTTGGGCGCAAGTCATCTGGGCGGCTCTCGAAATTACCGCACTATTTGTGTTGATGGCGCGACGCATTCCGAATTTATTTAACCGCGATTTTTGGTCGGGCGTCGGTCGAATGATAGTCGCAACGGCCATAATGTCTATTGGCACATACGCTCTCGTTAAATTCATCGGGCTAGAATTTGCTGACCAAACCATGCTCATGGTCTTGCCGCAATTGGCTATCATCGGCCTAGCCAGCCTAGCGCTATATGTGCTTCTATCAAAATTACTCCAGCTCAGCGAAGCCGTCCCGGTGCTAAATTATATTAAGAAAATCACCCTCGGCAAATTGTGGGTGGGGCGAAAACCATGAGCGAAAAAATTAGAAATTTCTGTATCATCGCCCACATTGACCACGGCAAAAGTACCTTGGCCGATCGCATGATGGAGCTGACCAACACGGTTGCCAAACGCGACATGAAATCGCAGTTGCTCGATTCGATGGATTTGGAAAGGGAAAAAGGAATCACGATCAAGCTCGCGCCGGTGCGGATGAAATATAATTACCGTCATTCCGGACAAGCGATTCGTCAGAATCGCGCTGATCCGGAATCCAGTGCGCAGCACATCGCCGAAGGCGATTACGACTTAAATCTAATTGACACTCCCGGCCACGTCGACTTTTCCTACGAAGTTTCGCGCTCGCTCGCTGCCGTTGAGGGCGCGGTTTTGGTGGTCGACGCTAGCCAGGGCATCCAGGCTCAAACCCTGGCCAACGTTTACATGGCGATGGAACAGGATCTAACGATCATCCCGGTTCTCAACAAAATTGATTTGCCGGCGTCCGACGTGTCGCGCGTGACTAAGGAGATCGTTAACTTGCTCGGCTGTAGCGAATCGGACATTATAAAAATTTCCGCCAAAACCGGCGAAGGCGTCGAGCAAGTTTTGGAGGCGATTATCGAGAAAATCCCCGCGCCACACGGCAATTTGGACAAGCCAACCCGCGCCCTGATTTTCGATTCATATTACGATGATTATCGCGGCGTGGTTTTGTACGTGCGCGTGGTCGATGGCCAAATCGCTAAAAACGATGCTATCAAAATGCTCGCCACCAACGCCAGCGGCATCGCCCTCGAAGTCGGTCACTTATCGCCCAACATGACGCCCGATCCCGAACTCGCCACCGGCGAAATCGGCTACATCGTGACCAACCTCAAAACCACCCGCGACGCTAAAGTCGGCGACACGGTCACACTCACGAAATATTTAAAGGAAACAAAATGAAATGGTTCGCGATAACTGGCTCTTGGCGCTCGCAAACTGCGGAGCTAAAAGAAGATTTAAAAAAAGCAATCGACGAAATTATCAAAAATGGCGACGGGATCGTGTCGGGCGGCGCGCTCGGCGTGGATTATTTGGCGACTGCCGAGATGCTGCAAATTCCCGATTGGCAAAAACGCGTCCGGATCATTATTCCGACGCCACTCGACGTTTGGCGGAAGCATTATCTCAAACGCGCCAACGAGGGTGTCATCACGCAGGCTCAGGCCGAATCTGTAAACGAGCTGCTAGAGAAAATCAAACGAGGCGGTTGCTTGATCGAGATGAATTTTGATGTCCTGAATCAGGAAACTTATTTTGCTCGTAACACCGAGATCGTCGAAATGGCCGACGAGCTACTAGCCTTCCAGGTCAACGACAGCGCCGGCGTCCAAGACGCAATCGATAAAGCAATCAAATTGAACAAAAAAGTCACACTAAAAAAATATTTCAAGGAGGAAGCGAAATGAAAAACATCCCCGAAAAAGTTGAAAAATTAATCGCCGGGGCGAAGACTTCGTTCATCGCCTCGGTCGACGAAAATGGTTTTCCGAACATGAAAGCGATGCTCGCGCCGCGCCAGCGCGAGGGCATAAAAACCTTTTGGTTTACCACCAACACTTCGTCGATGCGTACGAAACAATATCGGAAAAATCCAAAAAGCAGCATTTACTTCTACGAACGCGGCCGTTTCAATTATCAAGGCGTCATGTTGATCGGCGAAATGGAAGTCCTAACCGACGCCAAATCCAAGGAAATGATCTGGCACTTTGGCGATACAATGTACTACAAAAAAGGCGTCACCGACCCGGATTATTGCGTGCTAAAATTCACCGCCCACGCGGGTCGATATTATAGCAATTTCAAAACCGAGAGTTTTGATATAAAATAGAAGAACAAGGAGGAATAATGAAGAAGAAATTTTGTCAAAGTTGCGCCATGCCGATGAGCAAGAAAGAAGATTTCGGCACCAAGGCCGACGGTTCTGTGAGCGAAGAATACTGTAGTTATTGTTTCAAAAAAGGCAAATTTACCAATCCAAATATCACCATGGATGAAATGTTGGAGCTCGGCCTAAAAGGCATCGACGCCAACACCGAAATGAGCAAACCCGTGAAATTTATGATCAAGAAAATGTACCCAGCGCAGTTGAAGAAGCTGAAGCGCTGGAGTACGTAATCCTAGAGCTGATATAATATCTTTTATGAACGACAGGGAAATAACCAAAAAACTCGTCGGCAATGATTATGAAAAAGCCAAACGGCTGATCCTCGATAAAGGCTTAAGTGTTTCCGACGATATATTTGCTGCACCCGTCGGCACAATTGATGAACAAAAATCAAAAATATACGAAAAACCGGACGGCACTTTTCGCTTTTATTGTTATATGAAACATGAGAGTATAGAATGATTATCCAACCACTCCCCGGCTACAAAGACGTCAAACCTTTCGTCTATGCTGGTTTTTTCCCGGTCAGCAACGAAGATTACCAGAACCTAAAAGACGCGGTCGAAAAACTCTCACTCAGTGATTCGGCGCTACAATTCACACCGGAAAATTCGCCGGTGTTGGGATTCGGTGTGCGAATCGGCTTCCTTGGATTGTTACACATGGACATAATTCGCGAGCGGTTGGAGCGCGAGTACGGCCTCGACCTAGTGATAACGAATCCGTCGACGGATTATCACGTTACGTTGGTAAACGGCGAAAAATTAGACATCAAATCAGCTTCCGAGTTGCCCGATGCGTCCAAAGTAGCTGAGATCGCCGAACCGTGGGCGAGCGGCGAAATCATTGCGCCCAAAAAATACGTCGGCAACATTATCAATCTGATTATCGAAAAACGCGGGAAACAAGAAAATCTGAATTACATCGAGGATCGCGCGCTAATTACATTCGAGGCGCCGATCGCCAACCTGCTGACCGATTTCTACGATCGGCTAAAATCGACGACTAGCGGTTACGCGACTTATAATTATGAGCTAGCTGATTATCGCGTGGGTGATTTGGTTCGAGTTGATTTCTATGTGGCGGGCGATATGGTTTCGGCGTTGAGTGTCATGGCGCATCGCTCGGAAGCCCAAAGCCTAGGTCGTGAAGTGGTCAAGAAATTAAAAGAAGTCATCCCACGCCAGAATTTCGAAGTGGCGCTGCAGGCGGCGATTGGCGGCAAATTCATCGCCCGCGAAGATTTGTCGGCTTATCGAAAAGACGTCACGACCGGCCTCTATGGCGGCGACGTCACGCGCAAGAAAAAAGTCCTCGCCAAACAAGCCAAAGGCAAAAAACGCATGAAACGCTTCGGCCGCGTCGACATCCCGAGCGAGGCTTTCACGGTCATGCTCAAACGCAATTGATAGCGCAAAACCTCAAAATCTAGTAAACTAGTACTTATGACAAAAACCATAGTCGCCAGAGTCAAAACGACGGACATGACCAAGGCCATCACGTTCATCGGCGCCATCATCATTTTGTGCGTGCTAACGATTCCGCGCTATGTGATCGAAGGGAAATCGTCGAACAAATATTTCGTCGCCGGGGTGGCGTTGGCCATCGTGATACTCGGGACTTGGACGATTGTTAGGATCATCCAGCGCGCCTACATCCACGGCGTCATTAGCATGGATTCAAAGAATTTATACATCGGTCGGCGGCCGATGGCTTGGAAAAAGATCGCCCAAATTTACATCGTGCAAAAGTTCAAAGAAACTCATCTCGTCGTGACTTCGGAGTTCGTTCCGGTCGATAAAATTCTGGTTTTCGAAGAAGACAACGAGCCGGCGGGGCCGATCGATTCGCTGGCTTATCGCATAAATTTGTCGAATTTTAATTTGTCGCCCGAGAAAATCAGTCAGATTCTGAATAAGGAATTAGCAAAGCATCAAAAGTCGAAAAAAGCGTGACTCGTAGGAAATCCCTTTACGTCACTGCGAGTGTAACGAAGCAGTCTAGTTCTGGATTGCTTCCCCCGGATCAAGTCCGGGGTCGCAATGACGAACGCTAACTCAAACACGCTTTTGAACAAATTCGTAAAGCTTATCAACCACTTCCGCGAGAACCGCCTCGCGCGATTGCTGGCCATTGATCTCGATCAGCAGTCCCATTTGGCGATAGACGTCGACGACGGGCAGGGTCTTGTCGCGGAACCACTCGATCCTGGTTCGGACTGTTTCTTCACTCAGCTCGTCGACGCGCTCGCCACGGTCGCGCAATTCTTTGCTCATTTCCCAGCGCTGCCAAACTTCTTCTTCGCTAATGTATATGGACAGAACCGCTTTGGTCGGGTGGCCACTTTTGATTAGAGATTCGATAACGAGATCTTCCTCGCCGGTATGCCGACCGAAGCTGCCGAGAATCAACGCGCCGGCCGGCAATTCGTGCGCAATGTAATCGGCGATCAGGACTTTGTACTCGACGGGATTAGTTAGGCGACCGACATCGCTCCACTCTTTGTTATTCAACCGATCGCCGCTAGCGCGCACGATGTCACCGCTAGCGATGAATGTCGCGCCCAACGCCTCGGCCAATTTTTTCCCGACCGTGTCTTTGCCGCTATATTGAATACCGAAAACATTTATCGATCCCGTGCCGAGCCAATTCTTGATCGCCTCAATCTTGTTTTCCATTTTCACAACCTCGCCGGCAATTGTCTGAGGTCGGTCATTGTCCAGTTGTTGGCGCTCGATTGGGACAAGGCGTACGGTGTCAAATAGAGGTTGGGCGTGTAATTGAAGATCTCGGAAGGAATA
>Ga0123356_10001040_pt1 | contig 30779 bp, 8 predicted proteins | sample TergutEmb28metaG_2_FD_92546 | JGI IMG/M metagenome (GOLD analysis project Ga0123356, IMG submission 92546) | Embiratermes neotenicus P3 segment gut microbial communities from Petit-Saut dam, French Guiana - Emb289 P3 | ecosystem: Host-associated > Arthropoda: Insects > Digestive system > Gut ...
CCTGCCCTATACTGAAGGATATCAGTATCAGCAGCACAAAGCTGGGTATGACAGTGAACAAATTTGAGATAAACATAATAGTATCGTCGACCCATCCGCCAAGATAACCGGCAAGAAGCCCCAAGATAACCCCTATCAAAGTTGCAATTACTCCGGCGATCAAGCCGATTTGCAAGGATGTGGCGGTGGCGGCAATAAGCTGCTTGAGCACATCCCGCCCGAAGTTATCGGTTCCCAGCGGCAGGTTGCGCACATTAGGCACGTCGCTAACGTTAATGTAGTCGGTGTGCGAGACCTCTGTTTGCATTATATCATATTCATCGGTTTCCGGGTCGATAGCATAGACGCGCAGATTTTCGATATTGAAAATTCCGTCCAGCCTCGCGTCAAGGCGCGCGTACGCCCTGCGGTCGGCAATTGTCATGCCCTCTATCCTGATTTCCGGGGTATAGTGCGACCACCATAACTCCAGCAGGGCTTCGGTGTCTTCAATATCGATATCCTCCACGCTGATATCAACATCTTCTTCCTGCTCACACAGCTTTTCCAACCACAACCTCATTGCCTCGCGATCCTCGGGCTTAAGTTTGCTGTCGATACGCGCGTCGTCAGAGCCTTCGAGCGAGAGCGTATATACCTGTGGAACATCAAGGCTATCATACAGTGAAAAATATGTGCCGGGCTTGATAAATGAATTATATCCAATCATCTCCAGCGGGTTGCCGGGATTTATGATCGGGTAGATAATAATAAGGAGCAGGAGCGCGCAGATAATGATAAATCCAGTAAGGAATTTACCGGAGCGGAACACCTGACGTAATTGATTTCTCATCGTCCTTACCCTCCTTTACTCAAATTGCGAGGCTTTGATTCGCGGGTCAATCAAGCCGTAAATAATATCCAGTAAAAATACAATTAGCAGCACCATAATCGTAATGATCAGCGTTGAAGCCGAAATAAGAGGATAATCGCCTTCTTTGATAGCCCTCAGCAGAGCCGTCCCCAGGCCGGGATAGGCGAAGATAATCTCCGCTACGAGAGCCCCGCCTATCATTGTGCCGATCGACAGAGCAAGCCCGGTGATTTGCGGAAGCACCGCGTTGCGGAAGACATATCCGACTATCCTGCGGTCTTTTATACCCATATAACGGCTGTACTTGACATAATCGGCGTTGAGCTCGTATATAGACATCGAGCGCATACCTATAGCCTGGCCTCCGATTTCAATCAAAACAATTGACCAGAACGGGAGATGGTAATGCTCGAGGATCGACGATATAAACTCCATACTAAAATTCGGTATCATCGTTAGCGAGTATCCTCCTGTAACAGGAAACCATCCCAAACCGACTGCAAATACCGATAGAAGAATGATAGCCATCCCAAACGCGGGGAGGCCGCTGACAAAGAGCATGACCGGCATTAGAGCCTTGTCAAACCCCTTGCGAATATATGCTGCCAGAGCGCCAAGAATATTGCCGAGGAACCACCCCGTCAATATAGCCGGTAACTGCAGCATGATCGTCCACGGCAAAGCCGCGCCTATAATATCAGAAACCGGGCGGGGATAACGTGAAAACGACAAGCCGAAATCCCCCCTGAGCAAATTCCCGATATAGATAAAAAACTGCTGGAGAACAGGTTTATCCAATCCAAACTGCTGCTGATAGTTTTCATAAATACGACGGATTGCTTCCGGGTCATTTACACTGCCGCGAGCCACCCTCGCCGTGATAGCCGCAACGGGGTCGGCGGGCATCAATCGCGGAAGTATAAAGTTGAGCATGACAGCCGCTACCAATGTGATAAGGAACCAAACGGCCTTTTTTGTGAAATACTTGCGGTAACCTTTCATAGACGACCATCCCCCAAAGGCAGTTGACAGTTGTCCCCTGCTTGTGTTTTCTTGTTGATTATTCGACATTAATGTTTATGCATTATAGGAAGGCGGCCATTTTATTTATTAATGGCCGCCTTCCGGTTAGCAATATTTACTTATACAAGCCTGAGATTGTACAGGTCCGCAATCGCGTAACCGCTTACGCAGTTTATCGGCGGTACGTTACGGCCATCGGTCGCTTCTGTGAAGCCTGTCCACACTGACTCATTAACGGCGTGGAACTTGTCAGGGCGGTACATCAGCGAGAAGGAGGGTACATCGGTCAGATATATCTTAACCAATTCGGTGTAGTATTCCTTAACCTTCGCCTCATTGCTCTCGAGCGGTATCAGCGTGAGCAGTTCATCGGCGCGCGGATTGCTGTAGTGGCCCCAGTTGCCCGACCAGTTGCTGTCGATGCCGATGAACTCGGAGCTTAACAGATAACGCGCGCGCAGCCACGGCGACGCCGGGCAGGTGGAGTCTGTCCACATCATGAAGATGTCGTACTCAGAATGGGTGGCAGCCGTCACGACGGTTTGGTATACGCCCCAGTCTGGGAAGTTGGTGGTGATTTCGATGCCGATCTTTTCACCGGCAGCCGCTACGATCTCCATTGCGGCTTCCCAGTCGCTCCAGCCTTGCGGGCAGCAGGCGTTGTACGAAAGCTTGACGCCGTCGATACGGCGGTAGCCATCGCCGCCTTTTGCGATACCGGCTGCATCAAGCAGCGCGTTCGCGCCGTCTATGTCGTTGCCGATCCACTGCAGATCCGCAACAGCGCTTTGGTCATACATGGCCTGCTCACCGGCGAGCGGCGCCATCAGCGAACGGGGGTACTCGGCAAATGTCGGGCTCTGATTTGTCATAGCGTTTGCAATTATCAGGTCATAGTCAACAGCCATCGCGATTGCCTTACGGACTGCTGGGTTATCGAGTCCCGGCTTCGGGCTGTTCATATTGAAGTATGCGGTAGGCATGTTGACGCACATACCGTACGGCGGGTTCTCAAGATATGTGGAGATAGGCAGGCCCTGTACAAGCCACATATCCTGAATGTTGGGGATGAAGTCCTGGCTGACGTCTATCAGACCGTCGGCAAACGCAACAGCGCCGGCGTCATTGTCTTCAAACAACGGGTGGACTATGTATTTAGGCGTGGGCAGCTTGCCCCACATAGAGGCGTCCTGGCCCCAATAACCATCGTCGCGTATCAAAACGACCTTCTGGTCATCAAAGTAATACGGCGCATATGGCCCGGACCATACGACGTCGTTGCCGGGATCTCTGACAATGGCTGCGCTGTCGCCGTTGTTACGCGCAATCAAAGTCTCGAGCCATGCTTTTTGCAGGATATAGTTCTGACCGATGTAGGTGACAACCATCAATGGGTTTGCCGGCTTACCGTTCACCAACGCGCAGTGAATCACAACCGTCTCGTCGTCTTTAGCTTCGACACTGTCGATGAAAGACGCGAAACCTATACCGGCGGCGACGCCGTATTCAATACCGGCGCTGAACGTAAAGGCAGCGTCGTGCGCGGTCACTTTTGTGCCGTCGCTCCAGTAAGCCGCTGCTTTGATCTTGTAGGTCAGCTCGGTAAGGTCGGCATTCCAGGAGTAGTCGCCATCGGCAATTAACGGATACATCTTGTTGTCGAGCGGGTTGTACATGTATGGCGCTTCAAATGTGGGCAGGCGCGCGCCGCCGGCGTCCTGGGTTATTGGAAGGGAGTTGTTCATGTCGCCCCCTGCGAAGGCGTTCCAACCGTTGGGCGCGCCCCAGTTGAAGCCCATGAAATACAAGGCTTCGTTGCGTGGAATGTTCGTAATGATATCAGGCCTTACGAACGGTTCTCTGCCAGCGCTCGGAGCAGGATCGGGGCTGGGCGCGTCGGGGACTGCCGGTGCGGGCGCGGGCGCAGGCGCAGGTTCAGGTTGTGGTGCAGGTTCGCTGCTGGGTGGGGGGCTGACGTCCGGCTCGGCGTCTTTTTTACATGCTGTCACAAAAACTGCGGCAAGCATCAACACCGCCAGGACAAGAGCCAGTGAACGTTTGTTTTTCATTATGTATCCTCCTCATATTGAAATAATTACTTATCGCCACGGCTTTACAGCCAATTGACGCCTGAAAGGAAATACCGGAATATATAGCGTAAAGGTTACTGTTATGCATAAAATTCTACATTACTTTTATGGATAAGTTTAGTTATTTTGGACAGTATTAGTGTAACATTTTTCATATCCCCTGTCAATCATTGTTTACTGAATAACGGCATTATTTGTTTGAAATAACGGCATTTTCCGGCATTTCAGTTTATTGTCACATTACCCCAATTGCTGTCGATTTCAGGGTAATTTGACAATATGCCATGAAATAAATTGTAAATATTTTCCAGTGATGATCTGGTCTTTGCTTCGAATACGATAGACAGCGCAGGCATATTTGATGACGCCCTGACCAAACCCCAACCGGCGTCAAAAAACATCTTTATTCCATTGATCTCCGTCGTTTTATTCTGCGGAAACATTGATTTCAGATCAGAAGCAAATCTTTTGACAACGTTATATTTTTCGCTGTCAGGGCAGTTGGCGGATATTTCAGATGTTGTGTGGTAATGCGGAAATTCATTTATGATTTCTGAAATCGGTTTGTTTTCATTTGAGACAAATTCCACGATCTTTGCGGCGGCAAACAAAGCATCGTCAAACCCCCAGTATTCATCCCCGCCTATATATATATGCCCGCTCCGCTCGCCACCTAAATCGGCGCCCTCGCTTTTCATTCTGGCCTTAATATAAGAATGCCCTGTTTCGCTAACCAGCGGTACGCCTCCGTTACCGCTGATAAACTCTGTCAGAGCCTGTGTGCATTTTACGTCGAAAACAATTTTTGCGCCTTTCTTTTTACCAAGGAGCTGTTTGGAAAGTAACAACAGCAGCTTATCCGCCCAAACATCGTTGCCCTTTTCATTCAATACGCCTATTCTGTCTCCGTCGCCGTCAAAAGAAATTCCGATATCCGCCTTTATATATGGATGTAAAACCATGCTGCGCAGCTGCTTCCTTGCCGTTAAGTCAGAAGGGTTTGGAAAATAATGCGGATATGTATAGTCAGGGTCACAATTTAGCTGAAAAACCATACAACCGATTCTTTGGAATATCTCATACGCAAAAACTCCGGCTCCGCCGTTACCGGCGTCAATGACCAGCTTTGGAACACATTCCCGGTCCAGTTTTATCCGCGAAACTATATTATCAATATAGGCGTCCCGGACATTAATATATTGTACGGAGCCGCGAATATCCGGCTTTTTCCCGCCAAAATCGCACAGCGCGTATAGTTCGTCTATTTCAGCTTTGTTGAGCGTGGCTGAGAATCCTGCGGACAGCTTAAATCCGGACCAGCCGTCCGGATTGTGGCTGGCGGTAATCATAATAGCGCCCGGACAATTGTAATGATATTGCGAAAAATAAACAACGGGGCTGAGCGTCAATCCGACAGCAATTACCTCAAGCCCGTTGCCTGTCAAAGTTTCGATTACTATTTCATAAAACTTTTCCGAGTATACTCTGTTATCATAACCAACGATTACTCTGTTGATATTTCTCTTTGTTAAGAAAAGGCTAAAAGCATTTGCAATGATTGCGACGTTCTCATCGCAAAGCTCTTCATCGCAGACCATGCCTCTCACGTCATACTCTCTGAACATACTTTTAAATCTTTCGGTAAGCATTTCTATGCCTCCTGAAAAGCAACTGGAAAGTCTTGCGCTTTATATTGCTTATATCTTAACACATTATCATAAGGTTAACAATAATGATTTTACAGCGAATACGATACTGTGCTTACGGAGAGTTACAGTACACTGGTTAGCCCACAATTCCCCCTCGCATGTCATTCTGAGCGCAGCGAAGAATCTTTTTGTACGATTCAGGAAAGATTCTTCGGTCGCAAGCTCCCTCAGAATGACAAAATGGGCATGGGTCTGTACTGTAACTACGGAGAAAATTCAAGTAAGTTGGGAGTTGATTTCAAGCGGCGTTTATGTATACTTATATTGTATAAAAAACCCACAGAGAAAGGTGATTATTTATGAAAAAGATTCTGCTTCGAAAAACAACCGCGATTCTATGTGTATTAGCAGCAATACTGGGTATTGCGCCAATTGCGGGGTTGCCTGCCGCAGCGCGGGCGCAATCGCAGGGCGAAGGGTATTTGCCCAAGGCGGCAGCCGCCGAAAAAGTTCTTGTTCTTGACTTATCCAAAGACCTCGCAGCCAGGGACGGAGAGGCGAAGGAAGCATATATGGCGATAACCGCCATCCAGGGGCTTGTAAACCGGGACAGCGCGATAAAGGTCTACCTTACGCATACGCCGCAGGAGCACGACTGGACGCCTTTCGCGGCGGATGAAGCATGGTTAAGCGACGGGCTTATACCGGTACCCAGGGAATATCCGATTGTAAACAACAGCCGGAAGTACCCTGTGCTGAGTTATCTGCTGGACAATTACTCGTCATATATAAAGGGAAAAGTATACACGCCCAACTTATCCGGCGCGATTGTGGACTGCGCGGTTATGGCGGCTATTACAGCTTGCGGCGTGGAGGACGCGATCCCCGTAACGGCAGCGATAGGCCGCTATATCGAGCTGGAAGGATATGATTTCACCGCAAAAGCAGATACGCGCTCATTTAGCGACAACATATCGGCTTTCAACTGGGCATACGATAATTATTTCACCCGGACAACGAGAGACTTTGTAGGCGCGCATAGTTATACCGCGTTTGGCGGCGGAACGAACGACCAGTTCCCTATAATGTATGACTACTACATTGCAAACAGGGCGTTCGTCTTTTGTCTGGACGCCAATGACCAGGCTGAGCGCGCGCGAATAAGGCAATTCCTTTCTACCGCCGATTATCCCGCCGGAACGGCGGTCCTGGGATTGCCGGTCGACGAGGGGCAAGGCATCACAGCCATGGAGGAATCAGGTTATTTCCTGTCGATCATGTATGTTCCCAATCTTACCGTGACAAGCTCGTTCGCTTTGGAGGATATCGATATTGAGGAACCGCCGATACCCACCGCCGTTAAGAATATAGACAACAACACCGCTTATATTGCCTTTTATGCCACTGACGGCGACTCAATGGGATTTCCGACCAATTTCATGTATCAGAAGATTACAACCACGACCTACCGCGGCGACGTGCCTATCGGCTGGTCTATTAACCCGCAGCTTCTGGACCTCTTCCCGACATTGTTCGGATACTATTCCAAACTGAACTATGGCGGTTTCTATCAGTATGTCGGCAATATGAATAACGGCGGCTCGCCGTCAACTGCGGACAGCGCGGCGGCGGCGGCTTACAGGGAGAAATACCAATACTATGCGGATAATTGCAACAATATGCTGCGCGCCATCAATTACTTTGGCTCAAGCGCGGCGGGCCGCACCGCGCTCGTTAAGCAGCTTAACCCATATTTACTGATTCAGGGGTATCAGGGCAGTACGAACGGGAACGATGTAACCTGGTCGGTGCTCGACGACACGGACATCGTTGTCACGGGTTTATCGGGAGGAACACAGGGGAACGCCAACACAAACGCGCTTGTGAGCGCCATAGAGCGGGTAGGCAGCAGAAAAGCAGCCGGCCAGCCCGCATTTACGATTATATGCGCCGGGGACGGCAGGCACTCGGGTGACAACGTGACAAGTATCCGCAATGCAATTAATACCGTCTACGGAAGAAATCCAAGCGTAAACTATGTTTTCCTGACGCCTGTGGATCTGGCGGCAACATGGAGGGTGTACCAGGGGATCGACGCGCCCAATACCGGAGACGACCCTCCCATGCTGAGAAAACCGGACGCAAGTATGACGCCAACGTCGGTGGAAATTAACCCGAAGGAAATATCCCTGGTTGCAGGCGACACATACCTTGCGAAAGCCAGGGTTCTGGACGCTGCCGGGCAGTTGATTTTTGGGTCTTCGATTACCTGGAGCAGCTTAAACACAACCATCGCAACCGTGAATACATCCGGGACTATTACTGCCAGAGCAGCAGGAATCGTCGATATCATCGCAACGGCAGCCGGTGGCGTATCGGAAAAAATAACAGTTAACGTAGTGGGGAGGGTGGCGACTAGCGTTGGTTCCAATCTGGACCGCATCTCCATCCGCGCCGGAAGCTCAGCGCAGCTCAGCGCGAGCCTATACGACCAGTTCGGAAAACAGCTTACAAACAACAGTTATACATGGACGTCCCTGAATACCGGTATCGCAACGGTCAATTCATCCGGGCTGGTCCTCGCCGTGAGTCCGGGCGTCGCCACGATCAGGATTGCCGCGCAGGGCTGTACAAAGGATGTTATAGTCACTGTGTTGGATTCGGCTGATTCCATTGCCCGCGTTTTGGTGGAACCAAAGTACCTGACGATGTATGTATCGGACGTTTTCGCCGTCACATCGCTGGCGTTTGACTCCTCCGGCAGGGAAATAATAGGGTTCGATCCCGCCTGGACAGTCGCGGACGGTTCTGTTGCCGAAATGGATTCTTCCGTCGGGTATATCAAGGCGAAAAGCCCGGGCATGACTACGCTGAAAGCCTACTTCGCCGAAGGGGTTGAGGAGGAAATCTCCGTATATGTCATGGAGGACAACCGTCAGAAAGTGGATCTGTCAGGGATAAAGATGAGCACTGGCAACAATGAGTCAGGTGACCGTATAGGAGATGTGCCCGTGGTCGGCGGGAATGTCAACTTTGAGCAGGGATTCGGAGGCTATCCTCCCGCAGGGGACATTCCGGGCAACACGATAGGCATGTACAGTTCGAGTATAGGGGAAAAAGCGGTTATTTTCTCATTCAATACCATACTTAAGAGCGTAAAAGCATATAACCCGACAGGCGGCGATATCCGCATAACCGTGGGTTGGCTTGGCGGCGGCGGCGAAGGCGACGTGATCCAGACCGTGAAAGCCGGCAAATCGCTGACTATCAAAACCGGATGGTCGCAGCCTCATGCAAGCTTTGTTCTGAAAATGGACTACAGGCTGCGCGTAGGGGATATTGTCTATGGAGCCGCCGACCCCGTACCCACAGAGATAAGGCTTAATGTCGCGGGCGGCAGTCTGGAAGTTGAAGAAGGCGGCGTCATCCCGCTCAAGGCGCAGGTGCTGGATCAAAATGGCAATGAGATAAAGAATCAGCCCTTCGTATGGTCCAGCGATAACAGCGCAAATGTATCGGTAACCCAGAACGGGTTAGTAACAGGCGTAAAAGAGGGAACCTCCACTTATATAAACGTAAGAAGCGGCCAATTATCAAGGGCAATATTAGTTACCGTTGTTGAAAATACCATTGGTTCAATAATCGTTACACCCGGGGTTTTGGAAATGTATGTCCATGACATCTTTCCCGTTACAGCAAAAGCCTTCTCGTTGGATCAAACGGAATTAACGGGCAGGAGCCCGGTCTGGCTAAGCGAGAACGAGAGTATCGCCACTGTGGACGAGGACGGATATATCCACGGTTTAAAGCGAGGTCTCACTACCGTCAAGGCATATATCGGCGGGTACTACGGGGAAGTCCGTGTAATTGTTAAGGAAAACGGCCCCAGCCGCAACCGGATCACCTTCGAGGGCATAAATATCAACGAACAATACATCACGATTCCCGGCCTGGTCACTTTTGAATCATATTTTTGGATCGTCAGAGGCACAGCGCCCCTGGTGCTCGGAAACACTATAGCGCTCCTTGACTCACAAACAAGGGAAAAAGCGTTTACATTCACATCCCCGGTACTGTTTAAGAGCGTCAAGGTGCATAACCCGACCAACAGTCCGCTTGAGCTGTTTTTCAAAAGGCTTGACGGCGTCGCGGATACAAGGCCGCAAACTGTTCAGCCGGGTAAAACGGCGACAATCCTCACGGGTTATACGACCAAGAGCAACTGGTACGCGATCTATACGGATTACCGGCTCAGGATCGGCGAGTTCGTGTACGGCGACGACAGCTCCGTACAGGAAATAGCCGACGGGATAATGTGGGTAAAGCCGCCGGAGAGGGATGAAACTCAACTTACCTTGCCGGATGTGCCCGCCGGTTATACCATCAGGATCAAATCGTCAACCAATGAAGGCGTAATCGCAACCGACGCCGGCATCAATCCGCCGGCAGGGGTAACGACCGTCGGGCTTGTGTTTACCGTTACCAGGACCGGTACCGGCGAAACCGCAGACACAGCTATTTTATATGTTGATGTCCCCGCGAAAACACCTATGACCGGTAAAGTAAAAACGGAAGGCGACATAAAATTCGACAGCGACAGCATAGCGAATACCGACAGCAACCAGTGGCGCTGGTTAAGTTATCCGGGAAGCCGCATGGTTGTCAATCCGGGAATCAGGCCGGCACTGGGCGCCAATATGGCTCTTAAGGTTGGGCTTTTCGTGGACGGCGTCAGAAATATTACATCCAGCGCCAATGCGACGATTTGCAGCGTCCAGATGGGTAATACCGGCGGTACAGCCGCCAACAGCACCGGCAGAACTACTGCCTGGTACCCATACAAGCTGACCACAAACGCGGTTTTTGCCAATTCGGTTAACATCAACATGACCGAATACTTTGCCAACAAGGATGTATTTGTGCGCGTTATGGATGTGAGCGGCGCGGCAGGCAGGGAAATGACGCTTGCCTCCGGCAGTACCACTATCAGCGGCTTAGTCTGGAGCCTTCAGCCCGGCGGATCGGTTCTGGGTACGCACAGCAACTATTACCTGGCCTTTCGGATACTGCTGCTTAACGCCGACGGCACGGTAAAATCAACGGTTACCCCAACGATTTCGGGCAGCGGCAGCGCCAATTCGTATTCCGTCAAAATTCCGTTTACCGACCCAACCGCGAAAGTGGCGTTTATCCTTACGACAGCGCCGAGGTTAGCCAGCCTCCCCGCCGCCGATGTATTGGCCCGTTTGACGGACGTCGCCGGCGGTAACTTCAACACATCACTGAGAAACACAAAAGCCTTCTGGGACGGCAAGCTGAGAAAGGTTCCCGCTCCGACAGTATGGGGCATCCAGGCAGGTATGGACCCGAAGGGCGTTACACCGGAACAGCACCGCAGGGCGTTTTATGCCGCGTGGACATTCAGTTATCAGAATATCATCGAACCGACGCCGGAGAGAAATTACCCGTATTATCAGGTTGGCCTGGGAAAAGCTTCCATGTGGAACGGAGGGCACTCCAGCAGCCCGAACAGTTGCGCCTGGGAATCGATGTTTGAGATTGAGCAACTGGCAATGGTAGAGCCGGAAATTGCCTGGAGCGCAGCCGAGGGCTTCATCAAATCAATCGCCGACGACGGGACGCTTGCCGGCGAATGCCTGCCGTCGCAAAAGGCGCATATGGTCTGGACATGTTATGACAACCTGCCAAACGAGACTAAACTTGCGGAGCTGTACCCGAAACTCAGGGCATACCTTATATGGAGAGGCAATAACCCCCGCTGGATTATGGGAAGCAGCCACAATTATGCGGGCGAAAAGGATATATCATTTGTATCCGAATGGTACAGCGACGTCAATTATGCCATAAAAATATGCGAGGTTTTAGGGTATACCGACGATATAGCGATGTGGGAAGCCCGCAAGGTACAGATGACGGAGGATTCGCGCGCCTGGTTCTTTACTCCGCAGGCAGGCGACCCTAATGACAAAATCTACAACACATATTTTACCAACACAGGGCTTCACTATAACAGCGCCCGTCCAACAGACGTGGACAACTATATCCTGTCAGCGCTGTTTATCAGTGATTTTCCCGATGATATGGTCAAAAAACTCGTGGACCACTATATAAAAATACATGACCCCGAAAAGGACCTGGTAGGGCTTGACTTCTTCAAGTATGGGGACGGGTGCCATATCGCGTACGGGCTTATCGATAAGAGCGGCAGGTATCCTTATCTGGAGGACATGTACAAAGAGTTCATCAACGCTAATATCCGCACAGTTGTAAAGGTTGTTGAATTCTGCGAGGAGTCGCGCCCGGACAACTACGCCACCCAGGGGACGTGCCCGACGTCATTCGGCGCAAGCACGCTGATCGATTTTACTTACATCAATAACGGCGTACGTATCGACTCCGGCCATATAGCGGAAATAGTTATCCCCGAAGACCCGCAAGCCGATCCGATTTATATCAGCGGCGTAAAGTTCAAGATGGATGGCGAATATATCACTCATGTTGATAAAGGCGAGGTATCGCTTGAGGTAACCGTAAAAGCGTTTAAGGACGTCACGTTTGCGATTAATCCTATTATCGCGGTATACGCCTCTTCAGGAAAGCTTCTTGAAGTTGCCGACAGCCCGCGCGAAATAACGCTGCGCAAAGGCGAGTCAATCGTTTTGGAGACGCCCAACATCACGATTCCGGAAGACGGGTATAAGCACGACGTCATTGTCAAAGGTTTTGTCTGGGACGGCAACTGGGTTCCCATGAAATCCGTTACACAACTGAAGGACTGGACGCCGCCAAACCTTGCTTTGGAGCAGCCGATAACGTCAAGCTCAGTTCAGTATTCCAACGGCAACTACTATTACGCGGAATACGCCGTGGACGGTATCCCCGGAACCCGCTGGGCGCCGGCAGGCACCACGAACGAGTGGATTTGCGTTGATCTGGGCGCGGTTATGGAGATTTCCAGAGTTGTGATTATGTGGGAGTCCGCATATGGGCGCAGCTATAGAATTGACGTGTCAGCGACAGGGACGAATAACGCTGATTTCACAACCGCCTTCGAAACAACCGCCGGAAGCGGCGGTACCGAAACACGCAGGTTTACCCCCGTCAATGCCAGATATGTCAGGCTGTACTGCCGGACGTCGAGCAATTCATCCTGGGGAGCGTCGGTCTACGAGTTTGAAATCTATCCGGAGTAGATAAACAGTAAAAGCAGAGGGACGGTTCATCCGCTTGGTCAGCAACCAAGTACAACGAACCGTCCCCCTTTGTTATTGTTGACAAGAAGCGTATACCGGAATATAATTTCCACAAAAGTAATACCTGATGTTTATAAGGGTGTGGAAACAGTGAAAGCTTACATAGAACAGCGTAAAAATACAACACAGCAGGCAAAAACCGGACGAACAGTAAACACCTCAGCGGCGCGCACACCTAATTCAACTATGCTTGCGATGCTGGGAGAACACCCTGGCGCCAGGATGGATTTATCTCAAGCGATGGATTTGCGGATGCAGGAGCGTTTTGGCGTATCCCTTTCCGGTATTCAGGGCTTTAAGGGCGAAGGGCCGGCGGAACCGGGCGAACCTTTTAGCTCCCGGAATCAGCCGCGCCCGGTCCGCGACCACAATCCGGCGGCGGGCGGCAGATCTCTCACGCTGCCAAGAGAAGTGAAAGAGGATATGGAGCGGGCTATAGGGCGCGATTTTTCCAAGGTGAAATTTGTGGAATCACCGTCTGCTTTGGAGATGGGCGAATCCGCCTATACTCAGGGTGACACAGCAGTGTTCGCCCCGGGCGTCTTTTCGCCCCGTACCGATTCGGGGAAAAAGACAATTGCCCACGAGCTAACCCATGTGGTCCAGCAGGCCCAGGGCCGCGCGACAGTAAAAGACGGCAAACCTTACGACGACAGCGCGTCACTCGAGCAAGAGGCAAAAACAACAGCCCAATCAGCCCTGAGCGGCACGGAGAGCCACGGCATGATTGCGCCGCTTACCCCTGCAAGCGCCGACGCCGCGCCAATGCAGGGTGAAGGCGGCTTTTTTCAAAAGAGGAAAGCCAGAAAAGCAGCGGAGAGACAACGGCAGGAAGAAGCAAGACGGGAGGAGGAGCTGCGTAAAGCCGTAAAACCCAAAGAAGCCCACGACCTGATGGTCGCGATGACCCGAAAGCGCGATATCGAAAATCTCGATAAAACCGGACAAGCCGCACAGAATGCGGTGGTTATGGCGAATGACTTGTACTCGGATAATCCGGATATTGAAGCAAATAAGCTTATACACAACGAAAGTATGCTGGATCCAAAAATGTTCCGCAAAAGTATGACCAACATGTGGGACATGGCGACAAGCTATAATAAAGAATCCAACGTGAGAGTCGGCGAGGTCAATTTCTTTGACGATGCGGACAGTGGGGAAAACGCCCACGCGCTCGTAAACGACAGCAAAATTGAGTTCAACCAGGCCAAATATCTAAGGAGTGACCCGATTCCGAAAGGTGCGGCGCGCAAAGCGCGGGAGATCGCCGGCAAGGCGGGCGACAAGTACGCTTGGTTTGCCGCAAACCGTAACTATACAGGTACCCACGAAATGGGGCATATTGTGAACCGGGCTTTGATCGAAAAGATACGTGGCAATAAAAATATAAAGGATGATCAGGGCGAGTACAATGATATATGGAGTGACGAATGGAGCTCGCATGCCACATCCGCCAATGTTGTGACCGACTCGATCCGGGATGTATATGAGAAAGACGAGACGTTTAGGAATAAATTTAACGCGAAAGCCGGCGTGGTTGAGGGCGACACCGATGAGATAAGGAAGGGGAAAATCGAGGCGCGCCTGAGCCGGACCGATCAGGCGGCAGGCAGAAAAAAAAGGTATCTCGAAGACCCGCGTATAAGAAATGCCACCGATGTACATGTCAATACTTTCAGGACGAAGCCTGAAAACGCAGGCTTAAGCGACGAACAACTGCGCGACAAAGTAATGAAGTTGATGGGGCCGAATGCGCAGGACGATATCTACAGAGACATGTATGAACTTGGATATACATCCCAATACGGCGCCAGCACTCCCGGCGAATTTTTAGCGGAAGCCCATGCGGATGAAATAAGAATCCAAAAGAAAAAGAACAAGGGAAAAATGGGTGTTGAAAACAATCCCCTCAGCAGCGCAATCGTGAGTAAGAGCAGGGAGTTGTTAGCAGAAGGCCAGGCTGGCGATGCGGCGCGGGATGCGTTTAGGCTAAGTCACGCCCAGAACTATCCCCCGCAGCTTCCCGCTGCGCCAAAACCGGTCGTGCCCAAACCCATCTTACGCAAACCGGTCACGCGCAAACCGATCGCCCCGTAAGGAAGCCACAGATAAGAGTTCTTCCGATATGTCGGCGCCTTCGACGGTTATCCATGATTTCATGGCATATATACCGCATCTATAAAGCCCTGCGTTAGGCAGTTTCACAAAAAACCTACACTTTAACCGAAAAATTACCCGCTGCGTATAGGGAAAAAGTAAAAATATACTATATAATTGTAACTGTTCAGGAAGCACTAAATGAATGAACACAGGGGGACGGCTTGTTGTATTCGCAAGAGAACACAATAGAACCGTCCCCCTGTGTTCCAAATGGAGGTAAATAATATGAAAAAATTCTTCCGCAAGGCCGTACACATTATTTTAATAGTAAGCATACTGCTCGGCTTGGCAATGCCGATGATTACCCAAGCGGAGTATGATACGTTCGACGACTACGATTTCGTCGCGCTTGTCAGCGACGTAATTCCCGGCCGGCAGATAGCCAGGAACAGCTATAACAACGGCGCGAACACAATGGCGTACAGGTTATATGACAGCCTTTACTGGGGGGAAAACGCCATCATCTACGCCGACCTGCCCGCATCGGGTAAACTGCAGATAGCTGTCTACAACTATTCGGATATACCCGGCCTGAACCCCCTCTGGCAAAACAAGTCGTACACAGACGGAGTCAGCGACCCGTTTGAACCCCTGACGCTACCATACAATGGCTTTACGCCGTCTGACAAATGGTTTGACAACAAAGGATGGTTTCACGGGGTCGAGCCGAACTCCTATCTCTCCGGCGCCCTGAACGGCGAGCCTGTGGTGTTCGACCAAAACGGCGTACCTGTGCAACAAGGTACTATCGCGATCGAGTGGTCGGGCAAGCTGAAGGATGAAGGGGCACTGGACACAGTGTCCGGATACCTTATGGTCTTCAGCTATGTGCCTGAGAAAGTGGAGGGCGAAGAAGACAAGGGCATAAACACGGCGCTGACCAGATATCTGCCGTTCCAATACTACCACACACAAAACGACGACATGCTTTTCATAAAAGAGGAACTCACCGCTGCTCACATCCAGTTAATGCTGGAGGCATACAGACTTGTCACACCCACGTTCGGACACATCGCCGAGATAGTCCCCTCACATCAACTGGAGAAAGAAATCGACTTCGCGTGGGGCGGGGTACAGTTGCTCTATGATGACATAAGGATCGAAGGCCCCAGTCCGTTGGTTTTCCAGCGCAGCTTCAACTCGCTCAGCCAATATTTCACCCGCCGTTCCAATAAGGAAGACCAATCGTATGACGCGGCGGCTTACCGGGGCTTCGGGGAGTTAGGCTGGGATCATAACTTTTACTATCGCCTGGAGTGGAACATGCCTGTAGGGGTAACAGGCGTCGGCAGATACGGACAGCTCACATTGACCCTTCCGCTGGGGGCGGGGTCAGTAGATATGAGATTTGACGAGGACCTGGGCTTTTACAGGGCTTTCAGCGAGGACGGAGGTTATGCCGCCTGCGAATATATCCTCCGCCCCGTGGGACAGCGGCAGGAACTGACTGCTCCCAGCGGCGGGGCTATGATTTTATACTATATGTATGGGGAGTTCATACTTGAAAACAACATCACGGGAGAGTCGGTACTATTCGGAATGTACCACGAGGGCAAAAATCCCGGAATGATCGACCACCCGAGATATTTGTTCCTGCCTCAAAAGATAACCGAAGCGGACGGTTTGCCAACATATATCAGATATAATATTTTCCCCGTTACCGGAAACAACTATGGCAAAGCTTTAAGGGCTGAGATAACCGAAGTATCGAAAAGCCAGGCGAAACTAACCTTCACATACGGTCCGGTCAGGGATGGTTACCGCGGCATCACAAAGGTCGTGGCCTCAGAGCTTCGCAATGGCCAGAATGTAATATCCGGTGAGGTTAATTATAAGTATAACTTCTATGATGAGGATGATTCTGATAATGCAGTATTCGAGTTCAAAGTAATTGACCCTGACAACGTGGAATCTGTGTTTAAGCATTATACAGGAATGAATTATTACTATAAGAACAGCGATGGGAGACTCGAATATATCAGGAACAATCTTGTAAGAATAGACTTAATTGACCGGAGCGCAGGAGGTTTTTTTGTAGCGACGGACGCATATAGTTACGATGAGGACGGGCTCCTGTCAAGGCACGATGAGTTGCCCCTGTATGCCGGGAACAGCGTAAGAAGCACAGTATACACCTATAACAAATCCACAGGCGCAATGTTGGAAAATAAATATACAGGTACACAGTACAACAGACTTGGTTCGAAAATAACGTTCTATGATGAAAACTTCCGTCCTGTGCTCGAACGTATGTGGCTCGACGAGATCAGCAATAAGGAAACCGATACCGAATATATTTACGACCAGTATGGCAGGCTTAGCAGCATTATTGACAAAAGGGGCGTAATGACGTATAGCTACGAAGACGAGCACTTTGAGCCCGCCCCGGGCGAAAACCCGCTGTCAAAACGCGTGCATACTGTCGCTTATCCCGACTCCACTTATGAAACCATCCTGTATAACAAAAAAGGGCAGCCCGTGTATGTATCTTCGAGGGATCACGACAAGTACGAGACGTCCGGGGGCACAGTCGAGATAGGCAGAGCGATAGAATATGAATACGACTCGGACGGAAGGAGGATAAGCGAGACCTTCGGGAAGACAGGGATCCGCAGATTCTATTACGAAAGTAATTCTCTGTCTGTCACCGGGGTGGGGCGATTGCTTGAAGTAAGGGAATTTCGGAACGCAGCGTCCGCCGTTGCCGAAAGGATACTCGAATATCAGTCCGACGACTTCGGCAGGTTTACCAGGGTGACCGACCCGATTGGGCTCCACACATTCTACGGATACGATAACGCCGGCCGGGTCTCCATGATAGACAAGCCCTCGGGGCAGAAGCTGGAGTATAACTACAGCCCGGCGGGTAAGCTGCTTTCCGAGAGGTATCTTTACGGAGATATATATAACACTGCGGCTCAAGGCTGGTATACCAGGCTTTACAAGAATGACGGCAGAGGAAACGTGATCGGTTACACCAACTGGCACGATCAGAAGAATAATGAGCCGCCCGTCTGGACAAACAGCGATTTTAATTATTATAACAAGATAGGCAGGATCTACGGCGACGCTGTGGTTGAAACTGAATACGGATACAACGCCTTCGGGAGGCTCATATCAGTGACCACGCCCGGTAATGGCGGCTCATACGCGGGGAAAAACACAACGCAGTATACCTATGGTATTGCGGAATTTAACGAAAACAGCGTTTTATCCATGACCGATCCCATGGGCAACGTGACGCAGTTCGGTTACGACGATTATGGAAACCTGCAGGTAGAGATCAGGCCGAACGGCACTGTGCTTATTGCCAACTGGGAGGAGGGCAGGCTGAAGGGTTATGGCGGCGGGAACGACAATATGTACAGCTATGACCCGGCGGGCCGAGTCATCGCCGAAAGGAACAGCCTTGGAGAGGAAACTACCTACGAGTACGACGGATACGGCAATATGATCGCGGTCACAAACCCGGACCAGCAGAGCAGGCCCCCCGCGCAGCGGCTTAAAACGGTCTACGAGTATGACTGGGAGAACAAACTTGTCAAAATCACCACCCCTCAAGGCTGCGTGATCGAGAACGAATACGACAAGCTTGGGCGCATTAATAAGGCGACCACTGTTCTCAGGCGTCCGGACGGTACCGTTGTGAGAAATACGGTCAGAACAGAGTATAATCAGGACGGTCAGGTCCTGGAAGTGTTTAACAATAATGTCTCGGAAACGCTTTATGGATACGATAAGGCCGGGAATTTGATCAAAATCACTCATAGGGGGGGGGCTACGGAGGAGTTTACCTACGACGGCAACCGCAACCGCCTGACTGAAAAAGACGGCGAAGGGAACATAACTACTATTACATACGACAATTCGGACAGAGTTATCAAAGTTGAGGAGCCGATGGGCCGGATAACCACATACGAGTATACCGGCGACGGAAACCTTGAAAAGATATCCGGCCCGTACTTGCAACAGGAGCAATTGTTTGAGTATGACAAGAACGGTAATCTAGTCGCGTCCAGGGATCAAAGGGGCAACTGGACAAGAAACACTTACGACAGCATAAACCGGCTGACATCAACGGCGGACCCCGAGGGCAACGTCACCTCGTATAGTTATGACCGCAACAACAACCTTATACTAATGATGCGCCCCAACGGAGGCAGGGTTGCTTTTGAGTACGACGAGGCCGGCAGAATGACAAAGCAGAGCACACTCGCCGATAAGGATAAAAACACTTGGGATGAGATAGAGTATGCCTATGACAAAAACGGTAATCTGACTGCCGAGAAAGACGCCAGAGGTAATGCCACAAAATACGAATATGACGCCGACAACAGGTTGATAACCATATATCCGCGCGATTACGAGGATATGGATAGAGTAAGCAGAATCAGTTACGTTTATGACGATGCGGGCAATCTTGCATTCATGATTAACGCCGACGGCATCACCACCTACGAGTACGACCAGTATAACCGCCTGATAGGCCTTACTCCGCCTGAGCTTTTCATTACCGGCGAGAAAATCGTATACCAATACGACGGCTTGGGCAGGCTGATAACGGAAATCTTCCCGTACAAGAAACCGGGGTCGGACTTATATGACCAAATCAGTTATCGATACGATAAAAACGGGAATCTGATAGAAGTTACCGACGCCAGAGGCAACTACACTACATATAAATACGACGCGCTTAACCGGCTTGTTTTAGTCGTTGACCGGGAATTCCAAAACTATTCTACAACTTATGGCGCTCACGAACATGAGTACATGATTAACACGAACCCGGACGAGGGCGAAACACGGGTCGATTATGATAAAACAGGAAATGTCATTAAGGTCACAGACGCTAACGGCAACACTACGGAATTTACATATGATGGGAACAATCGCCTGCTCACGACGGTAGATGTTTTGAAAGACGTAAGATACGAAACTGTATACGGCTACAATGAAGTGGGCAGCCTTACCAGCGTAAAGAAACCTAACGGCGGCGTCACAACAATGATCTACAGCATCAACGACCTGCTGGTGGAAGAGATCGACGCCCTGGAAAATTCGATTTACAGGGATTATGACGCCAACGGGAACCTCATAAGCCTGACAGACCGCAACGGGAACCTCACCGAATACGGCTACGATAAAGAAAACCGCCTGATATCAGTGCTTACCTACATGAAGGAAGGCGATAAAGTTGTAGATGTGTACGAGACTCAATACGAATATGACGCCATGGGGCGGATCAAAACCATGATAAGCGCCGACATGCGTGTCACCACCACCGGCTACGACAAGAACGGCCGCATCACAAGTGAGGTCAACCCGCTTGCGCTGTTGAAACCTGAGGATACGCTGTACAACCGTGTGAGTTATACGTATGACAACAGAGACCGCATCACCAGAGCGACCCTGGAAGACGGTACGGTTACGGATTACACCTATGACCGCAACGGTAATGTGCTCACCAGGACCGAGGGCGTCACAGCGGACTTTGAAGGATATACGACCACATACACATATAACAATAACGACCAACTGCTGACCGAGGAAGACCCGATGGAAGGCCGTACAATCTATACCTATACGAATACAGGCAAGGTAAAGACAATCACTAACGCGATGGGTGCGACAACCGAATATAAGTATGACGCGAATGAAAATGTCATTAAAGTCACCGACCCTTTACTTAGCGAAACCAGATATGAATACGATGGGCTGAACCGGCTGATATCGGAAAGGCGCTACGGAACGTCTGTTTCCGACCCGATCCAGATCACCACTTATGAATACGACGGAAACGGTAATATCAAAAAGATAGGACATTGGCAGCACAATGGCACGCAAGAGGAACTCATAAGCCTGGAGCTATTCACCTACGACGCCAACGATCAGGTCATGACTTATACGATCGCCGATGAGAAAGGCATGGACGGCGAACACGCCACGACAAGGTATGGATACGACAAAAACGGCAACCTTACGTCGATCATGGATCCCATGAAAAATGAAAGGCGGATAAATTACGATTCCCTGAACCGCGCCACCCGGTTCATCAACGAAAAGGGTGTAAAAGAAGACAAAGGCGGCACGGTCACATTCGAATACGACGCGATGGGGCGCATCAAGAGAGCCGAGAATGAGGACGCTGCGGTCACAGAATATACCTACGACGCGAAAGGCCGCGTTACAAGCATCAAAGACGCGCTCAACCACTTTAAGCGTTTTCAATATGACGCCAGGGACAGGGTCATCTCAGAAACCGATGAAAACGGAGTGACCCGGGTATTTGAGTATGACAGTGTCGGGAACCTTCTCAGCAAGAGTACATATAGTTGGGGCGGTTCTGGCGGTCCGCAATATGGCGTGGTGTTTGACGAGACCGAACCGGATTATTCCGAATCGTTTACCTACGACGCAAACGGGAACATGCTGACCTATACGAACCGTAACGGTGAGACCACTGTATACACCTACGACGCTATGAACCGGGTAGAAACGGAGACGAATCCGCTGGGGGGCGTTGTCAGTTTCGGCTACGACGCAAACGGCCGCATAAGAACGGTTACCGACGAGAACAATAATACAACCTCCTATACGCTGGACGCCAACGGGAATATCATCCAAGTCAGAACCCCCTTTACTGCAGGCGACGTTTCAAATCAATATTACGAATACGACGCCATGAACCGCCTCGTTTCTGTAAGAGCCGGCACTTATGGCGCGCTTAAAACACTGACGACGTATGTATACGACTACAGGGGGCTGATTAAACGTGAAATCAACGGTCTTGAAGCGGAAAAGAAGTATGAGCATGATGATAACGGCAACCTGATTGAAGTGAGAGACGAGGAAGGCAGAATAACTACGTATAGGTATAATGAGACAAACCTCGTTGAAAGTATCGACTACGGCAGCGGAAAAACAGCGCAGTTTATGTATAACGGGACCGGCGAGCTGGAAAGGTTCACCGACTGGACCGGCGAAACAACCTACAAGCGCGATAAACTCAACCGCATTACGGAGGTGAGCGACCCCAACTCACGGGCGTTGGTCCCGGACGGCAAAATCCAGTACGGTTATGACCCGGTGGGCAACACAACCTCTATCAAGTATCCTGACGGCAGGCAGGCGGACTATTATTTCAACGCCGAAAACCGTATTGTGAGGCTTGTTGACACAGAAAACGGAGTGACGCGCTTCAGTTATGACCCCGAGGGGAATCTGGTTTACACGGAATATCCAAACTTCGAGACGTCGTACAATTATTACGACGCGCTGGGCCGCCTGGTCCAGAAGGACGATTACTCGCCCGCAGGCCTGAACACATCCACAATAACGTATGAATGGGATCCCGTGGGGAATCTGCTGCGCGAATTTGAACTTACCGGCGTCCGCGTGACGGCTGCCATGATCGCGACAGGTCTTGACGGGGATTTCTGCAATGATGTTTTCAGCGACAGTATCGCTTTGCAGCCCTATGACCCAAGCATTTTCAGAATCGCTATTGCGGAAGCCGGCGGCAACGCAGTAACCAGCGATCTGCAATTGCGCGGCGATATGAGCGGCGAGTACGACGTCGGAGGGCATACTGTACAAATCAGCGAAACAATCGACCCTTTAACAGACGAACGATCGTGGGAGTGTTATCTTGCCATAGGACCTCCGAACATTACGCCCGTCGATAATAACCCCTGGGCGGATGGAAGGATCATATCCGCAGGCACGTCAAACCTCGGGTATAAGGCTGTACCGGATAAGGACTTTAACGCGGATGTCAGGGCGGAACGGCAACAGATCGATTATAACGGAATAAGTGAAGACTCGGTAACCCGCCGGTATTACTATGACGTCAGAAACCATATGACAAGAAGCGTTCTCCCCAGTGCGGATACCCGGTACCAATATGATAGGTTTGGCAACCTGGTGAATGAGGACTCATACACCTCGGACGGGAATAGCACAATCACGTATGAGTATAATGCTATTAACCAGCTCGTACTAAAAACCGACTCCATTGAGGGCGAAACAGCGTTTACTTATGATAAGAGCGGCAATCTGAAACTCAAGGCCGCGCCGGACATGGAAGAGTCTTTCCTGTATGACGCCGCAAACCGCATGGTATCCTACAGTAATACAGATGGTGAAACCGGCGGATACGTCTACAACGCCCTGTCGATGCGGATGAAAAATTCCCAGAGTACCAGGGACAGCACAGTAACCAGGAGCTATATCGTCGACTATACCAACGCCCATGATTCTTACAGAAACGATCTTATGGTAAGCTCGACAGGCCCTGAGAAATATACACAGATCAATGTTTACGCCGGTCCTTCGCGTCTGATGCAGGTCGTCGGGGACGAAGAAGGCGTGTTAAAGCTTTACGTCCACGAAGACATACGGGGCTCGGCACACAGATATACAAGAGAAGACGGAACCGATTATGCCATGGTCGAATACGGCGCGTGGGGCGAAACCGTTGAAATCATTGGAGAGAGCAAGTATATCACGCCTGACTACGCCGGGCGCGCATATGACGCCTTGACCGGCATGTATTACGGGCAGGCGCGGATCTACGACGCGGGAAACAGGATGTGGACAAGCCTTGACCCCGCAAGGCAAGGCGCTAACTGGTACAGTTACTGCGAAGCCAATCCCGTGTCGCGTATCGACCCGTCAGGGTTTATCTGGGGCTGGCTGAAGAAGGCCTGGAACTGGATCAAAGACGTCGGCAGCGCAATTTGGAAGGGCCTCAAGTGGATCGGTAACAAAATCATTCAGGGCGTCGAGATAGCATTCGCCTGGATAGCCGACGGCATCACGAGTATTGCCGAAACTATCGTAGAATATGCCGGTAAATTATGGAAAGCGGTTAAGGTTGTTGTGACCGAAGTTGGAAAAGTGGCAATTAACCTCCTAAAGAAAACGCTCGATTGGATAGCGGAAAACTTCGTGTTCATAGTTATCGCCGTGGCCCTTGTCGTGGTCGTCGTTGCAACAGAAGGCTCAGCTACACCGCTGATATCGTCGTTTATAGGGAAGTTCGTGGCTGATGTGGGGAGCGGCTACATACCGTCCGCCATCCTGCAAAATTGCATGAAGTTTGTCGCGATGGCTGCCTGCCTGCTGGCTGGCGACTGGACAGAGCTTGCTAAAGCGGCGATTGACGCAGTGATAAGCACCGCAATTACTTTCGCCAAGGAGCAGGTCACCAGGATCATCAGCAAGATAGAAGCGCTTTCAGGTCTTGTGAAATCGCTCTTGAGCATGATCGTCGAGTTGGATTGGCAGGGCTTCGTTGAAGGCATTATCGATAAAGGAATGGACTTCATAATGGAAAAAATCGATTATGTCAGAGACCTTGCCGACAAAGCGATGGATTTCGTGATGAACCTGGATATAGCCGACCAACTGGCGCGGGCTGGGGAATACGTCGTAAGCTTCGTGGAGAAAAAGATAAACGCGGCTATCGATTATGTGACTAACATAATCGACAGGGGGATATCCGCTATTGATTGGGTAACAAACAAGGGCCTTGATTACGCCATAAACTACTTTGTGGAAAAAGGCAATTACGTCATCAGTTACGCCGAGAACATGATAAACCAGGGCGTCGATATCGTGAGCAATATACCGGCTCTCGCGGAGACCCTGCTCGGTCAGGGGCTCGACATTGTCAATAATTACTACGGGCGCGTACAAAAAATAATTAGCCAGGGGTATGACAAGGCGATGAAGACGGTAAACAGAGTTTTCGGCCAGGTCCAGGAACACCTGAACATACTGACTGATGTGATAGCCGGCCGTGTTGAAGCATTCCAGTCGCAACTGCCGCAGGCGGCGACGAGAATGGCGGAACAAGCGTGGACGAGAGGCCAGCAGGTTCTTGTAAGCCAGTGGCCGACAATACAGACCACAGCGCAGCAGACAGCAAGCAGACATATGCAAAAACTGGGCAGGCAAATGTTCGGGCGTCCTCCCTTCACCTCACCCCAATACGCCTTAGCGGCGTAAGACGAATATTAATTATGAATTATGAATTTGATAAAGGGAGGATTACAAAATGAATAACAACAGAATCCGCAGATTAATATACATCCTTATAACACTTGCTGCCGTATGTCTATTATTTTACGCCATGACTATGACGGCAATGGCCGCCGACGGGAAAGATATAACGGCGGACTTTCTCGACCCCAACTTCCGCAAAGCCGTTAGGGAAGAGTTAGGGTTAAAACCTGACGTGCCAATCACCGAGACCGACGTAAGCGCGGTAACCAGCCTAAATGTATTCGGCCGCAGTATCACCAGGTTGGCGGGCATTGAGCATTTCGGCGCGCTTCAGGAACTCGACTGCAGCTATAACCGGCTTATGTCGCTGGACGTCAGGGGCTTAGCGAAACTGAAGAGGCTCCGGTGCAACGACAATTATCTGACGTCGCTTAACGTGAGCAACCTGGAAGCGCTGTCGTTTCTTGAATGCAGCAGTAATATGCTCTCAGCGCTGGGCGTGAGCAGCCTGACCAATCTGAAGACTCTCCTATGCGGCGGCAACTGGATCGGAACGCTTAACGTAAGCGGGTTGCTGATGCTGGAGACGCTCGAGTGCCGCGACAACAACCTGACGGGGCTGTATCTTGGTGATAGAAACAGTATTAGTTATGAACTAAAATATCTGAACTGTAGAAATAACTTGCTGTCGGGAGCCTGGAGTTGGCCAAGTGTGTCAGATATGCCGGGGGCGAGGTCAATAACGATGCCAAACCTGGAATCCCTCAATTTCGGCGGTAACCGGCTGACCTCGCTCAACGTTTCGAACTGTCCGAAACTAAAGGAGCTGTGCTGTTGCCATAACCAATTGACGTTTGTGGATTTCAATACAGGCACTAACTTCGAGTTACTCTATGTCTGCGTCAAATCCAACATGCTCAGTCGCCAGGATAATATACATACCGTTTACTATGATTTTATCGACTTCAGTTACAACCATTATGATGAATCAGCCGCCCGGACACTCGGGCTCTGGCTGAGGCAGGCCCGAGCCAGGAGTATTAAGGCGGGTCCCCAGAACAGCGACGGTCTTCCTTATGTCGTGAGGATAGCGGACTATCCCAAAATGGCTGTCGCCGACAGGGAACTGGAACTGACTGGTCAAGTCCTCGGCATGACCAACGTTAGCATTAACTGGTCTATTGTGGAGTGGTCGGAGGATGAAGCAACAAAGCCCACGCTAAGAACTACCGGATCAGGACTGTCGCAACGCACATACTTGAGCGCGCAAACGCCGGGTACTGCGATAGTAGAAGCAAGGGTAGCGGACGGCAGGATACCGGGAGACGACTACGTGCAGTATATAAGGATAGCAGTCGTAGAGCCGCTGGCATTTACAGGCAGCAGCGAATTTGACGTCCCGGCCTCCAAGGGTCAGATTACGCCGGTATACGTGGGATCAGGCGTGACCGGAGGCAGGCCGCCATTCAACTTCAGCGCTTCGGGGCTTCCTCTGACGTTAAGCCTAAGCACGGACGGCGTGATCACCGGCACTCTCCCCGAGGAAACCGGGGCAGGCATGGCGGATATTACCGTGACCGACGCCCACGGCATCACTGCGATGATCACAATTGGTTATGGCGCTTTAAACCGGAATTATACCATCGGCGGGAGATATCCCGACGACGGGAACTGGTACGAAAGTTTAGACGCCTTACTGGGAACACTGGGTAACGCGTGGCGTGATATCAGCAAAGCTGATATCACCCTGTTGGGCAACGTTATGGGAAGCACAATGCTAGACGTCCTGAGCGGACAGAACATCACCATGAACCTCAACGGTTTTAATTTGACCATTCAAAATACCAGTACGGCGGTTGATATACACCAAGGCGCTAAGCTCAATGTAAACGGCGCGGGTAATATACTTTTCAGCGGCGGCTCAGGATTGAGCACTAGTGGAGGCGAGCTTAACAACTTAGGCAACGCCAACATCCGTGTGATAGGCGGCCTATATGCCGTAAACAGCGCCAAAGTCAAAGTGAATTCGGTTGAAATACAAAGCGGAACCAGTTCTGGCAAACTTTGCGGCATATATGCCGGCGGCGGCAGTGAGATAGGCGTGGCCGGCGGCGTCACCGTAGTCGGGGGCATTGGAAGCAACTGCACAGGGATAGAAGCCTCAGGTAACTCGATTATTAGCGTAGGGGGCAGTGTCAGCGTCCGCGTCCGAAACAGTCCAGTCGGCGTCGGCGTATCCGCAGACAGTGGCGCAACCGTTACAGTGCTGGGCGGCGTCACCAGCGGAGTTGGCGTCTACTCAGACAATAATAGGGCAAACGTCTATATCCACGGGGAGATAGACGCCGGGGAGTATATTCGGGTCATGTACATGGGCAGCCCCAGAACCATACGTAAAATGCCCTATCCCGGGCAGGAAACCATTGGTGGCGTCAGTTTTTACAAATATTCGTACGGTGGGGGAACTGCATCGACCGTATATGTCAAGGTGGGACCCGGTGTACCTGATTTCCTGTACGGCGACGTCAACAACGACGGTTTTGTCGACATCGGGGATTTCTTTGATTTACGGCGCCATCTGGCAGGCTGGCCGGAGTACTCTGCAAGCATGATAAATATAGATGCGGCGGACGTTATGGTAAATGGCGACGTCGATCTGGAAGACCTGTACACCCTGCGAAGGCACGTGGCGGGCTGGCCGGATTTCAGGGTATTGCCTATCTACCAGGAGAGCCAACAGATAGCCGGGGCAAGTGTTTCCCCATTCAGCCAGCAGGTAGCAGTGGTAAATATGCCAATATCAAGTCAGCCGCTCCTGAGAATAGGCGACGCGGCGGGTAGAACCGGCGAAACAGTTAAGGTTCCGATCAGCATAGCGCAAAATCCGGGCATTACAGGGATTGTATTCACCATCAGCTATGACGAATCGGCGCTAAAGCTAATAGGTTATGAAGATAAAGGCTTGATTGCCGGGGCGGCTCATACTCCGGGCAGCGTCGTGGCGTCGGGCATATTCGCCTGGATAAACGATCTGGCAATTAACAACAACACGAACAACGGAGTGCTCGTCATTCTTGACTTTGAGATTCTCAAAGAAGCCGCGCCCGGCGATATCGCGATTGAGCTGACCTATAAGCCAAAAAATATCCTGAACGCGGAAATGAAATCAGTATACTTCGATACGGCGCCCGGTAAGGTTTCAGTAACGGCGGCTCCGACTCCGACTCCGGCAGATCGGGAGTTGTTGGGTGCGGCGGCGAACTTCATCAGTATAACGGAGACGTCAAAGAACTCCGGCGTGTGGGCATTGTCGTTTAACGTCACGGAAACCTGGTCAGACAATGAAAATGCCGTAGTGCCATACGTAATAGAGATCAAGGCAAACAACGCCAATATAAAGGGCAGTTATGACCTCGGCAAGTACACCCTGATATACGACATTGCGGGCAACGGTTCGAACATCAAGGAGTTCAGAGTAACTCTTTATGGAGGTGAAAAAGAGTGAGGATACGAAATATTTTTAGGAAAACTATATCTTCTTTGCTTGTCCTTCTGATAGTGTCCGGATTCATCATACCACTTCCTGCGCTTGCGACGGAAACGGAAGACGAGTCGACGATTGGAATATCATTCGGCATAGCGAGAGCCGGAGGGTTGCTGGATGTGGCGATTAGCCTTGAGAACAATCCGGGGATTACCGGGTTGGTGTTGCATGTTAACTACGACAACACAGTAATGGAACTTGTCAGTTATGTGAATGGATCCATCTTTACCGAGAGTGCAGTCATGCACGGCCCCATTTACAGTCAGTTACCGTTTATTCTGGCATGGGAAGACGCGTTGCGCCTGGATGATATAACAGACGACGGGGTGCTCGTTGTTCTTAGATTCGAAATTGCAGCCGGAGCTCAGCTTCGCGACTATCCGATAACGGTTGCGCCTGTTACCATCATGAGCGCCGGCGGGCGTTTGCCGATAGAGACAATTCCGCCAAAGGAAGTCATGGTACGGATAACTGAAGCGTGCGTACATCTTGAAGTGACACAACACAAAGCCGCGACTTGTACCGCGCCCGGTTATGACAGGATCGTCTGCGCCATTTGCAAAGAGATATTAAGCGACACAAGCATTCCGGCGCTCGGCGGGTCGCACGGATTTGTAACGGGCTATGTAGAAGCAACCTGTGTCAAAGAAGGCGGCCTCATGGTAGCTTTATGTCCCATTTGTGGCGAGGCTTTATCGGGTGCGGCTCTCGACCCCGATAACCATACCGGCGGAACCTATGAAATAATTATCAGGCCGCCATCGTTAACTGAAACCGGCGAGAATGGAATCTACTGCTCCGACTGTTTCATGTTAATTCGCACAGAAGATATCCCGAAGCTTGGCGCTGACTACAGCGCGGTAACGGCAGCTATCGCTGAGTATGACCTGCGCAGGCTTAGTGTGAACATGTATACAACGGATAGCTGGGCAGATCTGTATAACGCCGTTAGGGAGGTTGTCTACGATCTGCCTGTAGCGCAGCAGACCACCGTTGACGGATATGCCGCCGCGATCTACGCTGCTATAGAGAATTTGGTATATACAGGCGCTAACTATTATTTAGTGGAGTATTATATATCGCTTGCAAACGAGTACGACAACGACTTGTTCTCGCTTGAGAGCTGGGATTATCTGCAAACGGCGATAAATGCGGTCGTCTACGGCTTGGACGCCTCGCACCAGGCAACTGTAAACCAATATGCGCAAGATATTTACGCGGCGATTAATGCTTTAGTTGTCCTGGGCGCCGATTACGCAAGGGTAAATGCAGCCCTCGCTGCGGCTGAAACGCTTAACGGAGACCTGTACACAGAGGAAAGCTGGGCGGTTCTGCAAGAGGCTATCGACTGTGTTGAGTACAATTTAAACATCATGTGGCAAACCGACGTAGATGGATATGCCGACGCGATATACGCTGCAATAGAAGCGCTGGTTCACGGCTATGCATTGGCCGGCATGATAAAAAGCTATAACCCGAAGCTGAAAACCACCGTTAAGCTCATGCAAGGCGATAATGAGATGTATGAAATGGTTATTCCCGGGACGGCAGGCTCAGGACAGTTGGCGTCACCATTTAAGTTTTACGATGTGAAGCCGGGTACATACACGCTTGTCATCACAAAACCGTGTCACACATCCTTTACAGTCACGGACATAGCAGTCGGCGAAGGTGATCTTGACCTCACAAAGGACAGCCGCCCCGAAGTCAGCCTTATGACGCTGAGATGCGGCGACATTGATGGCGATGGGCTGATCAACGACGCAGACCTGACCATTTTATGGATGCTCAAAAATTACAACAGGAAGACGGATGACGCCTTATATACTGCTTGTGACCTCAACGGTGACGGTATGATAAATGACCTCGACTTGACTATTTTGTGGATGCCTTATAATTATTATAGAGGCGAGATAGTTATACACTTTTGATGGGTGAGGCAGGGCATAGTAGAAGCGAAAAAACGGCGGGCTCCGGCCCGCCGTTTTTTCGCTACAGTACAGAGGTTAGCCCACAATTCCCCCTCGCATGTCATTCTGAGCGCAGCGAAGAATCTTTCAAGCTGTGCGGTTGGAAACGGAACCACCCCACCGCCTGCGGGCGGCACCCCTCCACAGGAGGGGAATGGGGTTGAATACGTCTTAAATTCCCCTCCCGTGGAGGGGTGGCGCGGAGCGC
>Ga0123356_10001041_pt1 | contig 30767 bp, 23 predicted proteins | sample TergutEmb28metaG_2_FD_92546 | JGI IMG/M metagenome (GOLD analysis project Ga0123356, IMG submission 92546) | Embiratermes neotenicus P3 segment gut microbial communities from Petit-Saut dam, French Guiana - Emb289 P3 | ecosystem: Host-associated > Arthropoda: Insects > Digestive system > Gut ...
CTGGGCGCGTGACGCCTACGGCGAGAGCGTCGTGTACGAGCGTCATCGCCACCGCTACGAGGTGAACAATCATCTGCGCAGGCAGCTCGAGTCTGCCGGGCTCGTGCTGTCGGGCACGACCCCGGACGAGCGCCTGGTCGAGATCACCGAGCTCCCACGCGACGCGCACCCGTTCTACGTCGCCTCGCAGTTCCACCCCGAGTTCAAGTCGCGCCCGGACCGGCCGGCGCCGCTGTTCAGGGAGTTCGTCGGCGCCGCCTACGCGCACAGTCGGTGCGGGGCGGAGGATGCTGGCAGCGCGGTGCCTACCGGTGACGAGGTCACGGCGGCGCGCCTGCCGTGAGCCGCGTCGCCGGCGAGGCTGAGCGCGAGCGCCTGCACGACACCTTCACGAGCCTCTGCCGTCTGCCGAGCCCGACGGGTGAGGAGCGCGCCGTGGCCGACTGGATCACGTGCGAACTGAACGAGCTCGGGATCGCGGTCGAGGAGGACGACGCAGGCGCGGCGGTCGGATCCAGCGCGGGCAACCTGCTGGCGCGCATCCCCGGCCGCGGCGAGCGCACGCTGATGCTGTGCTCGCACATGGACACTGTCCCGCTCACGGCACCGGTCGAGCCTGTCCAGCGTGACGACGGCTGGGAGAACGCCAACGAGGGAATCCTCGGCGCCGACAACAAGGCGGCGGTGGCGGCGATGGTCGAGCTGGCGCGGATCGTGTCGGCCTCCGCCTCCCGGTCTGCCCGCGCCTCCGGGTCCGCCTCCGCCTCGGCGCCCGAGGTGGGCGTCGAGCTGCTCTTCACCGTCGCCGAGGAAACCGGCCTCAACGGCGCCGCGCAGTTCGACGTGGCGCGCCTGGGCAGTGACTTCGGCTACGTCTTCGACCACGCCTCACCGGTCGGCGAGATCATCAGCGCCTCGCCGACGCACATGCGGATCGACGCCGAGATCCGCGGCCGGGCCGCCCACGCCGGGCTGCAGCCGGAGCAGGGTGTGAACGCGATCGTCGCGGCCGCGCAGGCGATCGTGAACATGCCGCAGGGCCGCTACGACGAGGAGACGACGGCAAACGTCGGTCTTGTCTCCGGCGGCACGGGGCTCAACGTCGTTGCCGACCGCTGCGTCGTCGCCGCCGAGGTCCGCGCCGTCGAGCAGGCGCAGCTGGACCGTTACGTTACGCAGGCGATCGACGCGCTGCAGGACGCCGCCGACACGGCCGGCTGCGACCTGGACCTGAAGCTCCAGCAGGGGTTCACCGGCTACCGCCTGGGACGCCGGGAGCCGTCCGTCCTGCTGGCGCAACGGGCGCTGCGCGCGATCGGATACGAACCGAGCTTCCGCAGCAGCGGCGGTGGCGCCGATGCGAACGCGCTGCGGCTCAACGGCTTTGCCTGTACCAACCTTGCCAACGGCACCGAGCGCGCCCACGAGCGGACCGAACGCGTGAGCTTCACGGCGCTCGAGGACAACCTCGATCTGATGCTGACGCTGCTCAACGAGGCTGCGACTTGACCAAGTGGAGCGCTGGGAGGCGGCGTGACTGACTTCGATGTCGTTGCCGAGAGCGTCGAGTGGGAGGGCCGGATCCTCAAGGCCGGCACCCAGACCTACCGCTACGCCGACGGGAGCGAGAACACGTTCGACAAGGTCTGGCACGCCGGCGCGGTCGCGATGATTCCGTACGACGACACGCACGTGTGGCTGGTGCGCCAGCCGCGCGAGGCGTCCGGCCTGGTGGGCTCGCTCGAGATCCCGGCGGGCAAGCGCGACCGCGCCGACGAGCCGCTCGTCGATCTGGGCAAGCGCGAGCTGGTCGAGGAGGTCGGCAAAGAGGCGGCGCTGTGGCGGGAGCTATTCGGCTTCTATCCCACCCCTGGCTTCTGCGACGAGTACGTCACCCTCTTCGCGGCGACCGGGCTCTCCGACGCGCCCGGCGGCCCGGCACCTGAGCACGGTGAGCACATCGAGATCGTGCCGTGGCCGCTCAGCGATCTGCAGGGGGCGCTGGCCGAGACCGCTGACGCGAAGACGCTGATCGGACTGCTCTGGCTCGCGCGCGAGCTCAACCAGGCGAGCTGAGCCGGCGCGAGCTGGCGGGAGCGGGCACGAGCTGGCGGGATCTGGCAGGAGTGCAGTGCGGCGGCGCGAAGTGAGTCCAGATGGCTGCCCTCGCCGCCGCGCAACCACAGCTGAACGAGCTGACGCTCGACTTCCTCGCCTACCTCGAGCTCGAGCGCGGCCTGTCGCGCAACACGCTCGAGGCGTATCGCTCGGACCTGCAGCAATTCGGCGAGTTCCTGCAGCGCCGCGGCGCGCAGCCGCTGGCGGTCGACGGGATCCTGCTGTCGGATTTCGTGAGCGAGCTCGCGGAAGGGCGTGACGGGCGCCGGCCCGCCGCCGCCTCGACGCTCCAGCGCAAGATCGCCTGCCTGCGCTCGTTCTACAGGCACATGCGCCGCGAGGGCATGCTCGAAACAGATCCGACCGCCGATCTCCGTCCGCCTCGCTCGAAGGCCCGGCTACCGCGCGTGCTCAGCCGCGATCAGGTCAACAGACTGCTGGAGCAGCCTCGGGGGACGAGCAGCGCGGCACTGCGGGACCGCGCGCTGCTCGAGACGATGTACGCCTGCGGGCTGCGTGCCTCGGAGGCGATCGGGCTGAAGCTGAGCGAGCTCGACATGGAGGGCGGTGTGCTGATCGCCCACGGCAAGGGCTCCAAGGAACGGGTCGTGCCGATCGGGTCCAAGGCGCTTGAGACGCTGAGGGTCTACCTCCACAGGGCACGCCCCGGGCTTGTCGGGCTGCGCGACGAGCCGCACGTGTTCCTCAACCTGCGCGGCCAGGCGCTCTCGCGCCAGGGGCTCTACAAGATCGTCCAGCGCCACGCCCGTGCCGCCGGCCTCGACTCGCGGATGAGCCCGCACACCCTGCGCCACACGTTCGCCACGCACCTGCTCGCCGGCGGCTGCGACCTGCGCTCGCTGCAGGAGATGCTCGGCCACGCGGACATCGGCACGACGCAGATCTATACGCACCTGTCCTCAGATCGGCTGCGGGAGGTGTACTTCGACGCACACCCGCGCGCGAAGCTGCCGCAGCCGGGGAACGGGCGGGGATAGCGCGGGGACAGCTGCGGGCAGCGATACTGACCGGGTGCCAGAGCTTCCCGAAGTCGAAACGATCCGCCGCCAGCTCGCTCCTCACCTGGAGGGCCGCGCGCTTGAGTCGGTCGAAATTCGCGACTTCCGCTGGACCCAGCCGGCACCGCCCGAGCTGATCGCAGCCGAACTGACCGGGGCGACGGTGCAACGCCTCGGGCGCCTCGGCAAGTACATGCTCTGGGAGCTCGACGGCGACCGCCACCTGATCGTGCATCTGCGTATGACCGGGTCGCTGCTGCTGGACGCCGAGCCAGAGTCGCCGCACACGCGTGTGCGCATCGAACTCGACGACGGCCACGTGCTCACCTATGTGGATCCGCGCCGCTTCGGTACCGCCCACCTGATGCTCTCGACAGCCGCGCGCGACCAATACCTGCAGGCCAGGCTCGGCGCCGAGCCGTTCAGCGCCGACTTCACCGCCGAGTACCTGCGCGCGCAGGCCCGGGGCCGGACCGCCCCGGTGAAGTCGTTCATCCTCGACCAGCGGCGGATCGCCGGGGTCGGGAACATCTACGCAGACGAGGCCCTGCATCGCGCCGGCGTGCATCCGCTGCGTCCGGCCGGCTCACTGACGCTCGCGCAGTGGCGCAAGCTCAAGGACGCGATCGAGGCATCGCTTGCGGCCGGGATCGACGCCAAGGGCGCCTCGATCGATGACTTCCGCCACGTTGACGGCGCGCGCGGCAGCTTCCAGGATCGCTTCCTTGTGCACACGCGTGCGGGCGAGCCGTGCCCGACCTGCGGCCGGCCGATCCGCAAGCTCACGGTCGGCGGGCGCGGGACCTACGTTTGCGAGCACTGCCAGCCGAAGCCCCGCAAGGCCGCGGGCTGAGCATCTGCGGGTGGGTGGGCATCTCGCCGGTGGCTTGCTTTGCCACCGGCTCACCGCACGTGCCGGCTTACAGGTGCGGGCAGACCGACAGTGGCCGCGACCCCGGTGCGGTCACGTTGTCCCCACCGCCGTTGCCGCTCATCACCGTCTGGAGCGCGCCCGAGTTCTGGCTCTCGAGCGCCTGCAAGGCGCTCTCCAGCTCAGCGACGAGATGCTGCTCGGCGGCGAGGTCGCGCTGCGAGGCCCCGATCACCGCCACGCAGCTTGCCCCGAATCCGCGGCGGCGGGCGATGCCGTCCAGGCGGTTCGATGCCCGGTACACGGCCTCGGCGTCACCATGATAGGTCTGGATCGTCGGGATCAGGCAGGTGAGCAGCGCGGCGGTCGAACCGGGGTCGATGCCGCACTTGGTGGCAGCCGCGTTGAGCTTGCCCCAGTCGCCGCCGAGCGTGATCAAATCGAGGCAACCGGTGCGCACGGCGCCCACCAGCGGGCTGACGCTGCGCATGCGGTGGCACACCGTCCCAGCTCTGCTGAAGTTCTGCGGATTGCGTGTCTCCTGTGCCCGCAGCGTCTTGATGCGGGCGACGGCCGCCGACAGCTGCTGGTACTCGGCCTTGGACAGCACACCGCGCGGGCCGGCGGTTGCGGTGGCCGCCCCGACCGTGAGCACCAGCACGCTCGCGATCGCGCACGCGGCCACGCACGCAAGGACAGCGCTTACGAGGCTGGCTCGCCGCATCGGGACACCCGCGGGCCGCGAGGCCCGTCAGGCCGCCAGCAGCGCCGGCAGACGCCCGGCGCGATCGGCGGCAAGGAGCTGTTCGAACCCACCGAGCGACTCGCCATCGATCACGATCTGGGGGAAGGTGACCATGCCGGTGATCTCCTGCAGCTTGTTGCGGCCGTCCGCGTCACGTGCGAGATTGATCTCCTCGTAGGTGACGCCGCGCTTGTCAAGGAGCGCCTTGGCACTACGGCAGTACGGGCACACGTCGGTGGTGTAAACGATGACGGGCTTCATGACTTCAAAAAGGATAGCCACCCCAACCCGGGTCCCGGGATGCCTGGGTCGCTGAAGACCGAGGCGATCGTGCTGCGCTCGATCCGCTACGGCGAGGCCGACCGGATCCTGCATCTGTACACGCCCGGGCACGGCCGCATCGGCGCGATCGCGAAGGGCGCCAGGCGTTCGCGCAGCCGCTTCGGCGCGCGGCTCGAGCCGTTTTTCCAGATCAGCGTGGTGCTCCACGAGGGGCGCGGCGACCTCTACACGGTGACCGGTGTCGACACGGTCGACGCCCGCGCGGGCCTGCGCGAGAGCGCACCGGCGCTCGACGGCGCCGCCCGCGCCTGCGATGCGGTGGCGCGGCTGTTCGAGACGGATGAGCCGCACCCGGAGGTGTTCGCGCTGCTGGCGAACGAGTTGACGCTGCTGGCCGGCGACCCGGCGGCGGCGCGAACGGAGAACGCGCTGGCCTTCCGCCTGAAACTGCTGCTCGCGGCCGGGATCGTGCCTCAGCTCGGATCCTGCGCCAACTGCGGGGAGCGTGAACACCTGACCGGGTTCTCGGCGGCCGCCGGAGGGGTCGTCTGCGGCTCTTGCGAATCGGCCTCGTTTCCGCTTGGGGAGGAGGCGTACGAGTTCCTCGTGGGGGCGCTCGGACAGCCGCTCGCGAGCGCCCCGCAAGCCTCCGAACGGGCGCTGCTGGTTGCCGAGCGGGCGATCCGCGAGACGGCCGAGCATCATGCCCAGGTTCGCCTGCGGCCGCTGCCGGCGGTGTCTGGACGCGCCTGACGGCCCAGGCTCGCCCTCAAATACGCGAGGTATTCTCGTCGCGAGCCTGCGCCGTCATCCACGCCCAGCCACTCGCCGGTCCGGTCCCTGAGTGTCCAGCGCTGCTGGCAGAATGGTTATGTGAACAAGGTCTACGAGCATCCGGGCGGCGCCGTCGCAGACGCGTTCGCGGAGCGCACGCGCCAGCAGGAGGAGGCGCAGCTGTCGCCGCTGGCGACACGCTCCTACCCGGCGGCGCGCGCGGCCGACGAGCCGGAGTGCGGGTTGCGCACGCCGTTTCAGCGCGACCGCGACCGGATCGTCCACTGCAAGGCGTTCCGGCGGCTCAAGCACAAGACGCAGGTGTTCGTGCTGCCCCTCGGCGATCACTACCGCACGCGGCTCACGCACACGCTCGAGGTCACGCAGATCTCGAGGACCGTCGGGCGCGCGCTCCGGCTCAACGAGGACCTCGTGGAGGCGATCGGGCTGGGGCATGACATCGGGCACCCGCCGTTCGGCCACATCGGCGAGCAGGCGCTCGACGAATGCCTGGCAGAGCGGTTCGGGGAGCGGTTCTGGCACAACGAGCACTCTCTGCGCGTGGTCGAGGTGCTCGAGCGGGACGGCCGCGGGCTCAACCTGACGGCGGCGGTGCGCGACGGGATCCGGGCGCATTCGTGGCGTGCGGAGCCTCCGCCCGCGACGCTCGAGGGGGAGATCATCCGCTTCGTCGACCGCATCGCCTACATCAACCATGACATCGACGACTCGGTGCGGGGTGGCGTGCTCGACGCCGCGGAGCTCCCGCACGGGCCGATCGCGGTGCTCGGGGACACAGGCTCACAGCGGATCGACACGCTCGTCCACGATCTGGTCGAGGAGTCCGCGCGGGAGGGGGCGATCGTGCAGAGCGAGACCGTCGGCGAGGCGATGTCGGACCTGCGCGACTTCATGTTCGAGCGCGTCTACCTCGGGCCCGAGGTGCGGCAGGAGCGCGAGAAGATCCGGGCCGCGGTGCGCAGCCTGTTCGATCACTTCTGTGAGCACCCGGAGCGGATCCCCGGTTCGATCCCGGACGGCCCATTGTCACGCCGGGTGACCGACCACATCGCGGGCATGACGGACCGCTTCGCGGTGGCGGTGTTCGAGGCGCTCGCGGTTCCGACGGCGTTCACCCCGTGAGCCGCTACACGCCGGATTCGCGTGACCGCGTGCGTGACGCGGTAGACATGCTGGCGCTGGTGGGCTCGAAGGTCGAGCTCACCCGCCGTGGCCACGACAGCTACTTCGGGCACTGCCCGTTCCACGACGAGCAGACGCCGTCCTTCCACGTGCGCCCGGACGAGAAGCACTACCACTGCTTCGGCTGCTCGGAATCCGGCGACCCATTCACCTTTGTGATGCAGACCGAGGGGCTCGACTTCGTCCGCGCTCTGGAGGCACTCGCCGACCGCTTCGGGGTGACGCTGGAAACCGAGGATGAGTCGCCCGAGGCTGCGTCCCGGCGCGAGCGCCGCGAGCGCCTGTACACACTGCTCGACCGCACCGCCACCTTCTACGAGCGCTTCCTGTGGGAGGCCCAGGAGGCGGCGGCGTCGCGGGAGTACTTGCTGGGCCGCGGATTTCTCGAGGAGACGCTGCGCGAGTTCAGGGTCGGGTACGCCCCGCACTCCTGGGATCGGATCGTGGGCGCGTCGCGCAAGGCCGGCTACAGCGCCGATGAGATCCTGGCCGCGGACCTGGGGCGGCGCAAGAAGGCGCGGCCGGACGAGCTGGTCGATCGCTTCCGCGGACGGATCATGTTTCCGACGGCCGACGCGCGCGGCCGCGTGCGCGGGTTCGGCGCGCGCACGACCGGCGTCGATGACGGGCCCAAGTATCTGAACACCGCCGAGGGCGACGTCTACAGCAAGCGCGGGGTCCTGTATGGCATCGCGCATGCGCGCGCGGCGGCGGCCAAGGAGGGGCGGATGATCCTCTGCGAGGGCTACACGGACGTGATCGCTCTGCATCAGGCGGGCGTGCGCAACGCGGTCGGGATCATGGGCACATCGCTGACCGAGGAGCAGGTCGGCGAGCTGGTGCGGGTTGTGAAGGTGCTCGAGCTCTGTCTCGACGCGGACAACGCCGGCCGGCGCGCGATGGAGCGCGCCTCGAAGGTGGCAGGTGATTCCGGCCTGCAGCTGCGGGTGGTGCCGCTGCCCCCGGGGACGGACCCGGGCGATCTGATCCTGCGTGAAGGCGCGGATGCGCTGCGCGAGCGGATCGCTGCCTCGGAGCCGTACGTCGTCTTCCAGGTCGGGCGGGTGCTCGAGGCAGCGGACCTGAGTGGGGCGGAGGGCAAGGACCGCGCGATCGCGGAACTGCGGCCGGTGCTCGCACCGGTTCCCGCGAGCGTCCTGCGGGACGAGCTCGTGCGCAGGGTCGCGACGGCGCTGGAGGTGCCGGAGCCGCGGCTGGTGACGCTGCTGGGACAGGCGGCCACTCATGCCGCCACGCCGCCTGTGGAGTTCGGCGACTCGCACGGCTACGAAGGCGCGCCATCGCGACGGCAACCAGGGCTCGCATCGGGCCCCCAGGCCGAGCGCTCGTTCCTTGCGATGTGCTTGGCATCGCCGGACCTCGGTGCTCAAGTCCTGTCGAACCTCGATCCGGACGCGCTCTTCCTCGAGGACGTCATGCGGCGCGGAGCACGGTTCCTGAGCACCAATCTTCCTGGTCCGCTGCCCGACCCGCCCGGAGACGATCCCGAGCTCGTGATAGTGCTGGACGACCTCGTTGCTCGCGCCGGCCGCGGTCGCCAGGTCAGCACCGACGAGCTCGAGCATGCGCGGCTGCTGCTCGAGCGCGAACGCCTCCGTCGGGAGATCGCCTACCTGCGCCAGCGCGGCGGCAGCGGGGGCTCGCTGCCGAAGCTCTCGGCCGAGTACCAGGAGGTGCTCGTCACGATCAAGACGGTGGTGACGCGGCTCGAGCGGCCGGTGTAATCGCCTCCTCATCTGTTTTCTCGCAGCGGCCGATACAGTAAGGGCCCGAGGGCACGTCCCTTGATGAACATTGGGGAGTAGCTCAATGGCAGAGCATTCGGCTGTTAACCGAAGGGTTGTGGGTTCGAGTCCCACCTCCCCAGCTTCAAAGGGCGGTCGGGCCCATGGCCCGGCCGTCGCTCGTTAACGGAGCAGGTCCTCGATCAGTTCGGCGGCACGGGTCGGCCCGTCGTTCGCGGCGGCCCACGCCGACAACTCCTGCGCACGCGGCGTCAAGGACCCGCTTTCCTCGAGTGCCCGGCCGACCGCCAGGCCCAGCGTGCGCGCCGACAGCAGCCGCCACGGCAGCCGCACGCCCAGGCCGGCCCAGTCGAGGCGGGCCGCGTTCTCGGCCATGTCGCCGCTGTGTGGGACGGCGAGCACGGGTACGCCGCGCTCCAGTGCCCGCGCCACGGTGCCGTGGCCGGCGTGGCAGATCACGAGCGCCGCGCCGTGCATCGCGTCCGAGTAGGACATCCAGTTGACGAGCCGGGCGTCACGCCCGGCGCGGATCGGCGCCAATGCCGGGCGCCGATCCAGCGATGCCAGCACGCGGACCGGGGCGTCGCGCAGGCCCTCGACACATGCGCGGATCAGCCGCTGGCGGGGGTCGTGCGAGGTGGACGGCGCCACGACGACCAGCGGTGCATCACCGGGCGGCGGCTCGGTGGCCGGCCCCGGCGGCTCCCACAGCATCGGCCCGACCACGTGGACGCTCGGCGGCCAGTCGCGCGGGTACTCGAGCTGCGGGAACGTGGCGACCAGGCAGAGATGCGGGCTCAGGCCACCGTGGAGCCGCTCCAGCGGCGGCAGGCCGACGCGCCGCCGCGTCTCGTTGAGCTCGTCGCGGCCCTGCCTCAGGCCTTTCTCGAGCGGCCGCTCGAAGGCGCGCCAAAAGGCTCGTCCGGTGGGGGTGCGCGGCAGCCGCGCGCCGATCGAGTAAGGCGGGAAGCCGGGCGCCGTGACCGGATAGAGATGCGGTACGAGCGTCGCCGTCAACACACCCTCGAGCTCCGCCGCCAGCGCCGGGGCCAGCGTCAGGATGTCGTGCACCACCACGTCCGGCGCAAACGCGGCGATCGCGGCGCGTGTCGGGCCGGTCGCCCGCCGGACTGCCTCATACGGCTTCAACGGCTGCTCCAGCGTGGGAAACACCGGGTACTCGGGCGCCGGCACGAACTCCATGCCCGCGTCCACCACGTGCGGGCGCCACCGTTCCCAGGTCTCGAAGCTGACGGCGTGCCCCCGCGCCACCAGCCGGCGGCCGAGCGCCAGCATCGGAAAGGCGTGGCCGGGCTGGCCGAAGGCGCCAAGAAAGAACCGGCGCGACCAGAGCGTCGGCTGGTTTGGGGTGCGCTCCACACCCGCGGTCATGCCCCGCTCACGCCCCGACCACGCCCCCCCCGCGGCGGCGCTCAGGCCGCCAGTTCTGCGAGCAGGCGCATCTGCTCGAACTGCTGCTCGCGCGTGTAGGCGGCCGGCGAGGCCAGCAAGGTCCCGACCCCGGCCTCGCGGTAGGCGGCCAGCCGCTCGGCGACACGCTCCCGCGGGCCGACCAGCGAGACGAGGTCGATCAGCGCGTCGGGGACGGCGGCCATCGCCTGCTCGCGCTTGCCGTCCAGGTACAGGTCCTGGATCTCCGCGGCCGCCTCCTCGAACCCGTACTCGCACACGAGCGCGTTATAGAAGTTCTGCTGACGTGAGCCCATGCCGCCGACGTACAGGGCGAGCGCCGGGCGCATGAAGTTGCGCGCCGTCTCGATGTCGTCGCTGATGTGGACATTGACCTGTGGCGCGACGTCGAAGCCGTCGAGCGCGCGCCCCGTCCGCGCGGCACCCTCCTCGAGCCGCTCGCGGAACACCCCGACGTGCTCGGGAGAGAAGAACGTTGGCAGCCAGCCGTCCGCGATCTCGCCTGCGAGCGCGGTGTTGCGCGGGCCGATTGCGGCGAGGTAGATCGGGATCCGCTCCTGGACCGGCGTGATTGTGAGCTTCAGCGGCTTCCCGGGACCGTCCGGGAGGGGCAGCTGCAACGTCTCGCCGTCGTAGACGAGCCGCTCACGTGACAGGGCCATCCGCACGACGTCGAAGTACTCGCGTGTGCGCTGGAGCTGTTTGCCGAACCGCTGCCCGTGCCAGCCCTCGGAGACCTGCGGACCCGATGTGCCCAGGCCGAGGATCATGCGCCCGCCGGAGAGCTGATCGAGCGTGGCGGCGGTCATCGCCGTCATTGCGGCGCTGCGGCCGGGGATCTGGAAGATCGCCGAGCCGAGCATGATCCGCGAGGTCTGGCCGGCGAGCCACGCGAGGATCGTCGCCGCGTCCGAGCCGTAGGCCTCCGCGGTCCAGACCGAGCCGTAGCCCAGCTGCTCCGCGGTCTGCACCGCGTGGAGCTGCTCGTCGGCGCCGCCCCAGAGCCCCCAGTAGCCGATGTGCAGCCCGAGCTTCATGCGAGCGCAGCCTACTGGGAAGATGTCGGTCATGAGCTCACACAACCACGGCCCCGTCCGCTACGGATACAAGGCATCGGCGGAGCAGTTCCCGCCCCGGCAGCTGCTGGACTACGGCGTCGCCGCTGAGCGGCACGGCTTCGAGATCGTCGCCGTCTCCGACCACTTTCAGCCGTGGCGCCATCACGGGGGCCACGCGCCCAACTCGATCGTCTGGCTCGCCGCGCTCGGCGAACGCACCGAGCGAGTGACGCTGGCAACCAGCGTCCTGACCCCGACGCTGCGCTACCAGCCGGCGGTCATCGCGCACACGTTCGCCACTCTCGGCGCGCTCAATCCCGGACGCGTCGTGCTCGGCATCGGCACCGGCGAGGCGATGAACGAGAACCCGTCGATCGGGATCGAGTGGCCCAAGTTCAAGGAGCGCTCCGAGCGGCTCGCGGAGGCGGTCGCGCTGATCCGCAGGCTCTGGACCGAGGAGCGCGTCAGCTTCGAGGGTAAGTACTACCGCACACTGAACGCGACGATATACGATAAGCCGGAGCAGCCGATCCCGATCTTCATCGCGGCCGGCGGTCCCAAGGCGGCGGCGCTCGTCGGGGAGATCGGCGACGGCTTCATCGTGACGAGTGGCAAGGGGGCGGAGCTCTACCACACGCTGCTCGGCGGTCTGGGCGAGGGCGCGGCCCGAGCCGGCCGTGACCCGGACACGATCGACAAGTTCATCGAGATCAAGGTCTCCTATGACCATGACGCGGGCTTCGCAAAGGGAGCGTGCGCGCCCTGGGCGGCGCTCGCGCTGACCGCCGAGGAGAAGGGCGGCACCGAGGATCCGATCGAGATGGAGCGGCTCGCGGAGGCCGCCGCCGACCGTGCCCACACCCGCTTCATTGTGTCGAGCGACCCCGACGAGGTGGTCGAGGAGATCGCCTTCTACGTCAACCTCGGCTTCGAGGACCTCGTCTTCCACTTCCCGGGCGAGGACCAGGAGCGGGCGCTCACGCAGTTCGCCGCCGACGTGCTGCCGCGTCTGCGAGCCCGCTTCGGGTGACCGTCCCGGGGGTGGTCCCGCTAGACCACCCCCGGGGTGAAGCGCTCACGCGAGATCGTCGTGGTCGCCGCGCACCCAGGCGGCGTAGCGCTCGGCGGAGCGCTGCACGGCTGCGGCGGCGTCGCGCTTCGGGCCGCGGCCGAAGTTGTCGTAGACCCGATCGAACTCGAGGCCGGCCACCGACGCGGCGATTCGCTCGACGATCGCCGCCGAGAGCGGGATCCGGTTCGGATAGCTGCGCATGAACGTTACGGTCGTGCCGTCGGGGTTGCCGTGGATCGTGTCCGAAGTCAGCAGCACCCCCCGGTTCTCGGCGCCCGCGGCCCAGTGCAGCACTGAGGAGCCGGTGAAGTGCCCGCCGAGCTCGTGCAGGACGAGCCCGGGCGCGACCTCGTGCCGCCCGCGCCAGCCGGTGATCGCCGCGTCGGGCCGCTGCACCCACTGCAGCAGCGGCTCACAAACCAGGATCGGCGCCTGCTCAAGGGCGTGGCTCCACGCGCTCTGCACGCCGAACATGTGTGGATGGCTCGAGGTGATCGCGAGCACAGGCCCGTTTGCCCGGATCGCGTCGACCGCGGGCCGGTCGATGAACGGTGGCACGTCCCACAGCACGCTCCCGTTTGGCGTCGAGATCACATGTGCCTGCTGCCCGATACCCACGCTGGGCTCGACCCTGAGCCCGACCAGCCCCGGCTCGAGGTCCTCGATCTGCACTTGGTGCCCGGTCTCGCGCAGCTCCCGCAGGCTGGTCCATATCTGCCCCGACGCCGGTGTCCACTGGCGCTCGTCGGCGCAGATCGCACACGCGCCGGCGGCCTCGACGTGCTCGACCCCGCAGGTCGCGCACAGGATCACGCTGCCGTCAGCCACCGGGCCGCTCCAGGAGTGGATTCATGCACGTATCCTGCAGGATCGCGCCGAGGGCGGTGATCAGCTCCTCGCTCGAGGCTGAGCTGAGCGCGTCGAAGGCGAGCACGTAGCGGGCCAGGCCGAGCCCGATCAGCTGTGAGGCGAGCAGCGCGGCGCGGAGTTGCGGCCGGTCGGCGCCGACTCGCTGAAGCGCCGGCAGGATCAGGTTGTCCGTGGCGAACTGGCGGAACATCACGGCGACCGCCGGGTCCTCGAGGGCGGCGAAGATCAGCGAGAGGATTGCGCTTCGTTCCTCGTCGCGGTCCCAGTGGCTGATGAACCGGCGTGCCATGTCCTCGCCCACCTGGTCGATTGGCAGGTTTTGGATGTGGGCTGCGATCTCGTGCGCGTCAAATGGCCACTCGACGACCGCTGCGAACAGGCCCGCCTTCGACCCGAACTGCTGGACGACCAGCGACGGGTCGACGCCCGCGTCGCGGGCGATCCCCCGGAGCGAGGTTCCGGTGTAGCCGTTCGCGGGGAAGGCGACCCGGGCGACCTCGAGGATCTTCTCGCGGGATTGGCTGGCGCCGCGGCGCCGGCCGCCGCGGCGACGCGCGCCGGGGCTGGGGCCGGAACCGGGGCTGGGGCCGGAACCGGGGCCGGAACCGGGGCCGGGGCCGGAACCGGGGCTGGGGCCGGAACCGGGGCTGGGGCCGGAACCGGGGCTGGGGCCGGAACCGGGGCCGGGGCCGGAACCGGGGCCGGAACCGGGGCCGGGGCCTGGGGACGAAGAGTGGCTGGGAGGTGAAGAGTCGGTCATGGGAGCAGTTTGACACATGTTGTCTCAACATGTAGAGTAAACGCGTATGAAGACGATAACCCCATGGGAGAGCCATCGTGCCCACACCGACACGCCACTTTCGACCGAATCGGAGTTCCGCATGAGCACCACCTCTGAGACCACATCTCATCTCGCCTCCGAAGCGCCCCCAGCGGCGGGTCCGCAGAACGCCGGCGCAGCGGCCGCGGCAGCTCTCCGCCTGCGGCGGCTGTTCGCGATCACGGTGTTCGCGGCCCTGCTCGGACTGGGGATCACCCTGTCATTCGGCTATGCCGACCACAACCCTCAGCCGCACGGCGTCCGGATCGCCGTGGCCGCCACCCCCGCGGTCCGTGCCCACCTCGCCGCCGGCCTCCAGCGCGCGCAGCCGGGCGCGTTTGACATCGTCGCCGTCGGCAGTCCGCACGCCGCGACCCGCAGCGTGCGTTCGCAGTCGACCGCCGGGGCGCTTATCGTGCCGGCCTCCGGTCCCACCACGGTCGTCACCGCCGGCGCTGAAGGGCTCAATCAGAAACTGGCGCTCACAAAGGCGCTCACAGCCGCCTCATCGGCAATCCATCGGCCCGCCGAGCCGGCCGACGTCGCACCGCTGGCTGCCGGGGACAGCAGCGGCCTGTCCAGCTTTGTCTTCGGCCTGGGCCTCCTGATTCCAAGCGTGATCGGCAGCGTCGGCATATTCCTGCTCGGCAGGGGGCTCCGGCTCTGGTGGCGGGTTGCCGCCGGGATTCTGTTCGCACTGCTGGCGGCCGGCGGCGTCGTCCTCGCGACGGACACGATTCTGGGGGCTCTGACCGGGTCCGGTGCGGCGCTGCTCGGCATCGCCTTCCTCGGTGCGCTCTCCTTCGTGCTGTTCATCGCGGCGCTCCAGTCCGTCGTCGGCCTGCCCGGCACGCTCTTGGCCGCGATCGCGTTCGTGTTCGTCGGCAACGCCATCTCCGGCGGATCTGTGCCGATCGGATTCCTGCCGGGCGGGTTCCGCCAGGTCGCGCCATGGCTTCCCAACAACGCGATCGTTCGGGGCGTGCGGGACGTGGTGTACTTCAACGGGCATGACCTCGGTCATCCCCTGCTCGTGCTGGCTTTGTGGCCGACGGTGGCGCTGGTCATCCTGCTGGCCGTCGATCTGCTGCACGCCTCCGAGCGTCGCCGCGCGCCCCACCTCGCAGAGGACATCTACAGCACTCCAGCGATCGTCCACGCGGCGCGGCGGCTGAGGACAGGTCGGCCCCTCTCGCGCACAGCATCCGGCTCCGCCTCGTCGACGGCCTGAGAGCGCGAAGGGGTTCGGCTGGGGGCCCCTGTGTTCCCCCAGTCGGGGCCGGCAGACCCGCAATTGGTGCGCATGGCATCGCAATAACAGGCGCACGCCACCGCAAGATCCGCGCAAATCGCGTCAAACGCCGCATGCGTCGACGGTTCGGTGGTAGGCTCGCGTTCGCAAGCTTCTTAGCCGGCCACGGCCGGGGTGTCCTGTAGTGGAGAGAGAGGCGGGATTATGCGTACGGATCGGCTGTCGGTAGCCGTTGTGTCGGTTCTGCTCGTGTCTGCGGCGCTGATCGCGCCTTCGCTCGCTGACGCGGCGGCTACGTCGCCGACATCGCCGGTCAACCTGGCCACGCCGGTCGATTTCGGCGCTGCCAGGGCGGCGCCGCGGGCCACGGTCCTCGCGGGAGACGCCCGCTTCCAGATCCTCGGCAGCGGCCTGATCCGGATGGAGTACTCGCCGACCGCGACCTTCGAGAACGCTCCGACTGTCAACGTGCTGAACCGGCGGTTCGCCGTGCCGCGTTACCGCGTCAGCCGCCGGGACGGCTGGCTCACGATCCGGACGCACTCGGCGACGTTGCGGTATGAGCTGGGATCCGGGCCGTTCGGGCCGGACAACACATTGCTCGAGTTCGACGGACAGACGGTCGCCCCGCAATGGCAGAACGAGTGTCCCTTCGATCAGGTGTGCGATGCCGGTGCCGCGAGCCTCGTCGGTCCCGCCAACATCCAGACCAACCATGCCAACTACCAGAGCATCGCCGGCTTCATCGCGAATCTCGGGCAGGGCAACGGGGCCGGGGCCAATTGGACGGTGCTCGGGGCTCCCGCGGGCCAGGCCACGGTCACGCTGCGTTATGCGAACTACATCGGTGCGCTCGGAGGGCCGGCTGCCCGCACGGTCGATCTGACCGTCAATGGCGCTCAAGTACAGACGGTGACGCTGCCGGCGACCGGCAGCTGGGACGACTGGTCGACGGTCACCGCCAACGTCGACCTGACCGCGGGCACCAACACAATAGGAGTGCTGTGCGCCACGGCCGACAGCTGCTCCGTGAACCTGGACACGCTGTCGGTCTCGGCGCCGGGCGCGCCGGCGCCCGCCGTCCCGACCATGAACTACCTCGGGGGCTACACGCGCGGATTTGACACCACGACCTACGGCGATGGTTACAGCTGCCCGAGCGGCACCCCGACCGCCGCGCAGTGCACCGCCACGATGCCACAGCTGCACCCGGGGATCATCGACAGGGCCGGCTACCGTCTGCTCGACGACAGCCAGAGCTCCGTGTGGGGCTCGGACGGCTGGGTTGCGCCGCGGGCGTCCGGCGGCGACCTTCAGGACGGATACCTCTTCGTCTACGGCCATCACTACACCCGCGCGCTGCGAGAGCTCAATCGTCTCACCGGACCGTCGCCGCTGCTGCCCGAGTACCTGTTCGGCGTCTGGTACTCCGACTACTTCCCGTACTCGACCTCTGATTACGAGAACACCCTGATTCCGGCCTTCCGGGCCAACAACGTGCCGCTCGACACGCTCTCGGTCGACACCGACTGGAAATCACCCAACGAGTGGGATGGCTGGGAATGGAACCCGGCACTGTTCCCGGATCCGCAGGCGTTCATGGATTGGGCCAAGCAGCAGTCGATTCACGTCACGCTGAACGTCCACGCGAGCATCGCCGACGACGACCCGCAGCTGGGGGCTACACAGGCGCTCGCTGGCACCTCCCTCACCGACTACAGCGGCTGTTTCACCCCCAGCGGCACCTGCAAGGTGTTCGACTGGAGCAGCATCCCGCAGGCGGAGTCCTACTTCGCGCTGCAGTCGCCGTTCGAAGCGCAGGGGACATCATTCTGGTGGCTGGACTGGTGCTGCGAGGCCTCGACCGCCTCCGACCCCGGGGTCACGCCGGACAGCTGGATCAACCACCTGTACGCCCAGGAGATGATCAACAAGGGCCAGCGCGGGTTTGTCCTGTCGCGCACCGGCAGCTCCTATCAGAACCCCGACGAGGTCTACCCGGCGGGTCCGTGGTCGGGGCACACGTCGACCCTGGCCTTCACCGGTGACACCTGGGGCACGTGGAACACACTCGCCTTCCAGGCGCAACTCGCCGGCGACGAGTCGAGCATCGACGAGCCCTACGTCAGCGATGACATCGGCAGCTTCCTCGGACAGCCGCCCGGGATCCCTTCGGGCGGACCCGCGTCCGATGACGGCGACATCTACGACCGGTGGGTCCAGCTCGGTGCCTTCCAGCCGATCCTGCGCCTGCACTCCTCGGCCGGGAACCGTCTGCCGTGGCAGTACCCGCAGCCCGAGGACTCGATCGCGGCCGACTTCCTGCGGCTGCGCGAGGCGCTCGTGCCCTACACCTACACGCTGGCCGCTGACGCGGTCAGTACGGGCATGCCGATCGACACGCCGCTGTACCTTCGCTATCCCGGCGCTGCCGCCGCCTATTCCAATCCGGGCGAGTATCTGTACGGCCCCGACGTACTGGTGGCGCCGACGACGACCCCGGGCACCGTGAGCAAGCAGTCCGTGTGGATCCCGCCGGGCCAGTGGACCGACTGGTTCACGGGGGCGACGTTCAGCGGGCCGTCGGTGCAGTCGCTCGAGGTGCCGTTGGACCGCATGCCCGTCTTCGTCAGGGACGGCGGCATCGTGCCAGAGCAGGCGCCGATCGACCACGTGGGCGCCGACCCCGGCGCCCCGACGATCCTGCGCGTATATCCGGGGGCACGCGGACGCTTCTCGCTCTATCAGGACTCGAGTTCCGGCAACGGCTACCAGCACGGCCAGGACAGCCGCACGGAGATCACGACCGGGACGGGCAATGGACACCTGAGCCCGAGCGTCACGAGCGTCACGATCGGCCGGGCGCAGGGGCACTATCCCGGCGAGCCGCAATCCCGGAGCTTCACGGTCGAGATCGAGCGCGTGAGCGCGCCGGACTCGGTGCTGATCGACAGGCGGCATGCGGCCCCGGACGACTGGAGCTATGACCCTGCCACGCACACGCTCAGCGTGTCGGTCGACGATCTGCCGGTGCATGCCGGCGCGGTCGTCACCGAGGTCGGCGGCACCCCGCTGAGTGCTTCGGAGCCCGCGGCCGTCGAGCTCAGCATCGACCCGTCGACGCCACTCAGCCTCGCGGCCGGGGCGTCGACCACGATCACGACGACCGAGACCAACGACGGACCGGGCTTAGCGACCGGCCTCTCAGCCAGCCTGGACCTGCCGTCGGGCTGGACGGCAGCGCCGGCCTCGCCGGTGGCCGGAGGCGACCTCGCGCAGGGCGCTGCGGTTGCGCAGTCATGGACGGTGACCGCCCCCGCGGGTGGCACGTCACCGGTGATGGGAGCGGTTGGCGCGGACGTGTCGTACGGCAGCGCGGGCAGCACCGCGACGGTCAGCCAGACACAGCAGGCGGGCCCCGCAGTCGCTCCTCTGCCGCCCCCGACGATCACCTCCACCTCGCCGGCAACCCCCGACGCCGGAGAGGCGGTCACGATCACGGGCGACAACTTCGGCGACACCCAGGCGTCGAGCTACCTGCTTCTGATCCAGGGCGGGACGAGCTGGGGTGCCCCGTACGACGGCGCAAAGGTCACGATCACCAACTGGAGCAACACGTCGATCAGCTTCGACCTTCCGCCAGCCAGTGGCTATCCGTGGCCGATTGCACCTGGACCGGCGACGATCCAGGTGAGCGTCAACGGCCAGACCTCGGCCCCGGCGGCACTGACCGTCGCCGGTGCGGTCGCGCCGACGCCGACGATCACGTCAGTGTCGCCGTCGAGTACCCCGGCCGGATCCAGCATCACGCTGACCGGTACGAATTTCGGCGCCACGCAGGGGTCGAGCTACGTGACGCTGACCGAGGGCGGCACCAGCTGGGGGGCTCCGTTCGACGGAGCTCAGTTCACGATCACCAGCTGGAGTGACACGTCGATCACGCTGACGCTGCCGCCCGACAGCGGCTCCTTCCCGCTGACACCCGGCGCCGCGACCCTGACAGTGACAAATGGCGGGCAGACGTCGAACACGGAGTCGGTAACGATCACCTCCTGAGCAGGCATCAGGAGGTCTTCCTCGGATTCGGCAGGCTGATGACGACGAGGAGCGCCACAACCGTGAAGATCGGCAGCAGCTCGAACGTGGCATGTATGCCAATCGAGTTGGCGATTGCGCCGAGGCCCGTGGCGCCCAGCGAGCCCGCACCGATCGCCAGACCGAGCGTCACCCCGGAGGCGAGTCCACGGCGCCCCGGCAGGTACTGCTGGCCGAGGACAACCGATGTCGAGACCGGCAGGTTGATCGCAAACCCGAGGCACGTCAGGATCAGGAACAGTGCGGGGAGGCCAGTGTGGGGGAGGATCAGCAGGAACACGGTCAGCGGCAGCATCGCCCACACCAGGACGAGCTTCTTGCCGAATCGGTCCGCGGCGCGTCCGCCGACGAGCGTTCCCACAGCCCCGCTCAGCAGCATCACTGTGAGCGCGAGGCTGCCGGCTGTGTGACCGGCTCCGAGCTGGTGCATCGCGTAGATCGGGATGAGCGCCAGCAGTGTGAAGAACGGCGCCGTGCGCAGGACGACGGCCAGCACCACCTTGGTGAACGGGAACCACTGGCTCGGGTCCCTGTTTGCCGCCGAGCCTCGGCTGGAGCCGGAGTGACGCAGCCCCGCGCTCAGTCGCGTGACGTCGAGCACCAGCAGGCCGGCGATGACGACTCCCGGAACCGCCAGCAGGGGCGACGCCGAGATCCCGCCGACCGCCAGGACCAGCAGCACCATGGGCGGCCCGAGCGCGAACCCGAAGTTGCCGCCGACCGAGAAGTAGCTCATGCCCTTGACGTCGCCGCCGCCGACCGTGTGCGCCATCCGTGCCCCCTCGGGGTGGAACAGGGCCACGCCGAGGCCGCTCGCGGCGAGGGCGACGGCGATCGCCAGGTAGCTGTGGCAGAAGCCGACGGCCCCCAGCCCGAGTCCCGCCAGCAGGATCCCGAGCGGCGCCAGCAGGGGGATGCTGATGCGGTCTGACCAGATCCCGAACAACGGCTGCACGACCGCTGAGCCGATCGCGGCGATCGAGACGAGCGCGGTCGCCGAGGCCAGGTTGAGGCCACGCTCGGCGATCAGTGTCGGCAACAGCGCCGGAACCGCGCCCTGGCACATGTCGACGAACGCGTGCCCCAGTGACAGGCGGCTCATCGACCGCCACTGGACACGACCCGCCGCAGCGATCGCGGTGGCCGTACTCAAGCCCGCATCCCCGCGACCAGGAGACCGACGACCTGGTCGCGCGCCTTCTCGGGCGGCCAGCGGTGGCCGTTGCGCATCTCCCGGTATGTCCAGCCCGCGGCGTTGAAGAGCAGCGTCGCGGTCTCGTCCAGGTCGTCATGGCAGGCCAGGGTCTGCTCACGTTCGCCGTCCTGCAGGATGCGCCTGATCGCATCCACAAACGGGCCCCGAGTCAGAACCTCGCCCTCGCCGGGCTCGTGGTAGATCGCCTGAAGATCGTTCTCAAACGCGGTCATCAGTCCGAGATATCGCTCAGAGACCTCGCACTTGGCCCGCAGGATCATCGCCAGCCGTTCCGGCGCCGCGGCGGGGGAGGCCAGGGCCGGCAGCGCCGCATCGGCGTGCTCACGCTCGAGCAGTTGCGCAAGGCCGGCCAGGATGTCATCGCGTGACACGCCGCGGCGGTGCAGCGTCATGCGCGAGAGCCCGGCGGCGCGGGCCAGCTCCTCAAGCGACATCTCGCTCCACGGTTGCCGGCCGACTGCGTCCCTGATCTGAAGGATGCGCTGCTCCTCAAGCATGAGGCATCAGCGTATCAAAACTGTTACATAGGTGTAACGAGGTGGGACTCTGCCACCGCTTGGCTCAGTACGCGTCGGTACCGTGCGGTCGTAGGTGCAGCCCTGGCACGACGTCGTTGAAGTCCAGGTTGAACCTCGGATCGGGCCGGAGGCTGTCCTTGCCCACCAGGAATACGCGCACGCGATGATCGCCGTCGACATGGACCTTCCCGAATCCATCTTCGTCAAGGAAGTAGTCCGTCAAGACGAGTCGGTGGTCGCGAGTCAGCAGACTGTCGTGCGGTCCGGCGCCCGGTCCCAACTCGATCTTGTCGAGCACTCGAGGCTTAGCGGGGTTGGTGATGTCGAACATCACGATCTCGCCGCCGCGCCTTGAATCCATCGGCACGAACATGCGGCGGCCGTCGGGCGAGACGACCATGACCTGGGGGCTCGCACCCGGGTCGAGCGTATTCAGGTTGAACACGGGCCGGGCGGTGCCTGCGTATGGGCTGACCAGATACAGGAGGCCGTTGGTGAAGCCGCCGGTGTATGCCCGTGCCAGCGGATCGCCCGGGATGGACCTGATCTCCATCAGTCCGGGCGCCCCGGGCACCCTGATCGTGCGGACGATCTTGCGCTGCCTGAAATTCCAGACGCGCACAGTTCCGCGGAAAATCGCCGGCCCGGGGTCGGAGTTCAGCGTGGTCGCCGGATCCACGAAGTCGCTGGTCAGCATCAGGTTGTGCTGGACATTGATCGTCATCCCATGTGGGTTGAAGCCGGGCGGCGGATCGGTCGGCCATTCGTGGGTGATCTGCATCCGGGCGTTCAGCTCGACGACCCGACCGGGTGAGCCTCCGGTGGCCGAGCCCATGTCGGTGGCCAGGTAGCCCCCGTCGCCGAGTGGCGCCTCCTCGTCGGTTATGCCCGAGAGCCTCGGGTAGCGGCTGAACATGAAGCGCGGGTGGGCCGGATTCGAGATATCGAAAAAGAACAGGCTCGGATGGTGATGGAGTAGCGAAAGCAGACCGCTGCAGGCGATGATCTGCATGTTCAGCGAGATCATGCAGTGATGTGGTTCGTTGTCGATTCCGTCCGGGCCTGGCACCAGCGCCCAGCCGATGACCTTGCCGTACTCCCGAGAATTGCGCCGGAAGTCGATCACCGCCAGTCGGTCGGGCGCCCGCCTGGCGGCGTCACCGGCCCAGACGTACAGGTAGCGCGTACCAGCCATGTTCATCGCGCCCATCTCCTCGGCGCGGATCGCGGGGTTGGGAGCCATCCCGGGCATCATCGGGCCCGACATCCCGGGCCTCGGCGAAGTCCGCATCGCAGGCATTGAGGAACTGAACGTCGTCAGCCTGCCATTGCGGGCGTGCGCCTGAGTCGATGTCGCCAAGTGGAGGAGCGTGACCGCCACGGCCACAACCACTACGACACCGAGAAGCCTGATCCTGACGGTTAGCATCTCTGTTTCCTTGACGGGGGGTCGGTGTGCATTTGACCGGACACGCGTCAGGAGCGCTACGCCGGTTCCGGCCATTGCCCGATGGCCGTGATCGGCCATCTATCCAGGGCCACTGCCTCTCTGCGTGGCGCGACAGCGCCTCAACGTCCCAGTGAGAGCCGGAGATGACCGATTCCGGCCAGTGACAGATGGCCCGAATCGGGGAAGCGCTGCGACGCACCATTGGCGAGGATCGAGCCGCAGACAGTTCCGATCCCAAGGAGGCATCTTGATGAGCGCGCACAGGTTCACGTGGTCGCGGATCCCGAAGCCAACCAAGGCGACAACCGCAATAGCCGCAGTGGTCGTCGCTGCTTCTGCCGGCCCTGCGTCCGGTCATGTACACCACGGCGCGCGGAGTCAGAGCGTCGGTCCGCCAGTGTTCGGTGCCGCGTGGCGGTCCGCGCGTGACCCGCGGATCGTCGCGAACTTCAACCTCGCCGCCGGGGAGACTCCGGAGGCGATCGCGCCGGCGCCCAACGGCTCAGTCGACGTGTCACTCGCAAAGGCGAGCACCGCGGTGAACGTGACGCGAGATGGAGGTGTCACACCGCTCGGCCGACTGCCGCGGAGTGGGAACTGCCCGACGCTGGGTATCCCGTTCGGCGCTGGGATCGCTCGCGCACCCGGTGGAGTCGTGTACCTCGCCAATTGCACCGGTAACGGCGATACGGGTGTGTGGCGATTGCACGGTCCCGGTCCGGCAGCCGAGGTCGCCAGCCTGCCTAACGCCTCGGTTCCCCACGGCATCGCGCTGGACCAGTCGAACGGTGACCTGTACGTCGCCGATTCTTCGCTCGGGGTCTTGTGGAGGATCCCGGCGACCGGTGGGAAGGCCACCATCTGGGCGTCGGGTCCGGCGCTCCAGAAGGTCTCGCTGTTCGGGGCCAACGGTGTCACGGTCCACGACGATGCCGTCTGGGTCAGCAACACCGACCAGGGCACGATCGCCGAGATACCGATCCGTGGCGACGGAACGTCCGGTCCGATTCGGACCGTCGCCTCCGGGTTTGCCGGTGACATCGGCGGGTTCACAGTGATCGGACGGGACGACACCATCATCGCCGCGTTGACACGATCAAGCCAAGTCGTCGTGATGCGCCCTGGCGGGCAGCCGCGGGTGCTGCTGACGGCGGCCGACGGCCTGTCGAACCCCACTGACGTCGCGCTTGCGCATCGCACCCTGTATGTGGCCAACGGCGCGTACTTCACAGGCATCGACCCCAACCTGCTGATCGCACACCTCGACGGCTGAGCCCCGATGCGGCGGCCGTCGTGGATCGTGCTGGCGGTGTGCTGCGTCGCGCAGTTCATGCTCCAGCTCGACGTTTCGATCGTGACGGTCGCGCTCCCCGCGATGCGTGGCGGCCTTCACATGTCGGGCACCAGCATCCAGTGGGTCGTCAACGCCTACACGCTGACCTTCGCCGGCTTGCTGCTGCTGGGCGGCCGCGCGGCTGACCTGCTCGGCCGCCGACCGGTGTTCCTGGCCGGCCTCGGCATATTCACAGCGAGCAGCCTGATCGGTGGACTGGCGCAAACCGGAGGGTGGCTGGTCGCCGCCAGGGGGGCCCAGGGGATCGGCGCAGCATTCCTCGCGCCGGCCACACTCGCGCTGTTGACGACGACGTTCGTCGACCCGGCGCAGCGGCGGCGGGCTGTCGGCGCCTGGTCGGCGACGGCAGCCAGCGGCGTCGCCGTCGGCGTGCTGGTCGGCGGCATCGTTACCGACCTTCTCGGCTGGCGCTGGGTGCTGTTCGTCAACGTCCCGATCGGCGCGGCCCTCCTGGCCGTCGCGACGATCGCTCTGGCGGAACCGGCCGCCCCGCTCGACCGGCGCCGGCTCGACCTTCTCGGGGCGGTCACGGCCACCCTGGGTCTAGCGATTCTCGTATACGGCACGCTGGAGGCTGACAGGCGAGGCTGGGGATCGGCGGCGACGATCGTCACGCTCGCCTCGGGAGCCGTCGTACTGGCCGCGTTCGTCGCAATCGAGGGCTTCGTCGCCGAGCATCCACTGGTACCGCTGAATCTCTTCCGGCAGCGAGGCCTGAACGCCGCCAATGCGACTGCGATCACGGTCGGAGTCGCCCAGTTCGGCACCTACGTCTTCCTTTCGCTGTACCTGCAGCGGGTGCTCGGATACAGCCCCCTGCAGAGCGGCCTGGCCGTCCTCCCAGCCGGGGTCGCGACGATGACGGGCTCGCTGCTCGGCGCAGCGGTAATCGCTCGGCTTGGCCCGCGCCGGCAACTCGCACTCGCACTGCTGTTGCCCGTCATCGGGCTGTTTTGGCTGAGCCGGCTGGGGGGCCACGCGACCTACCTCGGCGACATCTTGGTGCCGTCAGCCCTCGCAGGACTCGGATTCGGGCTCTCGTACGTGCCCCTGACGACGAGCGCGACGGCACGCGTGCCCCCGGAGCAGGCCGGTCTGGCGTCGGGGCTGATAACGAGCGCGCGCCAGATCGGCGGCGCTTTCGGTCTGGCAGCGATGGCCGCCGTGGCCCAGGCGGCGACGCGCCACCACCTACCAGCGACGACTAACGCCCTCGGGATCGGCTACGACCGAGCTTTCATGCTCGGCGCAGCGAGCATGCTGGCCGGAGTCCTGATGGCGACGCTTCTGCCGGGCAATGCCGACCAGAGGGAACCGGGTCGCGAACACCAACCTCGCGCCGCAGTCGCCCCGGAGGAAAGGTAACCGCCGCAGCGATCCCGGCGAGCACGTGCCTGGTCACGAGCTGCAGCCGATGACGGCGCTGAAAACCTCTGTGTTGGCTTGGCTTCGCGGACAAGGCGTTGCCGCCGCGCGGAAGACGCCGAGCCCGGCGGGCCGGTTGGTCCAGAAGCGAGTCATGTCGCCTTGGTTGGACGCTGCGAGTCTGCCCGACGCGGCAGAGCACCCGCCACAGGCAGTGGTCTGAGATCCGCAGGCCGGCTTCTCGCACACCAGCTTGGCGCTGATCCTTCTGGGCCTGAGCCTGGGATGCGCCGGCTGAACGCGACGATCTGCTGCTCCAGGTCCGGGCCGATCTCGTTGAGCATCTACGGCCGCCGGCGCTCCCGGACATTCAGGGCCTCGAGCCCAGCTGTCACCTGTCTCCTTCTCCTCGATGCTTGGCGGAACGGAGCCGAGCAGACGGAACGGAGCCGAGCCTACGCGCGGACGGCCCCACCCATGGGTGGGGCCGTCCGCCCTACAAAACTCTCGGTGATTCACCCCGGTGGCGCAACAACTACGGGTTGGTCCAGCCTAGGTTGGCAAGCGCAGTTGCTCACCGCAGGGGCGGGATCTTCTCGCAACGACCACTGGAGACGCAGGCGTCCGTTAGCGCCCGGTACCCAGCGTCCTACGAGGCGCCCGGAACGGCCTGGGGCGTCGGGCGGTGAAGTCGCCGGGTGCGTGTCAAGCGCGCCCACGCGACGCGCGTCCGCTCGATGCTGATCGTGGCGATCGTTTCTCGGAGATGACCTCTTGGTGCGGATGCCCATGTGGAACTCCCTTCTTTCGTTGAGCCGCTGTATCGCGGCGCTTGACCTCGAGAATCGGCACGGAGGCGAGCACCAGACCCGCGCCGAGAAGCTGCACTGCCCCGAAGCGCTCGCCAAGCGCGGCGAAGGCGAAGATGGCGGTGAGCGCGGGTTCGGCGCTCGACACGATGCTCGCGCGCGAGGCGCCGAGGCTCCGGACGCCCGTCAAAAACGCGCTGGTCCCGAGCACCGACGACGAGAGGGCCACCGCGAGCACGAGCGCGATCCCGGGAAGCCCGCCGCGCGGCAGCAGTTGGCCGGCGGCGCCCGCGTCAAGACAGAAAACGAGCCCCGCGCCGGTCGCGACCAACGCCGCGAGCACGAATGGGTCGGTTTCAGCTAGGAGGAAGGCGGATGTCAGTACGTACGCCGCGTAGATTGCGGCGGCACCGAGGGCGAGCGTCACGCCGAGCGGATCGATCCCCACGCCGCCGCCAACCACTGCAAGCGCAATTCCGGTGCCAGTTACCGCCACGGCTGCGGTGACCCGTGGACTCCATCGATCCCGCCGTAACGCGACGGCGCCGATCGAGACCAGCACCGGGTATGCGAACAGCAACAGATCGGCCAGGTTCGCCTCGATGTGGCGCAGCGCGGCAGCGAAGCACAACGCCATCGAGCTGTAGCCCGCGCCCAGGGAGATGCCAACCAAAACACCGCGCCGCCGCGGCAGCGGCCTGCCCTGCACGATCGTGATCACCCACAGCACCGCCGCGGCGACGACGAATCGGCCGGACAGCAGGCCAAGGACCGACACGCCGGTGCCGTAGGCGAGCTGCGCGAGCACGGCCAACGAGCCGAACCCGGCGGCCGACAGGAGGACGAGCACGACAGCCCGCAGCTCTCGGCTGCGGTCCGAGCGCGCACTGACTTGGGGGATGGTGGACGTGCCCGTTCCCATATGGAGCAGTCCATCGCGGCCGGCTCACTTGCGCTTCGCCGGTACCGGCCATCTGCGGATGGCCGGTAGCGGCCATCCGCACCGTCAGCTAGGTCCAGAGCGGCGGTGTCAGATCAGGCCCTGGCGGGCCGCGTAGGCCGCAGCCGCGGCGCGTGAGGGCGCTCCCAAGCGGGCGCGGATATTGGCGACGTGACGGTGAACCGTGTGGGAGCTGAGCACCAGACGCTCTGCAATCCCACTGTCGTTGAGTCCTTCCGCCACCAGCCGCAACACCTCGGTCTCTCTGGCGGTAAGCGTGATTGGCTGCTCGGCTCTCCGCTCCGGTCCCGTCGGAGGCGGCGGGGCAAAGCCCAGGAATGCCCCCGCCGACCGCAGCACCTCGTCTCGGTCACCGAGCCACGGTAGGTGAAAGCGACCCTCGAGTACCTGGAAGTGCGCTGCCGGTATCAGCGCTGCAAGCGCGCGACCCAGTGCTATCGGTACGACGTGATCCTCACTTCGATGCAGCACCAGCGTCGGAGCGCTGATCTGGCCGAGCACGTCACGCAGATCCGTGCGCCACCAAAGTTCCAGAAGCGAGGCTGCCATGTCCCCATCGCAGGACTCGCGCCGCAGGCGGACGAAGTGGGCCGCGCTTTCCTCATCGGACTCGGGGGCGAATGCCTCGGCGAGCAATCGTGACCCCAGATCCCAGTCGTTGCGCAGCACCCCGGTGACGGACCGCAGCAGCGCGGCCGAGGTGATGGTCGCGCCGTCGGCGTAGGACCCGTACAGAAGCAGCCGCCGCACCCGCTCGGGTCGCCGTGCCGCCAACGCAGCCGCGACCACGCCTCCGTACGAGAAGCCAAACAGGCTTGTGCGACCAATCTCCAGCTCGTCGATCAGCGCCTCAAGAACGTCGACCTCGAAATCGAGCGTCAGCGACTCGGGCGGACGAACGCGGTCGGACAGTCCCGTCCCCAGCCGGTCGTAGCGGATCAGGGTGAACTGCGAAGCGAGCACCTCGAAGAACTCCCGGACCGGTTCGCTCTCCAGCTCGACTCCCAGGTGCCCGAACGACGGCGGAGGAAACACGAGCGGACGGCCCGCACCCATCGTCGCGTATGCGACCCGCGCGCCCGCGACGTTGACGAACGCGATCTGCTGGCGCATTTCTATCTCGCCCCCCATCTAACGGCCGCCTGGATGTCAGGGCCGCGAGCCGCTGTGATCAGTCCTCTGGCCTGGTGGATCGGCACTCGTGTGCATTTCAGCCCGCCAAGCATGGCAAGGACCGGAGGCACGTTTCATCACAAGAATTGGTGAACTCTTAGCGAGCGCTTGGGACACTTCGCGGGTGAAATCGTTGAGGGGACGGGATGCCGAGCTGGCGGCCCTGGAGCAGCTCGTGGTATCGGCAGAGACAGGGGAGGGCGGTGCCGCGCTCGTGGGCGGCCCCCCCGGAATCGGTAAGAGCCGGTTGCTCCAGGAGGTCTGCCGGCTCGCGTCCGCGCGCGGGCTGACGGTTGCCGCCGGGACGACTGACGAGTTGGATCAGATTACCCCCTGGGGATCGCTGCTCGCCGCCCTCTCGTCGAGTGACCCGGCCATCGTCAGCCGGGACGAGCTGTTGTCCTTGGGGGGACTTGTGGACGGACGTCTGGAGGTACTCGAGCGAATTCGATCCGCCCTGGAGCGGGCAGCCGGGGAGGGTCCTCTGCTGATCGTGATCGATGACCTCCAGTGGGCGGATCCTTCCACCTTGCTGGCCGTTGGCTCGCTCACCGGCCAACTGTTCGCTTACCCGATCGTGTGGCTGTTCGGCCGGAGGCCGTTTCCCGTCTCGGCCCGGCTGCGTGCATTGCTCGACCGACTGGACGCCCAAGGGGTGGTGCACCTGTCACTGGGTCCGCTGGCGCCCGACGCGACCACCGAACTCGCGACCGACTTGCTGGGCCGGCGTCCTGCGGGGAACGTGGAGCAACTGGTCGCCTTGACCGAGGGGAATCCGCTCTATCTGGTCGAAATTCTGCGAGACCCTGACAGATGGCGCATGAACGACCAATCAGAGTCACCGCCGAGCGACGCGCGCGTGACACAGTCACTGTCATCGGCCGTGGTCGACCACCTTCGCTCGCTATCGGAGCCGGCGCGAAGCCTCATCAGGGTCGCGTCTGTGTTCGGACCGACGTTCTCGGTGGCGGAGCTTTCATCGATCACGGGACGGGCCGCGAGCGAGATGGTCGTCGCGCTGGAAGAGGCGCTCGCGGCTGGAGTCCTCGCCGAGGACGACTCTCAGTTGGCGTTTCGTCACGACCTGTTCCGTCAGGCGGTATACGGCGATCTTCCGGAATCGCTCCGGCTCGCGTTGCACAGGGACGCGGCCGCGGCGCTGCTGGACCAGGGGGCACCCGCGCCCCGGATCGCGACCCACCTGGCAATCAGTGCGTTGCCGGGCGACGAGCGCGCGGTCGAGGCACTCCGGCGAGCGGTCGCTGAGCTGTTTGCCACCTCGCCAACGGCGGCGGCTGACCTTTCGCGTCGGATCCTCGAGCTCATCGAAGCGGACGATCCGCGCCGCCCGGCGTTCGTGGCTGCCGCGGTGCAGATGCTCGGCTGGTCGGGTCGGCTCGAGGAAGCTCGTGCGCTCGGCGAGGCGTATGTAGCCGACAACGAGCTTCCGGCCGCCATCGAGGCGGAGATCGAGCTCGGGATGCGCCGCGCCTGGGCGACTCGGACCGGTTCGTCGTATCCCAGGCCGCTCCGCGAGCGACTGGTCGTCGACGAGAATGTGGCCCCCGCCGTCCGCGCTGGCCTGATCGCGTTCGACCAGAACGGGGCGATGATGGAACGATCGGCTGCCGAGGCGGCGCGATTGCTCGAGCCTGCCTGGGAGCTGGTGGCCCGCGATCCCGATCGCACGGCTGCCGCGGTCGTGCAGAGCATCCGGGTCAGCGCAGAGCAGGAGCAGGGACATCTCCTCCAGGCACTTGCCCTGGCGCGGGTGCCGATCGCCGAGTCCGAGACCCCCAGTGCCCGTGCCACCGGGATCCAGGACAGCACGATCGCCAGCTGCCTCTCCACGCTCGGCCGGGATCGGGAGGCGCTGAGGGCGCTCGAGCGTGCGCATTTGTCGGCGTCCTCCACCGGACATCCAATCATCGTCTCCCGCGCCCAGAGCATCAGAGCCACGGTGTTGCTCGAGTTGGGTCGAATCGAGGACGCCCGGGCCGAAGCGGAAGCTGCGGCCGAGCTCGCGGACACCCTCCGCTTCGACTACTACCTGGGCCAGGCGCTGGCCACAGTCGCGGAATCCGCGTTGCGTGCCGGGGATGTGCGTCAGGCGTCCGCCGCCGCCGATCGCCTGGTGGCACGCGCACCACGTGAACCGACGGGGGACGCCGCCTGGGCGGCGGCGCTGTGCGCGGATGCGGCGGGTCACGGCGATGCGACCCGGGCGGCACTCACGCCGCTGGTCGAGCGCCTTGCCGCGCATCGGTTTGTGGCGGCGGTGTGGTACCCGTCGCGGCTGCCGATGATCGTCGCGCTCGCGCTGCGGTCCGGGGATCACGATCTCGGTGAGGTCGCGTCAACCGCGGCCGCTGAGCTGGACAGACGCAACCCGTCCGTGCCGTGGATCACGGCAGCCGCAATTCACACCCGTGGCCTCATGGCCACGGACGCGTCGTTACTGCGTCAGGCAGCAGCGCTGTTCGGCCAGGGCGAGCGGCCGCTCGCCACCGCCGCGGCTCAGGAGGATCTCGCTGCGGCGCTAACC
>Ga0123356_10001042_pt1 | contig 30762 bp, 31 predicted proteins | sample TergutEmb28metaG_2_FD_92546 | JGI IMG/M metagenome (GOLD analysis project Ga0123356, IMG submission 92546) | Embiratermes neotenicus P3 segment gut microbial communities from Petit-Saut dam, French Guiana - Emb289 P3 | ecosystem: Host-associated > Arthropoda: Insects > Digestive system > Gut ...
ATCGAACTCGCACGCCGCATCGCAAGAGGATTCCGCAACCCCGACAACTACCGACTCCGCATCCTCCTCGTCACCGGAGCCCTCACATGACAACGCGCCTCCCCACCTCAAGTACGCAGAGCCAGAATCCCGCGCTTATCGCCGCACCGCCCGAATGACTTTCCCCGACCGCCTCCTCGACGGGCACAGCGGACTCGTGAAGCCCCGAGGTCTCTCAGCCTCTGGAAGCTCAGCACCCGGAGAAGACGGTGGACAATGCCTGCGCCGGCCTCGCCGCGAGATGGGCTGGTGCGGAATCTGACTGGCAGCGGGTGGCTGTTGGCGGCAATCGAGACTGCGGGGCTGGCACGGGCCGGGCGTGACGGGAGGATGATCGACCGGATCCGGGATCGGCTGCTGTTTGCGTTCCGGGACGACCTGGGGCAGGTTGTGGGGGTGACGGGGCGAGCACGGCCTGACGCGCCTGAGGGGACGCCGAAGCATCTCAACACGCCTCGTACCGCGATCTTTCACGAGTCTCGGGCAATGCTCGGGTGGGGGCCCGAGGCGGTTGGTCGGCTGGGTGGAGGGGGTGTTCCTGTGCTGGTTGAAGGGCCTTTTGATGTCTTGGCCGTTCAGGCCGTGCCCTCGCGGACGGGCGGGCCGACATTGTGCCGCTGGCAGCGTCTGGGACAGCTTGGACTGGGCAAAGAGTTGCGCTCGTTCGCCAGGCTGCTCGGTGTGGGCCTTCCGGTCGGCCACCGCGGGTGGTCTTCGCACTTGATGGGGACTATGCCGGACAGGCCGCTGTTCTCAAGGCCGTCGAGCACTTGACACCCACCACCGAGCAGGGGCTCGCGCGCGTGGTTCAGCTGGCCTCCGATGCTGACCCTGCGTCGGTGGGTTTGTCAACTTGAAGTGGCCGTCGGTGCTGGAAGGCGACGGGCCTGATGTGGTACTCGATCTGATCGCTGGGGCCAGGGCACTTCCTGCCATGATGGTTGACACTCTGTGCCCCGCCTTCGACCCTGAACTGTCAGCGGCGTTTCGCGTGCCTTACTGGCATGATGTCATTGAGCGGGCGGCGACGCTCGACTGCCACGGGGCCGGTTTGGCAAGGGAACGACTCGATCAGCTCCTACGGCCGTGGGTCGAACACGACATCATCCTCGACGAATACGATCAAAGGATCGGAGGCCGCTTTCGCCCACAGTCACGGTCTGGAGGGCCAACGACGGAACACGCCCTGGACTCCGTACCGACGGCACGCCATTGGGCGCCGGACGAGATCCAAGTACTGATCGGCGCGCTCCTCTCCCTCACCTGACCCCCCTTCCAGGCACCGGAAGCGTGTCTCTCACGCAAGTGGGTCGCCGCAAGGCTGTGACCAGGTACTTTCCTTCACCACGTTACGGGACGCAACTGTCGGCCTATGGCACCCGTCAACGCGAACTCGACCGGTAGTCCGCCCAGCGTGCACAGCAGGTGCAAACGCCCATTCAAGAGGTAGCGACTGTGGGACCCGAGTTGGGTCACCGCTAGCGCTGTCGCCCCGCTCGTAGCGCTGTGATCTGCGCATAAACCTTTTCGTTGCCGCCTTCCAAGGCACTAGGCGCATCAAGAGAACACAATCTCGGTGGCGAGAAGCGCACCCTGGACAGGAAAGGCGAGGACTGTCGGGGCCGCCACTCGCTGCGCGCACAGCCCAATCTGGGGCTTGATGATGATCCCAGATGGAGCCGGCATGGCGGCGACACCTGAGGTGCCGCGATGACGACGAGGTGACAGCGGTGTTGCCTGCTCGAAACAGGAGCCGATCCACCCAAGGGAGGCTTCCGCCGCAGCCGCGAGAAATCCACCAGGACTTTCGCCGAAGCTTCCCGAGTTCGCGAGCCGTTCATCTGCACTTATGCAGGTGGCAGCCACACTTCGCAAGGCACTAGTCCTATTGACCCAACTCGGGACCGGAAGCGTGTCTCTCACGCAAGTGGGTCGCCGCAAGGCTGTGACCAGGTACTTTCCTTCACCACGTTCCGGGACGTGACTGTCGGCCTATGGCACCCGTCAACGCGAACTCGACCGGTAGTCCGCCCAGCGTGCACAGCAGGTGCAAACGCCCATTCCAGAGGTAGCGACTGTGGGAAGCCCAGGATCCGAAACGCGTCTGTGCTCGCGAAACGCCAAAAGGCGCAGCCTCTACCGCAGAGTGGAAATGACGACGCCGTAGGCCTGCTCGATTCTCCCCTACGCAGTAAAACTCGATGTTCAGGACCATACTCTGATCTCCCCATCTACCCACCCCCAGTGGTACCTCCAGGAGCTCGTCCAGCGATCTTGATCGCATCCAGGAGCCTCTGACTACCCGACAGTCCAGCTCCTTCGAGTAGCCCAATCACAGTATCCCCAAGCTCGCAGAATATCTCAGGGTTGCTGGCAATCTCGGCCGAAACGATATCATCCGCGTCGCGGCGAAACGAAAGCACATCCTCTTTCGGACAGCGATCCAGATTCTCCGCAAGGTGAGTGACATAGTCTGCAATGAGAACTGAGTCCGCTTGCTCCCTCTCATCCAGGATAGTCAGCGCACGGATGGCCATCATAACCATGACGTAGTAGTCGTGGCCCGCCATCTCAACGGGTGGAGCTTCAATTATTGGGTGTAGTCCACGGGCCACACGGACTGCTAATCCCTCCTTCCGATAGCCAGCCAGCTCCGAATATGCATCCCACAGATACCCTGCAATCTCTCGCAAAGAATCTGGGTCACTCCCATCCCCGAATCTCTGCCAACACCAGCTGAGTATGGCCAGCTGCTCAACTCGCTTCTCGGCAAACCCAAACTCGGAGAAGACTTCCGCTGATCGCAGACCGGCCGTTATCGCTCTGGACACGTCCCTGTGTGCCCATGCGAAACGCGAATAGCGACCCCATTCACGGCCGATTGCGTATGCGCTTCGAGGATCAGGTACCAACCGCTCAAGCGCCTTCCTGTGCTCAAACCCAACTGCCTCATAGTTGGAACCGTCAGGCAAAACGGACACCGAAGCCACGAATCCACCCAATTGGACCGACAACAGAGGGTCGATCCGCACCTCTGGCACCTGCTTCTGAAGCAAGTGTCTAACGCGTTCAATCACCGGTCTGGCGGCCTCCGACCGATCACACAGGTACAGCGCTTCGATGTACTCAAGCTGCGCGAGAAGCAGATCAGCAAGCTTATCCCCATCCCGGGCATGGGCGTCTTCGAGTACTTCAACGCAAATCCCGAGCTCATCAACGGTGTCAGCAGCACGGTCCAAGACCCTCAGGACCAAGCAAAGGTCAATGACAGCTCGCACATACGTTCGATACTCGCCGGTCCCTTCCTCGGCGTGCCACCTTGATTCAGCTGCCTCTCGCCGCCGGACTGCCAAAGTCAACTCAGGCGTCATGATGCTCCTGAGGAGGCATGACATGGATTCGCTGACAACTGCAAAATGCCTGGAGTCCATTCTCCGACTCATCACCGCTTCGCTGAGCGCTTCGTGCAACTGACTCGGCGGGTCGGATATGCATATCGGCGCCGCGACTGAGTTGGGCTGCACAAGAATCAGCTCGTGCAATAGCGACACGAGGCGCTCTTGCCCAGTGCCGGGCTTCGACTCGCGGAGGGCTCGTGTGAGAACCTGTGCAGCGTAGAGACCACTATCATCATCTAGATCGGCGAACATGCCGAGGGCATTCCTCAGCCAATCAGTGTCAGTCCGAGCCGAGGATGCCAGGTCGTCAAGAAGCAGATCCACTACCGGGTCAAGGCTCAACCCGGCCCATACTTGGTTTGTCGAGCTGCTCGGAAAAGCCGTAGCAATTGCATCTGTCAGGGCTGCGGCATCAACCTCACCGAGCATTTCCACTGCAGACACTGCTAGCATCGCCTCAGAGGTACTTGACGGCAGCCGGAGCGAGCACGTTGCAAGAGCCCAGTCTTGCTGTACTCCGGCAATAGACAATCCAGACTGTGCTAGGACCGAGCCGAAATAGCGTCGCTCATGCCCAAGTAGCCTGGCAAGAGGTGCACGATCATCGCCGCTGAGCCGCCCGTCCCCAGTATCAACAGTGCTCAGGAGAGCATCCGCATAGAAGCCAAGCGTGGTGTAGCTAGATGTGCGTTCCGGGCGTGGTGGCGAGTCGACACAGGGGATTCCCGCATTTCGCGCTGCCGCGGCAAAGGCGCTCGTTGATCGCTTCCACAGTTTGTCGAGCGATACCGCGTCTTGCCCTTTCAATACTGATTCGAGTTGGTGCGCCAAGGGTTCGATATGGCTTTCCATCCCGTTGCTCAGCTGAAGGCGTCGCCACCATTCGCCCGCCGTGCGAGCAAGCAGAAGTATTCGGGTTCTAGGGAGGAGGTCTTCCTCTTCAAGCATTGCAATGAGTTTCGCGATCGCAGGACCACGGAACTCGGAGTAGTCGATGACGAACAGTGCCTTGATTCCTTGGAGTTGACGCAGCTTCGCCAACGTTCTGGCAGGAGTGACGAAAGGGTGCCTAGTTGCGTGTTGATTGGATGGGCTACCACTAGCGTTAGAGGTGCTCGACCGCGACAAGATGGGCGTCGCCAGAAATCCCGCAATCCAGGGCCCTTCTCGCACGTCTCGTATCAGTCGGTAGCCGAGGTGTGTCTTTCCCTGACCTCCTGGACCGTAGATCAGCCGCACCACTCCGTGCTTTGGATTGTCGAGCCATTTTCGTGTCTGAAAGTATTCGCGCCGATCCTGCACTGGGATCACCTGCGCTTCAGGACGAAGCCATCCGACGATTGACCCGCCTCGGGCAGTGCTTCGTTCCCCGAATAGTTCGCTTTGGATGGATTCGATTGTGGTCGGTGGAGGGACAATTCGGGAAACCGCGTTGGGCTGCGCTGACGACGGGTGTCCCTCTGAGTAGTAGTTCTGGGCTTGATGCGGTGGGGCAGGGGAAGGTAGTGCGATGTGAGGGGAGTCATTCGCCACCAGACTCTCCAGCCAAGGCTCCAGCCATTCGTGATGACGGTCAAGTCTTGTTGTCAGGTCCTTCAGGGTGTTACTGAGGTGTTGGAACTCGACACGTTGTCCAAGAGGTTCAGAGCTTCGAATGGTTGCCCAGAACGCGTCGAACAGACGTACATGCAGTGTGTCTCGGGTTGCCTTGTCAGCTCCATTCAGTGCCTGCACTTCCGCGGCTTCGACCCTTAGCCGCGCCTCAGGGTCCGAAGACAGGCCACACACGACCTCGACAAACTGCGAGTGGAGCACCATATCGGTGAGTCGGGCCTTGCTTTCTGTCGGCAACTCGACGGAACCGATTGCATGCACCATCGACCTCTTCAGTGCACGCATGAGTAAACGATCACTTAGCTTGTCGTGGAGCGACTGAGTTCCGTCTCCAGCGAGCGCTCCCGTCACAAGATTGATAGCCTCGGCGAGGCTGAAGGCGAGACTGGCGGGCATGCCACAACCCTAGTGGAGAAGGTAGGGTACCGGCAAAGTGATTGTGAGGGTGGGCCGAGCTGGGGTTTTATGACCTGAGATGAACGGGTCGCCGGAAGGGCGCGCCCTCTGGGGGAGAGCGCGGGAAGTGCAGACCGACCGGATGTTCCCCGTGGATCATGTCGGCTGTGGCCCCTTCCCCTGTCGTGCAGCCCGACGTGGTATCGAACCTCGTCCCGCTGGAACCGTTTGCCATGGCTGCTCACTCGCGAACCAGCGATGGGTGCTCCTTCCAATCGGAGCAGTCCTGGCCTGCGCGTTGGCCGCAGTTCTGGATGGACCCGGGTCTTGCGCGCCGTTTGGCCAGTGTGGAGGTACGCGGATGGCAAGGTCACCGCGGCAATTTGAAGTGCCCGCCGGGCAGAAGCGTCAGCGGTCGTCGGGGTGCTCAATGCGCCGATCCACACAGTCGCCACCACCATCACCCATGATCTCGTCAACCTTAAGATCGGCGAGATCCACAGGGCTGAGGACCTATTTCAGCGTCTCGCCATGGGAGGAGGAGAAAGATGCGTGATGATCGCCGATGCGGAGGCCGGACGTCGGCATTGCGCGCCCATCGCCGCCGCCACAACACAGACTAGAAATAGGAGCCCAGGATGAGGTCCTACGGGCTTCCCGAATCCTGTGGTCGCGATCAACGCCCTCATCTTTCCGACAGCCACACCTGGGCCGTGGGCAAAGGCAGTGACCGGGGGGAGTCCCACGGGAGCGCCCAGCTTTGCCCCCACCGTCGGCAGCCTTCTGAACTCACCTCGGCAAGTACCGAGGTCACCCACGGAAACAAGCCGCATGGCCTCGCCTCGCGTGAAGTTCTTATGGCAGTCGGGTCCAACGCCAGGACAGTCAGACCTCGGGTTTCTCCTGCACACACCATCGCCCCTTGACTGATCAGTTCCAACAGCGAGTCGGGGTCCGCGACGACAGGCTTCCGCCAAAACGTCAGCCCTGGGGGCGCTGCCCCTGACGAGGCCTTTCAGACCCGACACCTCTTGCCCGATGCCCAGCATCCCCTCCCTCTCAGACCAATCGCGCTCGTGACAGATTGCCAACGGTCGTGGCAGCGGGCGATTCGCCCGAGACTTCACGTCATGGGGATCCTGCGTATTTCAGAAGCAGATGAGAGTAGCGCCTCACACCCGCTCTTGGATACCCGGCGAGGGGCACAACGTGCCCAGACTCACCCGAGAGAACCCGGCCCTGGGCGTTCCGCACGGCGCGCTCAGTTTCCATGCAAGGCTTCCCAACTTGAAGAACACGGGCGGAGGGCTTCGGGGGGGCACGCCGGCCTACACCCCCGCAGACCAGTCCATGGTCCCCTGAGGGCTGGCAAGCCCCGAATCGTGCACCGTCAAATGCCAGGCGGTTGTGGCCCTGACACCGCCAACTACCAAGGAGAGGTGGCGGTCGTCATCCACCATGTGGTCAGGTGGCTGAGCGACCCAATCGTGGGCGGACAGCAGCGCCCTGACGTGTTCCCATTGGGCTGCCTGTCGGTGCCGGCCAACCGGGCGAGGGCCGATCACGTCGATTGTTTCGACTCCCCATGTATCTCGGTAGATCGCCGCCGCAAGCCGAGCCTCGTCCCATTGGCTGGCTGCCCGGGGGTTGGCGGGTCGTGGCCCCAGGTCGGCGACCCAAGGATGGTCGGCGCCTCGCAGCTCGTCGAGCCGGTTGCGGATCATGGATTCGTTTTGCCGAACGATCAACGAAACGCCCTCGTCTTCGGTCCGGATGACTGGTTCGACCCCGGCAAGCCACCCCGGATCAGATAGGGACATAGCCTGCTCTTCAACAATCCGGGCCATCCGCGATTGAAGGATCATCGCAACATCCCCCCCACCCGGATCCTCGACAGGCCTGGACAACGCCATCCATGTCCCACCCCAGTCGAGCGTCGCGGCCCGTCGCCAGGCAGCAACCAGACTGTCAAACGCCGGACTTGCCTCGACTTCCGAGGCAACCTCCAAGTTCGCCCGCCCCAGCTCGCCCCGGAACCTGTCCCTTGAGACCAGTGCCCCCAGGTACTCGTGTTCCCGCAACAGCCGTCCCAGGCTGTACCCCTCGCGCGCATGCCCCGCTGCAATCTCGTGCGCTGTGCGCTCTGACCGGTCGGTCGCCAGGATCGCCTCAAGCCGATCCCGCACCCCAGGGATCTCGTCGCGTCGCACATGGACAGCCGCCGCCTCTTCTTCCGAGAGTGTCGCAATCCACGCGGTATTCGACTTCCGCCCCCTGGTCATCGCCACGTAGAACAGCTCACGCGACAGATGCTCACTAGCCGAGATCGCCAGATGACAGTGGTCAACAGTGATCCCCTGGGCACGATGCGCCGTCACCGCATATGCAAGCTCAACCTGACCAGCCACCCATGAGGCCTCCAGGTCGATCAGCTCGCCATTGTCCTCACGAATCGCCGTCACCACCCCGGTCACCGTGTCAATAGCCTGGATCTGCATGGTTGTCCCGTTGCGAACAAACTGTCCTGAGCGGTCTTTGATCTTCCTGTTGGTTTCGCGTGAGAGCACCCGCTCGCCTAGCCCGGCATCTAGCTTGCCTCGAATCTCGCAGGTCCGCGATGAGTCCACCACGCCGGCTGCCCGCAAGTCCAGGCTCGCCCGATGCGCAAGCTCCCACGCCAGGTCGTTGGTCGCCGCGATCAGCACTGCTGCTTGACCTGTGTGGGCGTGGCTCATCCACGCACTATAGGCTCCGTCGATCATCTCCTGGCTTGTCCCTTCGCGGATACGTCCGGCTTCCATATAACGGTCGATGGCGGAAGGAGAGCCACGTCGCAATCCCAGCGAGTCTTTGGCTTCTTGAGGGTCTTCAAACCGGAATAGGCTCTCAAGCTGGGCTGCGTGTCCGGCCCGGTCAGCCCACCCCAACACTCCTCCCGCGTCCACCGCGTCAAGCTGACGAGGATCGCCCACCAGGAGCATCCTGACTCCCGCAGCCTGCGCGCGTTGGGCGATCATGTCCAGGGACAGGGTTCCGGTCATGGATGCCTCATCGACGATGATGAGTTGGCCGGGTCGTGTTTGGAAGGTTGCCTGTTGGGCTAACAGTTGGGCAAGCAGGGCCTTTTTCTTGGGCGTGCGCACGCCCTTGGACACCTCGCGGATCAATTGGTGACGCTCGGCCTTACGCTCAGCACCGGTCTCATACAGCCACTTGGCGACCGTTTGGGCGGGAGCGTCAAGGTCTGCGGAAAGCACGTCGGCGGCCACGGCCGAGGTGGCCAACCCCACCACGCTTCCTGGCCCATACTTGGCTTCCCATGCTTGGCGAACTGTGCGCATCAACGTCGTTTTGCCTGACCCGGCCGGGCCGACCACACACGAGATCGCTCGAGGTTGGGATACCGCCACCACAGCAGCCCCCATCTGGTCTGGTGCGAGCTGAAACCCTCGGGTGGCGGCGTTGCGAATCGAAGCAGCCGCTACCGCGTCACGTGCTTCCTGGCTGTTGAGTCGTGATGTGTGCAGGGTTTCCTGGCCGATTAGCTGTTCGAGGCGGCTTTCGGCATTCCAGATCGCGGGGGTTGTTTTCCTTGCTCGGTCTGGGTCGTCGAAGACCACGGCTCCGCGTACAACCAGCCGCTCGTCATCGACGGCTTCAACGGTGGGCTGGTAGCGGGAGGGCTCTAGTTCGATGCCGATCTCGACGACCCTTTGGCACACTTTTTGTGTCAGCCGGTCACGGGACTGGGGGTCGGGGCAGCGCACCATCCGTAGGACTCGCTCGACAGCGGCTCGCGCCCGCATGGGCGTCCAGGTGGCTTGGGATGCTTGCAGGTCCCCGAGTGCGACCAAGGCCAGATCGCCACCTCGTAGGCTGCCATCTTCTCGCCCAGCCAGTTGTGCCATCGCGTTAACAACGTCATCGGAGCATGCCACACGGTGCGGGTCGCAACACCGGTCGGTGTGCCCGATCGAAGCGGCGACCAACCTGTCGGGATCAAAACCAACGCGCGTGATCTGCTCACGCCAGGTGGCGCACCGCTCGCCCAGCGTCCGAGGGGTCGGGTCTTTGGCTGGGCGGGTTTCGGCCCACGCCGCATCCTTCCACCTTCCAACCAGCCGGTCCGGTGGGCTGTGACCCGGATTCTCGTCCTGCCACCGGGCGATGGCCTCTTCGAGGCGCTGTTGCACCGCCAACGCGCGAGACGAAAAGTCGTCAATGAGCCCAGGATCAACACCGACGACATCAGCAACGACCGCACGTGTTGGTCGGCCGACGCTCGGCACTCGGATGTCGAACTCCATGCCCAGGTCTCGATGCAACTTGTCAAGCAGGATGTTGGTGTGGACCTCGCTAAGGGCCACGGCCGCGTGGAAGAGCTTGCGGGTATCCAATGCCATCCACTTGCCGTCGGCGCGCCGACGCACGCGACTGGAGACCACCACGTGCGAGTGAAGGTGCGGATCTCCGGTACGAGAGTCCCAGTGATCCCACCGGCTGGCAATCACTCCCTCAACCGGGGCGCGTGCCACTCCTCCTTTTCCCGACCTGGTCTGGAACACGTCCTGCCTCTCAGCCCACTCGATCACATCCACGATCGCGGCGTGATGGGCTTGCAGGATCGCGTCCTGTGTTTCCTTGCCAGCCACCGCGAACAGAAGGGACACCGACTTCGGGATGGTGAACGTCAAATCGACGGCCGACACCTGTGTGGCACTGACCGGTGACCGGTCGTCCTCTGGATGCAACTGGATGGGCCTGTGATCCAACGGGCTCCCAGATAGCGGATGCTGCAACCACTTGTACAACCGGTTGGCGTGTACGGGGCTGACAAACCCTCCCACCGGGATACCCGCAGCCTTGGCTCCCGCGCCGATCCAGCGGGCCGGTGGAGTCCCGGCCATCCCGTAATAGGCTCCGATTCCACCCTTGACCCCCCTAGCGGCGTCGGCCGAGGCGACCGTCGCCAACAGATAGTCAACCCCAGCGGCAGCCTTAATCACCGTGATGGACAGGGCCACTACCCTCCTCCCCCACTCGAAGGAACCACGGCCGACGGCCGGGCGCCTACGGCATCTGCCTCTGTTTTGGTGTTCGGGGGGTTGGCGAGTTGGCATCGTGATACGAGCGCGGCGATGGCGGGGGTCATGTGAAGCTCGGGGCTGATGGTGATGGCCGCTTGGAGCATCTGAGCCAGCACGGCGGCGTCTGCCACCGCCGTGTCCCTCTCACCTGACAGGCGATCAGCCCGTGTCTGTGATTCGTAGGCTTGGCGTCGCGCAACCTCAACGGCCTCAACGCCAGCCTGCCAGGACGCCTCCAGCAGCGTGTTCTCCCGTCGAAGCCTCGCGTACGAGATGTGGGTGCCTGGCGGGATGTTGGAGGCGACCGGTTTGGCCACCAGCGAGCCAACACTGTTGGCGTCGGGGGCGTGGTTTGGCCTGGGAGCCGCAGGGTCGCGCCACCGTCGCGAGGTCGCCCGGCTTCGGCATACGGACCCGCAATACAGTCTCTGCCGTCCAGTCAATGGTGCCCCACACGTGAAGCATGAGACGAGTCTTAGGGTGGCGGCCATGCCCTATCACGCCCCTGGCTCGCCGCCCTTGCTGCCCTCGATAACCGGCCACCGCCATCGAGCGTTGGTGACAGGTTGGTGCACGGGTGCCAGAAGTCCATGGCACCCTACGATTTGGTGACAGGTTCGCAGGATGGCAAGAACCGGTGGACAGGCCCAGGCGTCATAGTCTCGAGGAGCCGACTGGCTGCCGTCGCTTCGATCGTTCGGCAGTCACCTGGAGGCGTCATCGGATCGGACTGGTTGGGCTTTGCTGAGGCTGTGGTTGCTTGGTCTGTGTGGCTTGGTTGGGGTACTGGGAGGTTGGTTTCTCGCCCGGGTCACGATGGCGAGGGGTGGCCCCCCGGCACCGGGGCGGCGCGGGAGCGGAAGACGGCGCCCCACCCTCGACCTGCCCCACGCCCAGCCCCGGAGCCGACTGACTGGTCCTGGCGGGCCGACCGTGGGGCTCGAGTGTGGTGCCTACCGCACCGCAGCCGACAATCCGGCGGGCGATCATGTCCACAAGGAGCCCTCGAGCATCGTGGAGTCGGACCTCCGGGCCTCCGCCATGGCGCCGAGGCGATATGCCGTCATTCCGACAAAGCGACATAGTGACATGGCGCCGAGGTGATATGCCGGCAAGGCGACACGGCGACGGACTGCCACGGCGCCAAGGCGTCATCGTGACAGTGCGACACGGCGATCTGACGATGGGGCGACACGCCGGCAAGATGTGCCGCCACGCAGACAAGCCGACTATCCGCCACGCAGACAACCCGTCACAGAGACAAGCCGTCAGCACGGCAAGCCGTCACGGCGACCTGACGATCGGACGACTTGCCGTCGATGTGATCCGGCGGCGTGTCGGCGAGGAGATGTGCCGCCAAGGAGACAAGCCGACCGTCCGCCAGGGCGACAAGGAGGCGTGCCGACAAGGCGACAAGCATCCACGGAGCCGTATCTATTCGCCATCACGCCGACACAGCGCCATGGACGACAAGCCGGCAGACCGCAACGACGACAACACGATTCGGCGACACTCCGACGTGGCGGGATGCCGCCAAGACGACTCGGCGACTTGGAGACACACCGACCGGGTGACACTGCGCCTCGGCGACGGTCCACCGCAGCAACTCGGCGACATGGGGCGAGGTTTCCTTGCCCGGGATCGTCCCGCTTGTTAGGAGCGCTATCGGGTTAGGTGACGAGAATCAGGAGGGTGGTCTTTTTTTCGGCGAGGGTGACGGTGATCTTAGCTTTGCCCTTCTTCTTGGCGGTGATCAGACCGGTCTTGTCGACGAAAGCGACTTTGGGTTTTGAGGACTTGTAGGTGGGCATCTTCGTCAGGGTTGCTCCTGCGGGGATGGGGGCCGCCGACAACCGCTTGGTCCTCCCCTTGTTGACCTTGATGGTGCTGGTATTGGCGGCCTTGACCGACTTGACTTTGACCGTCTTTGCGACCACGGTGACCTTCAGGCGGGCGGTAGTGCCGCCTTGTGCTGTGGCGGTGATGACGGCGTGACCAGGCTTGATGGCGGTGATTCTCCCGGAGGCGTCGACTCTGGCGGTCTTTGGTTTGCTGGACGACCAGGTCAGCTTGGCCTTGGCTCCCAGCGGGTAGACAAACGTCACGGCTTTCAGGCTCGTCTTGGTTTTCATTGTCACTTCCTTGATCGCCAACCCTACGGCTGTGGCCGCGCCAGCCTTGGGAGACTGCGGACCGCCGGGGATTGACGCCGTGTCCGACGAGGACGGCTGAACGGTGACGGTAACCCCGTCCGACACCACTCGGGACTCACCCTTGCCGTCTGGGGACCAACAGCTCGTGGCCACCGCCCGATACTCCGTGGACACGGCAGGCCGGACACTCAACGTCACACCCGTCGCACCAGGAACAACCACCCAACTCCCAGCCACCAGCGACTGCCACTGCACCGTCGGCACCGGGTCCCCCGAGACATCCACCTTCGTGGTGAACGTCTGACCACTGATCACCGTGCCCGACACGGGCTGGACGGCGATAGCAGGGGGTAGACCAAACTCGAAGGTCCCCGCGCTGGCCTGCAGATCTGTTCCTGAGCCAAAACCGTAAGACACTATCACTGGGAGCCGCCCACACCCCGGGGGAGTCTTCACCGACCACTGCCCGTTTCCGAAGGTCAGATTGGTTCCCGGAGCCCCGCCGAAGGTCACACTCCCCACTGTCACGGGCAGCTGGACCGCGCGGGACGAATCCGTGGTGGTGCCGTTGCCCAGCTGGCCGGCGTTGTTGCGTCCCCACGCCCACAGGACACCGTCCTTGTCCAGGGAGTACCCCATGACGCCGCCCGCGGCGATTGCAGCGAGAGGTGGCAGCGGCCCTGAGGCGGCCTGCACCCGAACCGGGTTCAACGCCAGGTTGCCGTCGGTGCCGTCGCCCACCTGGCCAGAGAGGTTGGCGCCCCAGGCCCAGATGCTGCCGCCAATGTCCAAGGCGTACCCCGTGTATCCTGCTGAGGCGATTGCGGTGAACACGGGCAGGGCCCCGTTTAGTGCCCGCACCCTCTCCGCTCGCTGCCGGTTCACGGTGATGCCGTTGCCTAGTTGACCACTGCTGCCTAGTCCCCAGGCCCAAACCTGGCCGTCACCGTCGAGCGCGTACCCCGTCGAGAGGCCCGCGGCGATTGCTTTGATCGGCGGCAGGGTCCCCGAGGAGGCCTCCACCCGAATCGGATTCGACGAAGACGTGTTGGTTCCGTTGCCCAACCGGCCGTCGGAGCCGGATCCCCAAGCCCAGACGCCGCCATCCCCGTCCAACCCGTAGGCCGAATAGCCTCCTGTGGCGATTGCGGTGAACACCGGCAGCGGCTCGGAGCCGGTCTGGACTCGCACTGGAGTCGTCGCGTGCTGGGTCGTGCCGTTGCCCAACTGGCCGTAGTGGTTCTGTCCCCATGCCCAGATGTCCCCGTCCTTGTCCAGCCCGTAGGCCGAATAGTTGCCTGCGGCAATTGCGGTGAACACCGGCAGCGTCCCGGAAACGACCCGCACTCGAAGCGGAGTCGACGAGTCATCAACTGTTCCGTTGCCCAACTGGCCATAGTTGTTGAGCCCCCATGCCCAGATTCCGCCGTTCTTGTCCAGCCCGTAGGCCGAAGAGCTTCCTGCGGCGATGGCCGTGAACGCCGGCAGTGTTCCCGAGGCAGCTTGCACGCGAACCGGCCGGGTCGAATACCCGCCAGTGGTTCCGGTGCCCAACTGGCCTTCGGAGTTGCTTCCCCACGCCCAGATCTCACCCTCGTCATCCAACCCGTACGCCGAAGCACCGTGAGAGTCAATCTCAACGAACCTTGCCGGCATCCCCCCGCTGACCGTCGTCTCCCCGCCCGAGGGCCCCGAGGTTGGCGATGCCCCCGGAGTGGCCTCCACCGTCGGCGCACACACCGCCCCCAGCCCGAGAATCAGCACAGAAGAAACAAGAGCATGCACCGGCTTTGGAGTCATTGCCCCAGACTACAGTCCCCACGAGGGGCGGTGTGGTGTCTTCGGCTGGCCTTCGTGCTGTGGCCGCTGTTGGGGTGCACCCCTTTGGTCACGGTTGGGCGGTGGGGGGTGCTTTCTGTTGGTCGAGGATCTGCTCGATGATTTGGGTGGCCATTGAGCTCATGGATCGGTCGGTTTCGAGGGCGAGGAGTCGTAGTCGTCGGCGGGTGCTTTGGGGGATGTAGAAGGTGATCTTGACTTTGCGTTCGTGGCCAGGCCCGGCGGTCTGGCCGGGTTGGGTTCTTCCGGGTCGTCCCATGGCAAGGGCGTTGGCGAATGGGTCGTGGGGTTTGGGTGTTGGGCTCATGGGGTGAGTTCCTTGATTTCTTGGAGGAGGGCGAGGTATTCGGGGTGGGTGGTGACGGGTTGGCCGGCTGATCGGGCGAGTGCTTGGGATTGGTGGATTTCGGTGTCGGCCAGGGGGATGCCTGCGTGGGTGAGGATGGTGCGGGTTTCGCGGGCGGCGATGGTGTTGCGGACCACTCGGGAGAGCACGTACAGCCGGCGAAGCGACGTCTCGGCTGCGACGTCGTCGAGGAGGGTTTGGATTTCGAGGACTTGGGACAGGTCGGCTGTGGTGGGTTGGAGGGGGACGATGGCGGTTTGGCAGGTGCGCAGGGCGGAGGTGACGATGGGGACGTCGCCGGGTGGGGCGTCGATGATCAGGTCGCCTCCGAGGGTGGCTAGGTGTGGGAGTTGGGCGTGGATGCGGTTGTGGGCCATGGCGATGGTTAGCCAGGGCAGGTCGGTGGCGTGGCTCCATTTCATGGCGGATCCTTGCGGGTCTGCGTCTAGGAGTTGGACGTCGTGTCCTTGGGAGTGCAGGGCGGCGGCTAGGTGCATGGCGGTGGTGGTTTTGCATGCTCCGCCTTTGAGGTTGGCGATGGTGAGTCTGAGCACGTTGTTACTTCTCCTTGTCGAATGTGGGTGTGTCGGCGTGCCGGTGTGCCGGCGGGACGGCGGGTTGTCATTGAGACACGTGGATGTGGCGTCAAGCCGACATGGTGATATGGCGACGAGGCGGCAAGCCGGCCCTGCGACGTGAGGCCAAGGCGGCATGGTGACGGGGCGTCAAGCAGGCAATGCGACGTCACGTCCGACCGACATGGTGATGCGACGGGGAGCCGACGGTGCGACGCGGCGTCCAGCCGACACGGCGGCGTGGCGTCAGGATGGCACGGTGGCGTGGCGTGGTCATCACGTCTTAGTGGTGTGGTGGTGTGGCGGCGTGTTGGTTTGGAGGCATTGAGGCCTGGTGACACGCCGAACTTGGGACGTCTGAGCAGGTTTGATGCGTGTGGCTGGTGTGGGGCGTTTGACAGATGTGGCGTGGGGGGTGCATGATGGGGCATGGTTGATGATGTGGTCGCTGATCCGCCGGAGTTGTTGGGTATTGGGAAGGCTTCGGTGTTCGCTGGTGTGTCTGCTTCGACGTTGCGCCGATACTACGCGCAGGGCAAGATCCCTGCGGTTAGGCTCCCCGGCGGTTCGCTGCGTTTCCGACAAGAGGACTTGGTGGTCTTGCGGACAGTGAACCTGAGCGTCCCTGAGGGGCCAAGGGGGGTTGGGCGATGACTGCGGACCCTGTGGACGTTGGAGCCGAGGCTGGTCCTGGTACCGAAGTGCTGGCTGCGGTGACTGAGCGTGCTCTTGGCGTGGTGGATCTCACGGTGCCCTTCGAGGGGGAGAAGCTTAGTGAGGAGATGGCTCGCAAGCTAACCGAGGACATTCGAGGAGCGGTGGTCAGGCTTTCAGAGGCGGGGGTGGAGCTGGCGGAGAAGGTGGTCGAGGCCTACTCCCGCAGGGTCTGGGTGACGTTGGGATACTCCTCGTGGGAGGACTACTGCGCAGTCGAGTTCTCCGGGGCAAGAATCTGGCAGACGGCGGCACGGCGAAAGCGGCTTGCGGCCACGTTGCATGCCGGTGGCCTGTCGCGGCGGGCAGTGGCGGCCGTGCTGGGGGTAAGCAGAGGCACGGCGGCCGGCGACATATCAACTGTCCAGTCTTGGACAGTTGATAGCCAGGGGTCGGTGATCGAGCAGCCTTGCACAACACGCGGCCAAGACGGAAAGGACCGTCCCGCGCACACGGCTGATGCTCCCGAGCGGTTGCGTTCAAAGGTCCAGGCCTGGCAGTTGTGCGATACCTCCGGGATGGCGCAGACGATGGCGGCCCAACAGTTGGGTGCCTCGCAAGCCTCGGTCTCTGGTTGGGTTGCTGATGTGCGACGTCTTGTCGGGGATGCCGAGCTGGAAGGCGGGGCGTCGATCACCAGGCAACTGGCAACCGTGGATCCCAGCTCAGATGCGGGCCTGGCCGAGGCGGCCCGCATCTTGGGGGTTGAGTTGGTGGAGCCGGCACCTCCTGGTTGGGGGTTTGAACGCTCGGCGACGGCGTGTGTGCGTGATGTGCGGGCTTCTTCAGGTGCGTTGGCGAGCCTGGCCGAAGAGCCTGGTTGGAGTCAAAGCCCGCAAGTCGCGCTGCAAAAGGTTGCTGATGGGTTGGCTGGCCCGTTGGCTGACTTGTTGTGGGTGGCTTCCACGCTGCCCGCCCCGCAGTCGGTGGCGGATGCGTCTCGGTTGCAGGCTTGTGCGAGAGAGTTGGCCGCCCAGATTGGTAGGAGAGCCCCAACGTGACCACCCAGGTTCTCCCCCAGGCCCGGCAGGGTTTGCCTGTCGAGTCCGTTGACCAGCCACCCGCCGCGCGGTGGCCCTGTTTGGGTGATGACGTGACGTTAGAGGAGCTGCGGGCGGCGGTTGGTGAGCACAAGCCCATGGTCGCCGGGATTTTGGGGCGCGCCCAGGCCGCCTCGGAGCTGGGTGATGTGATGGATTATGTGTTCTCCCAAGCTTGGCAGTCCTTGGACCGGTGGCGCACCGCAAGGGATCCTTCCCAGCCGCAAGCGTGGAACTTGACTGCGTGGGTGGGCAAGATCGCTCGGGATAGTGCTCTTGAGTGGTGTCGTCGTGATGTGCCTAAACGGTGGGCTGACCGGTGGCCTAAGGACCCGTCAGCTCCGATTGAGCATCGTCTGGTCGATGTGGATGCTGGCGCTGTTGAGCTTGAGGGCATCACCCGCCCGGGCAGCGGGATTCTCGCTGGGGCGTTGTTGGATGCGGTGGATGCGACCCCTGGCCAACCGTTGGTGGGTGCGTTGCGGGCGTTGCGTGCTTTGGTGGAGGCTTCTCCTGGGGGTGCTGGTCGTTGGCATCAGATCACGACCCGGTTGCAGTCTCAGGGCCGCAACGAGCTCCTTCGAGCTGAGGTGGCCGACTGGGTGGAAACGTTCGCTGAGGGCCGGGCCCCTTCGGCGGGTGAGGTGTTGCGTAAGGCAGGGCGGATCGGTGGTTGAGACGATGACGCGCGTGTCAAAGCGTAGGAACGATGACGAAAGGCAGGCGCGAGTGTTTGTGCAGCGGCTTTGCGGGGCGGGCCGGTTGGGCTACCGGATGTTGTTTGCTTCCTGTGGCCTGGCGTTGATCCTTGCCGCCATCTTCGAGGTGGCCACCGGCGCCCAGCGGCAGTGGTTGGGTGTCGTGGTCGCATCCACCTTGGGCACAGCCCTGACGGCAGGCGCCTTGTTCCCCCTGATCCGAGCAGTCGCCTTGAGGATGAAAGGAGACCGGTCGTGACGGCGAGCAGTCCAGGACAGCAGGCGGGTGGCGCGGTGCTTCCTACCAGCGTGGTGTGCGTCGGCGTCGCGACTGCTGGCGTGGGTGAGGACCTGCGGGTCGCGGCAGCCTTCGGTGACCTCGACTTTGGGGTTGCGGCGGTGGTGGCGCGTCGAGCCAGCACCAACGCAGTCATCGCAGGCGCCAGCAGCATCCCCGATGGTATGGGAATGGGCGCGGACGGAGCTACTGCTTGTGTACAAGCGGTCGAGGCGTGGGCCAGCACCGCGTGGACCATGAACCAAACCGGCATCCCCACCAGCCAGTGGCTCTCCGAGCTGAACGCCCGCCTAGGAGTCACTGCGATCAGTCCAACAGTAAACACGGCTCTGACCAGCGGCCTTCAGGCTGTCTCGGCAAACCCTGACCTGAACGCAACCATAGGCCTACCAGTGGGCCCCACCCCGGCGGGCTTGGCACCGGCAGCACTGCCGCCGCCGGTGGGGGGGTTGGGTCCGGCAGGGTTGGGACTGGTCTGAAAGTGAAGACGATCGGCCTGGTGTGGGCGAACCGGAGCATGCTGCCATATCTTGCCCTGGCCGGGTTCGGCCTGGTGGTCGTGGCGTTGGTGCTACCGGTGGCGATCTTGGCGGGGATCTTCGGAGCGGCGGCTAGTTCACCTGATGGGGTGGAGGTTCCCCTGGCGTACTACGAAGACATCCTGGATGCCGGCAGCAAATGTGAAGCCGTAGATCCAGCTTTGCTGTCGGCAGTGTTGGTCACGGTCTCCGGGTGGGACCCAGCCTACGAGGGACCAAACCGAGCCCAAGGTTTGGCCCAACTTGACCCGCCAGTGTGGTCTGCTCACGCCACCGCCCAGTGGGCCGACCCGTTAGACCCCCCGGCCGCGATCCACGTCGCCGGCATCTACCTGTGCGAGCTCCACCGCACCGTCCGCCAGGCAATTGAAAACAACCGTGACGCCTGGAGGGACGATGAGCCGACGTTGATGGTCGGCGCGTATCTTCGCGGATGGGCGACGGTCAACCAGGCCAAAGGCATCACCGACAAGACGGCGATGGCCCAAGTGACCCGGATCCTTCGCCTGGCCAATGACACGTTCGCCTACATGAACAGCCTCGACGCCATCGGTCTAAAGGAGTGGGGCGCGACGCCTGGGGCCCGCCCAGGTGGTGCGGGCCTGACTGGTGATGATTATCCCGAGACTTGGCGGGCTAGGTGTTGCGCAGGCTGCGGCAACTCGCCTCTGGGTTACGCGTGGGGTAACTGCACAGACTTCGCTGCTTGGAGGCTGACCAGCCAGGCCGGCCTAGGCGCAGACCAGGTGGGTGGGTTGGGCAACGGCGGCCAGTGGGGCGAAAACGCGGCCGCGAAGGGTTGGCGTGTAGACCAGGTGGTCGAGCCAGGTTCAATCGCCTACCGCATCTCCGGCAGGTGGGGTCATGTTGCCTGGGTTGCCCAAGTCAAACCCGACGGCTCATACCTGGTCGAGGAATACAACGTGCTGCGCTGCGCATATTCGACACGCCTACTCGCCAACAACTCCACCGCCTTCGACGGATTCATACACCCACCAGGACAAACAGCCGCACCCTCCATAACCCCAACCCGGCAAGGTGGCGGACGATGACGCGACCCCAGCCCCCGCACCACCGCAGGCCCGCCCCCGCGCCCTTAGCATCGGCCACCCGGCAAGGCGGTGCACGATGACGCCACCTCATCCCTCCTACCATCGCAGGCCCGCGTTCACCGCCACACGCATCCTCGCCCTGGGTGCGGCCCTGGCGGCCACGGGCGCCTTGGGCATGTGGTTCGCCTCCGCCGACTCCGCAAAAGACCCGACACTCACCGCGCCGCCGGTCCCCTCGGCCACCTCGCCGCTGCCGTCCTCCCCAGCCATCCCGGCACCACCACCGACAACCTTGACGTCTTTCGCGGCGACAACTCCCGCACCTCCCCCCGCATCTCCCCCGCCCCTATCCTCTTCGTCCTCTACCAAGTCGCCGAGTCCCCCTGCACCCCAAGACCAGGCTCTCTCCCCGGCTGAGACCGCGTGCAACGCCGTCCAAGCCCTGTGGGAGGCCGACTTCAACGGAGACGTCAAGACCGAGGCCGATGCCATCAGCCAGGCTGAACCGTTCCTGACCGGTGAGCTGACCAGGCGTCTGCGTGTCCAGGCGCGTGAACCATCGGACTATTGGGATGAGATCGCCGCAGGCAAAGCAAGGGCCACCGCTGGGTGCCTGGTCGAAGAAGAGCTAGCCGCGACGCCGACAACCTGGCAGGGCCTGCTGTTCGTTGCCGTCAAGGTGCGTATGGAAGACGGATCGTCGTCCATGGTGTCCTTCGAAGTCCAAGCCACCGCAACAGCCACCCAACTGCCCGCCCCGTCCCCGCGTTGGCTCATCTCCCAGATTGGTCCACTCCAGGCCGTGGAAGAGGAAAACGATTGACATGCCCCCACCTGTGTTGCCCGTCGCGCCGCCACTAACACCATGGATCGCCGCCATCACTCGCGCCGAGCCGACCCCCAAGCCGTCCATGGTAAGGATCGCTATCGACCCGGCTTGGGATGCGGATGTGGGGTTTTTTCGTGCTCTTGCTGGTGCTTTGACTGGTATTGGGGCTGTGGTGTTGGTCGCTAGTCTTGCGGTTGCGATCATCATGGTCGCCATCGCCCGGTATGCCGATACTCCTCCTCGTCAACGTTGGTCAACTGGTGTCTGGTTGAGCTTGTTGACTGCGGCGATCCTAGGGTCAGTCTCAGCGGCCGCCGGTTGGGGCATAGGACTGGTTAACGGTGTCAACGGGTTCTGGTTCACCCCCTAGCACCCCCACATTCCTGAACCTGGTCAACCTCCAGGTCAGCGCGACGCGCCGAAGCTGGTGACCTCACCTGATCTGGATGCCCCAAGTGGAACAATCTCCGGTAATCGGCATCGCTGCCGTTCCCCCCGTGCGGCGTGGAAGCTGTGAAGAACACAAGTCCTGGCCATCCCAAGCCAGGCAGCAACCGAAGGAAAGCGCATGACCGCTGATAACGTCCCCTGCCCGCGCCCGCGGACCCGCCCAGGTCGAGCATCAAACCGTTGGCTTGTTCGTGGCACCCTGACCGGCACGATGGCCGCCATGTTGACAGCAACCCCGGCTGTGGCTTTGGCTGCGGAGATTGACCCGGATGTCACTCCCCGGTTTGACTGGCTGCCGACCCCGTTCGTACAGCAGGTTCGTGCTGCTGCTGGGGCGTTCCAGGCGTTGGCGATCATCGGGTCGGTGGTCGCGTTCATCGCGGCTATCGCCTACATGATGTTCAGCCACTTCTCTTCTAGTGGCCGCCACAAGGAAGCTGGGGCGTCGATGGCTGTGAAGGTGTTGATCGGCGCGGCGTTCATCGCCTCCGCCTCAGGGGCGATCCGCTGGTTCAGCGGCTTGTCGTTCTTCTAAGCCGCCCCTGATGCGTGCCGGCATCGCGGCCGGAGCCCTGATCGGGGTGCCAGCCAGCGTAGCGATCACCCGTGTGCCTGTCGTCCAAGCGTTTTGGAACGACTGGATCTACGACTTCCTCAGGGGCTGCGCTGAAGCAGTCCTTAGGGGGGCGTTTGGGCAGATCGAGGCTGCGTTCAGCGCGGACCTATCAACCGTGGCGGTCCACGAGTGGAACGTGGGCACCGCGTATATGGGCAAAGTCGGATGGGCCATGGTGTTCGTCGCGATCGCCCTGGCGGTCTGGGAGCTTATCTGCGCGGCAGTGGCCCGGAACACCGAGCGAGCCGGCCGGGCAGCAATCATGCTGGTGTTGGCCTGGCCAGTAACCACAGCAAGTGTCTGGTTGACCATCAAGACCACCGCCGCCATCGACCAGTTGACCATCGGAGCCCTGTCAGGGGAGATGTCCTCAAACCGGCTCGCCGCCGATATGGCCGACAAACTACTCTTTCCCTCCCTGGGGGCTGAACGGCAAGGCGGCTCGGTGGTCATCGACAGTCAAGTCGTCGGCGGTGAACTGCTGCTGATCTTAGTGTTCGCCCTCCTGTTGTGGCTGTGCTCCTTAGTATTAACCCTGGTGATGGCGTTTCGAGCGTTCGCGTTGGTGGTGTTGGTTGCTGGCGCGCCGATCGCGTTGATGTCCCAAGCTGGCGGGAGGCGGTTCGAGCCGATGCGCCGCAAATGGATCCAAATGGTGGCCGCCCTAGCGTTAGCTAAGTTCATAGCTGCCCTACTGGTCATGGTCAGCCTCGGCCTGGGTGAAGCATCACTGAACAACTCGACCGGATCCACAGGCAAGAACCTGGCTGGGCTGGCCGTGGGTCTGGTCGGGTTGTGTACCGCGTGCCTGTCTCCGAAACTGTCCTCAATGTTCGTAGCGTTCGCCTCAGCGGAGTTGACTGCTGCGGCAGCGCCCGGGCAGGGCATGGCAAGGGGGGCCACGCGCACAGCAGTCCACTACGCGCAGATGAAGATGCTGCGAGGAGGCGGCGGTAAAACCAGGGCCGCTTCCCAGGCCAGCGGCACAGCAGCGACCTCACCATCTACCAGGACTCCCGCCCCTTTGGCCCCCACTGGCGTCGGCCCAGCCAGCTCGGGCGGCCCACAGGGAGGCCGCCCGACTGGCCGGGGGGCAAACAAGGGTGGTGGCCTTGGAACCATTGGTGGCCGCAGCCCCCATCCCCCCACCAACGCTACCCCCACCACTGCCCCTACGGACGATGACGCAACCACCGACGCGTTGACCCCTCACCGTGCTTCCCACGCGTCAAACCACCCGCCGGGTGGTGGTGCAAACCCCTCTAGGGCTTCGGGTGTTGGCGTGAGACTCGCACCTGGTGGTGGTCCGACCGGTGGGAGCAGTACGACAGGCAGCGCCCGACGGTCGGCTACCGGGTCGGGTGGCGGGTCGGCTACCGGGTCGGCTACCGGGTCGGGTGGCGGGTCGGCTACCGGGTCGGCTACCGGGTCGGGTGGTAGTGGTCGGTCTGGTGGTGAGGCGGGTTTTGGTGGGGTTGGTTCGGCGGGTGGGCTGCCACCAGTGGGAGGTGACCAGGCCACACAACCGGCTTTGCCTGGTATGGGAGGGGAGAGCAGCCACGGCGCGAGATCCTCACAAGGTCGCGGTAGCCCGTCATCGTCCGACCAGCAAGTCGGTGCGGGGGCGACGTCAGTTGCCAGACCCACCGGGATGCGTAAGTCCCAGGCTCGTCCGGCAGCCGGGTCGAAGCCTGCCGCAGGCCACGGGGCCACCTCGGGTGTGGCAGATCCGACAGGGGCGGTGGATGAGTATCCAAAGGCTCGCAGGAAAGGCAGGGGGCGAAGCGAGATGCCAGGTGGTGACGATGAGACGATCGGATGGAGGCCATGAGTAGTCAAGGTAGGCCCACGCCTGGTGAGGTGGAAACGTTTGCTTACGCTCCGGTTTCTCGGGCGGGGTTTTTGTGGGGGTTTGCGTTTCGCCAGCTCGCATTGGCGGCCGGGGCGGCGGTGTTTACCGCTGGCGCGTTTGTCCGCTCCCCGGGCACCGCGGTCAAGGTGTTGCCGTTGTCGGTTGTGGTGGGGGTGTTTGCTTTGGGGTCTTGGCGGCGACGGACCTTAATGTCGCGGGCGGAAGTGTTTGGCCACTTCCTAGTTAGGAGGGTCCTTGGGCAAACCAGGTGGATGCGAACCACCGCAGGTGGGGGCGATGGGTTGGTGGAGGGGGCGATCCGGTTGCCTGGCGCGATGGGCCGCCGTGCGGTCGCCTTACAACTGGTGGGTATTGGTGGCGGCCAGTGTTCGATGATCTACGACGCAGGCTCAGGTGAGGCGACGGTGGTGTTGCGGTGTCGAACCAAGGATTGGGCCACAGCAGATGATGCGATCCGTTCGGATCGGATGGGAGGGTTCGTTGATTTGTGTACCGCGATCAGTGAGCTCGAGGGGGTGGTTAGGGTTGTGTTCCAAGCTCGGACTCGTGGCGGGCATACCGCGCGGGTCCAAGAGTTCTTCGAAGCCAACCAACCCGCCACCGAAGCCGGCGAGGCGACGGTGGTGTTGCGAGGGGATGCTCACCAGGCGGGTGCGGATGTGGCCGATGACTATCGTGACGCGTTGGCTGATCCCCTGTGGGGTAGGGCGGCCGCAGAGCGGGATGTGCTGATCACGTTGACCGTGGCCAGGCGGCTTGTGGCACGGGAGATGAGCGACGCGGGGGGCGGGTTGCGGGGATTGTCGTGGGTGATGGGTGAACGGTTGGCTCAGGTTTCTGGGTTGTTGGACCGTGCCGGAGTGGCCGCAGCCTCAACTACGGTCCTGACGGCTGGGGCGTTGCGTGGCGAACTACGCCAAGCGTTTGACCCCCAGGCGGCCGAGTGGTTAGAAGCAGTGGGTCAGGACCTTGACCCGGGCGATCCGTTGGCGCAGGCCATTGAGGAAGACATGCGGTATGTGGGAACCGACACATCAGTCCACCAAGTGTTGTGGGTGGAACGATGGCCGGCGGTGCCAACACCGGGCGGGTTCTTAGACGGGTTGATTTCGGTGGCCCGCTGCCATCACACGGTCACGATCATCATCGAACCGATGGACGAGGCCACCTCGGCCAAACGGTATGCCAACCGGGTGACCGCTCACGCGTCGGTCGTCAACCGGGATGCCCGGCTGGAACGGCCCTTGGATCCGGCCCATGTGGCAGAGGGGGTGGAGTTGGCGGCCAGACAATCAGAGTTGGCTCAAGGATTTGGTGACGTACGATTCTCCGGGTTTGTCGTGGTCACCGGCAGGGACACCCTCGAGGTCCGAAAAGGGGTGGCTGAGATCCGTCGAGCCGCAGCCGGGTTGCGGCTGACCCCGGCGGCCGGTCAACAGTGGGCTTCGTTCCTAGTGGCGGGCCTGCCGTTGGGGTTGGGGGTGGCACGGCAGTGAAACGTGTTTCTGGTCGGGCCTCGCGGGTGGTGTTGGCCTCGGATTCGACAACCGGGCGCCGGCAACTAATCCAAGCCCGCAAAGCTGCCGAAGGGCGTGGTAGCCCGTTGCGACCAGCCTCGATACGTGAGGTGGGCGACGACCTGCCAGCCCGACCTGCCGGCGCCAAGCGGGGCGTGTTGCGGTCGGGAGGGTTTTGGGGTCCGGCCTCTCCCCGGTTCCCAGTCCATGAGACCTCCACGGCACGCCTGGGCGGCCTGATCCCGTTTTGTGCCCCCTCTGGGACTGGTCTTGGCTTCGCCCCGCTGATTGGGCAAGACATTACCGGTGGGATGTTCCAATACGACCCGTGGGAGGCCTACCGGCAAGGGTTGACGTCGTCGCACAACATTGTGGTTTTCGGCCTGCCCGGGCAGGGCAAATCGATGTGCGCCAAGGCGTTAGCGACCCGGCTGATGCCTCCACCGTGGAACCGCCGAGTAATTGTCATGTCCGATCCCAAAGGCGAATGGACCTCGGCAGCCGAGTGGATCGCTGGCGGGCAAGTCCTCAAACTCGGCGCCGGCACCGGGATCGTCCTCAACCCGCTCGACGCCGGAGCTAGGGACCGGCAACTAGAGGAAGGCGAGTGGTTTGACCAGGTGTTTGCTGCCCGGTTGGAACGGTTGCGCGCGGTGGTTTCTATCTTGCGTAACGGCAGGCCCATCACCGACCCTGAACTGGGCGCGTTGGACTTGGCGTTAAAGCAGACCGGACGCACCTCATCGGAGGTGACACTTGGCCGGATCTATGCGACGTTGCGTGATGACGATGCGGGGATCGGCCGGGAGATGGGGGTCGAGGCGGTCCGGAACCTGTCGATCTCACTGGGCTTGTTAGTTAACGGGCCTCTCGGGTCGGTCTTCGATGGGGCAACCAACGTCACGATGCGTGTGGATGCCCCGTTGACCACCGTGGACACTTCCGTGTTGGCCTACTCCGATGAGGCCACCAAAGCGATCGCCTCAGAGTGTGTAACCGGGTGGGTCACCAGTGTGCTGCGCGCTAGGGATGGTCAGGCCCGGTTGATCATCGGGGAGGAAGGCTGGTCCGATTTTTCTAACCCTGACCGGGTGGCCGGGTTGGATGCGATCATGCGCCTGTCCGGCCACTACATGTGCTCGTTGATGTTGATCTTCCACGAGATGAGTGACGCCACCCAGTTCGGGGAAGCCAACTCCGCCCACCGCAACCGGCTACGAGGCATCTTGTCCAAAGCTGACACCCAAATCATCTACCGGTGCTCAGCGATGGAAGCCGCCACCGTCTCAGAACTGTTGGACCTGAACACCGCTGAGAGCACAGCGATCCGATCATTGACCCAAGGGTGGGGGTTGTGGAGGATCGGAGGAGGAGAACGCTCCCACATTGTCAACCCCCGTGTGACCGCCCACGCCTACCAAGTGTTCAACACCGACGCAGGCCGAAGAGGATGAGACTCTGGTGAGCGTACAAACCACGCAACGAAAAACGTTGCGACCCGGCACACCCACCTGGTGGTGGACCTCCCACGACCGGATGCTTCACCGGCGGCTGGGCGAGATGGACCGCAAAGACCTAGCCGTCGTGGCCTTCGCCGAGGTGTTCATCGTGACGGTCGGTGGGCTCATCGGCTCGCTGCTGCTACCTGCGTGGGTGTTTGCCACTGGTGGTGTGGTGGCCGGGGTGGGGCTCGCGGCCGGTTTGGGTGGGTTGTGGCGATGGTGGACCAGGTTTTACCGTTCGGCTACTCAACGCCGCTTCGAGCTGCTGGGCCGTCAAGGGTTGGCTTCAGCAACCGAAGTGGACCGGGCTGTGGGAGCCGCAGAGGTGTTGTCGAAAGCCTCGTTTGTTCGACCCTCACTGACCGATCCGCGTCCTTGTGATGTGGCGTGGACGCCAGGGACCTCACGGGGGAGGGATGTGTGGTTGACGTTGGAACGACCCGAAGTGGTCATTGGCCCGCCCAGGTCAGGTAAGGGCGTCGGCTGGGTTATCTGCGAGATCGTCGAAGCCCCCGGTCCAGTAGTGGCCTCCTCCACTAGGCCAGATAACATGCTGGCCACTATTGCTGCCCGCGCGAAGGTGGGCCCTGTGTTCCTGTTCGACCCTGAGGGGGTCTCAGGGCGGGCGACCACGTTGGGTTGGTCACCGTTGGCTGGGTGCCAAGACCCGCGCACTGCTCAACGTCACGCTGTCGCCCTAGTGCAGGCCACCGGGTTGGGGCGTGGCGATAACGCTCCGTGGGCTTCGACCTCGGCAGGTATCCTCCAAGCCCTGTTCCACGCTGCCGCGTTGGGTAACCGCACCATCCACGACCTACACCGGTGGGCGCAAAGCCCCGAAGAAGCCATGGAAGCCGTCGCCATCTTGCGGAACTCGTCATCGTCCCAAGACTGGCAAGTCACCCTCGAAGCGTTGCGGCAAGCCGAATCGCGGATACAGTCCTCCCGGTTCTTCGGAGTCACCGAAGCGTTACGCCCCCTAGATGTCCGCGAAGTCCGCGAAATACTAAACACCCCGCCCGCCCAGTCAGCCGACCTGACCAGCCTCCTCGCGGCGCGAGCCACCTTCTACCTGGTTTCCAAATGGCGTGGCGAAGACTCCCGCGAACCCACCATGGGAGCGTTCCACGCCATGCTCCTAGACGACATCGCAGAAGCCGCCCGAACGGCTTCCCAGCAAGGAGCCGGCCGGCTCGACCCACCGTTAACCATGGTCCTTGATGAGATCGCTAACTGTTTCCACTGGCCGCGCCTACCACGCGTGTTCGCCGCCGGGTCAGGTGAGGGAGTCAAAGCAGTAGCGGTCTTCCAGTCTAGAGCCCAATGCCGAGCCATGTTCGGCCAAGAAGTCGAACAAGCAATCTGGGATGCGGGAGTACGGATCTGGTTGGGTGGCTCAGCCACCGTCGCCGACCTAGGCGAAGTCGCCCAACTCTCAGGAGAGCGTGAGGTGCAACGCTCAGACCGGTCCTACGGTCGGGAGCTGTTTGCTAGGCCCACCTACTCTGAGCGGGCCTTCGACAAACCAGTACTCTCCGTTGCTGACCTAAGACGCCTACCTGAGGGTTGCGCAGTGCTGTTGGCAGACCGGGCGCCACCGATCCTGCTAGATCTTCAACCCTGGCCGGCCCGTCGCTGGTCTGACATGGTCCGCCAGTCAATAGAGTGGCATCAGACCCATCCTGTGGCCGACGGCGTCGGTCCGACCTACGGTTAAGGACATGACAACAGACCCTTCGACAAACGACCCGAGTTGCTGCCAAGCGTGCGCCGGCCCCGGCGCGAGGGACCACCAGGGCCACCAGTTGTGTGCCGGCTGTATAGCACTGTTGGATCCCACCCTGCCCGCGGGCCCCCAGATCCGAGCAATCCAGGTCACCTTGATCAAGGCCGCCACCCAGATCCTGCAAAACCCCCACGCGAACAACTAACCGGCAAAGGACGATGCCCCATGATGCCCAACGGTGGGCCCGGCGGCCACGCCGAGCAACAGCGACGCCAAGCCCAAGCTGCTTTCGCCCAGCAACTAAGAATCGACCAAGCCACCGCCCTATTCGATGCTGCCAGCCCCGCAGACCCCGACACCACGCCCGCAGATCCTTGGCCCGACAACCCAGAAGGGGGGATCAACCCGTGGGATCCTAGCCGTCCTCTTCCGGCAATCAACTGGCCGGTCGCCTCCCCAGAAGAGCGTGCAGCCGGGCTGGATGCCATAAACGAGTTCCTTACCTGGGCGTGCACCGTCTATGACATGCCAGTTGCGATGAGCTTGGGTTGTTGGCGAGAACACCCCGACCTAGTGGTCCGCTGGTGGGCCCTGCTCGACGCCTACCGGGCAAGCATCGACCCGCGTGCCCCAACCGGATCCCGGATCATCTTCGAACAACACCTCGCCTACCTCACCCAGCTCTACGACGGCAAAACCATCCGATGCTCACCCACCGCGCTTCATCACCGGCGAACAGATCACGGTGACGCAGCGTGGAGAAGTGAGATGACCAGCCAGGCTGGCAGTCCCACCCCCCGGTGGACCTGGCCCGCCTACCAACCCTAAGACGGAGACAACCAGTGCCCAGCACACGCCCCGCCAGTGGCGCCGGAAGCGAACCAATGCTCGGAGACGTAGTCAACGCCCACGCCGCCCAAGCACAAACCGAAGCCCTCGACCGCATCCTAAGCCAAGACACCAAAACCCCGCCCTCACCCAACCAACCCCCCAACCGGACCACCCCGCGAGGACAATGGCTCGTCGCACTGGTAGGAATCCTCGCCCTAGCCGGAGCCATCATGGGACTAATGTCCAGATGCAACGGCCCCGGCCAAGCCACCCCCCTCCAAAGCGCCACGGCCACACCGACCGCGGCCACGCAACACGACAGCCCAACCCCCACGGCGGCTCCCGCAACAGTCACCGCCACCGCCACCGCCACCGCCACCGCCACCGCCACCGCCACCGCCACAGTGACCGTGACAGTGACCGCCACCGCCACTGTGACGGCCACGGCTGAGGCGACCAAGTCAGCCGCACCAACAAAACCGGCCCCATCTCAGCCGCCGTCCACTCCCACGGCCCCATCCTCAAACTGGCCAGCCCCACCCGCCCCCCAAGCGACCGCCGTCGTCATGGACTAACCCCCACCCCACCCGTCCCCAACCCGTCCCAACCGTCGCCACCGCCTCTCGTCCCACGCAGGCAAAGGAGCCCCAATCATGCGGACCACAAGCCCGGCCCACAGCTTGACAGCCTTCACCTTGTCGGTGTTCATCACCCTGGCCGGGTCCCTAGCTGCGTCGGCGGCGATGGCGACAAGCCACGAACCCTCGCCCGCACCGACACGCAACGCGGCAGACCAAGCACCCGTCGTGCCGCAGACAACTCCCGCCCACTCGCGGACAAAGACTCTCAGGGCGCGGCTTGATCCAAACGCAGCCGACGTGATCGGCTCTCGACTCCTGGCCGTCCCACACCCGGACGCAACCCCCCAAGAAATCAGCGCCGCTGTCGAACAGATTGGGCTCGGCGCCAAGCTCGCCGTCAACCCAACCACCGCCGACCCGCGAACCCTGGTCGAAGTCACCGTCCCAACATCAACCGCACGCCAGATCGCCGACCAGATGGCCACCACCGGCCTGTTCCTCGCCGTGGACTTCGACCAAGTCGCACAGTCCGCTGCATACACGCCAACCCCCAACGACCCCTACTTCACCTCCCCCACCTGGGGTTGGAACCTCAAAGCCACCCCCGGGGCCAGCTTCAACACCATATGGGGCAAACTCGCAACCGCCGCCGGCCCGGCAACCGCACCCATCGCAGTCATCGACTCCGGCTACTGGATGACCCACGAAGACCTCACCGGCTCCTCAGCCATCCCAGTATGGGACTACGGACAAAACCGAGCCTCCGTGACACCCGTTGCAGGATCAGCCGACCAGGATCACGGGACTGGGGTTTTGGGGGTCATCGCCGCCACGCCCGACAACGCCAAAGGCATTACCGGGGCAGCCTGGGACACCAAGACGCTGCTGTACAAGGACACCGACGCGTTAGGCAACACGCTCGCCTCGGCCACGGCGAACGCGTTCTTCGCGGCCACCGGGGCCGGCGCCAAGGTCATCAACTGCTCATGTGCGTTCTCCTACCTGTCAACGACGATGGAGGCAGCCCTGGCTGATGCTGACGCCAAAGG